>Ga0326727_10011935_pt1 | contig 19983 bp, 15 predicted proteins | sample MB2enrmetagenome_FD_207643 | JGI IMG/M metagenome (GOLD analysis project Ga0326727, IMG submission 207643) | Lab enriched peat soil microbial communities from McLean, Ithaca, NY, United States - MB29MY | ecosystem: Environmental > Terrestrial > Soil > Wetlands > Peat | place: USA: New York...
CTCGTCGGGGCCGACGAACAGCACCCCGTCGGCCGAAAGCGTCGCAACGTTGCGCTGCGTAGCCGGATGCAGCCACATGCGCAGGTTCATCGCCGGCGCGACCAGCGCGCGCTTGTCGGTGGCGAGGAGCGTCGCGGCGGCGAGATCGCCGGCGAGCCCGTGCGCCATGCGCGCGAGCAGGTCCGCGGTCGCCGGCGCGACCACCACCAGGTCGGCCTCGCGCGACAACTCGATGTGGCCCATCTCGGCTTCGTCGATCAGGCTGAACAGATCGGAGCGGACCGGATGGCCGCTCAGCGCGGCGGCGGACAGCGGCGTGACGAACTGCTTGGCCGCCTCGGTCATCACCACGCGCGTCTCGGCGCCGCGCTCGCGCAGGCGGCGAATCAGATCAAGCGACTTGTAGGCCGCGACGCCCCCGCCGACGATCAGCAGAATGCGCGCGCCCGACAGAGCTTTCCCGGTCATCTTCGTCTAGGCCTCAGGGGGCGCCCGAACGCGCCCGCCGGCGCAATTCGCACGTCCAAAACGGTAACATATGCGCGCCAATAACAATTTCGCAACGTCGAAGCGAAGCGCTTGCGCGCGCGCGCCGATAACATCTTCGTTGATCGCGACGGCCTACCGCATGTGGAAGGCGATCCAGAGCAGCGCCGCCGCGATGACCCACAACGCCGGCGCGAGCGTCGCCGGCCATCGCGGCGCCGGCGGCGAGCTCGGCGTCGGCGCGGGCGTCTCGCCGTCGCGCTCGGCGAGGCGAGAGAGGCGCTCGAGGCGCGGCGGCGCTTCGGCGAACAGCCTGGCGAGCTGCGAGACGCCGCGGCCGAGGTCCTCGAGCTTGCCGCGCGGCCCGAGATTCTCGGCGATCCAGGCGCCGACCACCGGCTCCGCGGCCGCCCAGATGTCGAGGCGGGGGTCGAGCTTGCGCGCCACGCCTTCGACCACCACCATGGTCTTTTGCAGCATGACGAGCTCGAGGCGCGTGCGCATGTCGAACAGCGCGGTGATCTCGAACAACAGCGCCAGCACCTTGGCCATCGAAATCTGGTCGGCGGTGCGCGCGTGGATCGGCTCGCCGACCGCGCGGATCGCCTGGGCGAAGTCCTCGACCCGGTGCGCGGCGGGCACGTAGCCCGCTTCGAAATGCACCTCGGCGACGCGAAGGTAGTCGCGGCGGATGAAGCCGTAGAGAATCTCGGCGAGCAGGCGGCGCTCACGGCGCCCGAGTCGGCCCATGATGCCAAAATCGACGGCGACGATGCGACCCTGATCGTCGACGAAGAAATTGCCCTGGTGCATGTCGGCGTGAAAGAAGCCATCGCGCAGCGCGTGGCGCAGGAACGACTGGATGAGCGCGCGCCCGAGCTTCGGCGGGTCGAAGCCGCGCTCGACGAGCAGGGCGGGGTCGCTGAGCGGCGTCCCGTCGATCCACTCCATCGTCAGGACTTCGCGGCTGGTGCGGTCCCAATCAATCCGGGGGGCGCGAAACTCCGGATCGTGCGAAAGGTTCTCGGCGAATTCGGAAGCAGCCGCCGCCTCGAGGCGGAAGTCCATCTCCATGCGCATGGCGTGCGCCAGCGCCTCGACCACCTCGACCAGCCGCAAGCGGCGCAGGCTCGGCTCGAGCCGCTCGGCCTGACGGGCGGCGAAGAACATGTCGGAGAGGTCGCGCGCGAAGCGGCGCTCGACGCCAGGCCTGAGCAGCTTGACCGCGACGTCGCGCTCGCCCTTGGCCGTGCGCGCGCGGGCGCGATGGACCTGGGCGATCGAGGCGGCGGCGACCGCGTCGCCGAAAGCGACGAACAATTCGTCGATCTTGCGGCCGAACGACGCTTCGACCCTGGCGATCGCCACGGCGCGGTCGGCGGGCGGCATCCGATCCTGCAGCTTCTCCAGCTCGATCGCGACGCGCAGGCCGACGATGTCGGGGCGGGTGGCGAGGAACTGCCCGAGCTTGACGTAGGAGGGGCCGAGCCGGTCGATGGCGGCGGCGAGGCCGCCGAAGCCTTCGGCGCCGCGCCGCGCCAAGAGATTGGCGAGCGCGAGAGCCGCCCGCGCGAGCGGCGGCAGCGCCTGCGGGTCGACGCCGACGAAGGCGCCGCCGCGCGCCAGCGTGAAGCCGGCGCGCGCCAGCCGCGTTGCGTGTCCGATGGCGGCGAGGCTCGACAAGGTCAGAGCTTCCAGCCCGAATGGATCGCCACCACGCCGCCGGTCAGCCGGACGAACGTCGCGCGCGCGAAGCCCGCGTCGACGATCATCTCGGCGAGGCGATCGGGCGGCGGGAACTTCCGAATCGACTCGACAAGGTACTGATAGGCGGGGCGATCGCCCGCGACCAGGGCGCCGAGGGCGGGAATCGCCGCGTCCGAATAGACGGCGTAGAGGCGGTCGAAGACCGGCACGTCGACGCGCGAGAACTCGAGGCAGAGGAAACGGCCGCCGCGCTTGAGAACGCGGAACGCCTCGCCGAGCGCGCGCTCGATTCGCGGCACGTTGCGCAGGCCGAAGGCGATAGTGTAGGCGTCGTAGGCGGCGTCGGGCAGCGGCAGCGCCTCGGCGTTGCCCTGGAGGAAGCGGATTCGCTCGCGCTCCGGGCGCTTGCGCGCCCGCTCCGCGCCGACCCGCAGCATGTCGGCATTGACGTCGACGACCGTCGCGCGCGTCGCCTCGCCGCCCGCCGCGGCGACGCGAAAGGCGACGTCGCCGGTGCCGCCGGCCACGTCGAGGTGCTCGAAGCGGCGGTGGCGCGGCGGGCGCAGCTTGGCGGCGAACGCGTCCTTCCACAGCCGGTGCAGGCCGAACGACATCAGGTCGTTCATCAGGTCGTAGCGATCGGCGACCTTGTGGAAGACGTCGTCGACGAGCCTCTGCTTCTCATCGAGGCGAATGGTCCGTTCGCCGAAATGGGTGTGAACGACAGCGGTCGACATCGAACCTCTCCGGCAAGCGGCGCACCATAGCCCCGCCGCCCGCGCCGCTCCAAATGGCGGCGCGGCGCGGCGGGGACTGCGCGCGGCGGCGACCCGCCGAGGTGACGGTTTACCTTGGGTTAAGCTCGATTTGAATTGGCCGGCGGCAGACGAACGGATGGGACGATGGGTTAACCGACTCGCGGCAATGTCGTTGGCCGAGAGGCGGCCGATAAGCCGACGAGCCCGACCTTCGCACCCGACCTTCGCATAGACGGATTTCGCCGTGGACCTCGGCAAGACCGTTCGCGCCAGCCTGCGCCTGACCTATTTCCCGGCGGCGATCGCGGCGCTCGTCGTCTTGGCCTGCGGCGTTTTCGTCGAGCATCAGAACAACCAGCTCGCCCGCGAGCGCTCGCGCGACGCGGTCTTCCATGAGGTCAGCCTGATCCGCGCCAAGCTGGAAGGCGCGCTCAACGGCGACATCCAGCTCGCCCGCGGCCTCGTCGCCGACATCGTCACCAAGCCCGACCTCGACCAGCGGCGCTTCGCCGAGATGGCGGCGAGCCTGCTGCGCGACGCCCCGCGCATCCACAATGTCGCCGGCGCTCCTGGGCTGGTCGTGTCGATGGTGTACCCGCTGGCGGGAAACGAGCGGGTGGTCGGCTTTGACCTCGGCGCCAACCCACAGCAGCGCGCGGCGGCGCTGCGCGCGCGCGACAGCGGCGACGTTGTGTTGGACGGCCCGCTCGACCTCGTCCAGGGCGGCCGCGCCTTCATCGCGCGCTTTCCCGTGTTCACCGAGGCGCCCGGCGGCGGCAAGGCGTTCTGGGGCGTCGTCTCCGAGGTCATCGACATCGACGCGCTCTATCGCGACAGCGGCGTCGTCGGTCGCGATTCGTCGATCGAGCTCGCGCTCTTCCGGGTCGAGGCGGGGGGCGCGGAGGTCGACCGCTTCTTCGGCTCGGCGGACGCGACGCGCGACAATCCGGTGATCGCCGAAGTCGCCGTGCCTTCGGGAACCTGGCGGATCGCCGCGATTCCGAAAGGCGGCTGGAACGCCGCGGCGCCGGATCGTTGGCTGCTGCGGCTGGGAATCCTCGCCGCCGCGCTGCTGGTCGCCGCGCCGACCTGGCTGCTCGGCCGACTGTTCGTCGAGCGGCGCGACCACTACGCCGCCCTGCGCAAACGCGAAGGCGAGCTTGAGCGCCTGTCGCAACGTCTCGAGCTGGCGCTCGACGCCTCCAAGGTCGGCGTCTTAGAATACAGCATCGATTCGGACGAGCTCGTCTGGGACGATCGGATGACTGATCTCCACAGTTATCCGTACGACGGCGGCGTCCGCCATTTCCGGGACTGGCGCGAGTGCCTCGATCCCGAAGACGCCGAGCGCGCGGTCAACGAGCTCATGACCGCGATTCACCGCGGAGGGCGCTACGAATCGCAGTTCAAACTTAAGCTCCGCGATGGACGCACCCGAGTCGTCCGCGCCATCGGCAAGGTTTGCGCGGCGCCCGACGGAACCTCAAAGCTGGTCGGCGTCGTCTGGGACGTCAGCGCCGACGTCGCGCTGACCGAAGCGCTCAAGCGCTCCAAAGCCGTGACGGAGGCGCGCAACGCCGAGCTGGAGGCCGCGCGCGCGCGCATCGAATATAACTCGCTGCACGACTTCCTGACCAAGCTGCCGAACCGCATGTACCTGGAGCGCGCGCTGGAGGAGCATGCGGCGCGCTGCGCCGCGAGCGGCGGCGGCGTGGCGCTGCTGCATCTCGATCTTGACGGTTTCAAGCAGATCAACGATACGCTCGGCCATCGGGCCGGCGACGCGATGCTCGTCCACACCGCCGACACCATCCGCGACGCGCTGCGCCCGGGCGATTTCGTCGCGCGCAACGGCGGCGACGAATTCGTCGCGGTCTGCCGCGCCGACGCCGGCATGGCGGGCTTCGGCGAGCTCGCGCGCCGGATCATCGACGCCATCCGCAAGCCGGTGCTCTACGAAGGCCACGAGTGCCGCCTGGGCGTCAGCATCGGCATCGCCGGCGCCTCCGGCGCCGCCGTCGACCGTCAACGCCTGCTGGTCAACGCCGACCTCGCCCTCTATCGCGCCAAGAGCTTGGGGCGCAACCGCTTCGAGTTCTACACCGCCGAACTGCAGGCCGAGCTGCTGCGCTCCAAGCAGACCGCCGACAGCATCATCGCCGGCTTGGAGCGCGGCGAGTTCATCCCCTATTTTCAGCCGCAGGTCGACGCGCGCACCTTCGAGCTCGCCGGCCTGGAGGCGCTCGCGCGCTGGCGGCGCCCCGGCCGCGGCGTCGTCTCCCCCGCCGAGTTCATCGCCATCGCGGAAGAGATGTCGGTCATCGGCGCCATCGACCGGACGATCCTCGAGCAGGCGATCGCGCATTTCAACCGCTGGCGCGAACGCGGCCTCTCCGCGCCGCGGCTGTCGGTCAACGTCTCGCTGCGGAGGCTGCGCGACACGACGCTGATCGAGGGCCTGCGGGCGCTGAACATCGCGCCGGGGACGCTGTCGTTCGAGCTCTTAGAGACGATCTACCTCGACGAGCGCGACGACGACTTCGCGCGCACCATCGACGAGATCAAGGCGCTCGGCGTCGACATCGAGATCGACGACTTCGGCACCGGCTACGCCTCGATCGTCAGCCTCACCAAGCTCAAGCCGCGCCGGCTGAAGATCGATAGGCAGCTGATCACGCCGATCGCCCGCTCGCAGGCGCAGCGACGCCTGGCGCGCTCGATCATCGAGATCGGCCGCGGGCTCGGCGTCGAGGTGGTCGCCGAGGGCGTCGAGACCATCGAGCATGCGCTCATTTTGCGCGAGCTCGGCTGCGACTTCCTGCAGGGCTACGCCTTCGCGCCGCCGATGTCGGCCGAGGACCTCGAAGCGTTCCTCGTCGCGCAGGCGCGGCGGATCGCCTGACCGGACGACCCGATCCCGCTCACGCCGCCAGTTGCCGCAGCACGTACGGCAGGATGCCGCCGGCGCGGAAGTATTCGAGCTCGTCGAGCGTGTCGATGCGGCAGACCAGTGGGACGCGGAGAAGCGCGCCCGACGGCGAGGCGATCTCCGCCTCCAGCTTCTGACGCGGCGCCAGATCGCCGGCGAGGCCGCGGATCGTCACCGTCTCGTCGCCCTCGAGGCCGAGCGAGAGCCACGACGCGCCGTCCTCGAACACGAGCGGCAGCACGCCCATGCCGACCAGGTTGGAGCGATGGATGCGCTCGAAGCTCTGGGCGATCACCGCGCGCACGCCGATGAGCCGCGTCCCCTTCGCCGCCCAGTCACGCGAGGAGCCCGTGCCGTATTCGCGACCGGCGAAGACGACGAGCGGCGTCGCCTCGCTCCGGTAGCGCATCGCCGCGTCGTAGATCGCCATGCGCTCGCCGGAGGGATAGTGGACGGTGAAGCCGCCCTCGACCACGGTGCCCGATTCGTCCTTCACCATCTGGTTCTTGATCCGGATGTTGGCGAAGGTCCCGCGCATCATCACCTCGTGGTTGCCGCGCCGGGTTCCGTACTGGTTGAAGTCGGCGGGCGACACCTGATGGGCGAGGAGATATTGACCGGCGGGGCTCGTCGCGCGGATCGAGCCGGCCGGAGAGATGTGGTCGGTGGTGATCGAGTCGAGAAACAGCCCGAGGATGCGCGCCTGCTCGATGTCGGCGATCGGCTTCGGCGTCATCGTCATGCCGTCGAAATAGGGCGGATTCTGCACGTAGGTGGAGCCGACGTCCCACGCGTAGGTGAGGCCGGAGGGCGCCTTGACGCGCCGCCAGTTGGCGTCGCCGTCGAACACCTTGGCGTATTCGCTCTTGAACATCTTGACCGCGATCGCGCGCTCGCCGACCTCGCGCACCTCCTCGGTCGACGGCCAGATGTCGGCGAGGAACACCGGCGCGCCGTTCTTGTCCTGGCCGAGCGGCTCCGTGGCGAGATCGATCTGCAACGAGCCGGCGAGCGCGTAGGCGACCACCAGCGGCGGCGAGGCGAGGTAGTTGGCGCGCACGTCGGGGTTGACGCGGCCCTCGAAATTGCGGTTGCCCGACAGCACCGCCGCCGCGACCAGGTCGCGCGCGGCGATGGTCGCCGAAATCTCGGGGGCGAGCGGGCCGGAATTGCCGATGCAGGTGGTGCAGCCGTAGCCGACGATGTTGAAGCCGAGCTTGTCGAGCGGCTTCTGCAGCCCGGCGGCGGAAAGATAATCGGCCACCACCTTGCTGCCCGGCGCGAGCGAGGTCTTCACCCACGGCTTGACCTTCAGCCCCTTGGCGACCGCGTTGCGCGCCAAGAGCCCGGCGGCGATCATCACGCTGGGGTTGGAGGTGTTGGTGCACGAGGTGATGGCGGCGATGGCGACGTCGCCGTGGCCGAGGTCGAAGCCGGTCCCCTCGACCGGATAGCGCTCGGCGAGCGCCTCGCCCTTCTTGAACTCGTTCGCCATCGCGGCGGCGAAGCCCGGCTTGACCTCGGCGAGCGCGACGCGGTCCTGCGGCCGCTTGGGGCCGGCGAGCGAGGGCGTCGCCTCGCCGAGATCGAGCGCCAGCGTGTCGGTGAAGACCGGATCGGGCGTCTGGCGCGAGCGGAAGAACCCCTGCGCCTTCGCGTAGGCCTCGACCAGCGCCGCGCGCGTCCGCTTGCGACCCGACGCCTCGAGATAGGCGATCGTCTGCGCGTCGATGGGAAAGAGGCCGCAGGTCGCGCCGTATTCCGGCGCCATGTTGGCGAGCGTGGCGCGGTCGGCGACCGACATCGCGTTGAGGCCGGGGCCGTAGAACTCGACGAACTTGCCGACCACGCCCTTCTTGCGCAGCATCTGGGTGACGGTGAGCACCAGGTCGGTGGCGGTGACGCCCTCGCGCAGCTCGCCGGTGAGCTTGAAGCCGATCACTTCCGGGATCAGCATCGACAGCGGCTGGCCGAGCATCGCCGCCTCCGCCTCGATGCCGCCGACGCCCCAGCCGAGCACGGCGAGGCCGTTGACCATGGTGGTGTGGCTATCGGTGCCCACCAGCGTGTCGGGATAGGCGAGTTCGACCGTCTTCCCGTTGCGCTTCTCCTTGGCGGTCCATGCCGTCTGGGCGAGGTATTCGAGGTTGACCTGGTGGCAGATGCCGGCGCCGGGCGGCACGACGGAGAAATTGGCGAACGCCTGCTGGCCCCATTTGAGGAAGCGGTAGCGCTCCTGGTTCTGCTCGTACTCGCGCTTGACGTTGAGGCCCAGCGCCTTCGCGGAGCCGAAATGGTCGACGACGACGGAATGGTCGATGACCAGGTCGACCGGGACCAGCGGGTTGATGCGGTCGGGGTCGCCGCCGAGCGTCTTCATCGCGTCGCGCATCGCCGCGAGGTCGACGACGGCGGGGACGCCGGTGAAGTCCTGCATCAGCACCCGCGCCGGGCGGAAGGCGATCTCGTGGCCCTTCGCGCCGCGGTCGACGAGCCAGGCGGCGACCGCCTCGATGTCCTCCTTCTTGACGCTGCGTCCGTCCTCGTTGCGCAGCAGGTTCTCCAGCACCACCTTCAGCGAGTAGGGCAGGACGCCGATCCCAACGAGGCCGCGTCGTTCCGCGGCCTTCAGCGAATAGTAGTGGTAGGTCCTCGCCCCGACTTCGAGCGTCTTGCGACATTTGAAGCTGTCAAGGCTGGCCATCGGGGGGGCTCCGGGGATGGGGGAGAGACGAGCGGGCCGGCTTATAGATAATTTCCATAGCTCGGGCTAGACAGACTATCGTCTCGGCGCGCCGGAAGGGAGCCGCCCGCGAAATGGAATCCATGCGCCTCAGCGGCGCCGAAATCGCCATCGAGCGGGGCGGCCGCCCGATCCTGGCCGGCCTCTCCTTCGAGACGCGAGCCGGCGCGGCGCTCATCGTGGTCGGCCCCAACGGGGCGGGCAAGTCGAGCCTGCTGCGCGCCATCGTCGGCCTGCTGCCGCTCGCCGCCGGCGCTATTCGCCTCGAAGGCGGCGCCGTCGACGCGAGCCTCGGCGAGCAGGCGCACTACCTCGGCCACGCCGACGCGCTGAAGGCGACGCTGACCGCCGGCGAGAACCTCGCCTTCTGGGCGGGCGCGTTGGGCGGCCGATCCTCCGCCGACGTCTGGCGCGGCGCGCTCGAACGCCTCGGCCTCGCCCATGTCGCGGACTTTCCCACACGCGCCCTGTCCGCCGGACAGAGGCGACGCGTGGCGCTGGCGCGGCTGCTCGTCGCCGAGCGCCCGATCTGGCTGCTCGACGAGCCGACCACGGCGCTCGACGCCGCCGCGCAGGGCCTGTTCGCCGCCGTCATGCGCGAGCATCTTTCCGCCGGCGGGCTGATCGTCGCCGCCACCCACGCGCCGCTCGACCTCGAAGGGGCGGAGACGCTGAGGCTCGGCGCCGCGGCGGGCGCCGCGCCGTGATCGGGCCGGCGCAGGCGCTGTTCGTGCGCGAATGGCGGATCGCGCGGCGGGTCGGCGGCGGCGCGGCGGTCGGCGCGGTCTTCTTCCTCATCCTGGTGACGATCATGCCCTTCGCGCTGGGGCCGGACCTCAACCTGCTCGGCAAGCTCGGCCCGGCGATCCTGTGGATCGCGGCGCTGCTGGCGACGTTGCTCGGCCTCGACCGGCTGTTCCAGGGCGACGCCGACGACGGCTCGCTCGACGTGCTCGTCAACGCCAGCCTGCCGCTCGAGCTCACGGTGCTGGTCAAATGCGCCGCCCATTGGGCGGCGAGCGCCCTGCCGCTGATCCTCGTCAGCCCGCTGTTCGGGCTGATGCTGGCGATGGAGCCGAAGCCGCTGGCCCTGGTCGCGCTCACCCTCGCGGCGGGCACGCCGGCGCTGACCATGATCGGGGCGATCGGCGCGGCGCTGACGGTGTCGCTCAAGCGCGGCGGCCTGCTGATGGCGGTGCTGGCGCTGCCGCTGACCATTCCGGTGCTGATCTTCGGGGTCGCCGCAGCCTCGGCGGCGAGCGGCGGCGCCGCGCCGTTCGCGGCGCCCTTCCTGATGCTGTGCGCGCTGTCGCTGTTCGCCGTCGCCGCGGCGCCGTTCGCGGCGGCCGCGGCGCTCAGGCACGCGCGGGAATGAGCGCGCCGCTTACGAGCCGACCGCGTCGTTGACGCACTTGGTGGTGAAGGAGGTCTTGGCCGCGCCGGAAAGCTTCTTGTCGGCGGCCTGCTTGTCGCACGCCGCGGCGGCGGGCGTTCAGGCGAGGGTGGCCTCGTAGGCGGCGAGCTCCATCGGCTTGCCGAACAGATAGCCCTGATAGAACGGGCAGCCCTGGCTTTCGAGGAACCAGTGCTGCGCCGCCGTCTCGACGCCCTCGGCGATGACGGCGAGGCCGAGGCCGGCGGCGAGCCCGATGATCGTCCGGGCGACCGCCGCGTCGTTAGCGCTCTCCGGCAGCTTGCGCACGAACGAGCGGTCGATCTTGATCTGATCGAGCGGCAGGCGGGTGAGGTAGGAGAGCGACGAGTAGCCGACGCCGAAATCGTCGATGGCGAAGCCGACGCCGAGCGCCCGCAAGGCGTTCATCTTCTCGATCGCGGCGTCGACGTCGTCGAGGACGACGCTCTCCGTCAGCTCGAGCACGAGGCGGCGGGCGGGCGCGCCCGAGACGCGCAGGGCTTCGCGCGCCTGCTCGACGAAGTTGGCCTGATGGAACTGCCTGGCGCTGACGTTGACGGAGAGGCGCAGATGGCGCGCGCGCGCGTCGGCCGCCCAGGCTTTCAGCTGCGCGCACGCCGCCCCCAGGACCCAACGGCCGATCGGCAGGATCAGGCCGTTCTCTTCCGCCAGCGGAATGAACTCGCCAGGGGAGACGAGGCCGCGGCCCGGCCGCCTCCAGCGCAGCAACGCCTCGGCGCCGACGCGGGCGCCGCGACGGTCGACCTGCGGCTGGTAGAGGAGCTCGAACTGGCGCTCGCGGACGGCGACGCGCAACGCCGCGTCCATCGCGCTGCGTTCGGCGAGCGCCGCCTGCGTTTCGGGATTGAAGAATCGCAGCGCGTTGCGGCCCGCCGCCTTCGCCGCGTACATCGCGATGTCGGCCTGCTTGAGCAGCTCGTCGCTCGCGGCGACGCCGTCGATGAACACGGTCGCGCCGATGCTCGGGCTGGAGTGCTTGACGGCGCCGGCTAGCGCGTAGGGCTCGTTGAGCGCGGCGAGGATTCTTTCGCCGACCCGCTCGGCGAGCGTGGCGGCCTCCCGCGGCGACTCGCTGAGATTCTCGATCAGCACCGCGAATTCGTCGCCGCCGATCCGCGCCGCCGAGCCGTCGCCGACGCAGGCGGAGAGGCGGCGCGCGACCTCGAACAACAGTTGGTCGCCGACGTCGTGGCCGCTCGTCTCGTTGAGCAGCTTGAAATTGTCGAGGTCGATCAGCAGCAGCGCGCCTTTGCGGCCGTTGCGCGCGCCGCGCGCCAGCGCTTGCTGCAGCCGGTCGAGGAACAGGCGGCGGTTCGGCAGCCGGGTCAGCGGATCGTAGTAGACGAGGGTCTCGATCTCCTTCCTCACCCGCTTGCGTTCGCCGATGTCGGTCATCGTCACGACGTAGTGGCTGATTTCGCCGCGGTCGCTGCGCACCGCGGCGACGGTCGCCCAGGCGGGAAAGATCTCGCCGCTCTTGCGGCGGATCGGCGTCTCGCCGCGCCAGCTTTGCTGGCGCGCCACAAGGGCGACGATCTCGTCGGGCGCGAGCAGGCGGGGCGACTGGCCGACCAGCTCCTCGAGCGCGTAGCCGGTGAGCTCCAGCAGCGCGCGGTTGGCGCGCAGGATCGCGCCGTCGGCGCCGGCGATGAGGATGCCCTCCTGGGCCTCGAAGGCGACGGCGGCGACGCGCAGGTTCTCCTCGGCGTTGCGGCGCTCGGTGACGTCGCGGGCGACGCCGAGCACGCCGATCTTCTTGCCGGCGTCGTCGCGCAGCGCCGTTCTGACGACTTCGAACACGCCGCGCCCTCCGCCGTCGGCGAAGGTGAGCCAGCACTCCGTCGTTTGTGGCTCCTCGGCCTCGATCGCGCGCCGGTCGCGGGAGACGAACCCTTCGGCCTCCTCGCGGGGCGAGAGCTCGAAGGCGGTCTTGCCGACGATGTCCATTTCGGCGCGACCCTTGAGGCGCTCGAAGGGTGGGTTGCAGCGCAGGTAGACGCCGTCGAGGTCCTTGATCCAGACGAGGTCGGGAATGGTCCGCACCAGGGCTCTGAGCTGACTCTCGCGCTTGCGCAGCTCGTTGTGCGCATAGAGGCCGGTGAGCCCGTCCTGGAGCCGATGGCCGATCGCCTCGAACAGCCGCTTGTCGTCGTCGGTCCACACCCGCGCCGCCGAGCACTGATGCAGGCCGAACGCGTGCGGCGCCGCGTTCTTCGGGTAGATGGCCATCGCCAGCATCGACTGCACGCCATGGCGGGCGCGGTGCGTCTCGGGGAGCGGCGGCTCGGAGCGAGGGTCGAAGGCGACCGGGCCGGCCGCGGCGCGCAACGCGGCCCTCATCGCGCGCGTCTCCGGCGTCAGCGCCTCCGTGACGTTGCAGGCGATCGGCGACGGATATTCGGCGCGACAGCACAGCATCATCGGGGCCCAGCTCGGCGCTTCCGGATCGCAGGGGCTGATCAGCCAGGAGCGGTCGCAGGCGAAGATGTCCAACGCCAGGTCGAGCGTCTCGCGCATCATCGCCTCGACGTCGCTCGCCTGCTGGATCGTCCGGTTGACCCGATCCATGCATTCGAAGAAGCGCAGATCGGCCTGCAATCGCGCCTTGGCGCGCCGGCGCTCCTCACGATGGCGCAGCACCAGTACGCCGAAGGCAAGATCGGCGGCGAGCTCTTCAAGCAACCAGAGTTCCTCGCTGTCGAAAGCGTCGCGCTCGCCCGAATAGATGTTGAGGGCGCCGAACGCCTCGCCCCGCTCGTCCGTGAGCGGCAGAGCGACGCTGGCGCGGTAGCCGCGCCGCAGCGCGTCGGCCCGCCACGGGCCGACCCTCGCCTCGCTTTCCCAGTCCTGGATCCACACGGTCGCGCCGGCGCGGATCGCCGCGCCGGTCGGGCCGCGCCCGAACTCGTCGTCGGCCCAGGTGACGCGCGCGTTCTCGACATAGTCAGAACCATGACCGGCGTGGGCGACCGGCCGCACCGTCTTGGCCTCGTCGCGCTCGGCGTAACCGACCCAGGCCATCAGGTAGCCGGCTTCCTCGCAGACGATGCGGCAGACGTCGGCGAGCAGGGTCAGCTCGTCGCGCGCGCGCATCATCGTCTGGTGGCAGGAGCCGATCGCCCTCAGTTCGCGGTTGAGACGGGAAAGCGCCTCCTCGGGAGACTCTGGTCCGACCCTTTCGTCGATGGAATCGAGCATCCGCCGAGACTTCCCGTCAGCGCCTTTGTTGCGCCCGGGACTGGCGACGGCCGCAGCCATGCGGCGGGCGCGGCGTCATGTCGCCGGCGGGCGATCCGGGCTGCAACCGGGATGAACGTACGGCCTCATGCCATTGAACCACTCTAGACTTGAGTGGTTCAACACGTCATGCGTGAACGCTGGCAGGAATCTGTAAATTATGTCTTATCAAACGAGTGACAGAAGCAGCGCGCGTCCGCGATGCTGCGTTGCCCCACTCGCCGCCGATGCGTTAAAACCCGCGCGATGCTGAACCTCGCCAGCCCCACCGTCTTTCTCGCCGTGACGCGGCGCACGCTGCCGTGGCTCACGCCGGCGACGGCGGCGCTGTTCGCGCTCGGGCTCGTCCTCGCCTTCGCCGCGCCGCCCGACTACCAGCAGGGCGAAACGGTGCGCATCATGTACGTCCATGTGCCCGCGGCGTGGCTCTCCACTTTCATTTACGGGGTGATGACGCTGGCGAGCCTCGGCACGCTGGTGTGGCGCCACCCGCTCGCCGACGCCGCGCAGAAGGCCGCGGCGCCGCTCGGCGCCGCGTTCACCTTCATCTGCCTCGCCACCGGCTCGCTGTGGGGCAAGCCGATGTGGGGAACCTACTGGGTGTGGGACGCGCGGCTCACCTCGGTGCTGGCGCTGTTCCTCGTCTATCTCGGCCTCGTCGCGCTGTGGCGCTCGATCGAAGACCCCGGCCGGGCGGCGCGCGCGGCGGCGGTGCTGACGTTGGTCGGCTGCGTCAACCTGCCGATCGTCAAGTTCTCCGTCGACTGGTGGAACACGCTCCACCAGCCCGCTTCGGTGTTCCGGCTCGGCGGGCCGACCATCGCTCCGCAGCTTCTGTGGCCGCTTCTGGTCATGGGGCTCGCCTTCCTGGCGCTGTTCGCGACGCTGTGGCTGATGGCGGTCCGCAACGAGATTCTGCGCCGCCGGCTCGCGCGGCTGACCATGATCGCCGCGGCGGAGGGCGACGCCCTGGCGCGGCCGCTGGCGGCGCGGAGCCAAGGCGCATGATCGCCGCCCCGCATTTCGGCTTCGTCGTCGCCGCCTACGCGCTGACGGCGGCGACCATTCTCGTCATGATCGTGGCGATCGTCCGGGACTATCGCGCGCTTTCCGCCGCGCTCGACCGCCTCGCGGCGACGCGCGGCGCGGAGCGCGGCGAATGAGCGGGGGCGCGGCGCGCCGGCGCGCGGCGCTCGCCGCCGCGCCGCTGATCGTTTTCGTCGCGCTGGCGGCGCTCTTTTTCCTGCGGCTCTACGCCGGCGACGCGTCGCGCATTCCCTCGGCGCTGATCGGCCAGAGCGCGCCGGCGCTCGACCTTCCCGGCCTCGACGGCGCGCCGGGCCTCGCCGCCGCCGACCTGCGTCAGGGCCACGTCAGCGTCGTCAACGTCTTCGCCTCGTGGTGCGCCCCCTGCCGCGCCGAGCACCCGTTCCTGATGGCGCTCGCCGCCGATCCGGACTTGAAGGCCAAGGGAGTCGCGCTCATCGGCGTCGCGCAGAAAGACGCGCCGGAGAACGTCAAGCGCTTCCTCGGCGCTCTCGGCGACCCCTACGCGAAAATCGGCCTCGACCATGACGGCCGCGCCGGCATCGACTGGGGCGTCTACGGCGTGCCCGAGACCTTCGTCGTCAAGGGCGACGGCGCCATCGCCTACAAGCTGATCGGTCCGATCGACGCCGACAGCTTCGAGACGACCGTCAAGCCGGAAATCCTCAAGGCGATGAACTGACCGCGCCGGTCAGTGCAGCGCGCGCCGCGCCTGCGGGCTGTCGAGCGAAAAGGCGGGGACGTCAACTTCGAAGACCTCGCCGTCGTCGGCGACCATGCGATAGCTGCCGACCATCACGCCGCTCGAGGTGCGCAACGGGCAGCCCGAGGAATAGCGGAACGATTCGCCGGGCGCGAGGATCGGCTGCTCGCCGACCACGCCGACGCCGCGCACCTCCTCCAGCCGGCCTTCGCCGTCGGTGATTCGCCAATGGCGATGCGTCAGCTGCACCGTGCGGTCGCTGAGATTGGCGATTTCGACCGTGTAGATCCAGAAGAAGCGCGGCTCATCGGGATCCGACCGCTCGGGCGCAAACGCCAGCGTGACGGAGACTCGAATATTACGGGTGACCGCCGCGTACATGGCGCCAGTCTAGCGAAACGGCGCGGCGCGGCCAAGCCGCGCAACAGCGGCGAAGGCCCATTCTGCTCAAAAGTAACCGTTTATTGTGGCGTAGAGGGTGTTGAGCTGCGTGCCTGTGGCGGCGACCGAGGCGACGATGGCGACGACGATGCACATGCACATGACCGCGTACTCCACGGCGACGGCGCCGGTCCGCGATCGATAGAATCTTCCAATGAGGCGGATCATCCGCTGCTCCCGGAGTCGCCGGCGTCTCGTCGCCTGCCGCGCGAGAATGTACCGAGTGCGGGGTTACGTACAGTTAATGCCGATCGTCGGCGAAGCTTGTCGATCGCCGCGGCGCGGCGCGGCCGCGGGCGAGTCTCGAAGAAGGTTAGCCGCGGGTTTAAGCGACGTCTTCGCCGCGCCGCGGATCGATCTTGCTCCCGGCGCCCCGCCGTCGCGCCCGCCGTCGGATCGGCCAGGCGACGAGATGCGTCGCGCCCCAGCCGAAGACCAGCGCCAGCCCGCCGACCGTCAGCGCTTCCGAAGTCACCGGAAAGGCGGGCTCGAAGTCGCGCAAGGTCTGACTGGCGATGCTCGGGTCGAGGTCGCCGACGATCACCGCCAGGCGACGCAGCGGGCCGGCGTTCTGCAGCGCCGCGAGGTCGGCCTGCAGCCGCCGCTGGCGCGCGATGTCGCCTTCGATGTCGGCGCCGCGCTCGCGCGCGAGCGGGTCGGGATTGTCCTTCAGCCGCGCGATCGCCTGGTCGGGGGTGAGGTCGCGGCTCGCCGCCGCGTCGTCGAAGGCGGCGACGACGCGCGTCAGCTCGTCGAGCGCGCCGCCCAGCCGCTGGCGGTATTGCTGCGAGAATTCCGGCCACTGCGCGCCGACGAGGGCGAAGAGAAGGCCGATCGCCAGAGCCAGTCGTCGCGCCAACATCGCCCGTGCTCCGCGCCGCCCGAGCGGGAGGGTATCGCGCAGGGGGCGAAAAGTCACACGCCCAGATTGACGCGCCGGCGCGAATCCGCCTGAATGCGCGCCAATCCGAGGATCGACGCCCGAGGGAGCGCGCCAAATGAGCGAAGGATCCGGCGCGCCGCGCCGCGCCTGGCCGCTGTTTCGCTCGTTTTGCGGCTGGCGTCCGGCCGACCTCGGCGCCGACCTCGCCGCCGGCCTGACCCTCGCCGCGATCGCCGTTCCCGAGCAGATGGCGACGGCGCGGCTCGCCGGTTTCGCGCCGCAGATCGGCTTTCTCGCGCTGTTCGCCGGGGCGGTCGGCTTCGCCGCGTTCGGCGCCAGCCGGCTGATGTCAGTCGGCGCCGATTCGACCATCGCGCCGATCTTCGCCGGGGCGCTCGCGCTCATGGCGAGCGCCGGCTCGGCGCGCTACGCGGCCGACGCGGCGGCGCTCGCGCTCGGCGTCGGCCTCATTCTCGCGCTCGCCGGCGCCTTCCGCCTCGGCTTCGTCGCCGACCTCCTGTCGATTCCCGTCGTCGCCGGCTTCCTGGCGGGGATCGCCGGCCACATCGTCGTCAGCCAGGCGCCGGCGCTCATCGGCGTCCCGCCGCCGGGAGGCTCGCTGGTCGGCCAGGCGACGGCGCTCGCGCGCGGGCTCGGCGCGACCAACCCGCTCTCGCTCGGCCTCGGCCTCGGCGTGCTGGCGATCATGCTGGCGAGCGAGCGCGTCAATCCGCGTTTTCCCGGCGCGCTCGTCGGGCTCGCGCTGGCGACGGCGCTCACCGCCGCCTTCGGCCTCGAATCGCAGGGCGTCGCCGTCCTCGGCGCGCTCGCCGGCGCGATGCCGAGGCTGACGATCCCCGCAATCGCTCCGGACGATCTCGCAGACATCGCGCCGCTGGCGTTGATCGTCGGCATCGTCGTCATGGCGCAGACGGCGGCGACGACGCGCAGCTTCGTCGCCGATCTCGCGAGCGGCCCCGACGTCAGCCGCGACTTCGTCGGCCTTGGCGCGGCGAACCTCGTCGCCGGGCTGACCGGCGCCTTCCCGGTCAACGCCAGCCCGCCGCGCACCGCGATCGTCGCCGAGACCGGCGGCGTCTCGCAGCTCGGCGCGCTCGTCTGCGCCGCGCTGGCGCTCGCCTTGTCGATCTTCGGCGCCGGCCTCGCCGCCCACGCGCCCCAGGCGGCGCTCGCCGGCGTGCTGATGTTCGTCGCGCTGCGCATCGTGCGCGCCGGAACGATCCGCGACGTGTGGCGGCGCAGCCGCGCCGAATTCGCCCTCGTCGTCGTCACCGCGGCGGCGATCCTCGTCCTGCCGATCCAGGAGGGCGTCGGCGTCGGGGTCATCCTGTCGCTGACCCACGGCGTGTGGACGACGACGCGCGCTCGCCTCATCGAGTTGGAGCGCATCCCCGGCACCTCGATCTGGTGGCCGGCCAGCGCGCTGCAGCGCGGCGAAACCGCGCCCGGCGCGCGCGTCGTCGCGCTTCAGGCGCCCCTGTCGTTCCTCAACGCCTACCAGTTCCAGCAGGCGATCCAGGCGTTGCCGGCGCCGGGGCTTAAGCTGATCGTCATCGAAGCCAACGCGATCGTCGAGATCGACTACACCGGCGCGGCCGTCCTGGGAGAGACGGTGCGCCGCCTGCGCGCCGGCGGCGTCGACGTCGCCTTCGCGCGCCTCGAGTCGGTGCGCGCGCAGCAAAGCTTCGCCCGCCAGGGGCTGGAGGCGCTGGTCGGCCGCGATCATCTCTTTCACAGCGTCGAGGAGGCGATAACGGCGCTCGGCGCGCCGGCGTCAGGTGATCGGCCGGCCGAAACGCGCTAAGCTCGCGCGCCCGACCAATCTCGAGGCGCGGAGGAGCGACGTGCGCGAAGTCCCGATCGGCGTCGTCACCGTCTCCGACCGCGCCTCGGCGGGGATTTACGAGGACCAGGGCGGGCCGGGAATCGAGGCGGCGCTCGCGGCGATCCTCGCCACGCCGTGGCGGGCGGCGCGCCGGCTGGTCCCCGACGAGCGCGCGGCGATCGAGCGGGCGCTCGCCGAGCTCGCCGATTCCGAGCGCTGCACCCTGATCCTCACCACCGGCGGCACCGGCCCGGCGCCGCGCGACGTCACGCCCGAGGCGACGCAGGCGGCGTGCGACCGGCTCATGCCGGGGTTCGGCGAGCTGATGCGCGCGCGCAGCCTGCTCGAGGTGCCGACGGCGATCCTGTCGCGCCAGATCGCCGGGGTGCGCGGCCGCAGCCTGATCGTCAACCTGCCGGGTCGGCCGTCGGCGATTCGCGCCTGCCTCGACGCGATCTTTCCGGCGGTTCCCTACTGCCTTGACCTGATCGGAGGCGATCGGATCGAAACAAATCCCGATGTGTGTCAAGCCTTTAGGCCGAACGTATGAAACCTCGAAGCGACATTTGACCAGGATCAGATTCGGCGCGGCGCGGCGCTTTAGTTTGGCGCCGCCGACAACCTGAGGAACCCGAGCATGCCGTCCGCGGACCCGATTGTTTCCGCCATCGTCGATCAGTATCGGAGCGACCCGACCTGCGTCGTGCAGATCCTGCGCGACGCGCAGGAGGCGCTGGATTGGATCTCGCCTGAGACCGTCGAGACGATCGCCTCGCTGCTGAAGATTCCGCGCACGCGCGTGCAAGCCGTGCTGCGCTTCCACACGCTTCTCTACGATCGTCCGCGCGGCCGCTATCGGGTGTTGTTCGCCGACAACATCACGGACCGGATGGCCGGCAACATCGCCTTGTTCGAGCACATGCTCAGCCGACTGAAGGTCAAGCGCGGCGAAGTGTCGTCCGACGGCTTGGTCAGCGTCGACCTGACCTCCGACGTCGGCATGTGCGACCAGGGGCCGTCGGTTCTCGTCAACAACCTCGCCATCCCGCGCATGACGGCGCGCCGGGTCGACGAGATCTGCGCCCTCATCCGCGCCCAGGCGCCGCTCGACGAATGGCCGGCGGAGCTCTTCCGCGTCAACGACAACATCCGCCGCCGCGAGACGCTGCTGACGCCGATCGACCCCGGCGTCGCGCTCGACGCGGCGATCGCCCGCGGGCGGCAAGGGATGCTCGACGAGATGAAGCGCTCGAACGTGCGCGGGCGCGGCGGCGCCGGGTTCCCGGTGGGGAGGAAATGGGAAGGCGCCCGCAACGCGCCGGGCGCCGAGCGCTACATCGTCTGCAACGCCGACGAAGGCGAGCCCGGCACCTTCAAGGACCGGGTGCTGTTGAACTCGTTCGCGGTTCGCGTGCTCGAAGGCATGGCGATCGCCGGCTACGCCGTCGGCTCGACCAGGGGCTTCGTCTATTTGCGCGGCGAGTACAAGAACCTACAGGCCAAGCTGCAGCGCGAGATCGACGAGATGCGCGCCAGCGGGCGGCTCGGGCATTCGATCCGCGGCGCGGCGGGCTTCGATTTCGACATCGAGATCCGCATGGGGGCGGGCGGCTACATCTGCGGCGAAGGCACGGCGATGGTCACTTCGCTGGAAGGCAAGCCGGGCCGGCCGCGCGTGCGGCCGCCGTCGATGGTGCTGGTCGGCTACCTCGGCAAGCCGACGGTGGTCGACAACGTCGAATCGCTCGCCCACGCGACCGAGATCGCC
>Ga0326727_10011937_pt1 | contig 19981 bp, 19 predicted proteins | sample MB2enrmetagenome_FD_207643 | JGI IMG/M metagenome (GOLD analysis project Ga0326727, IMG submission 207643) | Lab enriched peat soil microbial communities from McLean, Ithaca, NY, United States - MB29MY | ecosystem: Environmental > Terrestrial > Soil > Wetlands > Peat | place: USA: New York...
GGCGGGCCCTGGATCGCGTCGACTCGCAACTCGACTTGCTGATTTACGACGCTTTTCCACTTCCGAAAGTAAGCTGAAGAACTTGACACTTTCAGATAGAAGTTGGTTAGATTAGACGGCTAGTGCCGTGTCTTCGAAATAACTAGACAGTTCACCGCTTCCGCCTTCTGGACTTGGCGCTGGTGCAGCCGGGCTGGATTTGCTCCAGGGTCCGGCGACACCGGGTGAGCTTTTCCTGGATGGATTCGACAGTCGCGGTCCACACGAAAGGCTTGGGGTCTTGATTCCAAGCCTTGAGAAATGCCTCGATGGACGCCTTCAGGTCGGCTACGCTGAGAAAGACGCCACGGCGGATGGCCTTGGTATCCAGGTGGCCGAACCACCTCTCGACAAGATTCAGCCAACTGGAACTGGTGGGTACGAAGTGGGACACGAACCGGGGATTCCGCTTCGGCCAGGCCCTCACTTTCGCGTGCTTGTGCGTCCCGTAGTTGTCCATGACCAGATGCAACGGAACGTCGCCGGGGAATTCGGTGTTGAGCCGGCGCAGGAATCTCAGGAACTCCTGATGCCGGTGTCTCTCACGGCATTCGCCGACGACCTTGCCCTGTAATGTGTCCAGCGCGGCGAACAGGGTGGTCGTGCCGTTGCGTTTGTAATCGGGGGTCATTGTGCCGCATCGTCCCTTCTGGATGGGCAACCCAGGCTGGGTGCGATCCAAGGCCTGAATCTGGCTCTTCTCGTCTACGCAGAGTATGATCGCCTGTTGCGGGGGATTCAGATACAGACCCACCACATCGGTCATCTTTTCCAGAAACTTCGGATCGCGCGAAAGCTTAAAGGTCTCCGTGCGATGTGGCTGTATATTGTGGGCGCGCCAGATATTGTCGACCGTGGACTTGCTGACGCCCTGGCTCTGTGCCATAGTCCGGCAACTCCAGTGCGTCATCCCCGCCGGTTTAGTCTGCAAGGTGGCCTCCACGATGGCGGCAACCTTATCGATTTGAAAGATGGGCTTTCGTCCCCTGCCGGGCGCGACGCCCCACAGAGCGTCCAGCCTCGTCACCCACGCCGCCGCCAATGAGACGCCAATTGACCCGCTCCTCCGGTGTCCCGTGCGCCAGACGTGGAAACCAGGCCAGCGGCACGGTAATTGTCCTGCCATCGGCAAGATCGACGATCAGTGCCTCGTCGCTCGCAGTCACGCCCTGAGCAACCGCTTCCCTGAGTTCAGTTCCCGAAGTACTCATGCCATGCCCTCACCAATAACGCCATCGGGCGCGATCTGTAAACGGATGCGTTGAACCTGCGCCTCCAATTCGGGGAGGTCCTTCTGGGTCATGGTCCAGACTTGGTGCAGGTTAAGGCCGAAGTACTCATGCACCAGGATGTTCCGCAGCGCAACGATCTCCGACCACGGCACGTCGGGATGAAGGTCTTTGAGGGATTGGGACACGCCGCGGGCGGCCTCGCCGATCACCTGCAGGTGGTGGATCACCCAGACCTGGAGCATCTCGTCGCCTGAAAGGCATCGATACTCTCCGTGATCCGTTCTCCGATCTTCGCGATGGCGTCGAGGATATCGCCCAGGCGATCCGCGTCGCTCCTCATAGGGCGATCGCATCCCGGTAGACCGATTCGCGGATTGAGGGCTCCACCCAGCCGTCACTGGCGATGTCGACCTTCCGGCCCAACAGCTTTTCGAGCTCCAGCGTGAGAGCCGCCTGGTCGAGGAGGCTGGTGCCCTCGCTCCACGTCACGAGCAGATCGACGTCGCTGTCAGCACGGGCTTCACCGCGCGCGACAGATCCGATCAACCGCACCTCGGTGGCGCCGTGCCTGCCGGCAATGCGGATGATCGCCTCACGCTGTTCGCGGATTGTGTCGCCGACAGTCGGACCCGCCATGCCTTGTCTCCTCCTGGAAGTATACCGCCGGCGTCCGGGGGATGCGGTGCATTACAATCGGGGTGTACTTCGCGTGACTCCTTCGCCCCTCCGATGGCGCATGATCTCGCTCGCCTTCTGGGCGACCGTCATCAACTATCTGGACCGCCAGACGCTCTCCGTCGCCGCGCCCGTGCTGCGGGAACAGTTCCACATGAGTAACGTGGATTACTCGCGCGTGGTCTTCGCGTTTCTGCTGGCCTATACCATCATGAATGGCGTCTCCGGCCCGCTGATCGACCGGCTGGGCACGCGCCTGGGCTATGGGCTATCGGTGGCGTGGTGGTCCATCTCCGCCATGCTGCACGCACTCTCCCGAGGGGCTGTCAGTCTGGGCGTCTATCGGTTTCTGCTGGGCATGGGCGAAGCAGGCAACTGGCCCGGCGGGGTAAAGGTGGTGGCGGAGTGGTTTCCCGAACGCGAGCGCGCGCTGGCCGCCGGATTGTTCAATAGCGGTTCCGCCGTGGGAGCGATTCTGGCGCCGCCCATCGTGGCCTTCCTCTTGCTGAAGTGGGGCTGGCAGTCCGCCTTTCTGTTCGTCGGGACGGCGGGCCTGGTCTGGCTGGCATTCTGGTCGGGGATCTACCGGACGCCTGCCGCGCCCGCCGGCGGGGCGAGTGTGCCGCTGGTTCCGGTGGGGGTTTTGCTCCGGTCGCGCTTCGTCTGGATATTCACCGTGTCGAAGATCTTCATGGACCCGGTCTGGTATTTCTACATCTTCTGGTTTCCGGAGTACCTGAAGCACGTGCGGAACTTCGACCTGGCCGCTATCGGCAAGTTCGCCTGGCTTCCGTTCCTGGTCGCCGGTTTCGGCAACTTGTCAGGAGGGTGGCTCTCCGGCTTTCTTCTGAAGCGCGGCGCATCCGTGACCATCGCGCGCAAATCCGCCGTGACCTTCTTCGCGATGCTCATGACCAGCGCCATCCCCGCCGTGCTGGTGCGGGAGGCCTGGCTCTCCATCGCGTTTGTCTCGGTAGCGATGCTCGGTTATACGGGCAGCCTGGCCAACATGCTCACTGTGCCGGCGGATGTGTTTCCGGGCAACGCCGTCGCCTCGGTGTTCGGATTGGCCAGCATGGGCGCCGGCTTTGGAGGCATGGTCTTCACGCTCATCACGGGGTGGGTGGTGGATCGCTACTCCTATACGCCGGTCTTCATCGGATTCGGCATCCTGCCGCTGGTGTGCGCTTCCATCCTGTGGGCGTTCCTCGGTCCGCTACGCCCGCAAAAGCTGGCGTGAGCTGCGGGTTTGTCAGCCTCGGAGCGTCCCGCCCTTGCGCTCCACCGCCTTGGGACCCCAGGCGCCGGGCACGAAGAAATCCTGCCATCCCAGCTTGCACTCGTTTACCATGCGCAGCCCGTACTCGCAACGCCCCAGGTCGTCCGGACCCGTATTATTCGTTCCGAAGCTGAACTTGCACCCGGCTTCCTTGGCCATCCGGACGAACCCCGGGCTGGGCAGGCGATAGCGATTGTTGAGCTCGATGGCCACTCCGTTGCGCGCGGCGGCGCGGATGACCTGCATCATCCGTTTCTCGGTCCAGAGCCGGTCGTAATCCTTCGCGATCAGATCCGGCAGGAAGGTCGGGTTGGCGTAAATATCGATGGGCTCCCGCTCCAGAATTCCGAGCGTCCGCTCGACCAGCGTATCCATGAACTCCTGGGCATCCGCAATGCTCCCAACTTCCTCGGGAATCCACAGGCGCAGGCGCCGTCCACGGTTGTCGGTCCAAGTCATCGAGTCGGTGAAGGTATAGTCGAATAGCGCCACCGCCCGCCGCGAGAACATCTGCGTCCATTCGCGGCCCTCGCCCTGCATTGCTATGAACACGGGTTGGCCTTTGAGACTATCCACGAAAGTTCGGGCGCCCTCGTCGTTCTCGGTGGGGAAACCCTTTCCGCAGTTCACCGCGATTCCATACTGGATGCCGTCTTTCCGCGATTTCGCCAGCGCCTGCTCCAGCGTCAGCCCGCCTTTCAAATGGACGTGATAGTCCACCATGGGGATGTTGTCGGTGCCCATGGTGACGATTTGCCGGAACACGTCGTCCACCACGGGGGCGGCGCCAGGAGTGGGAACATCGTCTGGCAGCGGCCGCACGCGTACGCTCCGAAACCGCGCCTTCGACCCGTCATTATGGCACTGGAGCGCAAAAGTGCCGCGGTCGAGGAAACGCTGGCGTTGATCGCCCACCGCTCCGACGGGCGGCGCCGGTTCGGTGAAATCCACCAGCAACATCCCGTTGAGCCGCACCTGAATGTTCTTGCCTCGCACCGCCACATAGATTTTGAACCACTGGTCATCGGGGATGAGTTGCTTGTAGATGTTGCGGAGGCCGTAGAGCGAACCGGTCAGCTTCCTCTCGCGGTAGGCGCCTTCGCCCGCCGCCGTGTTGCCGATCTGGACCTTAAAGCCTTTCAGCGGGAAGCCCGTCTCCTGGTACGTAGTGTGGAAGAAGACTCCCGAATTGCAGCCGGGGCGCGCCAGCGCCTCGACTTCGAGCTCGAAGTTCCGGAAGTTGGCGCCGCGCACCGGACCGGTATAGAACAAGTGCGACCTCGGCCCGTCGGCCACCAGTTCGCCGTTCACCGCTTTCCAGGAGCCTTTGTTTTCGCTCGGGCGCCATCCGTCCAGGTTGCGCCCGTTGAACAGCGCGACCCAGCCCTGGTCCGCGGCCACAAGTCCCGCGGCCGCTGCCGCTCCCACGAACGTGCGCCGTGTCAAATCGGAATTCCGCAAGGATGCTCCTTAGATCCTGCCGAACTTCGCCACCGCTTCCCTGATGGACCGGAACTTCTCAATGAAGGGGATCGTGCTGTGCTCTGTGTTGTCCAGGTCCTGAGCTTTCTTGAGGATCTCGGCGGCGCGCGCGCGCGGCACCACGCACACGCCATCTTCGTCGGCGGTGATGATGTCTCCCGCACTCACCCGCATGCCCGCGCAAGTCACTGGAATGTTGACACCAGCGAAACGGTAGTGAGTAACCGTGGTGGAAGGGACCACCCCGCGGCTGAAAACCGGGAATTGCAGCTTGCCGATTTGCGGCGTGTCGCGTATGGAGGCATCCACCACCGCGCCGGCCAGGCCGCGGAACTTCATGGCGGTGGCCATTAGGCCGCCAATCCCTGCGTAATCCAACCCGTCCTCGACCACCATCACGTACACCGATCCCGGCGGCGCGGCGTCGATGGCGTCCAGCATTCCCTGGGTAGCCGCGGAACCCTCCTTGTTCTCCTCCTTCTTCATGAGGACGGTCACGGCAGGGCCGGCAAACTTGGTTTTGAACAGCGGCCGCATGTCGTGCGACATATACGAGCGCTGCCCGTACAATTGCTCCGTGGCATCCGCCACGGAGGCCACTTCCACCACGCGAAAGCCCTCGACGACAGGATCGCCGGAAGGTTGTGCCATCACCCAACCGGCGAGGACCAGTACGGGGAGGCCTGCCAGATAATATTTTCGACTCATGTTTCAGATCCTTTCCACGGACTTCACCACGGGTTCCCGAAGCAGGGTGCGCTCGGGATTCACCGCCAGCCAGACCAGAGATCCCATCACGCCCAGGCCGGCGGCCACCAGGAACGCGGCTGGCCAGCCAAAATGCTTGGCAAGCAACGGAGTGAGAGAAGGGGCCACGACACCGCCAAATTGCCCGAGCATATTCATAACGCCGGAAACGGTTCCGGCGGAAGGGCCGGCAATATCGGCCGTCACCGACCAGAAGGTACTCTGGGAAAGATACAAGGCGCCGGCGCCCGCCGCGAGGACGATGCTTGCCAGCCGGGCGTCCGCCACCAGCGTCCCCAGCGCGATGAACAGCGCCGACAATCCCATACAAACCACGGCAACCCCGCAGCGGCCCGCGCGTTTCCCATAGTGCTTCGTCAGGATGTCGCTGACCCAGCCGCCAAAGGGTGAGCACAGGGCCATCGCCAGGAACGGAAGCATTCCGAAAAAGGCGCTCGCCTTGAGATCCAGGCCGCGCACGGTGCTGAGATAAATGAAGAACCAGGTCAAGAAAATGTTGGCGGAATAGCTGAAAGCGAAATAACTCAACGAAACCAGCAACACCTCTTTGCTCCCCAGAATCGTCCCCCATGGGACGGCCTTGGGCGCGTTGGGTCCAGTCGGGACATGCGGCAATCCGGACCGGATGTGTTCGGCCTCCTGCGCAGTCATCCAGGAATGTTGCTCGGGGCGGTCCCTCGCCACCAGGTACCAGACCAGGCCCGCCGCCAGCCCGATCACCGCGCAGACGCAGAAGGACCAGCGCCAGCCCCCGTGCAGCAAAAGATAGGTGATGAGAGGCGGCGCAGTTGCAGCGCCCGCGCCCACGCCGGCGAAGATCCATCCGTTAGCCACCCCGCGTTCCGCGGAAGGGATCCAGCTTGCCACCACCCGGTTGGAAGAGGGATAGATCGCGGCTACCCCCATGCCCAAAGAAAAGCGCAGTGCCATCAGAAGGGCCAGCGCGAAGGAGACGCCCGCGGGCGCCAGCGCCGTCAGTCCCAGGAACACGGCCCACCAGATGGTTGCCAGCGCCAGAACCCTCCGCGGCCCAAAACGGTCGGCCAGGCGGCCAGTGGGTGCCTGAAACAGGGCATAACCCAGCGTGAAGACGCTGAAGACCCAGCCAAGCTGGATCTGGCTCAGATGGAATTCCTTTATGATGGAGCTGCCGGCAACCGACATGTTGACGCGGTTCAAGTACCCGATAGCGCTGAGCACGAATAGCCATGCGATCAAGATCCACCGAGTCCGGCCGTGCGCGGGGTCAGGCATAGACTTCATATGATAGCGCGCGTTCTCAAGACCTTTCTCACTGCTTGATAACGGTGCCGTCGCGGCGCCGAATCTCTCCCCAGCCGCCGTTCAGGTTGTCTCTCCCCGCGGTGAAGGGGAACTTGGAGGCCGCCTTCTCATCCACCTCGATGCCCCAGCCGGGCTTCTCGCTCACCCACAGATAGCCGTCCTTCATCACCGGACAGCCCCTGAAAATCTCCTGGGTGTGGTCGTTGAACGGCGAGTACTCCTGGATGCCGAAGTTGTGGCAGACCACGTCAAGCGTAACGTTCGCCATGTGACCCACCGGGGAAACGTCGCCGGGACCGTGCCACGCGGTCTTGACGCCGAACATCTCGGCCAGGACCGCAATCTTGCGCGCTGGCGTGAATCCGCCCGTTTGGGAAAGGTGCACGCGGATGTAGTCGATCAGGCGTTCGGCAATCAACGGAATCCACTCGTGCGGGCTGTTGAAGAGTTCGCCCATGGCGATGGGCGTGGCACAATTCTGCCGGATCTGCCGGAAATAGCCGAGATCCTCCGGCGAGAGCGGGTCTTCCAGGAAGAACATTTTGAACTTCTCGGCATCCTTGCAGAACTGGACGGCCTGGTTGGGCGACACGCGCTCATGCATGTCGTGAAGCAGCTCCACCTCTTCGCCCAGTTCCTGCCGGCAGACTTCCAAGAGTTTCAGCGCGCGGCGGACGTAGACCGCTGGTTCGAAAACCGGTTGATTGTGCAGCGCATTGACCGCCGTTCCGCCGCGGCTTCCGGCGCCGTAGCCGGCCATTCCGGGAACGCCCACCTGGACGCGCACATTCCTAAACCCCTGCGCCAGATAGCGCTTCGCCGCTTCGACCACGTCCTGATACTCGGGGCCATCCGCGTGGGCGTAGGTATCGGCGGCCTCCCGGCATTTGCCGCCCGCCAACTGGTAGACCGGCATCCCCGCCTGCCGGCCCTTGATATCCCAGAGCGCCATGTCGATGCCGCTGATGGCGTTGTTCAGCACCGGACCGTTCTTCCAGTACGAGCTGTCGTAGCAGGATTGCCAGATATCTTCAATCCGATCCGTGGTCTTGTTGAGGAGGAACGGCTTCAGGTACTTCTCCACCGCGGGCTTTACCAGGTCTGCGCGCTGCGTGAACGTGGCGCACCCGTATCCGTAAAGGCCGTCCTGGTCGGTGGTGATTTTGACTACCGTGAGCCGCACACCGGCGGGTTGGGATTCAATCACGCCGATGTCTTTGATGCGAGGCGCGCCCATGCCGCGCGTGGCGCGGGCCACCGCCTCTTGCGCCTGTTGTTCGCGAGGGCTGACCAGGCCCAGCAGGCCGGCAGCCCCCATGGATTGGAGCAGATTGCGACGTCGTAAGCTCATTACCGTCTCCTAAACATGTTGGAGGCTACTATATCACCACGCTATTCCGCGTCCGGATCATAGCTCTAAAGTGCTATCATGGAATAGCTCGATTGGGCCATGTGCGGACCTACGGTAACTTCCGCCGTGGCCAAACCATCTCTGTTAGACGGAGGCAAGAATGCTAAAGGGCGCATCCCCAGGGGGGATTCTGGCGAGCCTGGGCAAGATGCTTGCGGTTTCCATGCTGTGGCAGGCGGCTGCCAGCGCGCAGGTGGCTGCCAGTGCGCAGGATAGCAGTTGCTGGTTGCGCGACGGGGTTTCGCCGGCTAAATCGGTGGTTTACCTTCTCTGCGCACAGGGCGGTTTGATGGTCACCACCGACGGTGGAACGACCTGGACCAGCCGTAACCCTGGCGCGCAGGGGAAACTGCGGAATATTGAGTTCTCCGATGCCAACCACGGTTTTGCGGTCGGCGATGCGGGCCTCTTGGTTGCCACAGCCGATGGCGGCAAGACATGGGAGGTTCGGAAGACGGGCACCACTGAGAACCTGACGGCCATACAATTCATCGGCCAATCGGGCTGGGTGACCGGGTACGACGGAGTCATTCTTCACTCGGCGGACGGGGGCCTCACCTGGTCCCTACAAACCACCAATACCAAGGAGTCGCTCGAAAACCTCTTCTTCCTGGACCCGGAGCGAGGCTGGGTTGTGGGCTGGGCCGGCACTATCCTTCATACTACGGATGGCGGCAAGACCTGGCAGCAGGCGCGGACCGATGCGGCGCAGTGGTCGCTAATGTCGGTGTACTTCCGTGATGCGAACAACGGCTGGACCGTGGGATTCAGCGGGCAGATTATGCGCAGCCGCGACGGCGGAGTCACATGGACGGCGCAGACCAGCCCGGTGACATCGTCGCTCACCTCCGTTCTTTTCGATAGCTCGAATCGGGGCTGGATCACGGCGGACGACACTCTTCTGACGAGCGAAGACGGCGGCGAAAGCTGGAAGGACGTCAGCGTTGGCAGCCAGCTTTTTTTGTGCCAGCTTGTCAGCGTGGGCGGGTCGCCATGGGCAATCGGTCAACTGGGTGTATTGAGGCAGACCGGCCCCACTTTGGCGTGGAAGAGGATCGAAAGCCTGGTTCCCGACGATCCTCTGAAAGATAACTATACGAGCAGCCTGTCGGCGCCCAGCAAGCAGAATTGACGGCGCTTCCCCTTCGAGAGGGATGACTCACCGGTAGCGGTATAGGGTGAAACGCTGGATGCTCTTCGTCGTGGGAGGCCAACAGCATCCCGACCGTTGCAGCATCAGGAAGTTTCCCTCATCGCTGTCGTCGCCGTTCAACCGGCGCCCGGGAACCCAGCGGCCGTTGACAAAGGTGCCTTCTTCCACCGTCGCGAAACCGGCCAGCGGCGGCCCCGGTGTGTTCGGAGAAACCTTGACGGTCACGCCGCTGCCCGCCGCGAAGTACTCGTCCGGCCCGGTCGCAATGAAGATTGCCGCAGCGGGAGGCGGCGGTTCAGGCGGCGGTGGCACCCCAAACATTTTGGGCTGGCTATAGAACCCGACCTCCAGCGTGTAATTCCCCAAATGGATCTTCTGGGGCGGGTCGTTTGGACCTCGCAGCAGGACAGCGGACATGGTTCCTTTGCCCTGGTGTTCCGCAATCAGGGGAGCCAATTGCGTGATCAGGTCGAAGCTGCCGATCAGATCGTTGTCGGGATGCGGTATCCTCGGGTCCTCGAGCCCCATAACCGTCCAACCGATGGCATCATGGCGCCCGAAGGCATAGAGCACTCTGGCCGCGCCATCCGCTCCGCCCATATTCTCGGGTATGAACAGCGGGTTCCCGGATTGGGTGTACTTGGCGCAAAACGCCACGAAATCCCTGTCGCTGTAAGCATCGGGCGAGAGCATGTCGATTTGCGGCCCCCCGGCTTTCCAGACGTCCATCACGAGGTCCCAAGGGCGGCCACCGCTCGGTAGGGGTTGGGTCCCTCTCCCAATTCCGTACAGCGCCGCGTTCACGTACATCGGTATTGGGTATTCGGCTTTGCCAGCCTCGGCCACCCGGCCGATGTAGCGCGCATAGTTCCAGGCCATGAAGATTCCATCCGTCACGGCGCCCTTGCCGAATACTTCTTCCCAGGTCCCGGAGGTTTTGAAGCCGGCCGCCTCCCACACCTGGCGAAACTCCGGAACCAGCGTATCCTTGCGCTTCTGAAGGTAGTCCATCAGCTCCTTCGGCACCGGGCTCGCAAAGGCTTTGTCCGCCGCGGGCGAGCGGTCGCGGGAATCCCCATGCATTCCCACTTCGTTTTCCACCTGGATCATGATGACCGTGTGACGCTGGCCATCCACGGCCTTGACGTGCCGCATCAGGGCGGCAAAGGCACGGGCATCGGCGTCCCGGTTGGCATCGCTGAGAGGGCTGAGGAGTTCGATGCTCTTACCCCCTGTGATCTGGGCGCGCGGGAACCGCTCGAAGTCCTTTTTCACCCAATCGGGCGGGTAGCTTGAGAGACTGTTCTTCCAGCTTGCGAACCACAAAAGCACGAGACGCAGGTTGTGGCTGCGTGCATCCCTGATGACGCCGTCCGGCACACTGAAGTCGAACTTCCCTTCCTCTGGCTCGATCTGGTTCCAGGCCACGGTCGCCAGCACGGTGTTGAGTTTGGCCTCAACGAGCTTGGGCCATATCGGCTTCATGTACTCGATGCTGGTGGCGCTGTTGTTGGTCAATTCTCCTGCCAAAACCAGGAACGGCTTACCGTCGACGATCAGTTGGGTGGCTGTCCCCTGTTTCCGCAAGTGAGGGATTTCCGAAGCCGCCGTGGTTGGCACCGGCCTGGTTTGGCCCTGACCCGCGACGAGGCCGAGAGGGCACATGAGAGTGGCGCAAAGCAAAATTCGCAATTTCATGGTTATCTCTTTCACTGGTCGCCCGATTCGTCAGTTACGTTCAGGGTGTAGTCGCGGGCGAGGGCGTACACCAGGCGCTCCAGCCAGATGTCCCGGTTACCCTGATACTCAACTTGGCCATTGGCGTACCATTTGAGCGACTCCAGGCTGAAGGAGTTCGACCCAACCGCGGGATCGTATTGGCTTCCGCTGGAACTGATCTCAACGCCCTGCTGGTCCAGCTTGATCAGGTAGCTGTAGGTCTCGCTGAATTCTTCGCCGCCCATACGGTGGGCGACTTCGATCTGGACGTTTATCTCCGGTGTCAACTCCGGCAGCTTCTTCAATGCCGCAACTGCGCGTTCGATCGCCTTAGCTTTTTCCGGAGTTAGGCTGGGCCGCGCCGCCAGGGGCGCGAGTCTCCGGCCAACCTCCGCCAGGAAGGCCAGATCGCTGTCGAAGCGAAAGCGATCCTCGAATTCATCCCCTTGGGGATCTTTCTCTTCATGTCCACCCAGGCCCGCATCGCCGGCTGAATCGTGGCTATTCATTATGTTGTGGGTCCTTTCACCCAAAACTCCGCTATTGGCATACCGACAAGCATCGATTGTACATCCTGAGGCACTCCCGCGGGCCAGGGGGGCTTCCGAAAAAAACCGCAACACGCAGTACCAAAGGATCGCGCGATGGTGTAGACTATTTAGGTGACGGGGGTCCGAAATGGGTATTCCCGTTCAGTTCACGGGCGCCGGCCATTACCGGCGGAGCAAGGGAGGCAGACGTGGCGATGAATCGACGTGGTTTTATCCAGGCAGCTTACGGGACGGCCGGGGCCGCTCTCATCACGACGCTGGGGAGACCTGAATGGCTCCATGGCGCAACCGCTCGGAAGGCGAGCGATGTCGTTTACCTGGGGCCGCAAAAGATCAAGGTGACTCGGATGGCGGTGGGTTTGGGCACCAACGCCGGCAACGTGCAGCGCGAATTGGGGCTCCAGGGCGCGGCCGACTACCTCAAATTTGCCTTTGACCAGGGGCAGTTCTTCTGGGATACGGCCGATGCCTACAAGACGCATTTCCACGTCAAGCAAGCCTTAAAGAGCATCCCGCGCGAGAAAGTGACCATTTCGACCAAGACCGATGTGCGCAACACGGCCGCCGACATGGCCGCCGACATGAGGGCCGCTCTGGACCGTTATCGGCAGGAACTGGGGACGGATTACATCGACCAGGTCCTGCTGCACGGGATGCGCTCGCCCGACTGGCCGACGGAAATGAAGCCGGTGATGGACGTGCTTTCGGAAGCGAAACAGAAAGGCATCATACGCACCCACGGTGCATCCATCCATTCGCTCGAGGCGCTCAAAACAGCCGCCAAGACGCCCTGGTGTGAGGTGCACCTGCAGTGCATCAATTTCGCCGGCGTGAGGATGGACGGCAAGTTGGATGATGTGGTAGCGGCGATGCGCCAGTCGAAAGCGGCCGGCAAAGGCGTTTGGGGCATGAAGATCCTCGGTGAGGGCCGCCTGCGGGACCGCATCGACGAAGCGCTGCGCTTCGCGGTGGGGCTGGATTGCCTGGATTGCTTCACCATTGGTGCGGCGAACCGCGACGAATTGGCCGACCTGATCCGCCGTATACCGCTGGTTTCCGTAGCATCCTGAGCTCGCGGCGAAATCCTATTCCTGGATAAAGAACAGGGATGCGACTGAAGGCAGAACCAGCCGCACCGTGGTAACCGGCTGCCCGTTTGCCTCGTAAATGCCCAGCCTGTTCTGGCCCCGGCATGCTCCCGGAATTCCGGGCAGCGCTCGCGCACCGCTCGCCAGATACGAGCATTTGCTGACGTTCAGGCTCGTGCCGTGATAGCCGTCAGGGCGAAAAAGCCTCGTGGTTTTCAGCTCCTTTTCTTGTAGTGTTCGTATTCCGGCCATTTTGGGAAACCGGCGGCGTTGAAGAGCGCGTCGAACATGGGTCGGCACACCTCCAATCGTGTTCGCAAACGACGTGACGCTCGCAAGGAAATCCACCTTGTCCTGCTTCTCCTTGCTCTCCCGTAATACAGACCGCTTGTACTCGATCTGGTATCCCTCGCGGACCTGGTTCTCCACCAGGGACAAGAGATCATCTTCCGTGATCAGGTCCAGCTGCTTGTCGAATAGCGCCATCTTTCAGAGCTTTCCTCACGACTTCAGCCCTCAGCATAACAGCCGGACAATGGAGCATGACGTAACCACCTAATGAGCCGGGGTCGAACGCGTTGCTTTGGGCCAGAAGCGCTGCCACCGGGAAAACGAACACCGCCACCCGCCGCTTGGCGCAGATGGGCTGTAACATGGGATTTACCTCTTTGGTTTATCGTAAGTCTTCTCGGCATGGGGCTGAATGGGGCACCTGATGAAAACGCGCTGGTTCATCGTCGTAGCGTGTATGGCTGTAACGCCCTTGTGCCGGGCCGCTTCTGATCTTGCAGCATTCGAGCGCAATGCGGCCCGCGCCAAGCAACTGGGCGCCACCCACGTGGTGATTACGGAGGACCTTCCTCCCGCGCTGTGGGAGATGGATGTGCCCGGCGACCCATACCCGGCCTGGTACATGTATCACCCGGGTTTACTGAAGATTTTTCCGCCGGCCGCGCTTGAGAAGTACATCGACAAGGACTACGCGGAAAGAGTGGCGGCCCTGTTCCAGGCGCGCTGCGAGGTACTGCGGCGCCTTGGTTTGAAAGCCGCCTACACGGCCAACGAACCGCACGTGTTGCCCGAGGCGTTCTTTACCGATCATCCCGATTTGCGCGGCCCGCGCGTGGATCACGCCAATCGCTCGCGCACCCCTCGCTTTGCGCCGTGCGTGGACCAGCCCGCCACACTGGCGCTCTATCGGGACGCCTTGCAGAAGCTGCTGAAGCGGCTGCCCGAAGTAGAGGTCTTTTCCTTCACCACCACCGACGCCGGTTCGGGCTTGTGCTGGACGCCGGCCCTTTATCCCGGCTTGAACGGGCCCACCTTCTGCCAGCGCCGCCCCATGGAAGATCGCGTCGCGGGCTTCCTCAATGCGCTGAACGATGCCGCTGTTCAGATGGGCCGGCAGATTACCGTGGACCTGGTCGAAATCACACCTCGCCAGTGGATGATTCCGACCTTCGACCATCCCGAGCTGATCGCGCGCAAGCTGCCCGCTGGGATGGCCGTAAATCATCTCGAAGGTCCCGACGGTCACCGCATTGCGATACGGCGATTCGGCGGAGGCGCGGGCGAATTCGCGCCGGTGGTCGGGGTCCCGCGGCCCATCGCCGCCATGCGCGCGTTGATGGCCGGCGGGCGCGCGCCCGGCGCCAAACTGGTGGTTTCCGTAGGCGACGCCGTGGGTGCGGATTTCAATTTCAAGGTGCTCGAAGCATTCCGGAAGGCCGGCCCGCGCAACGAAGTGGACCTGTGGACCACGCTTCACGACCTGGCCAGCCAGACTGCCGGCAAGGATAAGGCCGATGACCTACTTTCCTTGTGGATGGCCACCGACGAAGCCGAACGCTACTTGGGGACGCTGAACTTCGGTCCGGTGCTGACCATGGGCGGAATTCTGGGGCGGTGGGTGAACCGCCCGCTGGTGCCGTTTCCGGAGAACCTGACGAACGAAGAGAAGAGCTACTACCGCCCGTTCCTCTTCCAGGCCAAGGGCGATGAGCAGGCTGACGACCTGGTGGATATTCAGGCCATGCGCATGTACGAAGGCTGGGGCGCGCGCCTCCTGGTGCAGAACATCATCGAGAAGGTGACCGCCAGCCTGAGCCGCGCCGAGGCCCTGGCCCTGCGCCTGCGCGAGGGTTCCAGTTCGCCCGGCGAGTGGGAGTTGCTGGGCCAGCGGCTGGCCGCGCTCCAGTGCCTGGTGCGCGGCGTCGACGATGTTGTCGCGTATCAGGCGCAGCTCGATCGCGTGAAGGCCCTGGGAGTGAAGCCCGATCCCAACCCGGTGCTGGGCGCACAGAGCGGCTGGGACCGCACCGACCTGATGCGCGTGGCGCGCAACGAAATCGACAACGCCATGCGGTTGCGGCAGTTGTTGCTGTCGGCCAAGGGGCCGTTGCTCGACCTGGCGCCGGCTCCCGCCGAGGAAACCATTCGCCGGCTGGGGCCCGATCTCCCAGCGCAGCTTAAGCGCAAAATGGACATCATGAACGCGCACTGGGAAGATTACAAGCGTCTCTTCACCACGCCGAATCCGTAGGACAGACTACCGATTGCCTGCCGGCAGGTCAATCGCGTACACGTTGCCCTTGACCTCCGTGTACTCGAAGGCCATCTGCTCGGTCCCGGGGCGCCAAGTGGGACTCCGTACCACCGACCCGAATGCCGTATAGTTCGTCACCTGTTTGGTCTCTCTCGTGATCCGGTCGATCCAATAGACGTTCCACACACCGTCCGGACAAGCGGTATATGCGATACGGCGATTGTCTGAAGCGAATGAATACGCATAATGTACGCCCGGACCGGCCAGGATGGTTTGCTGGTGTCCGCCGTTCAAGTCCATTATCGAGATGGTGGTCCCTTCACCTCGAAACAATTGATACTCAATCCATTGTCCATCCGGGGATATGAACGGGAAGCCGGCGCCTTCCCGGTCGAACGTGAGTTGGCGGGGCGCTCCGCCTTGCAAGGGAAGAATCCAAATATTCAAAGGCCTTCCGGAGTCGTAGACCATTTCCCTCAGGTCTGGCGTTAGGTGAGCGCGGGTGTGAAACTCCTTTGACTCCAGCAGAACCTGTTGCGATCCGTCGGCAGGCTGGAACTTCCGGATCTGAAATCCGCCGGCGTTATAAAAGGAATACCAGACGGCAGTGCTGTCCGAAGTCCAGCCGGGCCCGTTCGCGAAACCCAGATCGGACACCACCGGCGTAGCGTTCGAACCGTCGGCGTTCATGATCCACAGGTCCTGGGTTGCGCTTTCCGGCTGAACCAGGTACGCCAGCCGCTTCCCGTCCGGCGAATAAACCGGCAGTTTCGCCCGCAGCACCTCATCCTGGTAGAGCGCCTTCGCCGGGCCCGCTTCCGTGCCGGTTTGCCAGATCTGGCTGACGCTTCTCATGCGCGTGAAGAACAGCCTTCTTCCGTCGCGCGAAACCGAGATTCCGGCCGGGATGTCCTTCCCGGTCCGGTAAAGCGCCACCGCCGGCGCATTCCCGGCCAGCGGCACGGCGTAGATGCCGAATCCGTCCCTCGCCATGGCGCCGAAATAAACCATGCGGCCGTCGGGGCCGATCGCCGGACTCACCTGATTCACCAGATTGCCCGTCGCGACCTGTTTCAATTCGCCGGAAGCCGGATCCACGGTCCAAAGCGTATTATTGCTGGAGCGAGCCCCCATCAGACCCATCGAGGTAAAGATCAGGCGCTTGCCATCCTGACTCCAACTCGGATCCGCGTGCTGCCCGGGGGGATTCCGCGCGGTGGTGACCTGGCGCAGATTCGACCCGTCGGCGCCTACGGCGAAGATGGTCGACTCTCCCGCGCCCCCCCAATCGAACCATGCCAGGTCGTTCGGTTCCTGTGAACGGAAGGCAACCTGGCTTCCGTCGGGTGACCAGGCCGGTCTCGATCCAAACGGCGCGAGTTGCCGCGGCGAACCCGATCCGGAGACGGAGATCGCCCAGATCCCATGGTGGGCAACCGAGTGGTAGGCGATCGTCTTGCCGTCCGGTGACCAGCTCGGTTCGATGTTCTGTTGGCCGTCGGTGGTAATCTGCCGCTCGTTTCCGCGTGGGTTAGCCGAGCGGATGTAGACCTCAAAGCGTCCGGAACGGTTCGAGCTGAACGCGATCGACCTGCCGTCGGGGCTGAGTGATGCCCCCATCGAAAGACCCGGCGAAGTGGTCAACTGGATGGGCTGTAGGGATGATCCCGAAACCGCTCGATTGGGCGCCAGCCAACCAAACCGCCACGCCGCGGCTCCGCCTGCGGCGAGCACCGCCGCCACCACTGCCGTCAGAAGCCAGCGCCGCCCACGCCGCGGCTTGGGCTCCGCCACGGATCGCCGGCCGGATTCCGATTCCTCCTTCACTTCTTCGAGCGCCACGGCCAGGTCGGCCATGTGCTGAAACCGGCGGCCGGGATCTTTCCGCAGGCAGCGCGCGATGATGCGCGCCAGTTCATCGGGCGTGTCTTCCCGGATTTCGCCGGGCGCCTTAGGCTCGTCGCGCAGAACCGAGGAAAGCGTCGAAAGGCGCGTGGCGCCTGCAAACGCGCGCTGCCCCGTAATCATCTCGTACAGCACCGCTCCGAAAGAGAAGATATCGGAGCGTTCGTCCAGTGGTTTTCCTTCGGCCTGCTCGGGAGACATATAGGCCGCCGTGCCGACGATCGTTCCTTCCGCGGTCCGCTCGGCAGCGGCGAGAGTCTCGGTGACGTCGGACTCACTTGTTCCGCGCTCCAGCAGCTTCGCCAAACCGAAGTCCAGCAGCTTGACGGCGCCTTGGTCCGTGATCATGATGTTGGACGGCTTCAGATCGCGGTGAACAATGCCCGCGGCGTGCGCCGCCGACAGTGCGTCTGCGATTTGCGTGGCATAGCGCAGCGCCTCGTTCAATGGGAGACCCTTGCGAGGGATAATCTGGCCCAGCGTTTTGCCGGCCACGTACTCCATGGCGATGAACGGAACGCCATCGGCCTCGTTGATGTCGTATATGTGGACAATGTTCGGGTGATTGAGCGCGGAAGCCGCCTTGGCCTCCTGCACAAACCGGCGCCGGCGGTCCGGATTATTCACCGTCTCCGGCAGCAACACCTTCAACGCAACCGGGCGGCTCAGATGCTGGTCCCGTGCCTTGAATACGGAACCCATCCCTCCGTGGCCCAGCTCGTCCGTGATCTCGAAATGAGCGATCACTTTGCCGATCATCGCAGCCGTTAGCATATCCTGTCGGATAGCTGACCTGCAATCAAACGCAGGCGGCAAAGGCAGGACCAGACACCGAGGATTGTCAAGGAGGGTTGTGTCTGATAAGCGGTGCAGCGCCTACATATTGATCCGCTGCTCTTTCTTCCCCTTCAAATACCAGCACGGCCCATACCCAAAGTGCGGAAACAGCGCGCTCACGCACGTGCGGTTCTCCGGGTCGAGCATCATGAATTCGGTTTTGCCATCACGCAGCGGCACGGCGTAATACGGCTGCACCTGCACCGTGGCCAGCGCACTGGCGCCCCGCAGGCGCGCGGACAGGTAGTCGCCCACGTAAACCGCGGCCACCGCCAACACGACGAAAGCCGCCGCGCGCTTGACCCGCAACACTCTCTCAGCTTATCAGCCGCTCCAGCCAAGGCCAAGGCCGGCCGCTACCGGCGAGGGTTCGGCTTACGCGGAGTCTTCATGTAGCGGTCGGCAAACGTCAGGAAGGTGGGCCAGTTCGGCAAGTCGGTGTGGCCGCCGCCATGCTCGCGGTAGGCTATATCGCCGCCCACCAGCGCGGTTTCCCCAGGCGGAAACTCCGTGGCCCCCAGGTCCTTCATGCCCAAAAGCTTGTACACCGGGCCAGCGCCAACCGCGGCCAGGAACATGCCCTTGGGGTCCGCCCATCCATCCCCGGTAAGCGTGCCGGCGCCGATGAAGACGGGGCGAGGGGCGCACAGAGCCACCAGCTCGTGCGAGTCCACAGGCAAGTCGCTCCAGCGCAGCGGACCGGCGTACTTGATAAAGTTGCCGGCCATCCAGTGGTATTCCCCTCTCGCGGCGATGTTCTCCACCAGCTCTCCCCAGTTGCGGCGGTGCAGCTTGCTGCCGCCTTCGCCCGAGGAACTGTCATATACAATCGCGAAACGCTGGTCGTAGGCCATGGCGATGACGGCGGTCTTGCCCCAGCGCGAGTGGCCCGCCACGCCGACGTGCCGCGCGTCCACGGATTTGTCCGATTCAAAATAGTCCAGGGCGCGGCTGGCGCCCCACGCCCAGGCACGCAGCACACCCCAATCGTCCAGTTTGCGCGGCTGTCCCTTGTTCGCCAGACCGATGATGCCTTGCGTCAAGCCCGCGCCGTTGTCGGCCTGGACGCTGGATGTCGACAAGCTGGCGTAGCCCCAGCCCTTCGCCAGAATCAGTTGTTGAGCGCTGGGCCCGGCCGGTCCGCGGCCCGGCCCGCCCGCGCCCGGTGGCGGCGCCGTCTCTCTCGCTGGCGGCGCTGCCCTTCCCGCTGGCGGCGGGCCCGCGCCGAGCAGCAGCATCACGGGCACGGGACCCGACGCGTTGGCCGGCGTGGTCAGCGTCAGTTGGATGTCGACCGAGACTTGCGGGTACGCAGAATTGTCCACGTGGCCCACCAGTTGTTTCGTGACGACCGGCACATCGCCGTTGGTTCCGCCGGCGGTGCCGGTCGCGTCCCACTTCACCTTGGGAACGTCCTTAGGGACGCGGCCATAAATCTCCCGGTCAAACAACTCGACGATCTCGGGACGGCGCTGCCGCCACCACGTCTTGGCCGTCTTGACCTTCTTACCGTTGTTCAACGCCAGCGGGTTCGGCAGGTTGGGATATGGATTGGCCTTGGACTCGTCGAAGTTCACACCATTCGGCCCCTGCGGGTTCCTCTGGTCAGCCCCGGGCCGGAGGGACGTAATGTGCAGAAGATCCATCAATCTCTGGTGGTCTTGCTCCGCTGTGAGTAGCGCAGGCCCACCGCCGGCTGCAGCCTGTGACGCCTGAAAGGCCACTCCCCGCCGCGGCCCGGCAGCGATCGTCAACAGCACCAGGACAATCACCCATCTCGCCGATCGAAGTTCGGACATGCAGGCCCCCTTGGTTTCTCCTTGACGCCCGGGTCCTGTTCAGTATACACCCAGCCATCTCGCTCGCCTGCACCTTCTAGCGAGGTTTCGTTTAAAATGTCCCCTGTCTTAACTCATTAGAAATGTCCCTTTTGCTGGTTCTCTTCCAATTGTTCTGGCGGCTCCCGAAGCGTAGCCCTGCGAGGCCGTAGGCCGAGCGTTTAGGGCATAGCAT
>Ga0326727_10011938_pt1 | contig 19981 bp, 22 predicted proteins | sample MB2enrmetagenome_FD_207643 | JGI IMG/M metagenome (GOLD analysis project Ga0326727, IMG submission 207643) | Lab enriched peat soil microbial communities from McLean, Ithaca, NY, United States - MB29MY | ecosystem: Environmental > Terrestrial > Soil > Wetlands > Peat | place: USA: New York...
ACCGGGTTCTTGCCGACGACCATGGAGAGGATGATGAGCGCGCCGGCGACGTCCGACGGGATGATGAGGCGACGGCCCTTGAAGGGCACCTGGGGCTGGGCCTTGAGGACCGCGGTGGAGGTCGCCAAGATGGCGGTCGGCGATCCGCTGAAGCCGAGCGTGTACTCACGGCTCTTGGTGTAGCCGCGCGGGCTCATGGCCTTGGCGTGACGCTGGGCGAGAGAGTGCAGCATCGCGGCGTGCTGCGCGGCGGCCATGTTCGCCGGGTGCATCGGGTGATGCGCAGCGAGGAGATGGGGTGCGCGGCGGGGCGGGGGCGGAGCGCCTGTCAACATGTAGGGGTCGGCACCGACCAGGGCGTCGATCTCGTCGGCGCCGGCGATGTCGTATCCACCGGTCGCAAGCGACGCGCCGATGATGTCTTCGTATCCACCGATGATGTCTTCGTACGGCATGGGAAAAATCCTCGTGCGAGCCCGCGAGGGGCTCGAGAATGGGGTGATCGTGGCGGGAGAGGACCGCTCGGAGATCCCCGGTTGAATGGGCGGGGAGCGCGGGGACGATTGCGCCGAGGAGCGGGTCCGAAAAAGAAAGGCCTAGGCGGCCTGGCGGGTCGCGGCCGTCATGGCGGCGATCTCGGCGTCGGTGAGATCCCGAGCGGCTCCGCTCGTGATGGCATTGCGCGCGAACTCGCCGCCGAAGATCCCGGTCGCCAGATCGCTTGCGCCTAGGGCGGGCAAGCCTGCGCTCGTGCGCATGCTGGTGCCGAGCTGAACGCCCTTGCGCATCGCGAAGGATCCGAGCGAGGCGACGCCGAGGTTGATGAGGTGCGGCGAGAGCTTGGGGCCGCCTATTTCGAACATGCCGAGGCCGCCAAAGAGCAGGCCCACGAGCATGTCGAGCGAGATGCCGAGCGGGGCGATGACGCCGAAGCGCCCGGAGACCACTCCCCAGGCGAACAAGCCTCCGTCGATCTCGGCGGCGTCGATGGCCGTCTCGGTGATGGCTCCCATGCCTGGACGGCGCTTGGGATCTTCGAGCGAGAGGTTACGCTTGACTCGGGCGAGTTCGCGCTCAGATAGGGCGTAGGTCATGATGGGGAATTCCTCCGAGGGATCGGGGCCGAACCAGCGGGGATGGCGCGCCGTCCACAGGGGTAGGGAACCTCTTGCGCGGGAAAACGCCCAGGGGCTAGTTTCCACATTCAATTGAATGGAAAGCGAATGACTCGCCCTAAAATGCACAAATCTCCCCCTTCCCCCCTTCAAGAGGAGATTCTACTCAACGCGAAACAAGTGTCGGATAAGCTGGGGGTCTCGTTTCAAATGGTCTATCGGCAGAAAGAAAAGCTCGGGGGCATCAACACGCGCAGTGGGTGGGTCTGGCCGCTCAGCCGCATCGAGGCGATCGTGGCCGAGCGCTCGGAGCGCATGGGCCTCGGCCTGACCACGCTACGCTCTCCCCTCACGGGAGAACTGTCCAAGATCATCTTCACGGCGTGCAGCAAGGGCAAGAGCGCGCGAGAGATCGTGATGGAGTATGGGTTAACGCCCACGGTCGTGAGAGAGGGTATACAGGAGTACGCCAAACTCGGGGCTTGCATTTTTCTCACGACCGAGCACCTGGAAGCGATCTATGCGCTGCCTCTTACCGGTATCATTCCCTGCACCGATGCCAACGATCTTATTTTCGTCCTGCAGCAGTCGATCGCTCCGCCCGAGATGTGCGTTCGGTGCAAGGCGGTGCCGGCGCCCAAATTGTGTGACGCATGCTTGAGGATCGTCGCCAAGCAGCGCACGAAAAAGAGTGTTCTTGCACTCTAGAAGACGTGCATGAACGAAAGAGTCCTTGCATGCTAGAGGGCACCCTCGTGGCGGTGCCCGTGCGCCTCGGCGGCATCTTGCCTATTCTTCACGTGGGCATTCTCTCGCCCGACCAGGGCCCCGACGGACGGCGCACGATCCTCCACAACTCTCGCCGGTATGGCCAGTGCGTCGAGACGCTCGCCGCGGATTTTCTCTACGGTCAAACGGGCCGCGCGGTCCTGCTCGGGTATCCCGGGTGCCTGCCCCCAGGAGCAGTCGTCGAGCGCGCGAGAGAGCGCCTCGGCGCGCCCTACCGGACTGCCACCTACAACTGCGAGCACTACGCCGCGGACTGCCACGGGATCGCGATCGCGAGTCCCCAGTGGCTCGCCTGGCAGCGGGCGCTCGTGCGCGTCTGCCTCGACCCGTGGGGGCGGCAGGCTCCGACCCACCTGAAGCAACACTCATTCGAGGTCCCATGAAATCCGAAGAGTTCATCGTTCCCCTGACGGCACTCGTGGGCCTGGTGATCGTAGTCGCCGCGCGCATGTGCGGACGGGCCGTGGCACCCTCGGACTTGCCCCCCAACCTGGGCCTGCAGGCGCTCGCCACGCCCGGGCTCGCTCCTGGACTGCCATCCCCGAACGCCCCTTCGCCGCAAACTTTTCGAGTCCTCGAGATCACGGCGCCGTCGGTCGTCATCACTCCTAATACGCACTATCTCGCCAAGATCCAGTTGACCGGACTCGAGTCCCTGCTGGGCGATCCCAAGGCCGTCGCCGGCAAGCTCACGGAGATGGGCTTCACGGGCGTCTCGGTGGTGAATAAGAACCCTCCTCCGCTCTTCCCCGACCAGGCGCCCTACAAGGACGGATCGACCTTCTGGGCGTCGGGGACGAGCGGCCCGAAAGCTGAGTCGTTGACGCTTCCTAACCAGATCAAGAAAGTGTGGGTCGTAGCATGACGCGAGACGCCTGGGGACGCGTGGTGCCTGGCAATAGGCCCGATGCCCTGGTCGGGACCTTCCTCGGGCAGCCGACCGTGAGCGAGCTCTCGGATCTTCTCAAGGCCAAGGACTACGAGATAGGCCGGATCTGGCAAAGTTACTCGGCCATGAAGGACGCGTGGTGGGGACGCGACCAGGCGGCCATGAGCGATTGGGTTTCCGACTGGAACGGCCTCAATGCTCGCTACGACAAGGCGAAATCGATCGCCAAGTGGACGATCTGGATGACCACGGTCCCGAGCATCACTCCGTGTCCCAACGAATGGCAAGCCATCCTTCAAGCCGTCAAACAAGACAAGACCAAGATCAGCAAGGGAGACTTGCAAGATCTCTACAATAGGCTCCAGGCCGCGGGCGCGGTCGTGACGTTTCCCCGAACCCCTCAGCCCGCCAAGGGTAGCGATGTCGACCTCGAGGTGACGAACACCCTCAAGCCCGTGTCCGTCCTCGAGATGCTTCCTTCCGCCTCCACGATGGGCGGCGTACTCGCGGCCGGAGCGGCTGCGGCAGGGCTCGTGGTTCTTCTAGTCGTCCTCAAGAAGTGATGGGCAAGTTCGAGCGAGGCCTTCCATGAGCATCATCCACATTGACGGAAAAACGCTAGACGTGCCCGAGCACGGGCCCCTGTCGAGAGAGGACGAGAAAGTCCTTGCAACCGACCGGGCAGGCGATCTCATCCGGCGGCTCCCGGGAGACGTGGGGCAGGGGGACGGCGGTCCGCACAACTACGGCCTCTGGTGCGGCCACTGCGGGGAGCTGCTCGGGCGCCTCGGCATCTTCCCCGAGAGGGTGCAACCGAAAGGGCCACCCGCCAGGACCGCGCACTGCACCCGTTGCCACTCGACGACCTTCGTCCGAGGGAAAGACGTCGAGGTGCTCCCGCCTTCCCTGATGGCAGGCACGTGCATCATGCCCCACTGCCGTCCGGTGGGCGTATCGAGTCCCAGCGTCCGATGAGTAACGTCCGGCAAGTCACGATTGGGACCAGGCCCCCGCAGGCCGTCGTAGTCAATTCCGACTACCAGTGCGACGTCGAGGACCAGCTCATCGACGTCGAGACGGCAGGAGTCCTAGTGACCCTGCCTGACAACCCCACGGTCGGAGGCACGCTCCTTGAGTTCTCGGGACCCGTCGCCTTCAACCTGTCGGGCGGGCAGAATCCCTTGTCTACCGATCCGCAAGCCGTCGCGGCAGGCGTGACTTTTTTTGCCATCTTCACGGCCGAGGGGTGGCTGCTCTCCGCGGTCGTCGAAGGGGGACTGCCGCCCGCCCTGACGGATCAGGCCTACTACATCAGCATGGCGACGGGTAACGATCAGAACCCGGGCACCCTGGCCCAGCCCGTCGCGACGTTTCAGGGCGGCGTGCTCGCCAAGTGGTTGACGCGCACCCCCGACATCGAGGGCAATGTCCAGATCTTCTACCTCGACACGCCGTCGCCCACGGATTTTATTGCGATCGACCCGATCGTGGGGCCCTTCTTTCTTCTCACGATCGATTGCGTGATGGCGAACTTCGTCTCGGCCACGACGACCGTCGCCTCGTTTCGCGCTGCGGCTCCAGGCGCCTCAGGGCAGTCGACGCAGTGGGAAATAAGCGCCGCGCTCGACTTGAGTCCGTACACGCAAGAGGGCGTGATGCTCTACGACGTCAATCAGGACGTGTGGATGCAGCTCGAGTCCGCGGACGAGGGCACGGGACACTTCACGGTCTCGACGCCCCTGAAATCGTACGTACCCGGGGACGCGAACGTGTATCCCGAGATGACCCAAGGGGCGTTCCTGCGGCCCGCGCCCGGCGACACGCTCCTCGTCGTGCAGTGGCCCGTCGTGTCCGTCTCGCACATTTCCAACAAAAGCGGCCAAACGCCCCAGGGCGTGTGTCTGAGGCATCTCAACATCTTCAACAACACCGACTCGGCCACGCTCGATCTGGACGGCTCGATCGTCCTTGCAGAGTGCAATGTCGAGCAATCCCTGTCTGGATCCGCGGATGTCACGCTCATCAACTGCACGCTCGCCTCGGGAGGAGGCCCGAGCTCGTGCCACTCGCTGACGATGGTGGGGGGTCTAGTGGTCGGAAGCGCTTCGAGCGCTCCGGGACCGGGTACGATCTTGATCGCGGCCGAGAGCGAGCTCACGGCGGCGGTCATCCTAGGAAGCGGCAGTACGCAAGTGACGTTCTCGGGCGCAGGCCCTCTCGTACTCAATGGCGCTTTTTCCGAGAGCCTGCTCACCCTCGTGGGACTGCCCGCTCAGCTCAACGTGGCGGGCTACGATCACGGCTACGCCTTCCAGGGACAGCTCTGGGGAGTCAGCGTCGAACTAGACAACTGCGCAAACCTTCGCCTCTACCAGGCCGTCTCCTTCACCTCGCACATGCCCGTGAGTGCGATCACGCTCGACTCGCTCAGCTCGGCGATGGCTCTCGACGCCTCGGCCAACCCCGCCGTGTGGCACCCGGGGCGCAATATCACGTACGCGTCGCTCGACGGCACCATCGCCGGGGGCGGCTTCAATTACGGATCGGCGGGGCACCCGGCGGTCTACGCCCTCGGCGCCTCGGGCAGCGTCCTCACCATCTCGGCCGCGAGCGCGTAAGGGAAAAACATGGTCACCTCTCGTCAGGTTATCCCGGGGACGCCTCCGACGCAGACGATCCTCGTCCAAGCCGATTATTCATGCGCGGTCACCGATCAATGCATCGACGTGCAGATCGCGGGCGTGCGGGTCACCCTGCCCCCGAACCCGGTCGCGGGCGAAACGGTGATCGAGTTTGCCGCCGAGCAGCCGTTCAACCTGTCGGGAGGACTGAACCCCTTCAGCTCCGACCCGCAGGGCATTCCCGCGTCGGCCCAGTTCTTTGCAGTCTACACCAAGATCGGGTGGCTACTCACGGCCTTCACGGTCGGCAACGTCCTGCCGCCCCTGACGACGCAGGCGATCTACATCTCGACGGCGGGAATCGACACCAACCCGGGAACGCTCGCGGCGCCCGTGCGCACCTTCCAGGGAGGCGTGCTCGCGAAGTGGAAGACCTCGACGCCGCTCGTCTCCCCAGGCGCGACTGTGCAGGTCATTTATCTCAACACGCCGAGCGCCGCGGACGTCGTGTCGGTCGACCCGACCATCCCGGCCACCTCGCTCGTGGCCTTCTCGGGCATCCCGACCGTGCTCGCCGCGACGACTGTGACCTCCTTCGTCGTCGCCGCGCCGGGCCCCGCCGGACAGTCGACGCAGTGGCAGGTCGGCACCGCAGCCGACTTGACCCCATTCCTCGGCAAGATGGTCCTCGACTCTACAGCGAACGTCTGGTTTCACCTCGACGGCTTTGACGCAGTCACGGGCCTCTTCACCATGAGCGCCGCGTTTTCCCCCTATGCGCCCGGTAGCGCCAATCTTTATCCCGCGATGAGCGGGTCGGGCGCGGCGATCATCCAGGCTGGAGATGCTCTCACGGTCTATGATTTTCCCGTCGTGCCCTTTGCGCACCTCTCCAATAAGAGCGGCCAGGCCCCTCGGGGTCTGTCGATCCAGCACCTCGTCGTCGGCGCGGGCGGTCCGTCCTTCGACGTGGACGGTTCCATCACGATCTCCGAGAGCCTCGTCGCGATCGCTCTCGCCGGGCAGGCCGATCTGTCGCTCGTCAATTGCGCCCTCGCGCCGTCCGCCTCGTCAAGCGTTCATTCGATCCGGGTTGTGGGCGGACGCATCGTAGGAGGCGTCGGAACGCCTCAGGCGATCGCGCTCGAGGCGGGGGGCGAGGTCACGGGCACCGCGATCGTGGGCGCTAGCTCGACGCAGGTTCTTTTTTCGGGCACGGGGCCGCTCCTCTTCAATGGCGTATTTATCGAGAACGTCCTCTACGTGGACGGCCTGGTGAGTCGAATCGATCTCGACACCCCTTCCCACGGCTACCTCTATCCGAATCAAATTTGGGGAATGAACCTCGAATTCGAGGATGGAGCCAACTTCGCCCTGAAGAATGGCTCGACCTTCGTGGCGAGCGTGGACGTGGCCTCGCTCATGCTCGACACGCTCTCGGTCGCGACCGCCTTGGATCTCTCGCAGTCGCCTTCCCCGTGGAATTCGGGATTGACGCTCTCGCCCGCGAACCTCGACACGGCGATCGCGGCTTCGGGCTTCAACTACGCAGCGAGCGGGCCCACCGAGTGCTACGCCCTCGGCGCGGGCGCAAGCGTCCTCTGGGCTGTGCAGGCGCCCTCATGAGGACTTTGGGAGGTATGCGATGACAGCGAAGACGGGCATCGTCACGGCCGATGCGGGGGTCGGCCAAATCCTCGCGCTGGGCGCCGGCGAAGTGGCGCTTGGTCAGGGTGCGGGACCACCCCTGGCCTTCCCACTGCCTGGTGCAGGCCCCGCCCTCGGCATCATGCAGTTTACGGCGGGGGCGTTCACGCAGCCCGCGCACGGAGCGAACGTCGTCGTGACCCTGCTCGCGGCGAGCGGACAGTCTCCGACCCTGCTCAAGGCCGGGCAGCTACTCTTTCACCCCGTCGGCGGAATCTACCTCGTGGTGTCCTCGACCGCGGGGGGTGCCACGCTCACCAACTATGGCGGCAATACCCTCGGCAGCTTCGCCAACGCGGCGCCCGGCACGCCCATCGCCGCCGGAGCCGCGGCGCAGGCCGTCTACGTGGGCGCGTACGGGCAAGTCGTCGCTTCACCTCTCGGAGGCGGTCTAGACGATTGGCCACGAGTCATCGGAACGTTCGCTCCCGATTGCGCGGCGTACGGCATCGAGCTCCTGATGTCGGCGGGCACGTGGAAGTGCCTGACGGGCGGGTGGATCTTGCCCAGCCACCTGAGGCTGACCCTCGACCCGAGCGCGATCGTGCAGGCCACCCTCGCCGCGGGCACGGGGTCAAGCTTTCCCTTCTATAGCGAGTGGATTTACTCGGGCGGCGGTACCGGGGCCGTCGTGGGCGGACCCTACGCGGCGGGGGCCATGTTCATCACCACGCCCTTCACGGCGCCCGTGGGCTCCTGGATTTTCCTCGCTCCCCCAGAAGGGGGCGCGTACGCCAATTTCGGGGCCATGAGGCAGGTTGCATCCGCTACGCCCAATGGGGCCAATTTCAATCTCACGTTCACGCGCGGCCTGCCACGCAGTTTTCCCGCACTCTCGACCGCGTCGGTGGTCAGTCCCCCGCTCGACATCGTGATCAACGGTCAAGGCGCCGTCGTCTCGGGCACGGGCGACGGGTGCGTGGACTTTGACGGAGGGGTCGAGTGCCACGCTCTCAACCTCCGAAACGACGTGAGCTTCGGAGTGGCGGGCGCGAACTCGATCGCGTTTCTCTTCGACACCGGGACGCTCGACTCGAGCTTCGAGGGCTGCAAGGCCTTCGTCACCCATGCCACGCAGGGATTTCGATTTGCGGCGGCCGAGACGAGCCTCATTTCCAACTGCGAATGCTCAAGCGGCGCCGCAGGATTTTCTTCGACCGACAGCGTCTCGTGCACATTTCGAAATATTTCTGCGTCCGCGTGCGGGACGGGCGCTGTGAGTTCCGTCGACGGCGGCGCGGAAGGCGGCAACATCTCGCTCTCGATCGAGGGAGCGGAGCTCTTCGATAGCACCAACTACGGATATCAAGAGATCGACGGCATTGGCTCGTCGGGCGTCAATACGCAACTCTCGAGCATCACGGTGCGAGGAGGCGCCGGAGTCGGGGCGTATTTCCTCGATAACACCTCAGTGTGGGGCATCACGGTGAGCGGCGTCGGCACGTACGGAATCCAGGTTGCGTCCGGAGCGCCCACGATCACGGATGCCGACGTGTCGGGCTGCGGCAGTACGGGCATCCAGATCGCGTCGCCGGGATTCGTGGGCGCGGGCATCCACACCTATAACAATGCAGGCCTGGGCCTCTACGCATCGAGTCCCATCACTGTGACGGGCCTCGTCTCGTCCGACAACGCGGGACGCTACAGGGACGGATTGGGCGTCAACGTGTGCCTCGACGCGGGTTCGGGAGGGAGCTCGCTCATTGGCGTCACCACCTCGGGCAACGTCGCTGGGGGCCAGACAGGCCTGCTCCTCTACGATCAGGCCACTATCTCCGGGTGGACCCACCGCGACGCGACTTTGTACCAATATGCGGCCATCCTCGGCGAGGCCACCGGCGCTCCCTACGTCACGTTCGACAACGCGACCGTGGCCGTGACGGTTCCCGGATCGATCGGAATCTTCGTCGAGGCAGGCACGGCCATCGTGCGAGGATCGAACATCAGTTCGTTCACCTCGTTCGACGTCATCGCCGCGGGAGTGCTCGTGGTTGAGAATACCGTCATCGGAGCCCTGTCGACGGGCATCCTCAACGCCGCGAGCACGGTCCGGCTCGGACGCAACGTCGTCAACACCAGTCCGACGCCTCAATCGGGCGCCGGGGCCTTCTCGCGCGGTGCGGTCACGCTCACGGGCGCCGTGCCCGTGGCCGTCCCGTGGGCCAACCTCAACGCCAACGATCGCGTCCACTTCACCATGACCGCGAGCGGGGGCACACCCGGACAGCTCGTCGTCACGCAGACGCCGGGGACAGGGTTCTCGGTCCAATCGACCAACGCGCTCGACACGAGCACGTACGCGTACTCAATCGACTGACGGCTCGAGCCAGAAAGCCCAACCCATGAGCAATGTCAGGCAGATCACCCTCGGCAGCCAGCCCCTTCGCGCGGTGATTGTTCAATCGAACTACCAGTGCGACGCCGAGGACCAGCTCATCGATGTAGAGACGGCAGGAGTCCTCGTCACTCTGCCGGCCAATCCCACGATAGGGGGGACCCTCATCGAATTTTCAGGTCCCGCCGCGTTCAGCCTGTCGGGAGGCACTTCTCCACTGCCCGTCGATCCCCTGAATATCGCCGCGGGCGCGCAGTTCTTCGCGGTTTTTACCGCGAAGGGATGGCTCTTTTCCTCAGGCGGGGGATCGAGCTCCAATTTCCCGCTCCCCGGGCAGGTGACCCTCTCGTCGCTCAAGCAGGCGGGCGATCCGGACTACACGCTCGCCTTCCAGCGCTTCGCGACGTTGGCCGAGACGTCGCCGACCCTCGTGTGGACGCTGCTACTCGACAGCGCGACCACGGTCGACATCTCGTCGACGGTGACGTTTACGTTAGACTACTCGCGCGCGATCAATTTTCAGGGGGGCGGGAGCACCACCGAGTCCGGATGCCAGATCCGGTGGACGGGCGCCGCGGGTCAGGAGATGTTTGCCTTCTACGGCGCGAACAACTGCAGTTTTTCGAACCTCGTCTTCAATGGCAACGATCTAGCCTTCGCGTGCATTCACCTTCACACCAACCAGCCTGCGGGAGGCGCGGCGTCTGCCAATAACGAATTCGTGCGCTGCGCGTTCACCAACTGCGTGGGCCTCTCGCCGGTCACGGTCGGCACGATCACCTACGCCGGGACGCAGGGACTCGTCATTCTCGGAGATTATACGATTCCTGCTCGCGATGAGGAGGTCGCGAGCATCACCTTCTGGCTCTGTCAATTCATCGGCAGCGGCTACGGCGCGGGGCAGACGTTCGCGTGCTTCAACTGCCTGGGCGGGAGCAACACCGAGGATTTCAGCTTCTACTCCTGCAGCTTCTCCGAGGCGCAGATCGCCTCGTACCACGGCTACCTCCCCAATAACAACATGCTCTACCTCGATTGCAATTGGGGAGCCATTAGCACGGCGTGCTTCTCGTTAGCCCAGGGAGCCGCGCTCCTCGACATCGTGGGCGGCGAGTGCGAGATCAATGCGCCCATCAGTACGTGCCAATTCCTCGTCGCCTCGGCGCAGAACATCGTCTCCATACGAAGTGTGGAGCTCTTCGTCGACTCGGTCGCCGGGATCGCCCACAGCGCTTTCTTCCTGTGCGCAGGCAAGCTTACGATTGAAAATTGCAAAGTCGGATCTCCAGCCCTGCCGGCCCCCGTCGCCGTGGAAGTGGGCGACATCACAACAACGGGGGCTCTCAGCAGCCTCCACATTCTAGGATGCTTTTGGTGGGTCGTGCCCCAGACTTCCTCCTCGAATATTCCTGTCGTGGACAGCAATGGCAACTTCTACTCCGTGCCCGGCAGCTACGGGCAGATCGTGGGCACCCGGGGCCTGGTGCTCAAGGATAACTACACGTCCAACAGCGCCGGCAACACCGTCTACAAGCTCTTCGACCTCAATAACAAGATCTCGATCTTCAACGTCTTCGACTTCGGTGGCAACGCCAATGGCGACATCACGGCAGCCCTCGCGGCCGCGGTGGCTGCGAAGGAAGGCAACCGAGGGGGGACGATCTACATCCCGCCCGGAAATTATGTGCTGTCGGCCCCCGTCGATCTAGGCACGGTGGCATGCACCGTCATGGGCGACGGATTCGACCCGACTGTGCCCTATCTAGGCGTCACGCTGCAGGTCTCGATCGCCGCGGGACCCGCGCTCACGGTGGGCAATACCAACTCGTACGGAGTGCCCCTGCAGGGCGATTTTGTCCTCAAGGGATTCAAGATGATCTCGACGTCGGGCTACGGCGGAGGCGGGAGTCCCACGAATACGACTACCGCAATCGAATTTTCGCCCACGCTCGTGGTCGAGGGCGTCCATGCAAGCAATCGCTGCCAGCTCGAAAATATCGCCTTCGAGGGCTTCAACGTGGGCCTGTCCTCGAACGCGTCGGCCGGCAATCTCTCGAATTCGATCCTCTTTTCCAATCTCCTCGCCACCAGCTGCAACACCGGGTACCTAATCTCGCAGCAGTACGCGGGCTCGCCCGCCGCGGCCGCCCAGGTATTTGAAAACTGCAGCAGTCTCGGGTGCGGCGTGGGCATCGAGATCGACGACGCCCGCGGGATCGTTTTTCTCGGCGGAACCCACCAGAACAGCCTCACGACCGCCCTTCACATTCAGCCGATCGTGGTCGCCCCCGCCACCGTGGGCCTGGTCAGTGCGATCAAATTCGAGGGTCTCATCTTTAGCGGCAATGAGAACGACGTCACGTTCGACGCTTCCAATGAGAGCGTCCTCGACTCGATCGTCATCAAGCACGTCGTCTTCGACACGTGCTCTTTTCTCGGCAATGGGGGCGATGTCAACACCATGACGTTCGTGCGCGGGAGCGTGCCCAATGCAGCGACGTCGCTGACGTTCGTCATGACCGACTGCGACTGCACCGGCGAAGCGCTCACGGTCCCCGCCTGGTCGAATTACTCGCGCATCGTCGGGTGCGACTTCGAGGCGTTCACGACCGGAGGCACTTCGACGTCGGTCGTCAACGTGACGCCGTGAGGAGCGCGTGGCTGATTTTTCTCTTTGCGTGCGCGGGAAGCGCGTGGCTGATTTTCCTCTTTGCGTGCGCAGATGGTGGGGCACCCTCGCCTCTCGCCCGGGCCCCGGACGGCAGGCCCGTGCACCAGGCGGTCGTCTTCGGGGGCGTCTTTTCGGTCAAGGGCCAGAACGTCTGCTGGCCGTGGCAGACCGAAGCGGGCGCCGCCATGCTCTGCGCCTACGTCGAGGAGACGGCGATCAACGGCGAGAGTGGCGTGCTCCTGCGCCTTCGCATCGTGACGCCGTGAGCCGCGCATCCCTTCACTTCGCGCCCCGACCCATCGATCGCAGCTCGCCGGCGAGCGGCCAGACGAAGATCTTCTCGCACTCGCTCCCGCAGAAGACCCAAGGGCCGGATATAGTCCACTCGTGCTCGGGCCTCTCGATCCGGTCCCCGCACTCGCTGCATGTACCGACGACAAGCCGATCGCCCGGCGACCAGTGCATGATTCCGATCATGTGGAAGCCCTCGTAGGGCAGGGCCTCGACGTATTTCCCCTCCGGCGTCTCGCACCACGCGTGCCGGAATTTCCCTCGCAGGCTGTCGATGGCGTGTCCCCGGACGACCTTGAGGAAAGGGTCGTGCCGCGCTAGCTGCTCGGCCGCGGCGAGCGCCCTCTCGGGCCAATCGCGGTAGAAATCACTCACACCTAAATCACTCCTTGCGCGCCCTCTACTGTTCGCGCCGCGTGAGCAGGACCGCCGTCGCTCGCTCGACGAGCGAGAGCTGCTCGAAGAGGGCCTTGAATCGCCCGCGCCCCTCGGCGAGTTCGAGCAGAACGATGCTCCGATCCTCGGTCGCGTCGAGCTCGGAGAGCGCTCGCTCGAGCCGGTCGAGGCGCGCCCAGACGGCTCGCCCGAGCACGCCTATCGCGACGCGGCCCTCTCCCGCACCGGGAGCCGCGGCGCCCTCTTCGGGGGGCCCCGAGGGCAGCGGCGGAGGCATGGGATCAACGGGGACTGCAATTGCCGCGGGGGTCTCCGCCGTCGCTGTAGGCGCTGTCATGACGTTTCCGAGGGCCACGGGCTCCCTCTTTCCCGTGAAGCGCACGCAGGGATTGGCGTGACTGCAGTTCGGATGATCGCCGCGCTTGCACGAAGCGCACCGGCAACCGCACTCGGACGGGCAGGGAGAAGCGTTCGAGCAGTTAACGTGATCGCCGCGAGAGCACGCCCCGCAGAAGCAGGGGCATTTCCGCGGCGGCGTGGGAGGCGGAGCCTCAGGAGGCGGCGCCTCGGGAGAAGCCGCAGGGATCGCCGCCACGACGCTCTCCACGATCTCCGCGATGGGGGCGGGCGCCTCGGGACGGTTCGAGATCTCCACGGCAGAAGAAGTCTTGCCCGCACTCGGGGCCTCGAGAGATTCAGTCAATTGGGGACTCCTTGCCAATCGCTCGGGACGAGTTGTTTAGAGAGGAGTTCGAGCATCGCCTGCGCGATGGACCTCACGTTTACAAGATTGTCCTCGGCCGCAGTGCAGATGTCCTCTTGATCGTCGCGACCTGCGGTAAGGACGTACGTCGCGAGCCACATGCCGCTCGGAAGGCGGTAGGCCGCCACGACGTCGAGCACGACTCGCGCCGCGGGGCCGCCCTCGAACTGAAATCTCGACGCGTGCGTGAGCGCGTGCGTGATGGCGTTCTCGAGCTCTTTCTGCGCCTGAATGGCTTGGGTGTCCATGATGCGTGCTTTCTTGGTAGCGAAATCCGGAATCGAACCGAACTCGAGCGCAATAGAGCGTGTTGTAAGCTTTTTGCGTCCGAGGACCACTCTTCCTCCATGCGGGGCGCTCGCCGCAATCCTGCGGCAAGGCGCCCCACCCGGGATTCACTCAGCCCTGATCGAAGGGCACTCGCGAGGGCGCGGGTCTGCCATTGCCAGGCTCGAGCTGCTTGGCAGGAGCACTTCGAGAGACGAGCTGCACGTGCTGGTGATCGCCGCGCGCCAGGGCGTCCTTCTTCTTGCAAATGCCGAGGACCGGGAACTTCCAGAGACTCTTAGACCCGTCCTTGGTGTGCCACGCGACCGGCTCGATGTAGATCTCGTAGACGTGATCGACGTCCTCGAGGGCGGCCTTCAGGCCCCGGTCGTCCGCGGACTCGATGACCGTCGACTTGGTGATGATGACGCGATCACCCTTGTGGCACATCTTGGTCTCGATCTTGTTCGGATCCGCGTCATCGGCGAAATCGCCCGGACAATCCGAAATGAGTTCGATGCAGAGGGCCGTCCACGGCTTGTACTCGCCCGTGTCCGGATCGACGATGGTGGCCGGCATGTCGAGCTGACCGAGGAGGTAGCCGTGAAGGGGCACGCCCTTCTTGCCGTGATTCCTGCGATCGCGGACGTCGATGCCCGGGTTGTAGCGCGGGTACTTCTCCGAGAGGTTAATGAGGTGCGCCGGCATGCTCGCCGGCGGGGCATTGGAGGCAGCGCTCGCGCCGGAGGGCGCGGGTTTCGTGGCTTCTTTGGTGTTTGACATGGGTGCGGATTTCCTCGAGGGGTTTGGGGCAACTAAGCTAAGAAGCTATTTTAGATTCGGTCGTGGTCCAGAGAACAGAGCCTTCGACATCCGTCTTCTCGGCGAGGCACTGGACCCTCTCGCCGGGGAGCAAGTACGCGATCGTCTTCTTCTGGCCGTCCGCGTCAAGAGTCTGCACTTCGACGCGCACGTTCTTGTCCGGGGGCACGGCAAGAATTATCGACGACGCCTCCTCGCAATACTGTGTCGGCAGGGTGATGACCACGAGCTCGGGATTGCGCCTCTGGGCGCGGGCGTGTGCAGGCATGCTCGACTCTCCTCAATTCGAAGTGGGAATTCGCAGGGCCGTGGAGATGGGCGGCACTTCCGCCATGGCGAGAAAGACGTGGGCGTAGCGGACGAGGTGATCGTTCGGACTGTCCGTCTCGGGGCAGACGATCGCGACTAGAGCGTGCTCCTCAGGAGTCATCACGACCAGAACGCCCGCACGAACGCCGAGGCGCTGGCAAAGCTGGTGCAGCTCTTTCACGAGCGTCTCGCGAGTCGTCACGAGAATCCTCCCGGCATCGCCTCTCGATTACCCGTGGCGGAGCCCCCATGACCCGTGGCGGAGCCGCCATGACCCGTGGCGGAGCCACCATTACCCGTGGCGGAGCCACCCCCATCGACGGCTTTGGCGATGAGGCCGCGCTTGTGGGCGTGAAGCTCAGCGAGGCGGATGTCGAGCGCGTGATCGGCGACCAGGCGGTGGATCATGACGGGCCTCTCCTGGCCAATCCGGGCGAGCCTGTCCTCGCACTGCTCGCTGTCGGACGGATTCCAGGGCTCGTCGACGAAGAGGGCGTGGCACGCGCGCGTGAGCGTGATGGTGGTCGAGGCCACGGCGACGTTGCAGGCGAGGCCGATCCCATCGCCCGCCTGAAACGAAGCGACCAGGCGACTGCGCTTGGGTTGCGGGACGCTGCCATCGATGAGGCCGAAGCCGTCGATCTTGGAAATCGCCTCGAGCGGCGCCGTATGGCACGAGAAGACGATGAGGGGCTCGCCGGCGTCGACGAACTCCTCGACCAGCTCAAGCGCCGCGCCCACCTTGGCCTCCGCCAGGATGCGGCGCGCCTCGGACATTTCAATGAACGCGGCGCCCCCCTGCGTCGCGAAAGCTTCGGCAAGCGAGGCCTCCCACCCAGGCGATAGCTCCCGATCGACCGCGCGGCGGCGCTCCTCGGAGAGGCGGATCGAGTGGGTCTGGTACGATTTTCGGGGCAGGTCGGGCAGCACCTCGATGCGGCGACGCCGCAGGGCCACCTTGCGGAAACCCTCGGCGACTGCCTCGGAGGGCTCGCCCCAGACCACGTGCTCGGGCGGCTTTTGCTCGGTGCAATCGCACCCCTTCTTGTGGCAGCCCCTCTCCTTGGAGTGCTTTGCAAAGTGCTTGCACTTCCGGCAAGGGTGTCGCTCGCTCGTGCAGCCGCAGATCTCCTTAAAGTGGCTGTACGAGCCGTACGCGAGCTGTCCGACGCCGGCGGCCTGGCAGAGCTGCCAGAGCTCGCCGAGACGGTTCATGAGCGGCGTGCCAGTCAGGATCCACGTTCTGCCCCCGGCCGTGCGAACCAAGTCCGCGAGGGCGCGGAAGCGAACGGCGCGCTTGGAAGAGCGGTTCTTGACGGCTTGAGCTTCATCCGCGATGAGGCAGACATCGGGCGGCGGCGAACCCACCTCCTCGAGCTCGGGCAGGATGTCGTAGTTGAGAACAATCATCTCGCCGGCCGAGGGCCAGCGAAACGAGTGCAATCCCTCAAGCAGGATGGGTCGGAGATCCGGGCGCCACTTGCAGGTCTCCGCCTCCCACGTGCTCTTGCCCATGTTCTTGCACACGACGACGACGGCGGGCGATTTGATGCCGAGCACGCGGCTCGGCGCAGGCAGGGCGCAGAGAGCCTGCACGGTTTTCCCGAGACCCATCTCGTCGCAGAGCAGGGCCTTGTCGCGTTCCCGAAGCCACTCGACTCCCACCTTCTGAAACGGGTAGAGAAGCAGGCCCCGCTCGGCGCAGAGCTCGACGAGCGTCTTGACCCTCGCCCTGTGAATCTTCTCGTCAAGAAATTTCCGATTCGTCTCGGCTGCCAGGAGCAGGGCCGCGCCCTCGTCGAGGTGGACCGACAGGTTCGCAGCTCGCAGGCTCTCGAGAAAGACCTCGGCTTCCTGCCGGTGAACGAGAAATTCCTTATCCTGCCCGCGGTACTGGCCTCCGGACGCGCTCGCGACGTCGAAGAAGGCCGTCCACTTGTCGCGGCCCAAGAAGCGCCCAGCGCGCGCCCTTACGTACCCCTGACCGTAGAGCGACAGGCCGATGTCCTCGGCGGGGGGAAGGACGATCCCGCGCTCCTTGGCGCACGCCGCGCAGTACGTGTCGTAGATCTTCGTCCCGACGCGCCTGAGAAGGACGATGCCCGCCTGCCTCTCGACGTAGTTCTCGCACCCGAGCCCAGCGCACGGACTCGAGAATTTGTTGGGCCAGAAGCGCTCCATCGTCCCCGAGGCCGCCCTCACGCGGGTTTCCCCAAGGGGGCGGACTTGTCCTCGCCGAGGGAGCGTGCGAGATCGGCGAGCGGCTTGACGAAGGCATTGGCCAAGGGCTGCTCGAGCGAGACGAGTCCCCGCATGAGCAAGAGGACAAGCACCCTCCTCTTGTCCGCGCCCTGCCCAATCAAAAATTCCGCCTCGCCGAGCGACCGAGCGAGTTGGGCGAGGCGTCTCGCGAACTTGCCCGAGTGGGGTCCCTCGAGCGAGACGAGCCCCCGCATGAAAAGGAGCACGAGCACTTCGTTGGTCTTCGCCGTCGGGTAGTAGAGCTCCTTGGCCTGCCCGATGGCCTCGGCGAGCCGGCTCGACACGCGCACGTGCATCTGGTGCTTGGGGGCCGCCTTGGACGACGAGAGAAAGTGCAGCCGCCGCGCGTCAGCGATGGCCTCGGCGAGCGGCGCCGACATGCGCACGTGAAGTTGCTTGTCCGGGGGATGCTCGGCCCTGGCCGCCTTCGAGGGGGGACGATCTCGCATGCTCTTATGCGGCGGGATCGGCTTGGGGATCGGGAGAAATGCGCTCGACCTTGGGGGCGGCTTCGGGCGCGTCGATGACGAACACCGCATCATGGCCCCTGCTCATGTGGACGGGCACCGCGACCAGGACGAGCTCGATCTCGCCATTGGGACGATCGAGAGCGTAGCCGACCGAGCACGTCTGGATGCCCGCCCGGGGCACCATGAACTGCATCTTGATATTTCGAGGTTTTGCCACGCGTGTTCGTCTTTCTTCGGGATGCAGATAGTAAATAGCACTATGGTACTCCAGCCCTCGCCCTGTCAAGCGAGGAGACTGAGCTGCCGGGGATCGTCCGCGGACCGGATGCCGCGCCCGAGAACGCGGCGCTTGATGCCGTAGGCGCGCGCCTTGTCGATGTACGCGAGGCTGGCCTTGCCGACCGACGCGTTGTGCTGGCGGATGAGGCGCGTGGCGGCGCGCCAGTAGACGCTCGGGTGCCTGCTCCGGTGCTCTTGGTAGAGCGCCCGCACCTCGAGTTCGACCCTCAATCGATGCTCTCGACGCTCCACCAGGAGACTCGAGGCGTAGGGACCCCACTCGAGTCCCACGTACTCGGGAAAGGGGCACTGCTCGACGCAGAGATAGGAGACGACCCTTGTCGTCCGGTCTCCTGGTGGTGACGAGATTCATGAGCCGGACCTCTTCAAAGTAGGCGCATCGGCTCAGCCACGACGGGCAGGGCAATCGCGCTCGCTCCAGCGCTCGAGGACGGCAGCCTGTCCGAGCGGCAGAGGGCGTCCGTGTACAGCTGCTCGATCTGACTCGCCATTCGGCGCACGTCGTCGATCGTGCCGGCGTACAATTCTCTACTAGGAGAGATCGACTGCTCCTCCACCTTGCGGAGCAGAGCGGACACCTGAGAGAGCATGTCGATCTCGATCAACATCCCAATGTCTGAAGTGCTCATTTGACGTTCGTCGCTCGGCCGGTTTCTCGATACCCCACGACCACGACGCCAGAGGGCAGTAACCCTGCCGCCACGACCGAGATGGCCGCGCCCTTGATCTGCCTACCCGTGTAGGAAGTGCTCGGGGCCCCGGGAACGCTCGAGACCTCGCGGAAGATCACGGGATCGCCCGGCGCGACGCCGAGATCGGCGGCCTGCACGTCGAAGAACTTGACGCCCAGCCAGCACGCCTGAAACGAGGCCGTGTCGAGATCGATCGAGAGCGGGGCCTTGACCGAGGGCGGCGCGCCTACCGACGTCGTGACGGTTTGTGGGGATGAAGAAACTGGGGTCGCGAGCGAGGCCGCTGCTTGGGGGGCTTGGACTGTTTGGCCCGCTGCTGCGGTCGCGAGCGCGGCTGCTTGTGCTGCTTGTGACGCTTGATCCATCGACTCTTCTCCTTGGGGGTTCTGTGATCCCACTGACTGATGATTGCTGCTTCGACGAGAACGCCTTCACTCGAATAAGGTAAGCTATTTTCCAATATTGTTCGTGCCACGTAGAGGAGCATCGAGAGGCTCGTCTGCTCGCCCGTCGAGACTCGCTCGACGTGCGCTTCGCCCGCGTCCGGAGCCCACCACACGCTCTCGAGCATCTCGGACGACCCGCCCGCGAGTCTTCGATTGCCATAAATGAGGAATTCCCAAACTAATAAGTAAAAAGCGGACGCGGGCTTCTTCTTGAGATAATGAGATAACCGATAGAGGATCGATTCGAGACTCTGCTCGGTGAGCATCACGCCGAAAACCAGGCGAATGACGCGCCCCTTCTTGTAGGGCGTGTGAACCGCGCGATCGGTCGACCGCGTCTGGGGCGGGAGCACCCCCTGGTCGCGCGCGACTTCCCTCATCACGCGGCAGCGCTCGGCGATCGACTGGCCCGGCTGCTTGTCGAGCAGTCGCTGGCGCTTCTCTCGGAGCTCGGCCCTCTCCCTAGCGCGAGCGCTCCTGGCAGCCTCCTTGCGCTCCTCGGCGCGCGTTTTCGCCCGCTTGGACGGAACCTTCGCAGCGCGCTTTTTTGCCCGCTCGGGCGGAACCTTCGCGGGACGCTTCTTCTGCGGCTTGGCCGGACCCTTCGCAGCGCGCTTCTTCGCCGGCTTGGGCGGGACCTTCGCGGGACGCTTCTTCGCCGGCTTAGGCGGGACCTTCGCGGGACGCTTCTTCTCTGGCTTGGCCGGAACCTTCGCGGGACGCTTCTTCTCTGGCTTGGCCGGACCCTTCGCGGGACGCTTCTTCTCTGGCTTGGCCGGACCCTTCGCGGGACGCTTCTTCTCTGGCTTGGCCGGACCCTTCGCGGGACGCTTCTT
>Ga0326727_10011939_pt1 | contig 19979 bp, 19 predicted proteins | sample MB2enrmetagenome_FD_207643 | JGI IMG/M metagenome (GOLD analysis project Ga0326727, IMG submission 207643) | Lab enriched peat soil microbial communities from McLean, Ithaca, NY, United States - MB29MY | ecosystem: Environmental > Terrestrial > Soil > Wetlands > Peat | place: USA: New York...
TGCCCCACGTCGCCGCGGCGGAAGAGAATCAGGCCGGGTTTCAGTTCCTCTTTCTCGGTAAGAAACGCCATGTTGCCTCCTGCTGTTTATTCCGTTCTGTGCAGTTTCCGTGCAGATTTTCCGTGCAAGTCGTTGATTCTTCGTAGCTGTGCAGGCTTTGTATAGAATATGATAACAGAATATGTTGTTTATTTATAATTATTTATGATATAGTTGTCATCCTGAGCGGAGTCGAAGGATTTGCTTTTGTTATTTGCTTGTCTCATGAACGCACGCAGTTCCTCCCATAGGGAGGAAAGGATAATAGCCCAGGGCCGGGGTCCCTACGGACAGGTCTTCGTCCGTGTGGTGGCAGGGTTTCAACCCTGGGACCACATTCACCCGTTTTTTGAAATCAATCCACGCGGCGCGAGCCGCAATAAAGCCCATATCTTGAAGGGTACGGGCTTCAGCCCGTACATCAACCCTATCCACCCGTTTTTTAGAAATCAATCCACGCGACGAAGTCGCGATTGAAGGTCACGGGCTTTTACCCCGGAGGGGCGATGTGAATATAGCCCAGACTCGGGGTGCCCAACGAGCGTTTTTTACTCGTTGGAATGAGAGGGTTTCAACCCTAGGACAACATCCACACGTTTTTAGGAATTAATCCACGCAACGAAGTCGCGATGTAAGTACGGGTTTAATCCGTTTTTCGTGTAATGTGAATGAAACTATGGCAATTGTCGAATCCCCGGCAATCCGAAATCAACGTCATTCTGGGATCGAAGGGTGTTTATGAGTGCCGAAAATCAAAGGTTGTGACGGTGGAGATAGGCTGCAATTGCTTTTCTTTCCCATTCTTCATACTCATCGGCCATTGATTTATCGTCCTCCACAACGGGCTTAAGTTTGAGAATTCCTAGTTTGCCCGCACCGTATCGAGTCCAAAGAACAAGTATCGACAAAATAGGGGATTTATCGTATTCCTGCTTGATCAAGGCTTGAGTTTCTTCGTCGAAGAGGTGAATTCCGATGGGGCGTATCTCCGCAATCCACATACCATCGCAAATTACTTTCTCGCCATCTTGATCAAGTTTGCCGCTGAGGAGGCAGACTTCAAGATTGCTGCACTTCAGATCTTTGCTCAATCGGGCAAGCTCTTCCGACAGCGTGCCAAGAGCGGTTCCGGGTGGGCAAATTATGGCCTTCTCATTGATTTCGTCTTCGCGCGCTTTGCGCTCCTCGTCCTCGCGAATCTTAAGTATCGTTTCCTTGGAGAATCGCAAGTAGCTGCCCTTCTTCGTCGAGACCTTCTTCGAGACGGTCACGAAATCTAGTTTGTCGACGTCATGTTCGTCGTGTGCATTCGTTGGGGTGGCGTGCATGACCTTTTTCCCCATTTGGTCGATAGCGTCGAGGATATCCTTCGGCAAGTCGGGGAGAGGCGGATGAGGTTCGCGCCACTTCGGAAGGTATTTGTCCCATAGGCGCGTCGTCAGAAAGGACGTGTCCTCGGGCGGATGCTGTGCAAAACCTATTAAGCCTTTATCGAGTTCTTCTTGTGGTAATCTCTGATACGTCTCATGCAGGCGTCTCAAATCCTCCTTCAGATCATCACCATGAACAAAGGTCTGAAACGGGTCCATGAACATGGGTGCGACTTGTACATGAAAATTATCGCGTGAGGTGAATACTGTGCAGAAGGGCAAATAGTAAAGATAAGCTAGGTCGATTCTATGACTGGGCTTCACATTGCTCAGGAGTTCGGTCGGGAGCACGAGCGCGAAAAAGATATTGATAGACAGAATATGTATGAAGTAAGGAAGGTAGCTCCGGAGTGGTTTTCGACGGTCAGTCAGCCAGTGATTTACGACCCAATCAGTTGCTTCAGCCATGCCGAGTGCGCGAAGCCCATACCGGAGCAGCTGTTCCTGGTCAATGCAATCGATAATCATATCGGTGAGGAACCTAGCGTCTTCAAGAGATATTGGCTTCCGCCAAGGTCCTATATCCCGCAGCATGTTCGCAGACATTGCGTGCAGGTCGATGCTATCGATCGCCCGACGCCATTGTTTTGCTATTTGGCGTTCAAGGTCTAGAAAGTTGCGTTCCGACCAGCGGCGGATTGCTTCCTCTTCTTCGCTTTCGCGGAATAGAACTCCTTTCGAATCTCCTGTCATAACGGGTTGTCCGCTGTCTCGCAAAGCCCGAAATTGCACCTGAGACAGATCGAATTTACCCATGAGTTCCCCTTCTAGTATGCGCATATGAAAGACGTTGCCGCAGGCTTGAGAGTCTGGTGTTCGAGTAGCGAGAGCACCAACAAGGCTTTCTGGCGTCCCCTTCATCCGCCCCATATCACGCTCAAGATCGGCTAAGCATTCCGTGAAGAATACTGGGGTAATGTTCGACATATAGAAATTGTCGAGAAGTACCGATTCGTCGACGGTGAGGGCTTGAATCGTCGATTTATCAAATATTAGTATTGGCCCCTGTGCCATAAGTTAATGATATGCCTAAGCCATTCGCCTTTATTTACAACGAACGGCAAAAGTTAGTAATGTGAAGTCGGCATATCGTAAATGTTTGCCGGGCAACCCTGAGCCTGCCTCGCCGTTCTGCCGACGGCCTCCGCATGGACGGCCAGTCCTCGCACCGCAGGTGTCTTCAGCCACGGACCTCTTGAACCCCGGGTGCGGGCCTTTGCGGACTCCAGTTCAGATCGTGCAACAGCCGTCCAACATGATCAACGTGATAGCGCACGCCAAAGCTGCGCTCAATGTGCTTGGCCACGCGGGAATAGGTCCACAGATCGCTGGAAAATCCCGCCGCCTGCGCGCCCTCCTGCAATTGTTTCTCCAGCCGCTGGCGCTCACCCTGGGAGAGTTTAAGCGGTCTTCCGCTTGCCGGAACCGCTTTCAGCGCCGCCCAACCGCCCAACTTCATGTCATGTTTCCAGCGGCGTACGCTGCGCGGGTCCACATCCAGCCGGCGCGCGATTACTGCTTGCGCAAGCCCCTGTTCCAGCAACCCGATAGCGCGCTCCCGTTTCCGCTGCAACTCCTCCGGACTGCCTCGCGGACGGATACGACACCTCCATACAGTTATGGCGTTGACGCCGGAAAGGCGTCACGACGATTCTGCTCACGTTCCCGCTCTAACTCCTCCGGATTGCCTTGCGGACGGATACGAGGCTTCCACACAGTTATGGTGGTGGTGCCGGAAAGGCGTCACGCCGACTCTGCTCCCGTTCCCGCTCGAATTCCTCCGGACTGCCTTGTGGACGAATACGACACTTCCACACAACAAGAGCAGCATAGGACATTACTTATGCAGGAGTCAACCAGGCATATGAGGCATGCTTTTTGCCTGTTCTTCCCATGCAACCCGCCATTCGCCTTGTACCCGATTTTGCCAGTTATAGGTTTGCTTATAAGCACACCTATATCTCACTCCAAAGCCCTCAAAAAGTCTGCCTTGAGCGCGACTATCCGCACTTCAGCTCGACAACCTGCGCCTCGAACTTTCCGTCCGCATGCACCATCAGCAACCCCACCGTCACCGGCAGCCGGAAGCGTCTTGGCCCGCACGATCCGGGATTGAAGTAAAGCACGCCCTTGCGCCTATAAAAATTAGCCACGTGCGTGTGCCCGCTCAACACGGCGGCAAACTTTCCCGCCGCAGGGTCCAGGTGTAACGTCTTCAAATCGTGCAGCATGTAGACGTAGCGGTCGGCGATCATCGCCACCTCGGTCTCCGGCAACTCTCTCAGCGGCCCCTCGCGGTCCACGTTACCGCGCACCGCCATCACCGGCGCGATCTTCCCCAACTCTTTGAGAACAGAGGCCTTGCCCACATCGCCCAGGTGCAGAATTTGCTCCACGCCTTCCAGCGCCCGCGCCGCCTCTGGCCGGAGCAGCCCATGCGTATCGCTGACCACGCCAATCTTCATGGAAGCCCCGCCCTCCGTCGTCTACAATAAAATCTCTCGCAGAGCAAGAATAACGCGAAAGCCGCAGCCCATTGGGGTCAAACGAGTTATGAACATTTCACGGCAGAGCTTGGTCGTGTTTTTAGCGCTGGTTGCGCCTTTGGTTCTGGCGCAGGCGCCTTGGTCCCCGCCTGCGCCGACGGCAAGCTCAAACGCCATTCAGCAGGAGGCCTGGCAGCTCGTCCTGCTGACCAACCAGTCCCGCGCCCAGGTCGGTGCCGGGCCGCTCAAGTGGGACTCGGCATTGGCCACGGCCGTCCGCCAGCACTGCCTGCGCATGGCCGCCGAGGGTCAGCTCTCTCACCAGTTTGCGGGCGAGTTGGATCCGGGAGAGCGCGCCGCGCAGGCCGGGGCCCGTTTCAGCCTGATCGAAGAAAACGTGGCGCTTGCTCCCACTCCCGCCGCGATTTACGAGGGGTGGATGAGCTCCCCTCACCACCGCGCCAACCTGTTGAATCCACAGGTAGATAGCGTCGGCGTGGCGGTGGTGGCCGGCCGCGATGGCCTCTATGCCGTAGCCGATTACGAGCTCGCTGTGCCGGTGCTGACGCAGGCCCAGATTGAAGCCCAAGTTGCCGGCCTGCTGCGCGGCGTCATCACCATCCTGCCCGATCCCACCCTGGCCCGCGCCGCCTGTGCCGAGGACAGCGGAGTGCCAATCCCCGCCTCCGGACCACGGCCCCGCTTCGTCATGCGCTGGATCGATGCGCCTATGAACCAATTGCCGCAGGCGCTCTTGGCTAAGCTGGCCACGGGACAGTATCGCCAGGCCTCCGTGGGCAGTTGTTCGCCGCAGGGCGAAATAGGCTTCTTCACCGCTTATCGCATTGCCGTTTTGCTCTACTAACCAATAAGGTTTTATCACCCGAAGCCCTGAAAATCCTTCCAAAACTCGGGCCATGGCTTGCGCGGTCCCGTGCAGAGAAATATATCCGGGTGGTCCTGGCTCTCTTCATTTTTCACGACCTCGGCGTTGCCGTTGTGCCCGGCCAGACGGCAGCCGGTGAAGGCGCTCTCCGCCTCTTCGCGTGTTAATCCAATCACGATGAGCATAGATGGAGGTGGCGTTGGATAGCCACGCAGCCATGCGGAATTGGTGCTGCTGATAGGCATGGGCAGGTGATACTCCGGGCCAATCATCTCGATTGCTCCCTGCTCTCCATAGTTGCCTGTAAAAATGCCCACGTTTGACCTCTGCTCCGGAGGCAGGGAATCGCGGATGCCGGCGACGGTTTTGACCAACTCTGCCCAGCCGATCTCCTCGCGGAAAGCATCGTTTTGATCCAAGGCAAAATGCATCAGCGGGCCGGAGGACGCCAGCGGCAATGCCAGCGCGCAACCATACGCGCCGGATACGATAATTCCCTGGAAGAAGACAATCTTTATCACCCATCGCCACAACTTAGACAGTGTCGCCACCCAGTGCTCACCCTCGGCCGCGCCCATCGCAATCAGCATCGGATACGCGGGCGCCAGGTAGTAGAAGTTTCCTTTTTCAACCAGGAAAAACGCCAGAGGGAGAAGGTACATCCACGCCAGCGGACGATAGCGCAGGCTGCGGAAATAGCACAGAATCCCGCCTATCCACAGCGGCGCCGCGTAGAAATTCGTGCAAACAAAGAATTGCTTGAAGATAAACTGATTGCCTCGCCCCTGTCTCACATCGCGGATGTGAATGAAGTGGAGGAAGTGGTACGAGATGAAATCGTGGCGTAACTGCCAGATGAGATTAGGCAGAAAGATGAGCAGCGCAATTCCTACGCCGCCTAATAACCACCAACTTAAGAGAAACCGGCGAGCGCGCGTGAAGATGAGGCCGCAGAGAAGCGCGAGCGCAAAAAAACAGATGGTGTACTTGGTCTCCATGCCGATCCCGACGACTATGCCGATAGCCAGCCACCAGCGCGGATTCTCTGACTTGAGCATGAGAATGGTGAAGTACGCAATCAGCACCCACCACAGGTAGTCGAATGTGCCGTACTGAAATTCCGTGCCCTCGAAGAGTGGCAGCGGTGAAAGCGCCACCGCCAGTGCCGCCGTGCCCTGGGCCAACCGTCCGCCGCCCAGCTCCCGCGCCATCAGCCCGGTGACGACGATAGCCGCCGCCTGCGCGAGGACCGAAAAGAACCGCAGCCCCACCATCGATAGACCGAAGATTTCAAGGCCGATGCGCTCAAGAAATGGCGTCAGCGGCGGATAGGCCACGAATCCCCAGTCGAGATGCCGCGCATCACTCAGAAACTGGAGTTCGTCGCGGTGGAAGCCGTAGCGGCTGTTGGTGGCCAAATGAACAAGCGTGATAACAGCCGCTATGCCCAGCAAAATCGTCCATTCGGTCCCGCGCCGGCCGTCGGTCGGCTCCGTACCTAGTTCGCTCCCGATGAACGTCCTTCTGGCCACTTCCGCTGCCCCCTATGGAGTTCTACGTTCAGTGGTTCACTCGAGTTCCTATACCCGCGCTTTCTGCCCGGCGCCGTTCCAGCGCCGTGGGAACTTTCACAGAGGCCATGCCCGCCGCGGTCGCCGCCTCAATGCCCATCTCCGTGTCTTCAAAAACCAGGCAATCGGCCGGCGCCACGCCTAGCCGCTCAGCGGCCAGCAGGTATCCATCCGGGGCCGGCTTGCCGCGCTTGTAGTCCTCCGCGGCAACGATGGTCTCGAATCTATCCAGCAGGCCCAGCGCGCTGAGCGAGCCAACCACAGAATCGCGCGTGCTGCCTGAAACCACGGCGAATGGTATCCGGCCATGCTCCGCCTCAATGTACTCCAGCACCTCAGGAATCGCTTTGAGCTGTGGGGTCTGCTCCAAATAAAGGCCTTCCTTGCGCGCGGCGACATCCTCGATGGGCATTTCGTGCCCGTGAATCTTGTTCAGGTCGGCAATAATCTTCCGCACCGGCTTGCCGCCCCAGGAGTAAAACAGCTCCTCCTCAAACTCGCAGTTCCACTCCGCCAGAACCGCCTTCCAGGCGTTGTAGTGCAGGGGCATGGAGTCGGCGATGGTGCCGTCGCAGTCAAACAGGTAGGCGCGGAACGTGCCCTCAGGGAGTTTGAGTTTCATGCCGCGCAACCGCCTTCGCCGGGTTTCGTAGGCTCCATCCGGAGAGCGTTGTTAAAGCGGTTGAAGTAGTTAAACAATCCGATGGCGCACAGCAGCTCTACAATCTCGCCCTCCGAGTAGAAGCCGCGCAATTCGTCAAACTGTTCGTCGCTGACCGCGTTAGCATCGCGGGTGACGGTCTCGGCCAGCCGCAGGGCGGCCTTCTCGGCGGGGGTAAAATCCTCGCGCCGGGGCCAGTCGGCCAGGTGGTCAAGCTGCTCCTCGGTCCATCCCAGTCCTTTGGCCAGGATGGTATGGCTGGCCAGGCAATAGGGCGTCACGTTCACTTGGCTGGTACGTACGATAATCAGTTCCTTCAGCTTGGTTGGAACCGTACCGGTGGTCAGCACCGCGGCAAAATGGGCCATCATGGTCGTGAAAATCTCCGGCCGGTGGGCCATAACGCGAAACATATTGGGCACATTGCCGCGCTGGGCAAAGGCTTTGTTGTAAAGAGCCGCCATCTCAGGGGTTACCTGGCTGCGGTCCAGCCGCGAAATCCGGGACATCCGTTCTCCTCGCCTCGGGGCTGCTTATAGCAGGCTTCCGGTTCTTCTATGGTATCGTCTGAGCGTCCCCAAGTCCGCCGCCAGGGGCCATAAACGAAATTGGAACCAGTTACGGAAGTGAATTATTTTGACGCGCCGCCCGCTCTCTGCTAACGTGGTAATAGAAAAATACGTTTTTCGCCACTCCTCAGTAGCTCAATGGCAGAGCATTCGGCTGTTAACCGAAGGGTTGTAGGTTCGAGTCCTACCTGAGGAGCCAAATAGAATCTTAGACTTACGACCTCTTTTCACCCCCCGATGATCCTCAGAAATGCCCAACTGTGGGGACTTTTGTGGGTACCCCACATCAAAATGCTGCGTATTTGTGGGCGATTCTGAGTAAAGATTCTCCGCATTGTTGGCTGCGGGAATGTTTTCGTTCTTTGCCGCTGCCCGCATCTTGCCTGCCTGTCTGCTCCCGTTTTGCAATCGATGTGGGGACTTTTGTGGGTACCCCTCGGCCTGCTCTGTCTGGCCGGATTCTTCCGTGGCCGGACGCACTGTGACGATGGCCTCCAGAGCGTGGCGCTTCGCCTCCATGCGGATGTGGCTATAGTGCTTGAGCATCTGCTTGGAAACGTGCCCGGCGATGTCCATGATGGTCTGATCGCCCGCGCCGCTTTCCGCAAGGTCAGTAATGAGCGTATGCCGGTTGTCGTGCCAGCGGCCTTTCACCTGGGCGTTCGTGCGCACATTGTTCCATGCCGTCTTGAGCGTGGTGACGGGGCGAGTTGGGTCGCTCGGACTCGGCTTTCCGAAGGGAAAGACATACCACTCGGCGCGGGTCTCTGCGAACTTTTCCCTGTACCAGTCGGCATACTCGGAGAAGACCTCGAAGAGTGTCGAATTCAACGGAATCGTCCGCCCCTCGCCCGCCTCGGTCTTGCTGCTCCCCACAGCCAGGTATTTCTTTGTGAAGTCGATCTGCTCCCAAGTCAAGTTCCTGATCTCGGCATCGCGCATCCCAGCGTTGAGCGCCAGCGTCAACGCAGGATAGATGTGCGGGGAGCGAGCCTTGCGGGCCTCTTCCAGCATCCTGTCTTTTTCTGCCGAGCTATAGGCCTTTCCGACCGTCTGACGAACCTTTAGCTTGAGCATCTTCTTTTTGCGAAGCCGGATGCGGAGCAAGTCGCCAGGATCGCCGAGGATGCGCAGCAGAAAACCGACTTCTTCATTGACGCTCTTTGGAGCGGCGCCTTCACTGAGACGGGCATTCTGGTACTGAATGACAGCCGTCTCATTGAAATCGACAAGCATCTTGCCACCGACAAGCCGCTTCAAATGATTGATCGCGTACCCGGCAAAAACCACAGACTGAGGCAACCGCAATTTGTATGCATCAAAAAACTCGTCGGCCATATCGCTGAATGTGCGGATGCGCTCGTGGCGCAGGTCGGTGAAGTTGTTGAAGCCAGCCTCCAACTCGCGTTTGCGCTTCTGCTCGGCCCCTTTGGCAACGGTTTTCGAGGGAGACTTTGAAGATTCGCGGATGCGCCGTCCGGCGAACCAAAACTCATACCACCAAACATCACCACGCCGGAAGAGACTCATGCGAATAGCTCCTATTTTCTTTCCGCAGAGGAAGATTCAGACGACAATGCGCGCCGGATCGTGCGCACATCGAGAAACATTTTTTGCGGGCTGGTTGCGGCTTTGCCTTCCAGCGGAAGGAAGCCGTAACGCGCGTACCATCCTGCCTTATCTGGATAAGCGTCAGTGATGATGCAGCGGCAGCCAACCTCGTCGGCCACGCGTAGTGTAATCTTGAGTGCTTCCGAGATCAACGCGTGACCCAATCCCCTGCCGCTAAACCGTCTGTCCACGGCCAAGCGTGCCAACAGGATTAGAGGCAGATCGTAAGGCGGCAAGCCACGCACGTACTTTTGGGGAAAGCGGTCGCGGGGCACACTGGATGTGGCCAACGTGAAGTAACCCAACACGGTGCGGCGCGCAGATTCGTCAACCACGGCATACGTCACGCCGATGGAAACCTTCTGCTGATTCGTCCACGCATGGCGCTTCAAATAATTGTTGAGCGGCTCGTCTCCGCAATCAAAACCTTCTACTTCATCAGATTCTTCGAGACGACGGATCGTGACTGCCACGCTATTGCCTCATGGCCCGAATGAGGGCGTTGGTGGGATCGGCAGGCTGCCCGGAGGCAAGTTCTGCGAGACTCTCCAGTTCCTTGTCCGTCCAGCGAATATCGACGTGCGGCAGGGTCACCTCCGGGGCAACGCGCTCCAGACGAGGAAAGAGCAGGATTTTGCGTTCTCCTGTCGAACTCTCGCTGACGATGCGATGGCCGCGCTTCCGCTCCGAAACAGCCCAGCGGAACAAGGCGAGAGCGTCCGTGAGAAAATCCGTATTGCTCGTCATTTGCAGCTCCGCCTTGAGTATCCGCACCATACTGTCTTCTGAGGGCGCGAGGTCGGCCTGGAACTTCGATTTACGGGCCGTTGGAACTTTGGCCGGGAGCGCGACCGCTTTTTTCGATTTGACCGCTGGGGGCATAGGAGTACTCCTGCCTAAAGTATACTCTGAGTGCATCGTAAAATCGAGTGTATTTCGATTCATCGTGCAATCCCTCGGAATTTCTTTGGCGTTTGAAGGGGGTTGGGTTCTCTGCGGCGATCTGCACATTTTCCTCATCGCGATCTTCCGACCGTCTCAATGCTTCTCGCGGGCTGGGGCATGAATCGTTCGGCGATATTCTCGCCGCCGCTTGGCTGCGCCTGCTCCCAGCGAGTCAGTTCCTCCTCGGCATAACGAACAAGGGAACCGAATTTGCGGAATATCGGCCCACGGTTCTCCAGCCGCCACCGGCGCAGAGTGGCAAGGCTGATGTGCGTTCGTTGCGCCACTTCGATTTCAGTCAGGAATTGTGTGCTCATGTTGATTGAACCCTCATTTTGCTTTCTTCTCCTACCGTCCATCCGGTTCAGCTTTTGCAGGACTACTCAAACCAGCCTTCGCAAACCCTGCTTCAACCGCGTCCGCCAACCAACTTCTCTCCAGGATGCACTGCACGGTTATGTTTTGAGCCAGGGATGAGCGAAGCCCCTCCACTTGCGTTGCGGCAAACATTTGCACTTTACGCTGCCCTTTTTCCATGCCTATTCCCCATCTCCACCCTCACCAACGGCACGTACAGCCATCACTATAGATATTACACCATATGTACATCATTGTAAAGATCGGAATGCTTAAGAAGCCCGGCCAGGAGGACTTTTGCCAAGCACTGGGCATCGTCTCCAAGAACAAGTATCAAAAAAAAACGGGCCGTTGCACAAGCAGTGCTTTGCTCTGCTGTGCGAGGTCTCCAGTGCGCCGGTCCTCGACCTGACGCGCCTGATGGACGCCGTAATCTTCAACTTTCTGGTCGGCAACAACGACGCGCACGGCAAGGACTTTTCGCTGCTCTGTCGCAGCGCGGGCACGGTGAGCCTGGAGACGCGGCTTGCACCGGTCTACGATGTCGTGAGTACGCGCTACTTTCCCGAGTTAGCCCGCGAACTGGCGATGAAGATCGGCGGCAAGTATTCATCCGACAGAGTGTCGAAGACAAATTTCGAGCAACTGGCGGAAGACGCCGGACTTGCCAAGCCGCTTGTGCGCAGCCGTGTGCCGGAACGGGCTGAAGCTGTCTTCTCGAATCTGGATAAAACAGGAATCGAGCATCCCGTCGCCGAAGCCTTGGCCGACCAGATACGCGAGCGCTGCGTTGTCATTCGAGAGCACTTCGGTAAATGATCAATGGGCGGCCTCTGTCCTCCTTGAGTGCAAAGGGCTGTTTGCGTAAACCAAGAATTTCTTCCGGATTGGCGGTAATCCAGGCACAATCCAAGCGTCGCTGGTGAATTCCGATTCACAGGTCGATTCGGTTATGATCAAGCAGAATGAAAACCGCTCAAATCGCGTTCATTATGTTTGTGTTCTCCGCAGCGATGGCTGTCGCACAGAAACCACAGACTGTCGATGAGGCGGTCCAAGTTCTCAGAACCAAGTGGCTGAAACCTCATGACATCGACTGGGTTTTGAGGAACCCGAAGGAAAAGGTGGTGTGGACCCTCTACCGTCCGTTTGGTACCGGCGTCCGCAATGAGTTCGGGTTGTGGGGAGACAATGAAGCTCTGCGCACCTCGTGCGGCAAGGAGAACCCTGAGGAATGCTCCGTCGTGATCTTTAATCGCGTCTGGGACTCGGTTCGAGCAGACGCCGATCCCGCGCTCGTTCGGCAACTCGATTGCCAGTTTCAACTGGTTCAAACCATTCATGTCAGCATCAAAGGTTTTCACGGGATGACTACCAGCGAGATGGTCAAACACCTTCAGTCGCAGATCGATGCGCAGCTCGCGATATTAGCCGCCTCGGGTACGAAAACCTGCCAGGCTTCGTTGGCGCTCGATGTCGCTGGAAAGCCCGACATGCACTGCTTCGTAGTGGCGCCACACGGCAAAGGAGTCGGCGACATCGACAATATGCCACTGGACAAAGCGTTAAGCGTAATGGGCCTGCAAAATATGTTCAGAACGGTCCATTACCCGCCGAAATTGACGCTTGAGTTCATCAGAGCATGTCAATTCCCGCAACCCTTTCCGTTCTGATGGATCATCCTGAACGGTCGCTACAGTCAGTTACTCCTGAGTGGTCGCCTATCCGGAAGTTACCTTCTGGTCAACAGCTCCCACGAAACGGGAGGCCGAAGCGTTTCTCGCTTCGTGCCAAATCCTCGCCGGTGAACTCTTCGACAGCCACCTGCCACCGAAGCTGGCCCCTGAGTCAACAGGGCTGTTGGCGTAAACCCAGAAATCCGCGGAAACTGATCAGTGGAGCTTTAGCGATTCGGGATCTGTTCCGACATGAACAAATGGCTCGGCCTTTGGTTCGGGTGATGACCGACTAACAGGACGCCGCTTATCCGCAAATGAAATGGCTATGAGAGCGCCCACCCATTCAATTGCGAGTATCGCATCTGGTAGAGCAGTCGCGGATGCGTGACATCTATGTGGTGAACAAGTGGGCCATCTTCTGCGCTATTGCACGCGCCGCAAAGTTTGGGTTCAATCGGTGGTGCTTGTCCATCAGCATTGAGTCCCGCCCCACAATGACGGTAGAAGTCTTCTGCTCAATTCCACAGATGATTTGCGCGGCTTTCGCTGGTGAGAGCACCCTGATTCTGAAGAACATTTGAACCCGGTTCATTGTGTCGCTCGAGTTGGTCTGGCAATGTTGTACATCTCAGTCGCAATCTTGTCGAACAACGCCCATCGATCATCTCCCACAACGTAGACATTGAAGTGGGATCTGCCGGGCAGAAAAGTAAAATGGGGATCGCCGCCGAGCCGTGTGAGCAAGGATTCAAGGCTGTGCGCCGCTCCATCCAGATAGAACGTATCATCTGTGCCGACTGTGAGATGAATCTTGCCGCGCAAGTCGGCGCCAATCGACTGCCAGTTGCGATCCAAGTATGCAGCGATGTCGTAGTGACTGCGCCAATAGTTGGCCACGTCTGGATCGATCTCTCCAGTGGCGCGATTGAAGAGCGGTTGCGGGCGTCCATCCGCACCGCGCGGAGAGAAGACCCATTCAAAAGATCCAAGCTGGCCACCATAATCTCCAAGCACCGATTCAAGGCCTTCTAATTGTTGCATAGTCGCGCGCGGCTGGCCATGATCTCGGAGAATTGGATTCAGCGCGCCGTCAGCGCCGCGATAAAAGTTTGCGTGCGTTGCATACAGATCGATGGTGCTGAAGAAATGAAAATCGCTGGGATCGGGCGACGTGGACCATGTGCCGCCAAAGACCTTTGGATAGTGGGTCTGAAGCCATAGCGTTGCCCAGCCTCCCGATGAATGTCCCTGTAGAAATCTTCCCGAGAAACGCGCATCCATGCGATATTTCGATTCAATGCTTGGAATCAACTCGGTCGTCAAAGCCGCTCCCCACGGTCCATTATTCACGGAGTCGGCAAACTCGTGAGTGCCGGTTTCGCTGCTTTCATCCAGCAGGACCCAGATCATCTCCGGCATCTTTCGTTGCTTCATGCGGTCGTATAGAACCTGCGCATAACGCGCTCGCAAGCCTTGCAGTGTGCCCCCAAATCCATGCGTGAAATACACGGCTGGATAAGTTTCAGTGGGGTGACTCTCATAGCCGGGAGGAAGAAGAACCCAGCCGCGCATATGTGTTTCACGTCCCCAGAAGCGAGTTAGAACCGGACTGACAAAATCCAATGGCTTGAGTGCTGAGATCACATCAGGCTGCTGCGCCAGAGGGTCAGGTGGCTCCGGCACAACTTGTGCGAGCGTGAGCGATGGAGTGGCAGTGAGTGGAAGATCGATGGAGACGGGCGTACTGACCAGATCGCCCGGAGCGCGTCCGTGGTAATTGTAACTGTGATGAACATCCAGCACCGCTTGCACGCGGTAGTTGCCTTTGGCTGCTTGCGACAGACGACGAGGAAAGACCAGATCGTCCGCATCGATGTCGATTGTCTCGCCCGGAGCAATGCGCGCTACCTCTTTTGCCGCAACATAGACGCTCGTTGGTGACATCATGTCGATGTCTACTGCGGCCTCATCGCCTGTTGGCGGTGCGATGAAGAGCAGCAGGCGCCCAGAGAGTGGCGTCGGAAAAGACCTGTCCAGTGAAACGTGAAAGAACGTATGCGACGGTGGAGTAGAGGCCGCTTGCGCGCACGCAGCGCAGATGTTGAGAGCAAGCAATATCGCGCTCAGTGCGATGCCGATGGTTCTTGACCGGGCAATGTTCAGGAAATGACGATTGCAATTCATTCGCGCACGTATCCTTTCTCTGCCATCCGCGCGGCGAGACGCCGGAAGGCCTGATCGGAAACAGGCTTGACTCCGTTGGCGGAGACGAAGCGGTTGTAGAAGTTGAAGAGTGCGCAAGCTGCAATCGCATAGAAGATCGAAGTGTCGTCCCAGCCGGCTGCGTACAGCGTGGCAATATCTTGCTCATCGATCGATCCTGAGTCGAGCGTAATCTTTTGTGTGAAGCGAAGAATGGCCTTGTCTTTTCCCGGCAGCGCCGCGTCTTCCAGATTGCGCACCGCACTCCAAACAAGTTCTTCGTCGTTGTACAAATGAGCTGCAACAGCGGCGTGAGCCTTCATGCAGAACTCGCAGTGATTGAGCGAAGAAGTGCGGGCGGCGATCAACTCTCGCAGCGCCGCGCTGATGGGTGCATCCTCATGCATGATCTCGTGTGAGAGGCGAGCCAGGGGGGTCGGCAATCTTCGGACGGAAGGCAAGCAGATTCCAAATTCGCCAATACTCCGAGCCGGATGATTTCGCCGCGGCAATCAGATCAAAGTAAGGGCTGGGCTGCGGGTTATTCTCCACATCAGCAAGAAACATGGAAGCCGCGCTTCGCAGTGGAATCATGAGTCAGTCCTTTCTGGCTATTTTGATGGATGCGCCTTCCGCGCCGTGTTCATAGAGTGCTAGCAGTCCTTGCGATCTAAGACCGAATGCATTGGCCACGCGATTGAATGTAGAAAAGAGCGCGGCCACATGAACAGCCTCGGCAATCTGCAATTCGCTCCATCCTGATTGCATCAGCAGTTCAATATCGGCGCGCCCGATTTCGCTCGAATTGAAGTTCACCTTGCGTGCAAACTCCAGCAGGGATTGTTCTGCGTGGTTCAATTCCGGTGAGTGAAGGTGGTTGGCTTGGATTGCAGCCAGAGTCTGCGCAGAGCCTCCATGCACGCGCAGAAAGTAGCCATGACTGTCAGCGCAATAAGGACATGAGTTCTGCGTGGAGACAAGTGTTGCAATCATCTCCTTGTGCTTGCGGCTCAAATGCCCATCCGCGAAGATCAGGCTCTCGGACAAATCCATCATGTGCTTAAGCAGGGGCGGATGCGTAGCGAAGCACTTCAGTATGCCAGGCACAACCGGCCTGCCGAAGCGCGCGCGGAAGTGATCGTAGAGCGCGGCCACTTCGCCCATGGCCGCGCTCTCTTCAACTACTCCTAGGTTTGCAGACGCACTCTGTTCTGAATTGCGAAAAACTTGCGCGATCTTCTTGTACTCAGGCAGCATGATGCGAACCTCCCGTCAGAACTCCAGCCTTGTGGCGAACTGGAAGGCGCGTGCTCCGCCAGAGCCGAAGAATCCGCCCGCCACACTTACCGGTGTAAAGAAACTGGTTTGAGGGGGAGAATCCTTATCGCAGACCCCTGGAATGGTTTGCTTGCAGGGACCGATGGCGATGTTGCGGCCAGAGAAGTTGGCCGTATTCGAGCCGCGTATATTGACCTGATTGGCGAGATTGAAACCTTCTCCAATCAGACTGAGAGATGCGCGCTCTCCAAAAGAAAACTTTTTGCGAAGCCGCAGATCAAGCGAACTGAAGGGACTAGTAAAGCTGATGTGAGCCGAAACATTTGCAATTGGTCCGCCGGCCAAGCAAGGATACACGCCGGGGCACACAGGCAGTGCATTCCACTGATTGATCAGCACATTCAATTGATCGCTGTTCTTCACCTCACGCCCCAGGGCATTGCGCGGCAGCAGCGGCAGGCGCGATCCGCTGGCGCCATTGATTGCCGTGCTAGGCAGAAATGTGTCGGCCGGCACGCCCGATCCAAACGTATAGATGGGAGCAAGCGAGAAGCCATACGGAAGCTGCGCCTCACCATAGAGCGTCAGACGATGGCGTTCATCGGTAAGCGCATAGCCCTTTTCCTTGCGCAGGCCGGAAGTGCCCTCGACGAGGTTCACTTGCTCATCTGCGTTGTTGTTGGTCAACTGATCATCATCAGAGTAGTCCAATGTTTTCGAGAGCGTGTAACTGATGTTGTACTGATAGCCGACTTTATTGATATGCGATTCGCGATGAGCCACACTGACAAGAAGCCCGTCATACCAGGACTTGGCGGCGGACTGAATCAGCGTAATATTGTCCGAGATGCCCGTGACGGGATCGGTAATTGTGCAGGCAACGTTATTTCCTGGGCAACTGATGTCAGGCGAAGTTGAAGCCGCACTGCGCAACAAGCTGCCGATCAGTTGGCGTTCACCGAATACGTGCAGGCCGTCAGCACTGATCAGCCAGCTCCCGCCTGCCTCCTGTTGTACACCAAATGAAAACTGCTGGAAGAGCGGATGATGCGAGTCCGGACCCATTGCTATGATGCCTACACCGCCTGTCTGGTGCGGGCCGCTGAAGGCATTGGCAATGGTCGACGTGCCTGGCACAAAAGTTGATCCTGGAGCAAAGCAGAGATCGAGGCTGGGTGGAGCTGGAATGTTGGGGTTTGTGCAACTCGAACCTGCGTATTGCGTCACTGCGAGCGCGCGATCATTCTGCACGCGTTCTTCCGCGCCTGTCTCCAGGATGATGCGGTCGTAGTAAATTCCATAACCTCCGCGCAGAACTGTCGTTCCATGCTTGAAGGGATCATAGGTAAAGCCAACGCGAGGCCCGAAGTCCTTGGTGTCGGGATGCTTTTTCAAGTCGATGACGTTGGCGATCCAGACACACGGTTGAGTGGGAATGCTGGTCAGATTCGGGCATGGATCATGATCGCTGCTGGTGCCTGTCAGATCCGAGTCATACTCCCACCGCAGACCGAGATTGAATGTCAGGTTGGAGCGCACGCGCCAATCATCCTGCGCATAAAATGCAGTGTAAGTATCGCCCACCAGCGGAATCGGAACAGGCACGACGGGGCCGGTGCTGTGAATGCCGACGGCAACCGGAATGTCCAGATCGTTAATGGCGCCATCGCCATTCAAATCAGCAAATGCAAAGTCCGAAACCAGAATGACGGTGCCATTGCCGAAGGGGTTGATGATGCCGTGCGCTGTGTAGTGCTGAAATTCGCCGCCCAGTTTGAGCGCGTGCTTGCCGAATTCCATTGCGAGGCTGTCCCGCACCTGGTTGCGGCTAAGATGCGTGATCTGCGGCAGGTTAAAGTTTGGGCCGTCGGCAAGATCGGGAAAGATGAGTTCATTGGTCAGGCTCAGCGAAGGATTGGTAAGCGGAGCCGCGCCAGGATAGGGTGGAATGTCGTTGTAAAAATTATCGTAATGAAACGAAAGCTCGTTGGTCTTGCTTGGACTCAGCACATTCGTCCATCCCGCCGCAATCGAGTTGAAGCGATTCAGCGAGTTCTGCCGTTCCGCGGCTGTGCTCTGAGGCGTCGTTGCGGACGCGCTTGCCTGCGCCGTGTCCGTCGAACGATTGAAGCTGTAACGCACGTTGAAGCTGTTGGCCTGATTCAAATGATAGTCCGCGCGGGTGGACCAAAGCACATCACGCAGGGGCGCAGGTGCTGACGTGTTCTGAATGTGTTCCTTACTGAGGTCTTGATTGAAGACCCTTGTACCGGTCTGCATGGAGGCGTTCTGGTCGCGATACTCGGCTGAGGTGAACCACCAAAAGTTTTTCCACCAGAAAAACGGCCCTCCGACAGAGCCACCGTATTGTTCGCGGTCGAAGGGAGGCGTCGGCAGGCTGCGATCGAATGTTGCCGGAAGCGCCTGCAAGTTGCGATTGCGCTCAAATAGAAAAACAGATCCGTGATATGTGTTCGTTCCCGAACGGCTGATGATGTTGACAATGCTATTGCCTGATCTTCCCACTTCGGCGGTGAAGCGCGCGGTCGCAATCTGGAATTCGCCGACGGCGTCCTCGGGCAGATTGGAGAGAGTACCGCCCACAACTTCATCATTATTGTCGCCGCCGTCAATGGTGACATTTCCGCCGCGGCCAAAGCCTCCCGCAGAGCTGATCTCAAGCGTATTCGTCTTGGTGGGATCGAAGGTGGGCGCGGGCCGGTTACCCGGGAGCAGATAGGCCAGCTCAAGAAAGTTGCGGCCGTTTAACGGAATGCTCTCGATGGTGGTTTCAGTGATCTGGCCTTGAAGCATCGATTGCGCCAAATCGACTGTCTGAACCGCTGCTGTCACATTCACCGTTGTCACCTGGCTTGCGGGCGTCAAGGCTGCATCCAGTGTGAAAGTGCGGCCGGCCTCAAGCTGAATGCCCGCATATTGCGCGGTTGCGAAGCCTGCTGAACTCACCTCGGCGCGATACTCACCGGGCAGCAGATCTGGAACAGAGTAGGATCCATTTACATTCGTCAAACCTTCGCGTGTTGTTTCTTGCGACGTATTTGTTATCCGAACCTTTGCGCCCTGAATGATGGCGCCTTGCGAATCCCTGACGATACCTGAGACGGTTGATGTTGGAATCTGCGCCTGCAACGTCGTGGCAATGCCGGCGATCAAAAGAAAAACGCCAAGTGCGAGTTTGCGCATACGGGAAATCCTCCAGGAAAGACCGGTGCAACCGATTAGAGTTGAATGCTCGAAGTTTTTTGAACTTAAAAGAACTAGGGAAAGCTTGCCGAGATGAATCCTACAGACACATCATCTCTTCGTCGTCCATCTATAGATTGATGGTTTTCTCATCCTTTTTGGGGCTGCCACTTCTCACTTCGATGTGTTCTTCTGACGGCAGAGTGTCGATCATGTCTTCCCCAAAGCATTTTGAACGACGTCAGTTTGGACTGCCCGCCGCGATCTCAATCGTTGTGGGAGAGTCCGTGGCGCTCGGAATCTTTCTCACTCCCGCAACCATGGCCAAATCTCTCGGCTCGCCGCTGCTGCTCGGCTTGGTTTGGATAGGAATGGCGATCATGGCCATCTGCGGCGCATTGTGCTATGCCGAACTTGCGATACGCTTCCCAGAATCCGGCGGAGAATATGTGTATCTCCGCGCGGGCTACAAAGAACGCATTGCATTTCTTTACGGCTGGATGAGTTCTATCGTCATGTATCCCGGAGTGGCCGCTGCGTTGGCAGTGGGATCAACAGCCTATGTGGCGCAACTGCTTCCACTTAACGCAACTGCGATTTCGTTTGTTCCGCCGACCATTCTTTGCCTCTTCGGCTTTATCAATTTTGTGGGCACTCGCTTGAGCGGCTCATTGATGACCTTCATCAACATTTTCAAGCTCGTCATACTGTTTGCGCTAGTTGCCTGGGCCGTTGTTTCAGGCCATGCGCATCTGAGCAACCTTGTACCGCTAGCCGAGCGGCGATCCGGTTCAGATGCTCTTGTGCCCGCGATTGCTGGCGGAATCGTGAGCGCATTCTTCAGTTTCGGCGGATGGTGGGAGGCGAGCAAGATCGCCGGCGAAGTACGCAATCCAAGACGCACATTGCCGCTTGCGTTTCTTGGCGGCGTTACGCTGGTTACCATCATTTATCTGCTTATCAGCGCGGCGTTTCTGGCCGTCTTGCCGATCGACAACATGGCATCAAACACTGCGTTTGTGGCTCAGTTCGGTCAAGTACTCTTTGGCGCTGCGGGAGCA
>Ga0326727_10011940_pt1 | contig 19978 bp, 26 predicted proteins | sample MB2enrmetagenome_FD_207643 | JGI IMG/M metagenome (GOLD analysis project Ga0326727, IMG submission 207643) | Lab enriched peat soil microbial communities from McLean, Ithaca, NY, United States - MB29MY | ecosystem: Environmental > Terrestrial > Soil > Wetlands > Peat | place: USA: New York...
ACAAGCAATGTGGACGCCGGAATCTCGTAGTTAGACTCGGATTGAAGAATGCGGCTAGGGCTTACGTAATTTATCCCGTGCTTAGCTTCAGTTTACTTACGATTGGAGTTGTGATGGGCGATATTCCAATGTTTGCGTTGCTGTCGGTAATTGCGCTGCCATTTTTTTATAAAACGTTCAAGATGTTAACAACTGGGAAATTCGATAGTTCAAGCTTGATTCCTGCGATGACTCAGAACGTTCTTGGGGCACGCATTGTGGGCATCATAGTTACGTTGGCCTATCTGATCGCGGGTGTGATCATTTAGGATTAGATTCCGTATTCTTTCCATTTGGTCGATACGAGTTCGCTTGTTTTTTCATCCGGTTTTACTTGTTCTTGCCATTCTCTTTCGAATCCTTCCTCTTTTGATTTGGTTGTTGCATCGATGCCGATTTTTGATCCGAGGTTAAGGATTGGTGAGGATGGGTCGAGCGTATCGGTTGGGACGCGGTCAAGTATGAGTACGTCTCGTGCGGGGTCGGTTCTAGTGGTGACGGCCCAGATAACATCATTCATGTCGTGAACATTTACGTCTTGGTCTACAATGACGAGCATTTTCGTCAGAGCCAATTGTCCGGTTCCCCACAGTCCGAACATGACTTTCCTTGCTTGGCCCGGGTATCGTTTCTTCATGGAGACGACGGCTACTCCCTGAAACCAACCCGCAGCCGGGAAGCTTATGTCCACGACTTCAGGTTGAAGAACCTGAATAAGCGGGAGAAATGATCGTTCGATAACTTTTCCGAGATATGCGTCTTCGAGGATGGGTTTACCAACGACGGTTGTAAGGTATGTTGGATTTTGTTTGCGCATTACGCCGGTGAGATGGAACGTCGGGTAAGGTTCTGGTGGGGTGTAGTATCCCGTGTGGTCGCCGAATGGTCCTTCGATCCGGACATCTTTAGGATCAACGTAACCCTCTAGCACAATCTCGCTTTGCGCTGGAACCTCAAGGTCTACTGTTTGACATTTTACCAGGTCTATGCCTTTTCTTCGCATTATACCCGCAAAGAGGAATTTGTCGAGTCCTTCCGGGACAGGCGCTACACCTGAGTAGACCGTTGCAGGATCGGCTCCGATTATGACGGCAACTTCTATTCGTTTTCCTTGCTCCGCCATTCGCTTGAAATGCATTGCTCCTCTCTTGTGGATTTGCCAATGCATTGCGGCGGTGTGATCGTCGTAAAGTTGCATTCGGTATACGCCCAAGTTTCGAATCCCAGTGTCAGGGTTCTTGGTCAGGATTAATCCGAAGGTGATGAAGCGCCCCGCGTCCTTAGGCCAAGTTTTGATAACAGGAAGGGTAGCGAATGAAGGGGTTGTAGTGTCCGTTACGTCTTTTACTGGCCCACTCTTCACTAGTTTGGGAGAGAAACCTGACAGTTCGGCTAGTTTAGGCAGGGACTTCACCTTCTCCAGAATTCCTGTCGGGATCTCCATGTTGAGCAAGTCGGTGATTCTGGTTCCGAGTTTTTCGAAGTTCGGCTCCTCAAGCGCAATTTGCATTCGTTTTTCTGATCCGAAGAGATTGCCTGCCACAGGAATGTTGTATCCGGGAACATTTTCGAAGAGGACTGCGGGACCGTTGCCGTACATCACCCGTCTAAGGACTTCGGCGATTTCAAGATCAACGGATACGGGTATTTTGATTCGTTTTAGTTCTCCTTTGTTGTCCAGTGTCTGGATGAATTCATTAAGATCGTTAAAGGGCATAGGATTTCGAGCTCAAATCGATGTAGGTATTGTGACTTAAGAGCTAATTCTCCAGTCCCTGCCACCGTTTGAAGAGTGAATGTTCTATTCCGATCGCATCAAGGATCTTCCCGACTATGTGATCCACTAGCTGGTTGACGTTGGTGGGCTTGTGGTAGAAGGCAGGAGAGGCAGGCAGTATGATAGCTCCAGCTTGAGCGAGGATAAGCATGTTGCGTAGTTGTATTTGGTTGAGTGGGGTTTCACGCGGGACCATGACAAGAGGGCGTTTCTCTTTTAGGCACACGTCCGCAGCTCGTGTTATGAGGTTGTCGGAGATTCCGTTGGCTACTGCTGCAAGTGTTCTCGTGCTGCATGGGACGATAACCATACCTTGAACTTGGAAGGATCCGCTCGCGATCGGTGCGGCGAGGTCGTTGACATCGTAGTACTTTGCAGCAAGTCTTGCAAGTCTCTTTATCGTGTTCCCGGTCTCAAGGTGGAGATTTATTTCGGCTGCTGGTGATGCGGTTAAATGTACGGTGATATTCTTCTCTCGAAGAACCTCCAGTAGGCGTACGCCGTAAATTGCGCCGCTGGCTCCGGTTATTCCTATGACGATACTCTTCATTGCTGTACTGCTATGATGGGCGCTGAAGTCTTAAGGGTGGTCATTTTTCTTCGTTTCGGAGTTGATAGCAGCATTCAAATCTGCCTTCTTGCCAAATCAGAAACTTGTGCGTGGGGCGGAAATGAGAGGGAAGATCAATATCGTACTAGCTTGCAGCTTTCTGCTGCTTGCGATCGCGTCGGTCGTTCCAGTCCATGCACAGTCGATCTCGTTTCCAACACTCCAGGACAGAATTACGTTAGCTACGAATTGGTTGCTGAGCTATCAAGCATACAATTTTACTACGGTCGATGATCTCGGGAAAACCCTAGTGTATTTGTCTGACTTGAATCAGGTGTTGCCCGGCCAGTTTCCTGTAGATCCGATAATGTTGAAGCTCACAGCCTTGATGCTCGAACATGTGACGTCGAATCTGACTTTCTCTTATATCGATCCAAACGGGCGCTTCATTAGTCAAGACTTCGGATGGTGGAATGCCTTCGCTACTGAAGCGATCGCAATTTCTTCAGTGAGGATGCTCCTATCTCCAAACGTTGATCTTCAATCCAAGACTCTCTACCTGAACGCGACAGAGACGGTTGAAAAGATGATCATGAAATGGGGGTCGGTTTTCGCTCAGTCGGACGGCTCATGGATGTTTGCGTATCCCTTCATTGGCCAGGATAATTCACTTGACGCTAACGCTATGATGCTTACGGCGTTAACAATCTTGGCCAGTTTCGAGCAGTCACGAGGTGATCCACTGCATCAGGTCTCACGATTTACTACTTGGTCGTCAGATATCGCAGGTTGGATTCTGGCGAGACAGGAGAAGCAGTTGCTCTGGCTTCGTGGAGGATTCTACAATGATGGTGCGAATCAGACAATGTACACCGATTCGAATGCACGCGCTGTCTTCGCTTTAATCACTTACGCGAATCAGATAGGAACGTTGTCTTCGAATGGTTCTCCGAGCAGATTGCAGGTCTTGACTGCGCTTCAGCTCTGGACTAACTTCATCCCCTACTCTAACTACGACCCATCTTTATCCTTCGGCATGCGTGATCAGTATGATTATGGACCTTACTGGTACGTGACCAAATGCTCATCCGCTCCGAGCAGCCTCGAAGTTGGAGTCAACGGTACCGTATACGATCAGCAACAAGGGCTCTGTTTCTTCCGGTATCCGAAGGAAACATGGCGTGCAGCGGTGGTCGGTAGAGCATTGCTCGGATTGTATAATGTAACCACAAACGCCGACCTTGTATTGCGTGCGATCTACTATTACGGCTGGATGACAGGAAACAATGAACTGCAGACGGATCTGCAGCAAACCGCTGGTCAGACTCAAGCTATGGCCGTTCCTTTCGGAGAGTTGATTCCTCCAGGCAGAGGAGGATTTTGGATCGGCATCAAACGATCCGCATGGACACCTAATGCTACTAACACGGCAACGACGCTAATGCCATCTCACGCCCCTCTGGAAAGCACAGCTGAGTCGGCAGATTTCTTGATCCATCTACTCGATAAGTGGACAGGATTCAGTTGGACGTTTGAAGCCACATCATTTACACCCACTAGCTATCAGCAAATGATTTTTGATAACCTGACGCACAAAGTGGAAAACGCGGTCATTACTTACCTTGATTCATTCAACAGTTGATCTTCGACGCCAACGACTAGGCGAACGTAACGAACATTAACTTCTCTTAGCTCCGCAATTGGTACAGAATTGCGTATCGGGCTCAAACGGCGCTCCACAGACCATGCAGAATTGATTTGTGGTCTGAATTGGACTAGGCGACATGCGTTTCCTTCCAGTTACAACAACCACGACCACCAACACAGCGATGAGGAATAAGAGAACGCCAGCGCCGTAAATCCCATTCATCGTGTAGTTTGGGGAACTTGTTTGTTCCTGTTGGGAAATGCTCCAGAGTAGATCTCGATCTTGCGGTTGTGATAGTCCTGAGCCCGCGATTATTTGGTCCGCGCTTTCTAATGAGACCCCGTACGGATTTGTAATGCACACCGGATTCACACCGCAGCCAACTAGCGCGTATAACGCAGTTGAGTTGTGCCAGCCGTCTTGTTTTAGATAAGCGAGGTTTCTGAATTCCACGGGACCAAGATTGCCCGGAGCGATAGAGAGCGTGACTTTTTCAGCAACCATGTAGGCCGGATCCTTCGACGGAGCATAGTGAGCTGAGAAATTGGCAACCTGACGGCTGTCGAGTATGAAAGTCCATCCGTTTTGAGGGCTCGGTTCGATTTCATAATTGTGCCAACTCCCTTGCGTACCTGCCGAATTGTTACCCCCAGTACCGAAGTAGAAAATTGGGTTACTCGCGTTTGGCCAGTACTCCCAGAACCACCTCGCGTCAGACTCACCGATCTGCTGGTATTTGGTTCGACAATCAACGTGCTCTCCTTGGACTTTCCCGGCAAGGCAATAGGATCCCGGCTGGAGGATATAGCCGAATTGGATGAAGCTTCCATTCTCTAGATTGTTGCCAACCCAGAATGCGTCAGCTAGATCCGGTTTACTCACATTGTAGCTATTCGTGCGGATATCCGCTCGGATTCCGATATTTCCGAGTGATCCATCGTCCGCGGTAGCACCGACCTGTAAATTGAATTCGACTTGGGCATTCGTGACTGGAATCAATGTCAAAATCAGCAACATTGATATGATGAATAGAATTGCGCGTGACAATCGGCTTCTCCGATCTATTCCTCGATCAAAGGTAAGATTAATCCGTCTGTTGGGTTTCTTCACATTTAAGTTCTAAGTCATATGTTCTGATTTTCAGATCCGTCAGGAATGTTGAGTTTGGCGTTGAGAGCTAGAAGCACAAATAGTGCCCTTTTGGTTATTGACATGCAAGAAAAGGTCATCAGCACGGTGGCAGAGAAGGATAATCTTCTCCGCTGTACCGAAGCAATAATCAAAGCATCAAATTTACTCAACATTCCATCTGTCGTAACCCAACAGGAGAAGCTTGGCGACATAGCGCCCAAAATCAAGAAATTGTATCAGAACGATGTTGCGAACTTTAGGAAACTTGCCTTTAGTTGCTGTGGCGTTAGTGAATTTCGTGACAAGCTACAGAGCCTGGGAAGAAAAACCATCGTAGTATGCGGTGTCGAAACCCACATTTGCGTTATGCAAACAGTTTTGGATCTGCTCGCGTTGAAATACGAAGTCCTGCTGCTGCGGGACGCCACATCGTCCTATAGGATAGCGGACCATGAGACGGCCGTCGAGAGAATGCGCGACGCAGGCGCTTGGATCTCCACGACTGAGAGCGCAATTTACGAACTAATGGAAGATGCTGAAAGACCAGAGTTCAAACAAATGCTGCAAATCATCAAGAGCCTACGCAGCCAAGATAATTCAAGCAATTCATGAGACAACGGTTATGGGTACGAATTATTGTGAAGCAGAGATTATTTCAACTGGAAATGAGATAATCTACGGGCAAATAGTCGACACCAACTCTTCTTGGATCGCTGATCTTCTAACGCAGTCAGGCATCATTGTCAAGAAGATCACGACAGTAGCCGATCAAATCAACGACATAGCATCAGTCATTAGCGACGCATTGAGTCAGAATCGACGGCTAATCATAACAACGGGCGGCCTAGGTCCGAGCGAGGACGATCTGACAATCGACGCCATCGCTAAGGCCTTAGGAACTACAGCAATCATCGGCGACGAAGCACTGTCTCTGCTCAAATCCAAGTGTGATGAGTTTGGTATTGAGCTGAACGAACGACGAAGACGAATGGCAAGATCCATTCCGACTGGACGCGCTATTCCAAACATTGTCGGTCTAGCACCGGGGCTTATGACACAATCAAATTCAACCTCAATCTTCGCTCTGCCCGGAATACCTGAAGAAATGAAAGCAATGTTTCAAGCAACCGTGCTCCCTAGGATACGTGGATGGACTGCTGCTTGGACACGTACAATTAACGTACGTGTCTTTGCCAATAATGACCGGACTACGATTTTCGACACAATCCAAAGAGAATTTCCGGAAGTCTATTTCAAAGTGCACGGAAAGCCTCCATCTCAAGACAGGTACGACATTCAAGAGACGGACGTCGGAATCTTGGCGCGAGGAGCAAACGTTGAGACTTGCGAAACCATTCTCAAAAAGGTGATTGACCGTCTTCAATCCTTGCTACTTGAGAAAGAAGGAAATTTGGAAATTAGATCTTGATTCATAGGTACCGGTTAACAATCGGTTTTCCAAATCGAGCGTATATTCTCTCAAGATGGTTGATCAAATCGCCATCGGTAGGTCCTGCGACACGAACAAGATGAGCGGGGCATCGACAGTCACTCGCTCCTGCGTGTTGAAGAATGGGGTTTCCGTGCAGACGTTCAAGCACCGCCATGTTGATCCTGCATTCTAGCCTGGCGCGAGAGCGGATGTATACTGAGCCTTCTAGGCGGATTTCACGCCGTAGAGTAAGATGGTCGATGTGCCACCGAATAGTCTTTGATCGGCTCCGATGTCGATTAATTCTTCCTTCTAATGAAGTCGGTCCCTTCCCTAAGGCCGACCCAGTGTAAACATAATGTCCTCTTTTCACGCTAACATAGCCAAGACATCCTAACTTGACTCTGAATCGTTTCGAGCACTTCAACAAAATCGAGTAGGTGCCCATCAAGAGTAATTCTCTTCGAAAACAGTCAACTCTACTCATTCAGAGTTAACTGCTATAAAGCGAATTCACTGAGTAATCATTCTCGGACGACAGCAAGTATGTCTTAGTTCGCTGCAGCCTAAGCGCCTAGACGCAGCGTACCGGACGTCACGAGAAAAAGGACGGAGAAAAGAGGATGTGGGAGTTCTAGCCAGCTCACAGTATCAGGAGTATTCCCGCTAGGACACCCAAGATCGTGCCTAGGATGAAGCCTCCGCCGATGAAGATGCTGACGAGAGCGGTTGGGAAAATGACGAAGGCTGACAGCACTTTGTATTTCAGAAAAATCATCACAACTGCTACGAGCAGCACTACACCCAGAATTACGCCTAGGATGATACTTACTGATCCAAGGGAGGCGTTCCACGGGATAATCGTGTTCCACCACGCAGCGAAACTGGGCGAAGTTAGAGCAAGTCCATTGGCAATTATGAGTCCTGATGCGAATACTACCAGAACACTAGGGATCCATGACAGCCGGGTGAGCAACGGGGCTTTTTGAACGTAAGGTCCGTACCAGCCAGGAGGCGTCATACCGCCGTAAGAGCTAACAGGGATTGGAGCTGGCGTGGGAGCAGCGGCAGGAGGCGCAACCGGAGCAGCGTTAGGAACAACTGGAGCTCCCTGTGGAGACACCGGGACGGTGTGGTAACAGGAAGGACATAAAGTCAAACCGTTGTAGGGTTTGCGACACGAATCGCATATCCTGCGACCGCAACGATTGCATACGATTGATGCAGGCAGGTTCGGATGATAGTAGCATGTGTTAAGGGTCATTTCTTTCAGCCTGGATTGTACTTACACTTGTCAGCTGTAGTCAGACTTGATTGTTCGCGACAACTTGATGTCAATTTTCAGCGAGATTCGTGTAGCGAAATGTAACTATCTCGGATGTTTAAGTCACAACACATATTGTGTAAAGCTAGAAAAGCAAGCACTGCTCGCCATGAATAACTCAGTTCCTCTATGTGACTTAGAAACTTCTGTTTATGTCCTACGACCTGCCACGAACAGAATTGCAGGCTGCTGAAGGTACCTGGTGCGCACAATTAGCTAGATAACATGTTTTTTCGTGCGCAGCGCATAGACCTTTCGCCCATCAACTTTGATTATAACTCCACATCGGAATTCTTCTTCAGATTCGAGTCTTGATGCTCGGATTCTTAGTGCGTACGCAAGGTTCTTCGCGGAATTTTCGGACGGACAGGTAACCCGGAAACCCTTCAAGATTCCTCTAGCTATGAGCTTAAGTTTGCGTTCTCTCTGCCCGTATGCTACGTACTTATCGAAAGTGCCTGCGCGATACTCTCGAAGTCCCGATTTGTCCTTTTTCTTACGCATGTCTCTTCCGACGTGTGGGTCTCAATGAACGCTAAGCCAAAGCAATGTCACAAGTCCGACCGTTTGAGCAATTGTTATGGCAAGCACAATTCCCGCGACCGCATCTGCATAATACATGAACATAGCGAGATAAGAATAAAGCGCTAGTAAATTCTGCACAAGGAAAATAGCTGCAAAGAAAATCAACCCTGCCGTGAATTGGGCCTTGATTTTTCTGAAACTGTCACAATAAACGACGATCAGAGCAATGAGAAGTACTACGTTGACGAACGAGAAAACAGCCATAGCTTGAATTATCAACCCTTGCAAACAGTTCAGCCGCTCCGAACATTGACAGGCAACGTCATCATTATACTACTTTCTCCCAATTCTTTCCCAAATTTTCGCAAATTCGTCATAACATTGTTCTAGCTCCGGGGAGACAAAGTACATTGTGCCGTACCCATCCCCCTGCTCTACGACCATTCTGTTTTTCACAAGTACTCTAAGATGATGACGAACGGTTTTGTAGTCCATCTGAAGCCTCTCCGAGAGTTGATTGGCATTCATGGGCTGTTCCTTTAGTACAACTACGAGCCGAGCTCGATTCGGACCACCTCGATTACCTGCGAAAACCCACCAAACTACACGCCGAATCGCGCTTGACAAACCATCCAACTCCAAGTAATTGTGCAAATAAGGTTATGGCGTAGCTAGAGGTTGGGCAGCTGCAGCTTTCTAATTAAGGCGACTTTACAGACTGGCTTAACTAGAAAGTTGCAATAATGTTGTTCAGCCGTACAATTACCCGTAGCTAAATTTGCGTTCCTAGAGGCGTAAACGAACATATCGATAGCCTGTTGAATGTAGCGTTGTGTCGCATATGACTGTAACTGAAAGTATTCAACGCCAACAACGGTTCTTTTGCGAGAATTGTAAGCATGAAATATTTCTCCAAGCCAAGTACTGCGACAGCTGTGGCGGCAAAATCGAGTGGCCTAAAAAGGTCCAGAAAGTCATAGCCTCTTGGAAGAAAAAGTAAGAAGAACGTCCACACCATCTTCATCTTCCGTAACTTTTTCGTTCATTTTGTCAAATCACAGACGCTAGAGTGTTCGGCAGGACCAGTTAGAAGTGGCTGAGTAAGTTCAAGGAAAACCTCAGTTTCCTTCGCTTTCCATTACAAAGGTTTATTCAAGCCTCGAACGCTTAGCAGATCGAGGCTTAACCGAGCCGATGACCTAAGCTGGAGTTCATGAAGGTGCAAGTATTCGTAGTAGAAACGCCTGTCGGACTGTTCTTTGTCGATAATCAGGAAAACATCATAGAAAGAGAGCTATTCGTCGGAGGGCCGACAGAGGCTGCCGTTCAATTACGACAACTGCAAGACGGCAAGCCGGACGCACGAATAATAGACACAATGAAACGCGTTGCCAAACTTCATCAATTAATTTTCGAAAATGAACTACTCGGCAACGCAGCTAGAGAAGTTGGATTAGAGGTTTTGATCAGACCTGATCCAGCGATCCAAAAGTTCCGTAACCTGCTAAGCTCGGACTCTGTTGAGCGCGAAACTTGGTTGAAAGCACAGAGCCTTAACCTCGGCGTAACACGAACAGCGGCCGGATACAACGAGTTCGCACGCCAGGTTACTCTGCAAATTGCTCGAGCGGGAATCGCTCTGGCAGCTACAAAACGCGACCTAAGCGCTGTCCAAGCAATGCGGGCCGTTGACGATCTCGATAAAACGTTGAATCTACTCGCTGGGAGAGTGAGGGAATGGTATGGTCTACACTTTCCAGAGATGGATCGTCTCATTGAGAATCATGACACGTATGCCAGACTTGTAGCGAAGCTTGGAGATAGACGAAACTTCACACTTACGAATCTTGTAGACCAAGGTCTTCCCAAAGAGACGGCTGAACAACTCACAATGTCAGCTGGGAAGTCAATGGGCGGAGAAATTGAAGAGCAAGACCTAGCGGTTCTACGGTCATTCTGTGAATTGATGTTAGAACTTTACAAGTTTAGAGCGAAGAGTGAGTCTTACGTTGAGGATGTTCTGAAAAAGGTAGCCCCCAATATGACAACGCTCGTTGGAGCCGCGCTATCAGCACGACTCATTTCGATTGCGGGTAGCCTGAACAATCTGGCGAAAATGCCAGCGAGCACGCTTCAAGTGTTAGGAGCAGAAAAGGCACTATTCAGATCTTTGAAGACAGGAGCAAGACCACCAAAACACGGAGTGATATTCCAGCATACAGCGATTCACCAAGCCCCAAGATGGCAGCGTGGGAAGATAGCTAGGACTCTATCCGGCAAATTGACCATCGCCGCGAGAGTGGATGCATTCAAAGGCGAATTCATTGGTGAAAAACTCAAAGACGATGTCAACAAGAAGATTGATGGAATAAAGGAACGCTACAAGACAGCCCCTCCGTCGTCACCACCTCCACCTCCATCAAGACAACGATTCCAGAGAAAGAGAGACTTTGGACGGAAACGCAAAGCGCGATGATCATTACGAAGGCGTCTTCTGGGTAACCGTCGAAGATGGATCGAGACGTCTGGCGACAAAGAACCTCGCGCCCGGCATAAGTGTTTACGGGGAAACATTAGTTCACGATGGAGAAGTCGAGTACAGAACGTGGGACGCTTACAGGAGTAAACTGGCCGCCGCAATTCTCCGTAATGTGAACGCTCTCCCCGTTAGACGTGGATCTTACATATTGTACCTCGGCTCAGCTTCCGGAACGACTGCAAGCCATGTCAGCGACATCGTAGAGAACGATGGACGTGTCTACTGCGTCGAGTTTGCTCAACGTAGCATGCGAGAGCTCATCGATACCCTATGTCAGTATCGTAGCAACGTTTACCCAATCTTATCGGACGCACGCCAGCCCGAAAAATATAAGTCGCTAGTTAGCGCGGTTGACGTTATCTATTCTGACGTAGCCCAACCCGAACAGGCGAAGATATTGGCAGACAACGCGAAAGTGTTTCTGAAACCAGGAGGATCAGTTCTCATGGCGATTAAGTCGAGGAGCGTCGATGTGACCATGGAACCAACCGATGTTTTCAAACAGGAAATCCAAATCTTACAGAGTCGCGGTTTTCGGATCGTTCAAACACTCAAGCTTGAGCCTTACGAGAAAGATCACGCTATGGTTCTTGCCTATCAAGAGAATTAGTGGTCTTACTAAATCGGGCTTCTCGAGGTCTACGTTGTGGTGCACAATCAAATCAATTCTTTTGGAGTATGAACCTGACTTGGCTCAACTTAGGGCAGATCACACATCAGCATATTCAACATGTGTTGTTGTTCATGACAAAAACCACGCCATAATAGCGATTCCGACAAGAGTTTCGGCGGCTATCAGTAGAGTCGCGCCGATCAAACATTGCGTCTCGTAGCTCATATAAATCAGCTCGATTGCTCCGGGCGTTTGTTTCCCTTGGGTTTTTTCATAGTCACGACTAGCAGATTGCATGCCGCTTATCCGATCTTTATGCCTTCGTTTCCATTACCGGCCGTGAACATTTCAGCAATTTATGTCGAGTTTGGCTGGTACACCACACGAATCCCGTTGAGTGGTATGAAGGGCTTTACTGTCGGTTGGTTGGATTCCGTCTTCTCCGCATGTCAACACATATGCCGATGAGCAATGTGGGCAGCACTACAACAATTACGAACTCGAGTACGTTTAGTGTAACACCGTTAATCTCCGACGGCCAAGTCCATCCATTATCCGCGTACACAACAAGCGTGGAAAGACCACCAACAAAAGTCAATCCGACACAATACTTTACAATATGCATTCGCAGATCGTAGAGTAGCGAGAACATATTTCATCGCGAAGATAGAATGTATGTGTCCGTCGCTCTTACGGGTTCCCCTAGTTTTCACGAATCAAAACACGATCACGTGCACAAGAAAGCAATCAGTTTCTGTTTCTTGCTGCTTGTCTGATTAGGTCGAATGAAGTTTCAGTTCTCTCCCTGTTCGCCTAACTCATCAAGCTATACGGGATGGAGTCAGGTTCTGTTGTCATGAACTGTCCATGGTGTCATCGTCCAATGACGTGGAATGATTACGTGAACACTGACCGTGAATACTTCCCTGTTGAGCAAGTCTTCAGTGTTCATAAAATTCTGTCACCGCAATGCTGTACCATGTTATGAAACTGTCTTAATTACATGGTGAGGGTCGTCAAGATGGTGCAGTTATCAAGCGCCAACTCTAACGAATCCCAAACGTCTTTGTCATAATACAAGAAAACCCCTTACGGTACTTGATCTACACAGACATCATTAGTTACCGGCTTACCCGCAAAACGATCGGCGATCCATGTTTGATATATTTCAGCGCTAGCACCCGGCGTTGAAAAGTGTGTTTGCTGACCAGCAAGTTGTACACGTTGTACAGTAGCACCTTTGGCGCACATCTGATCACGATATAGTTTACCCATTGCTGGTGGGCACACAGTGTCATCCGTGCCCCAGTAAATGATCACCGGTGCTACGGGCGCTACTGGCTCTACGCTACCTTTGACGAGGGCAGTAATCCACACACGACCGTTCATAACATCCTTGCGGTACAATGACGCATAGTTTTTGCCGTAAGTGTAGTTAATAGTGTCTGCTGATCCGTGAATGCCTTTCTTGGAGTAAATTTCAGCGATATCCTTTGCCCCTTCTTCTGTGAAGATATCAGTCAACTTCAATTGCTCGGGGAAAGCGTTGCTTGTTCCGTAAAGGAGCATGGTCCAGTGTATAAAGTCGAAGATGTTATCATTGAAGGTTGTGTTTACTTTGACAAGTGCCTGATTCAGCTCGTCATCAGTCATACCTGCAATTTGCTCTAATGATGGAAGGTATACCGCTATATCACTTGGCGCTAATCCCACAAAACCCACGAACTCGATACCGTCTCTAACTGTGCCAGTTTGATTGATGTAATCCTTTAAACTAGCCGCAGCCAACGCAGCGCCTCCGCCTTGACTCCAACCAAGTACCACCGCCTTTGAGCCGCCACCAACTTCTTCCATAGAACCAGCAGCTCTTACTGAGTTGATAACATCACGGCCGTTAGTGGCCGCCACAGCATACTGATGCTTGCCGCCGCCACCCAACCCTTGATAGTCTGTACCTACTACAACGTAACCTTGTTCAATGAACTTAGTAATGCTAGGGAGTCCGTAGTCAGTGTACGAATTACCACCAACCAAAAAGTACTCGTTCAACTCTTGAGCTGGATCAATGAGTTGACTAGGGCCTGCTGTTTCGTTTGCACCAGTTGTGCCGTGTGCCCATGCTACGATAGGACGACCGCCTACAGATGCAGCACCTTCAGGCGCCATAATAAGGCCTGTTGAGATTGTAGCTTTTCCTTCAACGTCTGAAGAGATATATGCAATGCGCCATGCTCTTGCGCCGGCAATCGGGGTTTCAATTTCTTCCTTTTTAATGATTTGACCTAAGCGACCTTCGGCCTTCATCTGAGTCACTTGTCGGTAGAACGGAGGTAAATTATCGTATGATTGAGCGTTGGCATTATTTTTAAAAACGCTCATGTACTACTCCTACTCGGCATTCACATAATCGAACCACATGAATTAGAACTTTGATTTCTGTCGCAATAGATGTGGCGCACAACAGAGGCTAACTGTCACGGAAGACGGATAAGCGGATGGAATGGAAACATGCCGATTGGACACCTATTCAGCGGGTTATCGCAAACGCTTTACCTACCTGCCCCGTTTGTAAACAAGAAACGAAATGGGAAACACGAACCAAGAAAGGCTGGACAACACAAAGCTATGGTTCTAGCTATGCCTGAGTAATGTCATTATGAATGCGAAGGCTCCTTTTGACCGGGTTTTTGATGCGTTAATTGGTCGTGAACTTCAGAGAATTAACGCGCATCTCCCGAAGCAGAGGCGTGCTTTGAGTGAATTGTTGAAGCTAAGCAATCCAACTGTTGAGGCTGTGGATGGATCATCGATCCTACTCAAATCTTCAGAATTGAACGCTTTAGCGGAAATCGTGCCTGCAGAATATCGTGATCGAGTAAAACTTCCGTTTATCATAGTTCGTCGTATGGACCTAGGTAAATCCGTGTACACGGTATCCGGTGACCTGATTGAAGATTTCACGGTTCAGAAGATTATTGGAAATACTGACGATTTTCATGAGTTATACAAACACAATGAACCTGCTTTTCTTTATCGGCCGCAGCTGACAGAGTTACTCAATCAATTTCATAGCCTAGTTGTAATCGGGTTCGGAATTCCTAACGAGCTGCGGAATTATGGGCCGAGTCGTGACTGACCAACTTCGTCTTCGATCTGCTTGATGGTTTTCCAAGATAACCTTACGATCGGCGGAAATTTAGTATGTGTTCGTCTCCATGATTTCAGGAACTCAATAGTTTTGGGGTCGGTGATGTAGCCTGATCCAAAATCTCCGTATTGTAGATGAAGATTCGCGATCACGGCGTCACGTGTGACCTTTGCGATTATGCTGGCGGCGGAGACTATAGGATAGGTGCGATCTGCGTGATGTTCTGATATGATTTTGATTTTTTTCAATTCTTCTGGTAGAAATTCGCGTATGTTTTCTCCGTATCGTGCTTCATTTACGTCGGATGCGTCTACGTAGACTTTTGTGGGTTTCAGATCTTTGACGACTTGAGCCATTACTTTGGCTTCGAGATAGTTGAGTTTACGTAATTTTTCTGCATGTAAAACTACGTCATCTATTTCTTCGGGTTGAATTTCATGAACGCTGATCGTTGATGTGAAGGCGCGTATTTTGGCAGATAGTCGAGTGCGAGATTCGGGGGTAAGCATTTTTGAGTCCTTGACCCCTAGGTTTGCCAGTTTAGTTTTCTCGTCTTCTCTGATTAGTACGCCTGCGATTACTAGTGGGCCTATTATTGGGCCGCGTCCGGCGTCGTCTATTCCAGCGATCGAATCACTCATCGACTCTTACCTAGGCGCATTCTCAGCTTCTGAAGTTAATAGCTGCGTCCCTTAGTCTGCTGACTATGGCTTCATGCCGCATCTTCCTTACGGGTCAGCCTAACTGTGGCAAGACTACAGCCGTAAGGAAGGTTTGCAGCTTATTGAATCGCCGTGGTCGGAAGGTGGGTGGCATGATTTCCGGAGAAATTCGCTAGGACAGGACCAGAGTGGGTTTCATGTTGGAGGATGTCGCAAACGCTACCGTGGGGGTTCTCGCACATGTCAGCATCCATCAGGGCCCCAAGGTTGGGAGGTATGGAGTAAATTTGGCGGATATTTCACGCGTTGGAGTGACCGCCATTATGAGAGCGCTCTCGAGTGCCGATGTTGTCGTAATTGACGAAATCGGCCCAATGGAGTTATGTTCACCTGCCTTTGTCGACGCAGTCGGGAAAGCACTTTGTTCTGCAAAACCATTAGTCGGGACGATACATCGTAGTGCGTGCCACCCTATGATTGAATCAATCAAGGGGAATCCACGCTATGAAATCTTAGAAGTGACGCCTCAGAACCGTGACCAAGTTCCTTTCCTGGTCGAGGAAAAATTGAAGGAAGCAGATATTCTCGTATGAGTGCTTCACAAACTATTGGGATCACTGAGGGAAAGGCAAGATTACTTCTAACCGACGAGTGTGGAACACGAGGAGTGTTCTACAATCCGAAGATGAACTTGAATCGTGATGTTGCCATGTTGTTTGCTCGATCTCATTTTGCGGTTTGGAGACATTTGCGAGTTTGTGACCCCATGACCGCATCCGCAGTCAGGGCGGTCCGTTATGTTGTGGAGGCTCCCAATGTCACGAGTGTGATCGCCGGTGATGCAGACCCGAAATCGGTTCAGTTCGCCGCAAGAATGGTCGAACTAAATGATGTCGGCGATAATGTGTCAGTCGTACAGGAGGAAGCGAACACACTTTTGATCAGTCACATGGTGGACAGATTTGATTTGATCGATCTTGACCCTTTTGGGTCGCCTGCTCCTTTTTTTGAAAACGCGTTACGTGCAACGATTTCAGGTGGCGTGATAGCGGCGAGTGCTACCGACATGGCACCGCTGACCGGTACCAGACCAGCGGCTTGTTTTCGCAAGTACGGGGTTAAACCTGTTCGTACAGAGTTTGAGAAGGAAATGGCCGTGAGAACTCTGGCGGCAAATCTAGCGATCACCGCAGGCAAATTGGAATTGGGGGTAACTCTAGCGTTCTCTCATGCGTCAGACCATTACGCGAGAATTTACGTTGACGTAACTAAAGGCAAGAAGGCAGCGAACGAATCGATGAGATTCCTCGAATTTCTCAAGTATTGCCCGGGTTGCTTGAAACGTACCCATCATTCTTCGCTTGACCAGATCGAAGCAATTTGCGACTGCGGAAGCAAAGTTAGGGTGGGAGGACCGTTTTGGTTCGGGCCACTATGGAATATTTCCACAATTGATCGAATGAGTGAAAACTGTTTGATGATCGAATCGTGTAGATTGAGTGAATTGCAGAATCTACTCGACAGAATCCGTGGTGAAGCAGAGGGCCCTGCGCTTTACTATAGAGTCGACTTCCTATCACATGTTTTGCGCATCAGACCGCCGAAAATTAGTGAAGTTTTAACGACTCTTCGAGAGAAACAATTTTCTGCTGTCAGGACTCATTTCCATCCTAATGGTTTTAGAACAGACGCGCCGCATCAGGAGGTTGTGTCAGTTGTGAGGGCTCTTGCGGCTTAATGTATCCGAGTCCCAGAAAGTAGAGTTCAGCGCTTTCAGATCTGCTTGCTGGGGGTTTTACGATGCGGAGTGTTTGGAATTCTGCTCGCATCTCTTTTCGGAACTCTTGTAGCTCAGATCCTTGAAACACTTTGACTAGAACGTTACCTGACGGCCTTATGACTTTACGGGCGATCGATAGGGCGTGTCTGGCTAGATCGATTTGACGTGCGTGATCAACTTCCCATACGCCTGAGACGTTTGGGGCCAGGTCGGAGAGGACTACGTCGATTTTTCTGTAAGTCTCCAATTGGATCAGGGCGACCGTTTCGTCCTCTTGCAGGATATCTGCGACGATTGTACCAACGTTCCGGAAGGGGAAGGACTTGATGGGCTCTTTGTCTACGCCTAACACGAATCCTTGTGGACCTAGTATTTGCCGAGCGGCCTGAAGCCAGCCGCCTGGAGCTGCTCCTAGATCGAGTACTAGGTCGCCGCGGCGGATGAAGTGGTACTGTTTCATCATCTGTTGAAGCTTGAATGCGGCTCTGCTTCTGTATCCTCTCTCTTTCGCTAAACGGTGGAAATGATCCTTCTTCCGCCGCCTAAGCCATTCATTTGGCACTTTTTGATACCGCTTTTGCGGAAGCCGCGATGCTTTCCATCCATTTCGTGAGGTTCTCGCATTTGTTCGGATTCATAATCCAAGACTGCGGGCAGCTCCCGAATAAGTCGCAGAATGCGCAGGGAATATCGACGATTGAATCAATAGTGGAGTAGCGTCGTTTAGCGAATACTCTGTAGGTCCATCGACCCTCATGAAGCTCTTTCTTTCGGGCGATAAGCCCCTTCTTTTCCAGACGTAGGATTGCTCTGGAACCTTCACGGCTATCGGCAGTAAGCTTCTTCCATAACTCGGACTGGAGGATCCCCATATCCCCGAGTTCCATTACTATTCGTAAGACGTCCTGTTCAGTGGGGCCTTTTCTCGGCAATCAATAACCTTCTATCGGTAGGTGTGTGACAGAATTTTGATAGAAATTAAACATCATTCCATTTAAACATTGAATTTTAATCGAATAGTACATATTCAACAAGAAGGTTGAAGAGAGGAAAATATTGTTATCCAACACAAATCAAGCAACACTCGAAGTCTAGTCATGATTAGCTTCTGTTTCCGTAACTCTAGACTTCTTTGTTCGTTAATCCTTTCATCTCTTCCACCAATAGATTAACGCAAATATTATGACCGTACAGACATTAACTATTAGTCGATAGGCGAAAGCGAGAGACTTCATAGGGGTTAGTGCGTCAACTATGAAATCTGCTATCACAATAGTTATCACCATTCCAACCGCTATCGTTAATGCGAATATCTTTTTGTTTCTTTCATCTTTCTTCCCTTTCCTAAAAAATTAGGAATTTCCTAAGAAATTCTGCTCGGCAAATATTCGTGAACGAGGGTCTCGATAGCTATCTAACACGGGCGCCGTTTGGAATTTCTCGATCGATCGTAAGCAACGCTATCAGATTATCCTTTTCCGCGGCGAGGAGCATACCCTGTGAGACCTCTCCAGCGAATTTAGTTGATTTTAGATTGTAGAGGAAGACGACGCGTTTGCCTAGTAGTTGGGAAGGTTCGTAGAACCCGACTAGACTTGAGCAGGTCTGCCGTATACCCAAGGCGCCAAGATCGACTAGAATTTTGAAGAGCTTCTCTGTTCTAGGAATCCTCTCTACCTGCGTTATTGTGCCTACTCTTGCATCTATTTTCTCAAATTCTTCGTACGTTACCGTTTGGCTTTCTTTTTCCTCGGTCAATGTTTACGCCTCGAAATCGGCATTGCGAGGAATGGAATAAAGCAGTTACGAGGCGTTGACATAAGATTAGGGCGTTCCGGTCTGGATTGCTCGGATTGGTGTCCGCGGGTCTCGATGACCGTTCAAAAATTGTTGTACACTCCCACACATTAGCGTCACCGCTGACACTGCGATGTCCTAATTGCTGCTTACTTGATGAGTGAAGACCGATATTGGGCGTGAAATGTTTCCTCTTAGACACAAAAATGTGTTCATGGTCGCTTGGTTCATGCAAGATTTATTATCGGTAGTGGCGCGACATTAGCTCGGTGCAACTATTGGTTAAACGAAAGACGAAGAAAGGCGCGAAGAAGAAAGCTAAACGCATGGGCAAGAAGAGAGCTAAGTCCAGATCCAAGAAGACCAAACCGAAGAAATCGATGCCGAAACCGGCCACCCCGCCGAGCCCAGTCCCTGAAACTGTACCCGCTCCGGCACCAGTCTACTCCGAACCAACTCCAGCAGGTACAACTCCATCCGACTCGCCCTCGTCAGAGGGTAGTAGCTCAGGCGATTCCACCGGCCAAATGTAGGTTTACGAAGGATCGGGTTAAGCACGGAACGCCTATCGGAGATCCCGATAGGGCCTTATCGCTTTGTCGATCATTTTACGATTAAAATCGGGCATTTGCAATGATGACTGACCTTATCAGAGACACTGCCAAGTAGGAACGCGCGTACTTCAGTTAAGCCTCTACTTCCGATTACAATTAAGTCGGCTTTTTCCGATCCTGAAATCTTGACGATTTCTTCCGCAGGCACTCCTCTGACGAGCTTGCTCTCATAATTGACTCCCTCAGCCTTGGCGACTTCCTCTGCCTTGTCGATTATGGCCTTACCCTCGGCATGCATTTCCTTCACGAAGGTTGTCGTTGCTAAAACTCCCGCCTCTGAGGGCGTCACAGCGTAGAAACGTCGCATGATTACGTGCGCAATTATCAGTTTGGAGCCATATTTCTTTGCGAGGTCAATAGCATATTTCAGCGCTCTTTCTGCGTATGGAGATCCGTCTA
>Ga0326727_10011941_pt1 | contig 19978 bp, 16 predicted proteins | sample MB2enrmetagenome_FD_207643 | JGI IMG/M metagenome (GOLD analysis project Ga0326727, IMG submission 207643) | Lab enriched peat soil microbial communities from McLean, Ithaca, NY, United States - MB29MY | ecosystem: Environmental > Terrestrial > Soil > Wetlands > Peat | place: USA: New York...
CAGAATGCATTCACAAATGTCGATGCCATCGTTACCCCGGTGACGCCGACGGTTGCTTTCAAACTCGGCGAGAAGACCGGCGATCCCGTGTCCATGTATCTGAGCGATATCTACACGGTCACGGCGAACCTGGCCGGAGTTCCAGGCATCTCGCTGCCATGCGGAAGCAATCGCGAGGGGCTGCCGATCGGGATGCAGATTTTGGGCCGCCACTTCGACGAGGCGACGGTGATCCGGCTGGCGCACGCCGTGGAGCAAAGGTAAGAAGCAACTTCCGGTGCCTTTAGCGCTCTCCGGTTTAGCGCTCCGGCGCGGCGGCAGGGCTGGGCGCAGGCGTAGCATCGACCGGCTTGATGCCGGCTACTCCGCCTTCGATCGGGCGCAGCCGCGGATCGCCTTCGATGGCACCCAGCAGCGCGTGGGTCATCTTATCGTCGATCTGCGTCGCCTGGCTGATCATAACCGGATACAGGACGATGATCTCCAGCCCGGCCTCTTTCAGGCGCAGCCATACCTTCGGCTCGGCACTGCCGAGGCGGATGGAGAGCGAGCGCTCGAGCTGGCGCTGCTGAGCCTCAAGGGCGCTCTTGTATCCGGCGTAGACCTCGCCGACCGACTCGGAGATGCGCTTCTGCGCCAGCGTGTAATCGGCGTCGGAAGAGAGTGTCAGCGTGATGCGGCGCCAGGCGAAGTCCGAGCCCGGCAGTTGCTTGAAGAAATTCGAGCTCGGCTGGAAGATGAAGGCGTTGGAGAAGGCGACGACGCGTCCGGTTGGCCGCGGCTCTCCGCCGGAGGTATCGACCTCGACGAGATGCAGCCGCACCAGCCCGATATCCACCACGTCTCCCGTGACTCCGTCGATCTGCACGCGATCGCCCACGCGGATTCCATAGCGCCCGATGAGAAAGAAGTACGCGGCCACACTGAGAATCACATTCTGCAGAGCGATGGCGACGCCGGCGGTGAGAAAGCCTGCGAAGGTGGCCAGCGAGCCCATCTCGGTGGAGAGCGCGAAGATCAGGATGAGCACGATGACGACGGCGACGACGATGCGGCGCACGAGAAGCATCTGATGGCGCCGGCGCTGCTCCTGGATGTAGCGATAGATGGCGCGCCGCCAGAAATCCGAGGCCACCATGACGGCGAGGATCACCAGTACCAGCACGCCGATGCGCAGCAGCAGGGCGCGGCCGAGCGAGGTGTAGGTTCGCTGAGTCTCGCTGCGCCACTGCGCCATGTTGTTCGTGGCGGCGTCGAGGAGGACGCTGGCCTTGGCCAGCGGTATCAGCGTAGTGGAGAGCTGCTTGTACTGCGCCGTCAGCGCCTGGTTTTGCTTGAGCCGGTCGGTGAGCACGGCGGGATCGTTGGATTGCGGCTGCTCGGCCAGTTCATCGGCGCTCTGCGACACGGCGCGCAGTTCATTGACCAGCGGCGTGCGTACGCGGATGAGTTCGGCCCGAAGCGAGGCCGTGGAGATGATTGCGTCCGTCTGCGCGCCCAGCTTGCTGGTCAGCGAGATCAACTGGCTGGAGAGCGAGAGGATGCCGTTGCCGGCCTCCTGTTTCGAACTGGCCGCGTTTGCCGGCGCGGCCGGAGGCGGCGTGAATGTGGTGACCGCGGCCCGCGGAGCGTTGGAGGTCGAGCCAGCGCCGGAGGCGGGATTGCCCGTGGCGGCAGAAGGCTCCTCGGCCGCGACCTTGCCGCTCTGCTCCGAGCTGCTCTCGCTGGCTTCGCCATGCGGCAGGCGTCTGCTGCGCTCGGTCACCTGCACCTCCGGCACGGTGCGCTCCAGCTCGGCGATCTTGCCGGGCAGACCGACCGAGGTTCCGGCTGTGGCAAAGGCGTTAAAGTTCTGCAGGGCTTCCAGGCGAGCCTGGGCGAGCTCAAGCTCGCTCTTCTCGGTTGCAATCTGATCCTCGATGGTCTGGCGCTTCTTGCCGGAGGCGCGCTCCGCCTGCTGCTGGAGAGATTGCAGGGTTGTGCTCTCGCTCTGCACCTTTGCCTGCGCCGTCTGGATCAGCTGTGCCAGGTGCGTGGCCTGATCGCCTCCGCCAGCGGGAGCGTTGCTGGGATGATCCGCCTGAAGCTGCTGCGCCTGCGCCCGCGAGAACTGGAAGATCAGTGCGAGCGCCTCCTGGCTGGTGCTGCGGTTGTAGCTGGAGTAGATCGAGTCCGAGGGATCGGTCGAGAGCTGAGCGGCAATCTGCACGTGCCGGTACCACTCGATCGACTGCTTGACAAAGTCCAGCAACTGGCTTTCCGGATCCTCGGACTTCATCTGGCCGGAGGCGGCAGGAAGCAGAGCGCAAAGTACCAGGGCGATGGATGCAACGCGCGCACGAGACATGATTAAGGGGATGATACAGCTTCCGGCCGAGAGAGGTGAGACGCCGCCGGGCATTTTCATGACGGTGCCCCATATCTGCCCGCTTTTGGCAGATGTGGGTGCTCGCACTGCAAGGGAGCATCATAGCGCGGCTGCCGGAGCCGGTCAGATATGGGCACCAGGCGCCGGTCATCATCGGCCGCTGCCGGATTCAGGTAAACTAAAAAAGAGCTTTCCTTTCGATGAGTTATTTTGTCATCACAAATAAGAAGCGCGCGATTGTGGCCCTGGCGCACTCGGTCGCGTTTCTCTGCCTGGCGATTGTCATGTATAAGCCGCCCCGGGCCATCGGCTTTGCCACCACCGGCAGCAGCATCATGACGGTGATGTACTTCATCGTGACCTCGATTCTGCTCTGGTTGACGCTGGCCTCGCGCATGCGCTACGAGAAGCTCTACTTCGGCCTGTGCGCAACCAGCGCCGGCTTCGGACTGCTGCGCATGATCGTTCCCAGCCCTGAGTTCGCCGCCTTTGCCGTCTATGTGCGCGTCAGCATGCTTGCCATGGCGGTGATGGTGGGAGTGGGACTGTGGCGCACGCACGGACGCTTTGCCGCCGCATCGGCAGAGCCCGAAGCGGTCGAGGAGTAGCATCGATTCGCCGCCGGATCGAAAAAAAGCTGCATAATAGCGTATTAAGCTGGAATCGATATTGTTATCGGTAATTGCATAAGGCGGAAGTGTGCTGCAAAGAATCCGGGAAGATATTCAGTCCGTGTTGGACCGCGACCCGGCAGCGACGGGAAAGCTGACCGTCCTGCTCTATCCGGGATTGCACGCGGTGTGGATGCATCGCGTCAACCACTGGCTGTGGAGGCGCGGCTTCCGCTTCCTTGCCCGCTATCTCTCGCAGGTCAGCCGCTTCTGGACCGGCATAGAGATTCATCCCGGGGCGCAGATCGGCCGCAGGCTCTTCATCGATCACGGCATGGGCGTCGTGATCGGCGAGACGGCCATCGTCGGCGACGGTGTGACCCTCTACCAGGGCGTGACCCTCGGCGGCACCAGCCTGGAAAAGCGCAAGCGGCATCCCACCCTCGGCAACGGCGTGGTGATCGGCAACAACTCCAACGTGCTGGGAGACATCGTGATCGGCGACAACTCGCGCGTCGGCGCCGGCTCGGTGGTGCTGCGCGATGTTCCTCCGAACTCGACCGTCGTCGGCGTGCCGGCACACATCGTTTATCGCGACGGCAAGCGCGTCCTCATCACCGATCCGCGCGAGATCAAAGACCCGCTGAGCGACGCGCTGATCGCGCTATCGAAGGATGTCAACGAGCTGCGCCACCGGCTCGACACGCTCTCGCACCTGGCTGCAACGGTCATTCCGCCGGATGGCTCGGTGGCCGGCCTTGAGAACGAAGAGACGGAGTGCCGCGCTTATCGCAGCGAGTTCGACAAGAGCGGCTTTGCCGACTACGGCGCAGGAATTTAGCCGATTGCGTTCACGGGCGCGGGCGCGATAGCATCTAGGAAGTCCCGGTTCCAGCCGGAAGCAAGAAAACAAGGCGCGGTCGCCAAGTGGTAAGGCCGAGGTCTGCAAAACCTCTATCGGCGGTTCGATTCCGCCCCGCGCCTCCAAAGCCTTCAGAAGTTCGCGCCTCCAGACCGTTTCAAAAAATCGCATTCTCCTTTATGGGATAAGCTGCTTTATTCCGGGCGGAGGAATGCTGCTGACTTGGCTCGCTTCATCGCAACGATGTTGTACATTCACTTAGTGAAACGAAGTATCGGAATGCAACGGCTCAATTACCATCATCTGCTCTATTTTTATACGGTTGCGCGAGAAGGCTCGGTGGCGCGCGCGAGCGCGAGGCTGGGAGTGGCGCAGCCTACAATCAGCGCTCAGGTTCACGCCCTCGAAAAAGAACTTGGCGTGCAGTTGCTGGCGCGCAATGGACGCGGCATCCGTGTGACTGCTGCCGGGGAGACGGTGGTGCGCTACGCGGAGAGCATCTTTGCCCGGGGCGCGGAACTGCTCTCGCTTCTCGACGGAGGCGCCGAGGCCGCTCCTGAGCTTGCCGCGGGCGTAAGTTCGGCGCTTCCGCCGGGGATTGCCTCGCAGGCGCTTCGCGGCGTCTTTGCCGCCTCGCCCCGGCCACGACTGACTGTCGTCGAGGGGCCAGCCGAGGCGCTTTGCGCGCAGCTCGCCTCGCATGCATTGCATTTTGTGCTTGCCGATCAGCGGTGTGCCGGAGTTCACAGCCGCGTGTTGTTCGAATCCGCAATTGCGCTCTATGCGCCGCCTGCGCTGGCGCGCCGACTGCGTCGCGGCTTTTCCTCCCGTGATAAAGCCGTGCCAGTGCTCATGCCTTCCTCGGCCGCGCTGCGGCGTGAGGTTGAGCCTTGGCTGGAGAGACATAAGCTGAGCATCGAAAAAATTGGCGAGATGCCGCATCCGGAGCTCTACGCCGCTGCGGCCGGAGCGGCTGTCTTTGCTCCTGCATTTGCCGGCGGGCAACTGAAGAGCGCAAATGGTCTGTTGCCGGTGGCGGAGCTCGACGGCACGCGCTGGCAACTGCTGCTGTTGACCCCCGGCCGGGCGCTCACGAATCCCGCCATCGGGGCCGTCATCGCTGCCGCACACCCCAGCAAGCCAAAAGCGGGCTTGTCGGGGACCCCGGAGAAACTCGCATGAGGCCACAGTCGTTTGCCGCGTGGATCTTCGCGGGAGTTCTGCTCACCGGCCTCGCCTGCGAGCAGGAGCGGGCGCTGCAGGCGGCGCGCAAGCGCGTCGGCGGCGATCCGGATCGTGGCGCGCAGCTCATCCAGCGCTACGGCTGCGGAGGCTGCCATCGCATTCCCGGCATCGCCGGCGCGGCGGGAAGCTCTGCACCGGCGCTCGAGCATCTCGCCGCCGAGAGCTACCTTCCCGGCAGTCTGCCGAATACGCCGGAAAACGTGGTGCGCTGGATCGAAGCTCCGCGCTCGGTGCTGCCGCAGACAAGGATGCCGATGGCCGGCGTCAGCCACTCCGAGGCGCGCGACATCGCGACCTACCTGTGGTCGCTGCGATAGCGCCAGCAGGGCATTTGACCTTGCGTGCCGCTCCGTCGTAATCTGTCGTCGTGAGCGCTGTCGTTTCCATTCCCGCCTCCTGCTGCTCCCATCGATGGTGGTCTAACGCCGTCGTGTGCTGGTAACGCCGGCACCTCCTCGCATCTCCCTTCATTTCGAATAAACATGATTCGCCCGCGTCTTCTCTATTTGCGCGGGAGCTGAGGAAAAATTTCATGCAGGCAAGTCCGGCAGATTTGCAAGCGTCCCACACCATGCGAGAGCTGTTGCACGCGCTGCTCGCCTCGCGAGAGCTGACGCGGGCGCAGGCGGCGCAACTGGTAAACGCGATGCTCGCGCCTGAGACTCCCGATGCGCAGATTGCCGCCGCGCTGGCGCTGCTGACCCAGAAGGGCGAGCGTCCTGAGGAGCTGGCCGGCTTTGCCGACGCGCTCTACGCGCGCGTGCTCTCCACCGGGATTCCCGCCGACGTGCTGGATACAGCCGGAACCGGCGCCAGCCCGGTGAAGACCTTCAATGTCTCCACCGCGGCCTCGCTTGTGATCGCCGCCGCCGGATGCCGGATCGCCAAGCATGGCGCGCGCGCCTCCACCAGCCGCAGCGGCAGCGCCGACGTGCTCACTGCGCTCGGCGTTCGCATCGATTGTGAGCCGGAGCACGCCCTGGATTGCCTGCGCCGGCTCGGTATCTGCTTTCTCTTCGCGCCGCAATATCATCCCGCGCTGGCGCGGGTTGCTCCCATCCGGCGCTCGCTGGGATTTCGCACCACCTTCAACCTTGTGGGACCGATGGTGAGTCCCTGCCGCGCGCAGTTCCGGCTGCTGGGGGTCGCGGCGGAGTCCAGAATGGCCGACGTGGCCGGAGCGCTGGCGCTGATCGGCGTTAAGCGCGCGTGGGTGCTGCGCGGCGGCGACGGGCTCGACGAGATTACCACCGCCGGGCCGACGACGATCATAGAGGTGCGCGGCAGCGGCGAGCTCGAGCGGCTCACGGTGACTCCCGCCGACTTTGGACTGAAGATGTCACCCACCGATGCGGCGCGGGCGTCGTCGGTAGAGCAGAATGCCGGAATCGTGCGCGCGGTGCTCGGCGGCAGCCGCCGCGATGTGGCTCGCGACCTGGTTGTGCTCAACGCCGCCGCCGCTCTGCACGTGCGCAGCGGAGAGAGCCTGCGCGAGTGCGCCGCTCGCGCCGCGCGAGTCATCGACGAGGGCGCGGCGCTGGCAAGGCTCGAGTCGCTGATCGCGCTGACCAATGGAGGCATGCAATGAGCGCCGGCTTTCTGCAGAGCGTGATGGAGGCCAGGCGCCGCGAGATGAGCCTGCTCTCCGCCGCCGAGCGCGAGAGCCTGCGCGAGGCCGCGATCCATGCGCGCCGTTCGCGGAGTGCGCGCTTCCGCGAGGCTCTGCTGGCGCGGCCCACGGCGATCATCGCCGAGTTCAAGCGCCACTCGCCCTCGGCAGGTGCGATTCGCTCGGGAGCCGATCCGGTGGCCGCCGCGCGGCTTTACCACGAGGGCGGTGCAGCCGCGATCTCCGTGCTCACCGAGCCCGAGCACTTCCGCGGCTCGCTCGGCGATCTGCGCGCCGTCGCCTCGGCCGTCGATCTGCCGCTGCTGCGCAAGGATTTTCTCGTCGATCGCCACCAGGTCTTCGAGGCCGCCCTCGCCGGAGCCGAGGCCGTGCTGGTCATCGTCGCCGGATTGAATGATGCCGATGCTCTCAAGTTGCTCGACGCCGCGCATCTCGTCCATCTCGACGCGCTGGTGGAGGTGCACACCGCCCAGGAGCTTCGCCGCGCCGTCGCGATGGGCGCAACGCTGATCGGCGTCAACAATCGCAACCTCGCCACGCTCAAGGTCGATCTCGATACCTCGCTGCAGCTTGCCGAGCTTGCGCCCGCCGGCGCAACCCTGGTCTCTGAGAGCGGACTGCGCACGCGCGCCGAGATCGAGCGCCTGCAATCGGCCGGATTCCGCGCCTTCCTCATCGGCGAGAGCCTGATGCGTGCCGGCTCGCCCGTGGCCGCGCTGCGCGAGTTGCAGGGAGCAGAGCCGGTCGGGATCAAGATCTGCGGCATCGCCCGCGTAGAAGAGGCGCTGGCGGCGATCGAGGCGGGCGCTTCGATGCTTGGGCTGAACTTTTTCCCCGGCAGTCCGCGCTGCATTGCGCTTCCGCAGGCGCAGAAGATCGCAGAGGCCGTTGCCGGGCGCGCAAAGCTCGTCGGCGTCTTCGTCAACGAGAATGCGGCCCAGGTGATGAACATCGCGCGCACCGTTCCGCTCGACCTGGTGCAGTTGCACGGAGACGAGAGCGCGGAGTACTGCCGCGAGATCGCCGGGCACATCGGTGTGATTCGCGCGCTGAAGGCCGGCGGAGTGCTTCGGCCGGAGTCGGTTGCGGAGTTCAGCTTTTGCCGTGGTCTGCTGCTGGATACGCCCTGCGAGGGCCACGGTGGTTCCGGTCGCGCCTTTGAGTGGACGGGTGTAGATTGGAACGTCATCCGCTCCAAAGCGTCTCCGGCAAAGCTCTTTCTGGCCGGAGGACTGAACGCGGCGAATGTCGCCGAAGCCATCGCCATCGCGCGTCCTGACGTGGTCGATGTCTGCAGCGGGGTCGAGTCGGCAAAGGGAGTGAAGAGCGTGGAAAAGATACGCGAGTTTGTGGCGGCCGTTCGCGCCGCGAAAGGAGCGCAGCAATGAAGAAGGAAGCCGTGCTCGATCGCCTGCTCTGCGCCTCGGGGGAGGGTTACTTCGGCAGCTTCGGAGGCCGCTTTGTCGCCGAGACGCTGATTGAACCGCTCGACGAGCTGACGGCTGCCTACGGTGAAGCGCGCCGCGATCCCGGATTTCAGCGCGAACTCAACGAACTGCTCGCCGGCTTCAGCGGGCGTCCCACGCCGCTCTACTTCGCCGAGCGTCTCACCGAGCACGCCGGCGGCGCGCGCATTCTGCTCAAGCGCGAAGACCTTAGCCACACCGGCTCGCACAAGATCAATAACGCCCTCGGCCAGGTTCTGCTGGCGCGGCGGATGGGCAAGCGCCGCATCATCGCCGAGACCGGCGCAGGACAGCACGGCGTGGCCACGGCCACGGTCTGCGCGCGCTTCGGACTCGAATGCGTCGTCTACATGGGCGCGGAGGACATGCAGCGGCAGGCGCTCAACGTCTTCCGCATGAGGCTGATGGGCGCCGAGGTTCGCGGCGTCGATGCGGGTTCGAAGACGCTGAAGGACGCGATCAACGAGGCTCTGCGTGACTGGGTCACCAACGTTCGCGATACGTATTACCTGCTCGGCTCGGCGCTCGGCCCGCATCCGTATCCCACCATGGTGCGCGACTTCCAGCGCGTCATCGGCGATGAGGCGCGCGCACAGGTGCTCGCCGGCGAAGGCCGCCTGCCGGATGCCGTCGTCGCCTGCGTCGGCGGCGGCTCGAACGCCATCGGCGCATTTACCGCTTTTCTCGAAGACAAGAGCGTGCGTCTCATCGGCGTCGAGGCCGGAGGACGCGGCGAATCGCTCGGTGATCACGCGGCCCGCTTCCGTGGCGGCCTTCCCGGCGTGCTGCAGGGAACCTACAGCTACGTGCTGCAGGATGACGATGGCCAGATCGCCGCGACCCACTCGGTCAGCGCGGGATTGGACTACGCCTCCGTCGGCCCGGAGCACGCGTACCTGCGCGAACTTGGCCGCGCCGAGTACGTCTCCGCCACGGACGACGAGGCGCTGGCGGCCTTCGACCTGCTCTCGCAGCGCGAGGGAATCATCCCCGCGCTGGAGTCGGCCCACGCCGTCGCTTACGCCATCAGGCTGGCGCGGGAGCTGGGACGCGATAAATCGATGATTGTGAATCTATCGGGACGCGGCGACAAAGATGTAGAAACCGTTGCCCGCGTCAAAGGCGGTGCGCAATGACCACTCCGCTGCAACAGGCCTTCAAGGCGCTGCGCGAGACGGGACGCAAGGGAGTGATCCCGTACATCACCGCCGGCGATCCCAGCCTTGAGGCAACCTATGAGATCCTGCTCGCGCTGGCGTGCGGCGGAGCCACGGCGATCGAGCTCGGCGTTCCGTTCAGCGATCCCGCTGCCGATGGCCCGGTGATTCAGCGTGCCTGCGAGCGCGCCCTTGCCCGCGGCGTGCGGCTGAATGATGTGCTTGCCGTCGCCGGCCGCGCGGCCAAACAAACAGGCGTCCCCATCGTGCTCTTCAGCTATCTGAATCCGCTGCTGCGGCATGGACTCGATCGGCTGGCCGAGGATGCCGCCGCCGCCGGCCTGGCCGGGGTGCTGGTCACCGATCTTCCGGCCGAGGCTGCCGGAGGATTTTCGCAGGCTTTGCAACGGCGCGGCCTCGATCTGGTCTCGCTGGTCGCGCCCACCTCGTCGGAGAGCCGCATCGCGAGCATCGCCGAGCACGCCACGGGATTCCTTTACGCTATCTCGGTCACCGGCGTCACCGGCGCTCGCCGGCAACTGGGCGCCGATGTGCGCGAGTTGCTCGCGCGTCTCCGCCGCGTCACCGGGCTTCCCGTTGCCGTCGGTTTCGGGGTCAGCACGCCGGAGCAGGCCCGCGAGCTCTGGACGCAGGGCGCCGATGCCGTCATCGTCGGCTCGGCGCTGGTGAAGAAGATCGAAGAGGCCGGGGCAGAGGCTCCGGCGCAGGTAGAGCGCTTTGTGCGCGAGCTGGTCGCCGCACAGGCGGTGGAGGCATAGGGTCATGCTTGTATTGATGAATGTAAATGCAACCGATGAGCAGACGCAGGCGGTTTGCAGGCGCGTGGAAGAGCTCGGCTACCGGCCGCATGTGTTGCCCGGCGCAACCCGCTGCGCCGTCGGCGTCACCGGCAACCAGGGCGCGGTGGAGGCCGATGCGCTCAGCCAGCTTCCCGGAGTTGCCGAGGTGGTCGCGGTCACCAAACCGTATAAACTGGTTAGCCGCGATATGAAACCTGAGGACACCATCGTTCGCTTCCCGGGAAGCGACGCCACGATCGGCGGCGCAGAGCTGGCGCTGATCGCCGGCCCCTGCGGCGTCGAGAGCCGCGACCAGCTCTTCCGCGTCGCTGAAGCCGTCGCCCACAGCGGCGCGCGCTTCCTGCGCGGCGGAGCCTTCAAGCCGCGCACCTCGCCCTACGCCTTCCAGGGACTGGGCGAGAAGGGACTGGAGATTCTTGCCGCCGCTCGCGAGGCCTTCGGACTGCTCGTCGTTACCGAGGCCATCGATCACACCTCGCTGGCGCTGATCGAGCAGTACGCCGACATGATCCAGATCGGTGCGCGCAACATGCAGAACTTCGCCCTGCTCAAGCTGGCCGGGCAGGCCAGCAAGCCGGTGCTGCTCAAGCGCGGCATGGCCGCCACGCTCGACGAACTGCTGATGGCCGCCGAATACATCATGAGCGAGGGCAACTACAACGTTGTTCTCTGCGAGCGCGGCATCCGCACCTTCGCCGATCATACCCGCAACACGCTCGATCTCGGCATCGTGCCGGCGGTGAAGAAGCGCACGCACCTGCCCATCGTCGTCGATCCCAGCCATGCCGCCGGCGTGCGCGATAAGGTGGTCCCGCTGGCGCGCGCCGGAGTCGCCGCCGGCGCCGATGGACTGATCGTCGAGGTGCATTGCGATCCCGATCGCGCGCTCTCCGACGGAGCGCAGTCGCTCTATCCCGCGCAGTTTGACGAGATGGTGCGCAACCTTCGCGGCATCTCCGTGCTGGTGGGCAGAACGATGTACGAGCCGGCATCGGCTCCCGCGGAGGCTCGGCGATGAGCATTCCGGCCGCCATCGACGCCCGCTTTGCCGAGTTCTGCCGGCAGGCCGCGCAGGGCGGCCTGGTCGCCGTTGCGGAGACCGTCTCGGCCGACCTGCTCACTCCGCTCTCGGCCTATCTCCGTATCGCCCACGGCGCGCAGCGCTCGTTCCTGCTGGAGTCCGTCGAAGGCGGCGAGCAACTGGCGCGCTACTCATTCCTCGGCGCCGGGCCGGCGATGGTGGTGCGCAGCCGCGGCGGCGTCACAACCGTCGAAGATGCAAGCGGCGTGCGCACGGAGCCTGGCACTGCGGTTGATTTTCTGCGTCGCGAATTCGCAGCTCACAAATTGGCGCCGGCGGAGAATCTTGCGCCGATGGCCGGGGGCTGCGTCGGCTATCTTGGCTACGGAGCCTCGCGCTGGTTCGATCCCGCGATGCAGACGATCGCCGGTGAGCGAGACGACGCCTGCTTCCTCATCTTCCGCACCGTGCTCGCCTTCGACCACGCCCGTCAGCAGATTCAGATTCGCACCCTGGCCGAGACCGCTCTCGGAGCGGGAGAAACCGCACTGCGCGGAAGTTTCGAGCTGGCGATGGCCGCCAATCGCGAGATCGTGCGCAAGCTGAGCGCCGCCGTCGAGCTGCCGCTGAAGGCTGCTCCGGTCGCCGCCGCCGGCGAGGCCGAATTCGACTCCAACTTTGAGCGCGCCGAGTTCGAACGCGCCGTCGCCGAGGGCAAGGAGCTGATCTTTGCCGGCGAATGCTTCCAGATCGTTCTCTCGCAGCGCTTCACGCGCCGCACTACGGCCAGCGCGGTTGCGCTCTACCGCGCCCTGCGAGCCACCAATCCCTCGCCCTACATGTACCTGCTCGAGCTCGGCCCCAGCCCGCAGAGCGGCCAGCCGCAGTCGCTGATCGGAGCCTCGCCGGAGATGCTCGTCCGCTGCCGCAACCGCGAGCTGACGTATCGTCCCATCGCCGGAACGCGCCCGCGTGGAGCCGGCGCCGAAGAGGACCTTCGGCTGGCCGAAGAGCTGCTCGCCGACGAGAAGGAGCGCGCCGAGCACATGATGCTGGTCGATCTGGGACGCAACGATCTGGGCCGCGTGGCGCGTTATGGCAGCGTCGATGTCAATCGGCTGATGACGGTCGAGAAGTACTCGCACGTGCAGCATCTGGTCACCGAGCTCAAGGCCGAACTGCGTCCCGAGCTTGATCGCTTCGACGCGCTCGGCGCATGTTTTCCCGCGGGAACCGTCACCGGAGCGCCGAAGATTCGCGCCATGCAGGGCATCGCCGAGCTCGAGCGCGGGCCGCGCGAGGCTTACTCGGGAGCCGTGCTCTACGCCGACTACGCCGGCAATCTCGACTCCTGCATCACCATTCGCACCATGGAGCTCGAGGGCGAGCGCCTGAGTGTGCAGGCCGGCGCAGGCATCGTCGCCGACTCCATCCCCGCCGCCGAGTGGGAGGAGACGATCAACAAATCGCGCGCGCTGCGCCGCGCCGTCGCGCTGGCCGAGGCGGAGGTCGGGTTGGAGAATTAAGCCATGCTGCTCGTCATCGATAACTACGATTCGTTCACTTATAACCTTGTGCAGTTTCTCGGCGAGCTTGGCGCCGAGCCGGTGGTGCGGCGCAACGACCAGATCACCACGGCGGAGATCGCCGCCTCCGGTTACAGCGGCGTGGTCATCTCTCCGGGACCGGGCGAGCCCTCGGGCGCGGGCGTCTCGCTCGCCGTCATTCGCGAGATTGGCGCAAGGCTGCCGATCCTCGGAGTCTGCCTCGGCCATCAGTCGATCGGCGAGGCCTTCGGCGGACGCATCGTGCGCGCTCCCCGGCCCGTGCATGGCAAGAGCAGCCTCATTCGCCACGACGGCCGCGGAGTCTTCGCCGGCCTGCCCGCCGAGTTCGAGGTCGGCCGCTATCACTCGCTTGTGATCGATCCCGCAAGCTGCCCCGCCGTGCTGGAAGTCACGGCGACGACCGACGATGGAATCATCATGGGCGTGCGCCATCGCACGCTGCCCATCGAGGGAGTGCAGTTTCATCCGGAATCTGTTCTCACCGGATGCGGGATGCAGATGCTCTCGAACTTCATCCGGATGTGCGGGATCGGAGCCGCCCACGCGCGGGCATAAGACAAGCTTCAGGTGGAGGAGGGTGCGGTCGGTGCGGGCGGGTGCCCCATTTGCGCCCGCCTCCTTTGGCGGACGCAAGTGGGACCGTACAGAGATCGCGCGCCAGCGCGCCCCTGCCTCTCACTGCAGGTCCGGCAAGAAGCTCAAGGGACTAAACGTCCAAGAACAGGATTGTTACCAGGCGATGTATAGACAGGAATCAGTCGGCGATGCCAAGCGAATGCCCGGTACTACTGGCTGATGCTGGCGGAAGAACACCTGATGCGAGGGCGGTTCGCAGCGATGCTGAGGCGTATTGCGATGCTACTTTTCGATTGCAGAAGCAACCTTGGCCGTGCAGATCCGCTTCCGAGAACAGGAACCCAGGTGAATCAGTGGCTGAAATGTAGGATGGGCGAATGGGCGGCGCCGTTCCAATGCCGACGTTACAGTTACCTTCGCGGGCTTCGGCTGCGCCTCCCGATTCGTCTCTGGCGCCGAAGCACGACATGCGGTGGCTCGATGCCCTGAAAGGGCTGGCGATCGCTCTAATCGTCCTTAATCACATTGCTGAACGTACATGGGGCGCTCCGCTCGCGGGCAACAAGTTTACTGCCCCGTTATCGCAACGCATCTCTCAGTGGGCGCCGATGCCCAACGCCTTTGCCACCGTGGTGCGCGACATTGGTTGGACTGGAGACCAGGGCGTGACGCTGTTTGTTCTGCTCAGCGGTCTGGGTCTGGCTTACGGACTGGCCCGGCGCCGGACCCCGTCATATTTCGCACTCGGAGCATACTTCCGTGCGCGGGGGCGGCGGATCTATCCGCTCTGGTGGGCGGCGCATCTCGCGCTTCTTGCGGCGATGTTCCTCCTGCACCGGCGCATCGACACCGCCAGGTTCGTGCTGAGCTTTGTGGGTATACGTGGCAGCTACTTCCCGGCGTGGTGGTTCTTCGGACTTATCGTACAGTGCTATCTTGCGTTTCCTCTCTTATGGTGGTTCGCTCGACGCTTTGGGGCGATGAAGATGACCCTCGTTTTTGTTGGTCTGGGCGTTGCATCGCGGGCCGCCGGTGTCTTCCTGTTTGGCCACGTAGGCAGTTACTGCGTCGTGTTTTATCCGGAGTTCGCGGTGGGCGTCGGCGCAGGGATCGTGTTTGCTGACCATCACAACTTTGCGATCGCAATGCGAACATCGTTGAGGCCGGCCCTTCTCTGTGTGGTCTCGCTCGCAGCTGGCTTTGCGCTCTCCTTCACATTGCATGGCATGATCGTTGCGCCTCTCCTGATGGGCACGTCGGTCTTTGTGCTCGGCTACATACTGCTGGCCAAGGTGAAGGAGTCTCATGTCCTGGTGGGGATCGGAGCGCATTCGTACGTGATCTTTCTTGCCTTCGATCCTGTGCTTACCTTGGTTTACCGGGCAGCCCATGTCCTCGCCCCACTCCGCTGAACGTCTCATTCGGAGCCGGCTCGCGGGTGCCAAAGAAACCGCTGTCAACCCCATCTCCCCTCAATTCTCCCCCAACCCTCTGATTCCCCTCACATTAAACTTCTCACTCCGCTGAGGGGATTCCCCATCCAACCTGATATTCTGGTTATATAGGGCAATTAAGCACCTCCTAACTCCTTTGTTCTCGAATTTTTAGCAGGAAATATAGGGGGTGGGGGGTAAATGGCTGTTCCGTGGGGCAATCTGGGTCAATTCCCGCCGCTAACCAAGCAAATTTCTGACATTACACCGGCCTTCGACGGACGCCTTTCGCAAGGCCCAATACAACTTTGGCCTGCGAGCCGCGTTCTACACGGTGAAAAGGAGAGATCGCATGAAGCAAGTCACGTTGCTCCTTCTTGCCCTGATGCTGCTGCCGACGGCGCCGCTCTTTGGCCAGCAGAACGCTGCTGGCACGGCGGCGACCAGCGCCCAGCCGGAGGCCAAACCGGCCCTCCCGGTGCGCAAACCCAGGAATGCTCCTGTGTCGGAGGAGGATCGCATCACGCACGAGGTGCGCCATGAGCTGCTGATGCTTCCGTATTACAGCCTCTTCGACTGGCTGGCCTTCCGCGTCAATGGCAGTACGGTCGAGTTGCTCGGAGCCGCCAAAACCGTGGGCCTCAAGCGTGACGCCGTCAATGCCGTCAAGCACATCGAGGGAGTCGAGAAGGTGATCGACAACATCGACCAGCTTCCGCCATCGCCGATGGACGACCGCATTCGCCGGCAGGTTGCGCGCGCCATCTTCTCCTTTGGAAGCAACTACCGGTACGCTTACCAGGCCGTGCCCAGCATCCACATCATCGTGAAGAATGGCCGCGTCACTCTTGAGGGAGTCGTCGATAACCAGGCTGACAAAGATGCCGCCGGAATTCGCGCCAACGGCGTTTCTGGCGTCTTCCAGGTGACGAACAACCTGGTGGTGGTAAAGGGCTGAGCTCGCGCGGCATCCGTTCTGCTATGGGACGCCGCACGGTTCGCGCCCGCCGTCAGGCGCGAGGGTTGTGCTATCTTGCTCTCGGATGGGCCTATGCTTGCGATTGTAGCCTCATTTCCTCCCGGATTTCTGTGGGGAGTCTCGACCTCGTCGTATCAGTTCGAGGGCGCCAACACGCTGAACCAGTGGCACGACTGGGAGCGCGCCGGACACATCCGCTCCGGCCATAGCTGCGGAGCGGCCTGCGACTGGTGGACGAACGCCGAGCGCGATCTCGATCTCTGCGCGGCGCTCGGGCTGAATGCCATCCGCATCTCGCTGGAGTGGAGCCGGATGGAGCCGGCCTTCGCGCATTGGAGCGATACGGCGGTGATGCGCTATCGCGAGATCATCCGCGCCGCGCGCAGTCGCGGAATGCGCGTCTTCGTCACCCTCCATCACTTCACGCATCCGCGATGGTTCGAGGCCCGCGGCGCATTCCTCGATGGCCACGCCCCCGAGCTCTTCCGTCACTACTGCAAGCGTGCCGTGCGCTCGCTGGGAGACCTGGTCAGCGACTGGGTGACCTTCAACGAGCCCAACGTCTACGCCGCCTTCGGATACCTTCTCGGCGACTTTCCGCCCGGACGTGTCAACGAGCTCAACTCCGCTCTCAGCGTGCTGGGAGCGATGATGCGGGCCCACGGCGAGGCCTACGATGTGCTGCATCGCGAGCAACCCGGCGCGCAGGTCGGCATGGCCGTCAACTACGTGGTCTTCGAGCCGGCACGCGATCACGTCCTCGATCAGCAGTTCGTCTTCGCCTATGACGCGCTCTTCAACCGCGGCGTTCTGCACTATCTGCGGGGAGAGCCTCTGCCGCTGCCCTTTGCGATGATGGCTCCCAGCGCGCCTCAGTGCGTCGGCAAGATCGACTTCATCGGACTCAACGTTTACAACCGGCTCTACGTGCGCGCGCCCTTCGGCGAGAAGCCGCTCGGGCCGGGAGGCCTTTACGTTCCGCGCGGCGTTCCGCAGGGCGATCCAGCGGCGAACTCCTCCTACGGCGAGGCCTGCCCCAAGGTCGTCTGCCCGGCCGTCGAGGCCTACTCCGCGCTCGGCTGCCCGCTCTATGTGCTGGAGAACGGCGTGCCCGACCAGAGCGACCGCATCCGCCCGTGGCTGATGGTCAACTCCATCAAGGAGACTCGACGCATGTGGCAGCAGGGCTACGATGTCCGCGGATACTTCCACTGGAGCCTGGTCGATAACTTCGAGTGGAGCGAGGGATGGAGGCTGCGCTTCGGGCTCTATGAGCTCGATCCCTCCACCGGAGCGCGCACGGCTCGCCCGTCGGCCGAGATCTACCGCAGCATCATTGCCGACAACGGCATACGGCGCGAGACGCTGGAGCGATGGGAAAAAGCTCCGGAGGACTTACCGAACGAGGAATCAACAACGTACACGGGAATCTGAATCGCAACGAACGAGAGAATGGGATCTCCATGGGATATCCCCGGGCCACTGTGGGCAGATAAGGGGCACCAGCACAACAAAGTAGGGACCCTTACTTTGTTGCGGACGTTCTACCCTGCGACGCTTTCCAGACTTCCGAAGGCCAGTGCCGGCTCGAGCATGTCGTCGAGCGGGAGTGCAATCGGTTCGGGCTGAGGGGTTGGCTCGTAGTCGTACTTCTTGCCCTCGTAGTGGCGAATCTCTACTCCGCTCTCGTCGATGGTCAGGTAGGTGGGATTGGCGTCGATCCAGCTTCCACTGTTGTAGTAGTCGATGCCGTGGCGATGCTGATGAGTGGCGACGTGCGTGTGTCCGCAGAAAATGCGATGGACGCGGCCGGCGCGGGCGTAGAGGAATGCGCCCTCGGCGACCCGGGCTTCCATGCGCAGCCAGCGCGTGTTGATGCGGTCGATGAGCCGGGAAAGACGCTTGCGGTTGCCGTCTAACTTCTGCAGTTCGTAGAAGATACGCTCGCCGAAGCGGCTGAGGAAGCCATTCGATTTGCAGAGGTAGTCGAACTGATGTCCGTGGACGGCGACATGGCGCCTGCCGGCAAACTCCCAGACGTACCGCTGATAGACCGGAACGCCGACCAGGTGCGACATGATCTGCGCCAGTCCTTGGTCGTGGTTTCCCTCCACCCAGACGACCTCGACCTTGCGCTTGGGGTTGGAGAGCTTGCGGATGCGGGAGAGGAACTTCCAGTGGTCGCTGGTGAGGCGGCGGAAGTTCAGATCGCTGAAGATATCACCGAGCAGGACCAACCGGCGGAAGTTGACTTCGCTGATCAATTCGGTTGCTTCGCGCGCCCGGCTTAGTTCGCTGCCGAGGTGCACGTCGGAGAGGATCAGAGTGTTCAGTGCCTGCTCAACCATCGCCCAGTATTTTGACGGATCGCGGTTACTCTGCGATAAAACCATCGTGAATGTTGCGTAAAAGGAGAGAAATGTTGCACATCCGGATACATGACGGGCTTCATCGTGCGCCCTGCGGTTGCGGCCGGCGGAGGCTCTCGCAATCCATTCAGCAACACACTCATTCTAGGAGTCTTGATGCTTTGGTGTCAAAAATTGGACTATTCTATGGGGTGCGGATTGAGGTTGGTCGAGTATGCTTTTTCTTTGGTCCATTTACCAAAGATTTACACGAATGTCACGGATCCGAAAGGAACTGTGGGCAGACTTTAATCAATCTTTTGCGGTACTCATACGATGACTGAAGAAAGCTCACCAAGGCCGTTTGCAAAGCTCGGGAAGCAGAACCCCTGGGTGCGTCCCTTCATCCCTGTCCGGCGGCTGGACCGCATCTACGCCAATGCCATGGCCGACCCCGAGGGCAACGTCTTCGACCGCATCCTGCGAGAGATGGCGGTCGAGTACACGGTCCGCGAGAGCGATCTGAAGCACATTCCAGTTGAGGGGCCTGCGGTGGTCTTTGCCAACCATCCCTTCGGCATGCTGGATGGGATTCTGATGGGCTCGCTGCTGCTCCGGATGCGTCCGGATGTGAAGCTGCTGGCCAATCAGCTGCTGAGCTGCATCGAGGAGATGAAGCCGCACTGCGTTCTAGTTAACAACATGATGAGCGAAGGTCATGAGGCAGCTAACCGGCGCGGCATTCGCGAGGCTCTGGAGTGGGTCAAGCAGGGACACATGCTGATCGTCTTCCCGGCCGGCGAGGTCGCCTCGTGGAGCCGTCATCATCGCCGCGTCCTCGACCCGCAGTGGAATCGCAACATGGCGCGCATTGCGCGGATGACGGGAGCCAAGAGCATTCCAGCGTTCATCTCAGGAATCAACAGCGTCGGCTTCCACCTGGCGGGGATGATCAATCCGCGGCTGCGCACGCTTCTGCTTCCGCACGAGCTGATCAACAAGCGCGGGCGGAGGATGGAGATTCGCATCGGAGCGCCGGTGGAGAGCGAGAGGCTGAAGGCGCTCAACGACGACGATAAGGCGATCGATCTGCTGCGCTGGAACAGCTCGCTGCTTGCGCTTCGCGACCGCATCGGCTCGCCGCGCGTCCGGTTTTTTCCTGCGAAGTGGCCTCCCAAGCACGCCGTTGCACCGGCGGAAGAGCCCACGGTGCTGCTGCGCGAGTTGCAGAGCCTTCCGCCCGACGCGCTGCTGGATTCGGTGGGCAAGATGAGCGTCTACGCGCTGAGTTCGCGGCAGGCGCCGCGCATCGTGCGCGAGATTGGACGGCTGCGCGAGCTTACCTTCCGCGCCGCCGGCGAAGGCACGGGCAAGACCCGCGACCTTGATCGCTTCGACGCCTACTACACCCACATTGTGCTCTGGAACGACGAGCGCCAGGAGATCGCGGGGGCTTATCGCATTTGCAATGTGCAGAACGTGCTGCAGCGCTATGGATTGCGCGGCCTGTACACGGCAACACTCTTCCGCTTCCAGCCCAGGTTCTTTGCCAAGGTTGGTCCGGCGCTGGAGCTGGGCCGCTCGTTCATCCACCTGGATTACCAGCGGCAGTATGCGCCGCTGCTGGTGCTGTGGCGCGGCATCGGCGCTTACCTTGTGCGCCAACCGGAGACGCCGGTGCTCTTCGGCGCCGTCAGCATCAGCGCCGATTACTCGCCGGCCTCGCGCGAGGTGCTGCACAGCTATCTGAGCGGGCACAAGGTGGACGCGGAGCTGCTGAAGATGCTGCGTCCCAAGAACCCTCCGCGCTCGGCCGCCACAGAGAGCGATCAGGAGTCGGAGACCATCGCCCGCCTGTTCTCGCTTGAAGACATCTCCGACTGGGTGAGCATC
>Ga0326727_10011942_pt1 | contig 19976 bp, 15 predicted proteins | sample MB2enrmetagenome_FD_207643 | JGI IMG/M metagenome (GOLD analysis project Ga0326727, IMG submission 207643) | Lab enriched peat soil microbial communities from McLean, Ithaca, NY, United States - MB29MY | ecosystem: Environmental > Terrestrial > Soil > Wetlands > Peat | place: USA: New York...
AGAAAATGTCGTGCCGCTACTACCCGCAAGTGCGTTTCCCAACTGGTTGACCGCGACCTTTTTCAAGGAGCAGCCGAGCATGGAAACCAAAACACAAGGTGCGATCGCCCAAAGCGCCGTGCGCAGTAAAGCTCGAACTTGAGACCGGCCTGACCTTGGCATGACTGACTACTCTCCTCGCCCGGGCTTCCCGGCTGCGCGTGACGTCTCTTGCCCGCCAAAAGCAAAAGCGCCGAGATCATGGCTAGCCGGACGTTTGAACCGTTCCTGGAAACCTGGGTAATTGAACCTACTTCTACTCAGGTCGAACGACACAAGCAATTGTTTGGATGTTATTTCTGAATGATTTTTGGATGATCTTCCAAGGGGCCGAAAATTGGATGCATAAAGTGGGATTTCGCCTGAGCCCCAGTGATGAATGCCGGTTTGTCGAGACCGCAACTTTTGATTGCATGGCTTCTAGTATCCCGTCTCTGCAGGTCACGTTCCGCGCGCTCAGATGCAGTTTTGGCAGTCTCGGCGCGCATCGCGACCTTCAAGGCGTACCAAGCATTCGGCGCGTGTGTCTTGCGCGCTGTGGCCAACCCAGGGCCTCATACAAAGTCATTGCCTCGCGAAGCAGGGCGTGGGCTCTAGCCGCTTCGTCGGCCTTATTCCGGGCCAGGAGCATCGCTGCGTACCACTCCCTCGCCACCGGTTGCAGGTGGCGGTAGGGCGCCGAATCTGTCTGGCTTATGGCAGCGAGATGGTGCTGCTCGGCTGCCGGCCAATCTCCGGCGCAGGCTGCGGCAATACCCGCCACAGTGCGAAACGGCGAAAGCAGGGAGTAAGTCCACGCTCCTGTGAGGATCAGTTCTTCGGTCAGCGGCCGCAGTGCTGCGATCTCTTCTCTTCTTCCCATGTGCGCGAGGCCGACGACCGATCGTTCCAGTGCCGTCCATACGCCCAGGGAATTCAACTGCCCTGGAACCGGCAATTGCCAGCGACGATTCGTCCAGATCTCAGCGGCCCGGGGAGCGCCGCATTCCGCGCAGGCTGCGAAGAGACAAGCCTCCGAGAGGCCGCCAAGGTACGATTTGCCCTCAAACTCCAACCCGTGCGTATACCAGTGCTCAGCCTGTTCCATATCGCCGGACCAGAGGGCCAGGTGCCCGCGTTGTATGCTGGTGGCGAAGTTCCAGCCCACGCCATGCGCTGCGCCGAATTCCCACGCTTCAACAGTCTCATCCCTGCACGCATTCAAATTGCCGCGAGATGCGCTCACAACGGACTCGCCGAGTTTCAGTGCCCAAACTGCGAGGTGATGTCCGATCTTCTCCGCGCGCAGAGCAGCGTTGGCCAATGCCGCTGCACAGATTTCAGGCTTGCCGGAATACAGGTCTGCCCACAGCCCATAAAACTCGACCGATGACGCGTCCCAGGCGTCTCCGGCGGCCCGGCAAGCGCTGGCGACCTGAGGAGAGGTCAATCTCACCTTCGTCAGTTGGAAAGACTGGTAGTAGTGAATCGTTTCCAGCATTTCCGCGCGGCCGCGGGACGGAGCCTTCATGGCTTCGGAAAGGCGCCGTGCTTCGTCGAACATGGGTTCTGACTCCTGCGGTTGGCCGCTCGCGCTCATGATGGCCGCGCGCATGGAGAGCACACTGCTGAGCGAATGAAGGTTCTGGCCCAGCATCAGGTTATGAGCATGCCCCATGGTGCGATTTGCGGCTTCAAAGTTGAGCCCCCACGCCTGGAGGTAGCTTAGAGCAAGGCTCGCATCGGCGACGCGCTCAAGGTCCTGGGCAGCTTCGAATAGCTGAATTGCCTTGCGATAGCTTGTAATCGCCTCATCGGTCCGGCCAATGCTCCGCAGGACGCTCGCCTTCTGCTCAAACAGATCTCCTGCGTGAAGTCCGTGATCGTCCTCCCACAGAGAAAGGGCGCGGTCCAGGTATTCGAGGGCTTCTTCATGAGCGGCTCCGGCGCGAGCTTGGCGGGCCGCAATCAGCAGGTACTTTGTGGTTGTCTCAGGATCTGCTGCGGCGCCCGCCTGATATAGGTGATGCGCCAGCTGCGATGCCTGCGATTCAAGATGCCTCGCATGGACCTTCTGGATACCTTCGGCAATACGCAAATGCAGGCGCTGTCTTCTGGGCAACGATAGCGATTCCGAAAGAGTCTGACATACAAGCTCATGTACAAAATGGTAGCGCGCATCGCGGCTGCCCAGTTCAGGCGCGAGCAGCTGAGCTCGTTCCGCTTCCTCGACTGCGTCAAGGGCCGCATCCGGCTGCTGGTTTTCGAGCGCCTCCAAAAGGTCCATGCTGAAGCTTCGACCGATAATCGCAGCAGTCGTCAATACGCGCCGGGTATCGTCACCAAACCGGTTCAACCTGCGGCCCAATACCAGTCGAACCCCATGGGGTACCTGGAGTTGGTCGGCGGGAAGATTGGTAAGCCACTCGCCATTTTTGTCAAACAGTTTGCCTTCCTCCGAGAGATGACGAAAAAGCTCTTCGACAAAGAAGGGATTCCCCTCGGTCTGTCCGAAAAACGCTTGAACCAGCGAGGACGGCGGCTCGTGCCCGCTTATCGCCGCGAGCATGCTGCGCACGCCAGCCTCGGGTAATCGACGCAATGGCAGACGAACGGCTTGTTTTTCGCGCACCAGCGATTCAAGCGTTTGCGCAAAGGGGCGAGTGACTTCCAACTCCATGTCACGATAGGTACCTATCACCAGTACAGATGTCATCGACAACGTTTGTGCGTGATGCTGCAAAAGGAGAAGCGTGGGTTCATCCGCCCACTGAAGGTCCTCAAAGAGGAAGACTAACGGCGTCACACAGGCCGCTCTTTCTACGAAGGAGCGAAAGGCATTAAACAGGTACCTGCGTCCCTGCTCGGGAGGGAGTGTGATGGCCGGAGGAATATCGGGATACATATTCCGCAGCTCGGGCATCAGGCGAGCTACCTCAGGAGCATGGTCCCCGAGCGAATGGCGAAGCCCTTCTCGCGGCGCCATGCGCGTGATGTATTCCAGCATCTCGATGAATGGAACATAGGGTGGAGCGCCTTCCATTTCGTAGCAGTGTCCGACAATTCCCAGCGCGCCCCGGCTTTTGGCTTCTTCAAGAACTGCTCTGGCCAGATGAGACTTGCCGACTCCCGCCTCTCCGCCGATCAAGACCATTGAGCCATGGCCGGCAAGTGCTTCATACAGCATGCGCCTCAGCTCAGTCAGCTCATGATCGCGCCCGATGAGGGGCATCCTGCTGACATCCAGGATTTGCTGGGCGGCAGACAGTGCGCCTGCCACACGCTCAAGATCCGCTTTTACTTCCACAACTGCGGCGTACCGGAGATCCAGAGATCGGGAGAGGAGGCGACGGATCAACAGCAGAAGGGCCGGCGGAAGATCCGAGCTGAGATTCGGCGAGTCGTGCAGGATTGCCTCCCGGGTCTCAGCCAAGCCGTCCCTTCGGAACGGATGCGCGCCGCCAAACAGTTCCGCCAACAGGATGCCGAAAGAGAACAGGTCGGAGCGCTGGTCCTGCGGCTCGCCCTTTATCTGTTCCGGCGACATGTAATCCGGGATCCCGGAGTTGAATGTTGGCTCCCTGCGAGATTCTTCATCGGAACGGCTGATCTCGCTGTCCGGCTGGCTATTCACACACTGGCGGGCCAATCCGAAATCGAGCAGCTTGGCTGATCCGCTCTTCGTGACGATGACATTCGCCGGTTTGATGTCACGATGAATGACGCCTCTGGCATGTGCGGCTGCCAATCCGTCGGCGATCTGAATGGCGATACCAAGCAGTTTCGGGACAAGAGCGGCGCGCTCTTTGCTGTTCAACCCTGCTGACCCCGCGATGAACTCGCGCAGCACCTCGCCCTCGAGAAACTCCATTACGATGAATGGTTGTCTTTCATGCTCACCGATCTGATAGATGGTGCAGATATTGGGGTGGTTCAGTGAAGAGGCGGTGCGTGCCTCGTGCTCAAGTTGCTTCAGGACCGATGGCGTCTGCGCCAGGTTCTTCGTCAGAAACTTCAGCGCTACGGGCCGGTTGAGCTTCAAATCCTCACCCTTGTACACCACGCCCGTCCTTCCGCCTCCGAGAACGCTCAGAACGCGGTAGTGGGAAATGGTCTGGCCAACCAGTGGAGCATTCCGGTCCGGTTTGGCGGAGTCCGTCTTCGACTCGTCTATCTCGTGCTTGACCGAAACCATGAGCCGGTAACCGCGGCGGGCTAGAGTTTCGATGTACACGCCGTTGTTGGCGGTATGGCGCAAAGCGGAGCGGAGTTTGAGAATCGCAGCATTAATGCTGCGATCGAACTCGACGATGGTGTCACCGGGCCAGAGGCGGCTTCGAATCTCCTCGCGCGAGACCACTCCTCCATCGTGTGCGAGGAGCAACTGGAGAATCGTGAATTGTTGTTCAGGAAGCCGCACGCCGCGCCTGCTTCCCTGCAGATCTCCGGTTTCGAGATTTAGCGACAAGAGTCCGAACCGAATCAGATTGGACATCTGCTTCTCCGCCTGTCTCAGCTCAGGAATAGCCGCACGACACAAACAAAAGATCCGCTGAAGTCGCTGACTCCGCGTATGAGTGGTATCTGGCCTGAGCGGCGCCAGCGAGATTCGCGGGCCGCGGAAGGACAGGTTGCAGTAATCGCGCGCAAATCTCGACAATTACATGGCCTGCAGCGTGGCAGGCTTGCCCTGGACCGACTGAGAACTGACGATATGGAACGACACCACCAACGAATGCGTTGAACCTGAACCCGGATGTGGGTCTGAGGAGGATCGCGAAAAAGGCCTTGCGCATGGTCGGCCTCTTTTTCCCCGTGTTGCGTCTGTCAATTGATTCGGTTGGGCCCAGTGGTGCGTTGAAGACGGAGTTGGCGGCCACATGGCCGCACAGAAAAGGCAACTCATCTGCGGTGGACTCATTGATCAGGCCCAGCAGAGCACGTTGCTTTTCCTCCTCACGTGGGAGAGTGGTGCATCCCCTGGGAAACAGGCGCTTGTTGAAGTCAACTCCGCACTTTCCTTCTGCGATGTGATGGGCGTCACATTCACGTGTTCACGCCTGCAATCACGTTCTCCCCTCATGTGTGATCTGGATCGCACCAACTCTTCGATTCTGTTCAAACCGAGCCGTTTTCTGAAAGCTTGAACACGATCCCTTCTTGTTCGCGTGCGCTTGAATCAATTCCCAATCCGCGACGAATGCGGAACAGACCTAGCCAAATCACCACCCGGTGGTGCCGACGCTCTTCCAATAACACCTGTTTTCGGAAGGGCTGAATCGGCCAATTTCGGCGCCGTGGAATCAGGCAATTACACGGGCAGATTCTGAGGGTTTTTTAGAACGGACTGGAGGGAAGAAGAGAACTGAGCAGTGGCCTCCCGTGAAGCGTCGTTGACTGCGACACTTCCAAAGCTCTCCGAGGAATAGGACAGCGATGCCGCGAAGAAGGCGGCTTTCGGAACAGTACGAAAGGGGACTGCGAACCACCCGGACGGAGAAACTGTCGATTTTTTGCGCTGTTCTCCCGGACGGATAACTCTCTCCTGGCCCTTTCAGCGCCAAATACCTGCAAGTTTGCCCGGAAAGTCACGAGCAGCTCGAATCTTCTATGTAAGTTGTTGATTATAACGACTCTATGGCGGAGAGGGAGGGATTCTCATCCATTCCATACCGTAAGTCGCGCGAATCGAATCACTTAGAAAATAATTCCTTTATTTTCTTTCTTTTAAGCGAAGTCTCCATAATCTCGTAAGTCTCGCTCGTGCCTTCCAGTGCTTCCAAGAGACAGACACCAAATAGACACCAATTCGCCTCAAAACAGATTCGAATCCGCGTTTCTCCTCCTACTTGCGCTTTTCCGCTTCGATACCGTTTACCGAAGAGTGATCGACGGTTGGGGCGACCCAACCGGAACTCGAAAGCCCGCCCACATCCGGCATGGAAACGCGCATTGGGCTGTTAGCGTCAGTTGACGTTGTTGTCCACGAGGATCGGTAAACCCTTGCCGACTTGAACGAAGCCGCTGCGGCGGCGGACGCATTCGCGTGCGGCTGAACCGGCATTTGCGGTTGCCGTGATCTCGGATTCGCGCAGAAAGGTCGGCCAACGACTCGATAATGTACTCTCGATTGCGGGTTCGACAGGAGACCCGGCGCACCCCCCGACGCAAAGGCTGCCATGCGGAGAATCAGGAAACGCCAGATCCGCGACGAATCCAGTATCGGCTGCGCGAGGGGAACATGCGGTGTCCGAAGTATTTTCCTGCCAAAGTGAGCAATTTCGAACAGACATGCGCTGCCCAGGAGGCTCTGATTTGGTGAGGGGACTTCAAAAACCAAAACTCAAGTATCGCGTAGGGCACCTGGAAGTCAAAACGGAAATCCCGGCTTGGATGCAGCTAGAATTGAATCAGCCTTCCCCAGAAACCCCTCAAGACCCCAAGGAGGTCACCATGTCACTGCGCATCAACGACACCGCGCCCGACTTTTCGGCCCAAACCACTCGCGGGACCATTCACTTTCACGACTGGATCGGCGACGGCTACGCCATCCTCTTCTCGCATCCCAAGGACTTCACGCCGATCTGCACCACCGAGCTCGGCTACATGGCTGGACTTGAACCCGAGTTTGCCAAGCGCAACACCAAAATCATCGGACTGAGCGTCGATCCGGTCAGCAGCCACGCCAAGTGGGCCGGCGACATCGAGGAGACTCAGGGCCACGCCGTCACCTACCCCATGATCGGCGACCCGGAGCTGAAAGTCGCCAAACTCTATGACATGTTGCCGGCCGATGCGGGCGACACCTCTGAGGGCCGCACTCCGGCCACCAACGCCACCGTACGCACCGTCTTTGTGGTCGGCCCCGACAAGAAGATCAAGCTCACATTGAGCTACCCCATGACCACAGGCCGCAATTTCGACGAGATTCTCCGCGTCTTGGACTCGATCCAGCTGACCGCAACCCACAAGGTCGGAACGCCGGTCAACTGGAAGCCGGGCGACGATGTCATCATCGCCGGTTCGGTCACCGACGAGGAAGCAAAGGCCAAGTATCCCCAGGGATGGCGGACGCCCAAACCCTACATGCGCATCGTCGCCCAGCCGAAGTAGCAGTCCCCAAGCATGGATGGTGTCAAGTGATCTTCAAGCAGTTCTATCTGCCGTGCCTGGCGCACGCTTCCTACATTATTTGAGACGAAGAGACAGGAATGACGGCAGTGGTTGACCCGCAACGAGACACGGATCAATATATCGCTTTCGCCGCCAGGCACGCACTCCAGATCAAGCGCGTATTCCTGACGCATCTCCACGCCCACTTTAGTGGAACGGCTGACAGATGACAAAAGCATCGCGAGAGCAAAGCACACGAGCGGCTTTCTCATGATCGACAATCCTCTCGTAATACTCGTTTTGGATCCGCTTTTCGATGCATAGCCGAAGCTTTGGGCCTGCAGTCGGCAACTCTGAAGTCGCTTCAGCGACTAGTCAGGTTCGAACATGGATCTTCGTAACAGTCTGAAGGCGTTCCAGGAAGAAACTCAAAGATCACTTCCCTAGTCCACAAATAGGCACAACGTCTGGCCGCGATCCGCATCGTGCTCCGCTTGCGATTTTGCAATAATTGAATGAGACGCGCAATTCGCGGAGGCGAGAAATGAATGTCGTGGACCTTGTCGGAAATACACCGCTGGTCGAACTGCGTCGCGTCAATCTGAACCCAGCGGTGCGCCTTTTCGGAAAGGTCGAGGGCAACAATCCCAGCTCGTCAGTGAAGGACCGAGCGGCGAAGTTCATGATCGAGGGCGCGGAGAAGCGCGGGGAACTGAAGCCGGGGGTGCGCATCATTGAGCCGACCAGCGGCAACACCGGAATCGCGCTGGCCATGATCGCGGCGGTGAAGGGTTTTGCGATTGAGCTGGTGATGCCTGAGAGCTCCACTGCGGAGCGCGTGGCGACGATGGAGGCCTTTGGTGCCAAGGTAACCCTGACGCCCGCCGATGGGGGAATGGAAGGCGCCATCGATTACGCTCACGAGCAAGTGGCCAAAGGCGGAGTGGTGATGTTGAACCAGTTCGGCAATCCTGACAACTGGCGCGCGCACTACGAGACGACCGGACCCGAAATCTGGCGGGCCACGAACGGGACGATTACCCATTTTGTGTCGGCGATGGGGACCACAGGAACCATCATGGGAACTTCACGGTTCTTGAAGGGACAGAATGCGAAGGTGCGGATTGTGGGTGTGCAGCCTTCTGAAGGCGCAAAGATTCCGGGAATCCGACGGTGGCCGAAAGAATACCTGCCGACGATCTTTGAGCCGGAGCGCGTGGATGTAACGATGGACGTAACGCAGGAAGAGGCCGAAGAGATGGCGCGCAGGCTGGCGCTCGAGGAAGGAGTTTTCGCAGGCGTTTCGTCGGGAGGGGCGTGTGCGGCGGCTTGTCGGCTGGCGGGCACGCTCGATGCGGGCGTGATCGTGTTCGTGCTGTGCGACCAGGGCGACCGGTACCTTTCGAGCCACCTGTATTCAACCCGCGTGCAAAATGGCAGCGCACAGGGAGGCCACTGATGGCTGATAGCATGCGGATCAAGCTAGTGCAGACCGGAGCGGCCAAGTTCACGGCGAGCAACGCAGTGGGCGCGACGGGTGTGATCGACGGCCCCGCGGATATGGGTGGCGAGAATGCGGGGTTGCGTCCGATGGAGACGTTGCTGTCAGCGCTGGCCGGGTGCAGCGCGATGGACGTGCTGCTGATCATGAAGAAACAGCGCCAGGATCTCGAACGCCTGGAGGTAGAAGTGGAAGGCGAGCGGGCGGACGCGGTTCCTGCGGTGTTCACGAAGATCCACTTGCGCTTTAAGGGTTATGGCCCAATCGACCTGATGAAGTTTCAGAAGGCCGTGGAGCTTTCGATGAAGAAGTACTGCTCGGTATCGAAGATGCTGCAGCCGGCGGTGGCGATTACGGCTGAGGGCGTGCTGGGGTAAATCTGGAGTAACCCAACTGGGGTTGCAGCATGGAAAGCAATTAAGGGCGCAAGGTTGCGCGATCTCAAGCTTTGTGACCATGGACGTTTAGTTAATATAGGAACGTGTCCAGATTGGACCACGGCCACGCGTTTGGAAAGCGCAGTTGGCGTGTCGTCGCCTATCCGGACATTACCCCGATTTTCGAGTTATGTACGGTTGGCCGGTGATCCAGGCACAACGTGCCGGAGAGCAGGCCGGTCTGGATTTCAATGCGGCTGCCACAATGCGCAGGCTTGGTTTATGCGAAGGGCTGGTTAGGGTCAAACACAGCTATACCGCGATCAACGACTAACTCCGCTGGGACTGCCGTCAGATCACGGTCGATCTTGGCCAATGATAGCTTTGACCTGCTCTAGGCTGAACTTGTTCAATCCGACGATTTTGGCCTGCGAGCGGAACAAGGGTGGCACCACCATCCGAGCTTCCTCCTTATTGGCCGCCTCCACTACGAGCCAGGCGCTATGGACGCCGTCCATGCACCCCCAGTCCGCATGGGACAAGAAATGGGATCCCGAGGAGAGGAATACCTTCACTACCCGGGCGCAGGCCAAGGTCTCATTGGGATGTGGCACTTCGATCAGAAATTGTGGCATTACCTGAATCCTCTCTATGGCTCGCGTGTGACTATAGCATGACGTGGGGCGCCTAGTCCCTAGGTCTCGCTTTTGTGGCCTGGGAGTACATAATGTCCGGTTGGGCGGTAATACAACCGAAACGCGGGAATTCAAGGCCCACACGAGCTGATCGGCTCGAAGAACGCATGGGCGATAATCTGTCAACTGGCGCATCGGTCTAGGAAACGGCGGCTCCTACGCGGACTCTCACTTGACATTCGTCCCTGCCAACAATGCACTAGGACATTGATGTCCCGCTCGATGGCATGGTAGCCTCTGTCCATGCGTACACGCGTAGTCGTATTGGGCGCGGGTTTCGGCGGCCTCGAACTGACGACCATTCTCTCCGGCGCCTTCGGCGATGAGATAGACATCGTGCTCATCGACAAGGGCGATTCCTTCGTATTCGGCTTTTCAAAGCTGGATGTCATGTTTGGCCGGCAGTCGGCAGATGAGGTGCGTCACTACTATCGTGACTTCGTCAAGCCGGGTGTGCGCCTGCTGCGGACCACGGTGCGGTCCATCGACCCGGCCGCGCGGCGGGTGACGACGGACGCTGGAGACTTCGAAGGGGACTTCCTGGTTGTCGCCCTCGGCGCCGATCTCGACCCGGCCGCAACGCCAGGTCTCGTAGAAGGCGGCAACGAGTTTTACACCGTTGCAGGAGCCTTTGCGTTACGCGACGTGATTGCACGGTTCGAGCGCGGTCCCGCTATCATCGGCGTAACCGGAAAGTCGTTCAAGTGCCCTCCCGCTCCCAGCGAGACGGCGCTGTTGCTCCACGATTACCTCACCACCGGTGGGCGCCGCGAGGCCACCGAGATAACGGTGGTCATGCCCTTCGGCGTGCCCATTCCGCCCTCGCCTGAAACCTCGCAGGCTATCCTGGCCGCGTTCGCTGAGCGCGGTATTCGCTTCATCAAGGACAACCTGGTCAGCTCTCTTGATCCCGCGCGCAAGGTGGCACGGCTTAGCGATGGAACCGAGTTGCCCTATGAGCTATTTCTCGGCATTCCGGTGCATCGCGTGCCCCCGGTGGTGGTCGAGTCCGGGCTAGCCGCCGATGCATACGGCTGGGTTCCGGTGAACAAGAAGACGCTGGAAACGGTCTTTCCTCGCGTCTACGCCGTCGGCGATGTGAACGGCGTGGGCACTCCCAAGGCGGGCATCTTTGCCGAGCGCGCAGCAGCCGTCGTGGCGGCTTCAATCATCGCCCAGGTTCGCGGCGGCCCGGCTCCCGAGGGCTACAGAGGATTGGGCATGTGTTATATCGAGTTCGGCAATAAGCAGGTCGCTCGCGTGGACGTGGAGTTCCTCGCCGGGCCCAAACCCACTGGCGTTTACCAGGAGCCGAGCGAAGCCCTCCGGGCCGAGAAGGCGCTCTTCGGATCGAGCCGGGTGCAGCGCTGGTTCGGACGTCCAGCCGCCGGGTGAGCACTTCCGCAGCTCGTGGCGCACCGGTGATTGATGAACTCGTAGTTGACGGTTTGGCGGTGATACGCCGTTTCAAAGAGGGCCGCACTGTTGTTGGTTTTGGTTCTGGGAGGGTAAATTGATGGTGCGGGGCGTGATGCGCCGGTCCGGGTGCTGATGGCTCGATTCAGCAGTGCGGATCGCCTTGTAGTCGTCGATGTCGGGGCGCGTGATGGCGTCAACGAAGAGCTTCCGCCCGAGAATACGCTTCGCGTGATCGAGCACGGCCGCATAGCGTCTTACCGTGCGCGGCTTGTCTGGTGAATGCACCCGCACATGATCCAAGAACAGCGTCACGGCATCCGTAAGGAGGGTGAATTGCGTCTCTTCCGGTTTGGGCGCTTCGTTGGTTCCGGTGCCGAGGACGAACGCGCCAACCAACTCGTTGCGCTTCCGCCGCTGCGCTTCCATCGCTTCGCTCGGGGTGATCCCCGCCGATTCGCGCCTGCGCTGCTTTCCTTCCCACCATTCCACGAAGTAGTGGCCGGGCCGCTTGTCCCACACATACCGCGCGCCCGCGTGGCGCAACGATACAAAGCGCCACTGTCCATCCTCGTCGCGAATCTTCTTGATGATCCGAACCGATTTCTTTATCGGCATATACGACTCCTTGGTGTCTAAAATCAAGCATTTTACAGACACCAAGAGCGTACCGCAGATTTTATCCGATTGAATAAAAAAGAGTTATAAATTTATGGCGGAGAGGGGGAGATTCGAACTCCCGGAAGCCTTTCAGCTTCGTCCGCTTTCGAGGCGGGTGCATTCAACCACTCTGCCACCTCTCCGCATGTTGTAGTGCTACGACTAATTGTAAAACGACATGAGAGCTTCTACCGCGCGATCGTTGTTTTCAGGCATTAGATGCTGATACCGCATTGTCATCTGAATGCTCCCATGGCCCAGGAATCCAGACACGGCTGCCAGCGGAACTCCTCTCGAAACCCGCCGCGAAGCCGCGGTGGGTCGCGTAGCGCTCTTCCAGGTTAAGTTTACCAGTCCGGCTTCTTTTGCGCAGGGGGCGAACCAGTATCGAGTATCCTGCAAGGCATCTCCGTTGAGCTTGGAACAGAGAGGATCTCCGGTCTTCTTGCCGGCCGCGAGATTCTCGTAAGCAGCGACTGCAATCGGAGTCATCGGAACATACCGAAACAGAGAAGAGTTCCTGACTTTCTTCTGGCGAACCCGGATTTTGTTCGTGCTGGGGTCGTAGTCGCCGACCTGAGCTCTCAGCAGTTCGCTTGTGCGAACTCCTGTGTGAATTGCCAGCTGCAGGACCGGCACGTATTCAGCGAACCGCTCCTCGAAAACCTTCATGAGTTTCTTCTCTTCATCCGGAGCAAGGTAGCGCTCGACCTGATTGTCTTCACGTAGTCGCTGGATGCCGGCGGCCGGATTCAGTGCCAGCTTCTGGTTATCGACGGCGACTCTGAAAACCAGACTGAACGCTGACTGATGCCGGTTGCGCGACGCCGGCCGCCATTTGCGCTTTGTAGCCTCAGCAGCGAGCCAGTCCACGATCTCAGACCTCGTGATCGTTGAGGCATCGCGCCCGCCGAAGTCGGCGCGGACGCGCTCAAGCTTTAGCTCGATGTCATGCGCGTGGTAAGCATCATTCTGTGCCTTCTCGAACCGGACGGCGCCATCAATCAGATCTCCGAACAGAATCTTCTTCTTGACTGCAACCTTCTCGGGCAGCTTGCCTTGCAGCTTTTCGCTGTGCCGCACGGCAAGGAGCTTGATCGCATTGCTCTTGGACCCGCCCTTCTCTCTATGCGGCTTGCCGTCGGCGCCCGTATAGCGAATCCAGAAAATCTTGGATCCGGCTGGACGCTCGTACACTCCGCGGGGCAGCTTCGGATCATTCTTGACTGGCAAGGTATCCTTTCTGGACCTGAATCACCATACTGCACCTGTTCTATAGTTCACACAGGTCAGGCTGCTTTGGCCAGTTCGACGATCTTGGATGGCCGGATCGCCTCCGGGTGATTGCCGCGGGCGTACAGACGCAGGGATTCTCTGGTCACCAGGACCTTGGCGCCAATGCGCCGGGCAAGCTCCTCAGTGAGTAGCCGCTCTCTGTCCTCACTGATTCTCTCGATGAATCTGGCATGATGGGAATGAATTTCAATCGGAAAGGACGCAGACTCGATCAGGACCCAGAAGCGGGGAAGGGACTGTGAACTAAGTCGTGGATCGTTCAAAGTTGCTGAGATGAGACGCGTGCGCGGTTACATCATTGCAACCCTGCCTGCGTTGCCGACACCGCGCAGCCGCCAGTGCCAGAGCTGCCGCAGGTCTGGTTGAGAAGCGTTGAGAAGTAGATATTTGATGCCCCGGAGGCGCCGTTGTCCACCACGATTCCGCTGGTGCCTCCGGCCTCTTGCAGCGCTCCATTGGGCGTGGCGCTGCTTGAGACAGTCCCGCTCGCAGGAACAGTAAAGCCCATGATGCAGCCATTACCAGCACTTGGATTTGGGCAGGGATTGGTCGTGAATTGGTTTCCAAACGCAAGCACGCTCAAAAAGAGATAGTCAGTACCCTGGCTTGCCGTGCAAGCGCTGCTTCCATTGTTACAAAATTCGGTGACCTGAAGCCCTGCCGCATGGTAACCGTTGGTGTAATTCGTGGCTACTTGCGGGCCCGCTGTGGCGCTGCCCGCGGTCATCGCGTTGCCCGTGATCGTGATCGCATACAGGGTGTTGTTTTGCGGGCCGGTGCCTCCGACAACATAGAGATGGCCGCTGGGTGAGCTACCCGACGTGAAGTACTGGTTGTCGAAGGTGCCCGACATCAGGAACTCGTAGCCCGCGCCCACCGTCGCCTCAGTGCCACTGGCGCCGCTCGTGAAGCTCACCGGAAGTTGAAAAACGGCAGCGCATGGGCCGCTCGAACAATTGGTTGAGTGATCCGCTCCGACAAAGGCATATACCATGCCGGCGCTCGAATCCACGATAGGGCCGTCCAAAATGCCAAAGCCGTAATCTAACTGAGCCGATTGCACGACGGTTCCTGAACTCGCGCCGATGGAGTATAGGTACCCGCATTGGCCTTCAGCCGTTTTGGTCCCTGGCTCGCAGTTTGAGGAGATATTGGCCCAATAGTCGCCGACAAAAATCTTGCCGCTTGTCGCATCGTAGACAGGGCTGGCAAGCGCTGCATCGGTCGAGGTATTGAGGGTTACCGGCCAGGGGCTCGTGGCTTCAGCCGGCGTGCTGGCCGAGAAGATATTGATAAACTTGTGTATCTTTCCGGCGTCGTCGCCGACATAAATCGTTCCTGTCGCATAGTCGATGAAGGGCGAAGAGTAAGAGTCCGTGGGGCTTCCACTGAAAGGGATGCTGATCATGCATGGGGTGGTGCAGTTCGGATAGGAGCTGTTGGAAGTTAACACGGTCGGGGCAGTGAGGGTCCCGCTCGATGCTTTCCATTTCAGGACCACGAGGTCGGCATCGCCGGTCGTGTTGTCGGTCTGGACGAAGGCTACTTGTGTGCCATCCAGTGAAAGAGCGGACGAGTTATTGGCGGTTCCGCCCGTGTCATAGGCCCAATACGTCGAGGGCCGGGAACTGCAGCCACTGTAGAGTTCATTGTAGGCAATGATGCTGGCCTGCGAAGATGAACCCGCCAGGCTCGTGTTGTAGATAGCGAAGTCGGCGGTGCAGCTCGTGGTCGTGTGGGTAAAAGTGGCAGGGAAGCTGCCCAGGCCAGTCGTGGCGCCACTGCCCATGGTCTCGCTCCAATCTTTTTGGAAGCGGTTCAACCTTCTCGCGTTCGGGTCGACAGGAGCTTTGGGTAATTCAGGCGGCGATTCAAACCGCTGCGATGGAGGCGGTATCAGAGCGTGCGCCAGGCCGCGGGGCAACCTGCCGCCGGGAAAATCCTCCTCGGTTGTGGGCGTTGCGGGATCCACGGCATCCTCATCGCCGCCGGGTTCCAGCACGGGCTCGCCATATGCAGGTGAGAGCTGTCCTATAACTCCCGGATTTGGTCCCGCTCCGCTACGCCTCCGCTGTTGCATCGTGTTGCGCGGATCGTTCGTGATCTTCAACCAGCGGTCGTAAGCGCCTTTCTGCAGAGCCTCGTCGGCCGTGCCCGGATCGGAGAAGATCACGTGATGGTGACTCCAATCCGATGCGAAGCTGCGGCTTTGGCCGGCAGCCGCATTCGTATTGGCCGTCGGCCCGTCAGGAGTTTGGGCTTCCTGCCCTCGTATCAACTGAGTGAAGCCCAGCACCGTCACCAGAGCAATGGGCATGATCGATAGCCGAGAAAACATAACTCGCGAGTTTTTCATACGCTCGATCCTCGCCATATTCCCTCGTCTCTGCCTTTCGCCGTCTTTCTCTTTCTTCCAGTTGCTAACCACCACCAACTCAGCGCTGTTTTTGCGGCTGAATTCCTTCTATTCGCTACTTACCCTTGGCTTGCTCACCAAGCGGTGTTAAAGATCAGGTTGTAGGCATTGGGGGATCCGATCCCGGTGGCAAAATCCCAGCCGGGAGTAGCGTAGAATGCCGGCGCATATACGGTTGGAGCGGTGGTAATGGAAACCTCTGCCGCGCAAGTCGCGCCCGATCCGCCTCCACCCGCGAGCGTGCAACCGGAGCCGCCCGCGTATCCTGCGCCGGAGGCGGTAAAGGCAATGGAGGAAACGTAGCCGGGGCCTGCGCCGATGGTGGTAATGGTCGGGACGATATCACTGTACTGGTTGTTGTCAGCCACAAGCGTGAAGTTACCTGCTGCTCCGTTGTTTTTTGCTGTTAGGGTCACGGTGTTGGTCGCTTCGGTGGCCGTCACACTGCTATTGGCTGTCTGGCCGCCGTAGACGCACCCCGTGCTGGCGCATTGGCTGGAGGTGGCGTTGAGGACCGCCTCAAGATTCCTGGCCGTGTCCGTCCGGTTCGTCGAGGCGCTCGCCGATGTGTAGAGTTCGACCTGATTGACAGCCGTCGGCGTACCTGTCACGAACGTGTAGGTTGTGCCGCCAACGGTCAACGTGGCGCCGGCCCAGTCTGTAGCCACAGTCCCCGAAATCACCACAGTGCCTGCTGCGGTCGTGCTGCCGGCATTGATCGAGGCCGTGCAAGTTCCGGCCTGCGTGCCGCCGCCGTAGATGATTGCCCCGGTTGGGGAAAGGTACGCGGTCGAAGTGGCCGGTCCGCCAAGCGTACAGGTGGGCGCGCTGGTGTAGCCAGATCCGCCCTGGACCACCGAAACCGCAGAGACGGTCTCAGCGCTGAGCACACCATTGGTGCCCGAGGGGATATAGCAGGGATGGTCCGTTCCATTTTGCACGCAGTTCGCATTGATGTCGCCCTGCGTAATGTCATAGAAGGCGCAGGCGCTGGCTAATCCGCGGCGCGGGGGCTGATTGATGGAATAGCAGGAGCTGTTGCCGGTCGAACCAAACTCCGTCTTGGCGATCTGATAGTAAATAGGGTTGGGATTGCCCGCCCTTATGTTCCACTTCTGGTTGACTAACGCTTGTATGGCTGCCATCATCGGCGCCGAGACAGAGGTTCCGCCAAAGCCGCTCCACGTTGGAGTCGAGGCCAGCGGATTGGGCGGGTTGGTACAGGCCGCAGCGCCCTGCGATGCATAGTTGGCAGTGTCAGACCAGCAGATGACGTAGAAATGTCCCCATACCCCATTGCTGGCGAGCAGGGAAACATCCGGCAGGTCGCGCACGCCGTCGCTCGGATTGCCCAAGATCCCCGACTGCCATGACGGCTTGGAGTACCCGGCGCAGCCTGTTGTGACGTATCCGGTTGTGCTGGCACCGTTGGCGCAACCGCTGGGACCGCCGCTGCCGCCGCTGACGGTGAGGTAAGCATCATTGTTCTCGGCCGTTGAACTGTTGCAGAAACCACTCGAGCCATACGTGGTGCTGTATCCCTCGTAGTTGCTGATGAGCCAGCTGGCGCATGAGTCGTTCCATGGAATTTCGGGGACGTACGATTTGGCATTGCCGTAGTAAGTGGAGTTGCTGGAGTTCCAATAGGTACTGACGGGAATGGTGGGCTCGGCCTTTTTGGCGTTGTAGTTGTCCTCAAAATCCGTACCACCCACGGCTACGTTGTATGGTGTAGATCCCCAGCCTGTGACTCCGATGCCGAAGTATCCATAATCGTAACCGGAACTGCAGCTAGAGGAGAGTTCGTCGCCCGAGGAGACGAAGACCGAAACTCCTGCTGCCGCAGCCGATTGGAAGGCGGTGTAGAAAGCAGCGTTGCCTCCTTGCGTGCTCCCAGCCTCGCATTCGCCATAGCTCATGCTGATTAACGCGGGAGGACTTCCCGCGCTCACCAGGTTCTCCAGTGCGAGCAGACCGCCGAAGGTGCTGACGGGCGTTCCGTCATTGCACGAAGCGGCCTCAATGGTCGCGCCCGGCGCGACCGCCAGGGCGATTTCGACGTCGATGTTTGCTTCTCCCTCGTCCCCGTTGGGGCTCGTTGGGGCGGTGCAGTTGCCGCCCGCGTTGGGATGAGTGTTCGACCAGCTACCGCCGTAGACCCCAAGGTTGAACGTGTTTTGGTACGTTGTGGGATCCGTGCCCCAGGGCATGGCATCCTCAATCACGACAATCGTTTGTCCCTGGCCGTAAATGCCCTGACGGTAGACTGGGGCGAGGTTATAGATGGTTTGCGCGTCGGCAGGCACCACCAGGTTGTAGGTGCCGCCGCTTCCACTCGTCACCTGGTATTGCGTCCGGGGCTTGAGATAGGAGTGAGGCTTGAAGTCGTGCATGGAAACCACGCCCAGCACGACAGGCGCCAGCGCCTCGGGAATCTGGGGGTCGCTCATGTTGGCGAAGTGCCGCTCGCCGCCGACATCGAGATGATGAATCTCCGTGTGGAAGGCTTCACGAATCTGTCCCGCCGTGCCGGAGAAATCGATAACTCGGCGAGTGGGATAGACATACCCGACCGTGAAGCCGTGCGACTGCAACCACCCCGTCACCGCGTCGACGTCATCCTGTGCCAGGCCATATTGCTGCCCCTGTTCTTCGGGCGTCAGCCAGTGATGGTAGTTGGGAGACGACTTGTCGGTAAGGGATTCGATGTATTGTTCGAATTCCTGCTCCAACTCGGGTGGACGATTCAGCAGGAGCAGCATATGCTCCATGGCAAAGTCGTCCGGAACACGGCCGCGGTCGGTTTTTGCGTTGGCTTCACGGCGCGTATTGCGTGCTAGCGGGATGAGGCGTCCCTCGTCAATCGGCTCGCTGATCAGAACACGTGCATGCGGCGCTTCCTGGGCGGCAGAAGTGCGGGAGATCCCCTCCCAGGTCAAGGCCAGCCCGGCGATCGCAACAACAGTGGCAATCAGTCCGAGTTTCCGGTTCATGGGGCTCCTCCTCTCGAAAGATAAGCCTGAATCCCCTGCTTCCACTCGAAATTGGCAATAGTGTACGTCTTTCTCGCACGTTGGTGATACCAGGAAACGTCTTCTTCTCCCGGCGTCTCCGGCGGTCGCCCGTCGTTCACTGCGCTTCGCGTCTCATGCCGCTGGTCTTTGTCCGTCCCGGCGAACTGCGGCGCGCGGAATGGAAGGATATTGACCTGGACACTGCGGAGGGGCGCTACAAGGTTTCAAAGACCGATACGGACCACGTCGTCCCCCTGTCAGGGCAGGCCGTTTCCATTCTGCATGAACTGGTTCCCGAGACGGGGAAGGGGCGCTATATCTTCCCAGGCGCCCGAAGCGGCCAGCGCCCCTTGAGCGACAATGCCGTGCTGTCCGCCATGCGAAGCATGGGCATCGGCCAGGACGTGATGACCGGCCACGGATTCCGGGCCGTTGCGCGAACCCTGCTCGACGAGGTGCTCCACGTGCGCCCGGATTTGATTGAGCACCAGCTTGCCTATGCGGTGCGAGAGGCGGAGGGACAAAGCGGGTCAAAGACTCAGGCGGTGAAATACACCAGCCCTTCTGGCACAATTCACATTTCCAATCGCATTTCCGTCATCCCTGCCTCCCAGATGCATACGTGCGTCTTGAAATGAGCTGCTAGACTGCCATCCTTAGAGAAGCGATCTCCAAAACAACTGCGAATTCCCCTCACGAGCATGAATCATGCCCAAGCGGCTATTCCGCAGTGATTCTTCCTCAGCTGTACCCGCTGTGCGCGAGCGACCGCAGTGAGAATGTCACAGAAATGGGGTTTTGCTTTTCCTGTTGTTCGAGTCCGCAAGCATGGTTTCAAAGCGACGGCGGACCTCTGGATTACCCTCCTCCGTTGCTACGTTGAGCTTGCAACTCACCAATGCTTGACCCCAGCCGCAAACTCCCCTTAGGTGTTCAGGCTGGAGTATAATGTTCGCCAACAATCTCTGGACGTACAGCCGACTCTCGATTGCTTCTTGGGGACCATCGACTCATCGAGAGTTTGTACGTCTTCACGCGCCTCAGAGCCCGCCGTTCTCTGGCACGAAGCGGCGCGATGGTCTGGCGCTTAACGGCCTCCGCCCTTCTGGGAACGGTAAGCCTCTGCGAAGCACCGTGGGCTGGCTAGCGCGGTCTGTGGGCTCTGAAATCAAACTCCCGGAAGACCGCAAACTGATTGGCTGCAGGGGCCTGCGCCGGGACGTCAACCGGGACTAACCGCATGGGCGAGGCCTGAAGGAACGGACTTGCGGTTTTGAAGCGGATTCTTTTTGAATGACGCGAATGGCGGCGAGCTTTTGGTCAAAAGCGTAGCTTCGCCCTTCGGATTCAGCCGCGATCGGGATCAAAACGATGTTCCGCAAGGCTAGCAACACACTCGGAATCCGCAAAAAGGTGAAATGCAGCCCGATGTTTGACCGGGCAAATATCTCATCGCCGCAATTTCCTCAT
>Ga0326727_10011943_pt1 | contig 19976 bp, 14 predicted proteins | sample MB2enrmetagenome_FD_207643 | JGI IMG/M metagenome (GOLD analysis project Ga0326727, IMG submission 207643) | Lab enriched peat soil microbial communities from McLean, Ithaca, NY, United States - MB29MY | ecosystem: Environmental > Terrestrial > Soil > Wetlands > Peat | place: USA: New York...
TTTCAATAACCACCGGTTGAGTTCAGCAATCACCTGTTGAATCGATGCTCCAAGGGTTTTATGTCATGGGTTGCCGCGCTCCGAGAGCGCATTTCAATAACCACCGGTTGAGTTCAGCAATCACCTGTTGAATCGATGCTCCAAGGGTTTTATGTCATGGGTCGCCGCGCTCTGAGAGCGCATTTCAATAACCACCGGTTGAGTTCAACAATCACCTGTTGAATCGATGCTCCAAGGGTTTTATGTCATGGGTCGCCGCGCTCTGAGAGCGCTTATCAATGATCACCCGGTCTGCCGCCCGGTTTTGCTTGCCAAACGGAACGGGGAGCTTATGGTGGGAACATTCAAAACCACACGAAAGGATTGAGCATGAACTATGTGACACGCGTGACTTCTTTGGTTTCAGGCCTGGCCGTGATCATCGCGGCGGCCGAGAGCCAGGCACAAGATTGGCCGCAGTGGCGCGGGCCCAACCGGGATGACAAGGTCTCCGGCTTTACACCGCCCAAAGCGTGGCCGCAGCAATTGAACACAAAGTGGAAAGTAGCCGTAGGCAAAGGCGATGCCACGCCCGCGCTGGTCGGCGACAAACTCTATGTCTTCGCGCGCCAGGAGGACAGCGAGGTGATCGAATGCCTGGACGCCGGCAAGGGGGCAATACTCTGGAGCAATCAATATGAGGCGCTGGCGCCCACCGGGCCGGCTGGACAGCATCCGGGTCCGCGCAGTTCGCCGACTGTGGCGGCGGGAAAAGTCGTGACACTGGGTGTGCGCGGCACCCTTTCGTGCCTCGACGCCGAGTCGGGCAAAGTGCTTTGGCGCAAGGATGAAATCAAGGGCTGGCCCGACTTCTTCACCGCCACGTCGCCACTGGTGGCCCAGGGCCTGTGCATCGCGCAACTGGGTTCCAAAAGCAACGGCGTTGTCGTCGCTTACGATCTGGCGACCGGGACGGAGAAATGGAAATGGGCCGGCGACGGCCCGGCTTACGCGTCGCCGGTGCTGATGACGGTCGGGGATGACAAACTGATTGTCGCGCAAACAGACAAGCGGGTCGTCGCCCTCAAACTGGCCGACGGGACTCTGGCTTGGGAGACGCAGTTTATGGGCCAGGGGATGGGAGCGGGCAATTTTGACACGCCGATCGTTGACGGCCAAACGATTATTTACACTGGCCAGGGCCGCGGCACGGTGGCTGTCAAGCTGGACAAGCAGGGGGAGTCCTGCACCGCCACGGGACTGTGGACCAACACGGACAATTCGCCACGGTTCTGCACGCCGGTGCTTAAAGACGGCCTGCTCTTTGGCTTGTCGGACACGGGGAACTTCTACTGCATCAATGCCCAAACCGGAAAGACCGCTTGGACGGAAGCGGCGGGCAAGCGGGGGAATTTCGGCTCCGTGCTGGACGCGGGTCCGGTGCTGCTGGCGCTGACGCAAAAGGCGCAGTTAATCGTGTTGCAGCCCAGCGCCAAGGAATATACTGAAGTGGCCAACATCAAAGTGTCGGACAAGCGGACCTACGCCCATCCCGTGGTGTCGGGAAGCCGCATCTACGTGGAGGACGAAGACTCGGTGAGCTTGTTGACGGTGGACTAGGGCGGGGAGGCTGGGGAGACGCCCTGGACGGAGTCGGCGTCCGAGGGCTCCTCACGGAACGGCCGGCGCGCCTGGAAGAGATTCTGGAATTCCAGAAGACGCGCCGCGACGTCCGGTTGGCCGTTTGCCTGGGCCACTTGGCGGCCTTTGCCGGCCCACGCCAGGGCCTGCTCAAAACGGCCGGCTTCGGCGCAGGCGGCTGCCAGCGTGGCGATTTTCAGCCCGTCGTTCGTGTGCGTCAATTGGCAGGCGCGCACGGCCAGTTGCATGGCTTGGGCGCCGTTGCGGAACCGGGGATTGGGGTCGGTCGCCGCGATCCATGCCAGATTGTCCAACGCGTCGGCGGCATCGGGGTGGAGCCGCAGGATGGCGTGATAGAGGGCGATGGCGTCGGCAGTTTTGTGCTGGGCGGTCATGGCCTGGCCCAGGTCGTAATAGGCGGGCAAGTCACTGGGGGCCAGGCGCACGGCGGCGGCGAACTGTTTTTCGGCGGCGGCAAAGTTCTGTTGCAGGGCCAGCGAGGTTCCCAGCAAGTGATGCAAATCGGGATCCATCGGATTAAACGCCAGTCCCAACTCCAATTGGATTTGAGCCTGGCGATAGCATTTGGCGGCCGCAGCCGGGTGCTCGACCCCTTGGAGGAAGAGCACCCCAGCCATACAGCGATATCCCTCCGCGTAGCCGGGATCGACGCGAACGGCTTGCTGACATTGCAGCAGCGCCTGTTCCAATTGGCCCTGGTCGCGGAGCCAGCCGCCGTAATTGACGCGCGCCACGCGATTGTCAGGATCGACGGCCAAAGCGCGCTGGAAGAGCGCGCCGGTGTCTTTCCAGCAGGACAGTTGAGACCGGGTCGCCACCAGGCATTCCGCCAGAGCGGCCAGGGCGGCCACGGCCAGAAGGGGGCGCTGCCAGCGCCAGCGGCGGGTGAGATGGCAAACCGCCCAGCACACCAGGATATCAATGCCTATGGATGGAAGGTATGTGTAGCGGTCGGCCATCGCCTGCCCGCCGACTTGGACCAAACCGATGACGGGAACCAGCATCACCACAAACCAGAGCCATCCCGTCAGCCAGTAAGGCATGGTTCGTCGCACGAGGATGCCCGCCCCGGAAACGGCGCCCAGAAAAACCACCGCCAGCGCGACTTCCCGGACGGTGACGGAGTAGTCAAGCGGATAAATGACACTCAAACCCGACGGCCAGACCCACTTCTCAACGTATCGCGGATAACAGAGCAAGGCATTGAGGATGCGAATCGGCAGGGGGTCCCGCTGCAATGAGGAAAGGGCGCCGCCGCGACTCTGCGCCAGGAGGGTCAGAACGGAGGCGCCGGCGGCCAGAAGGAAAAACGGCGCCTTTTCCAGGAGCAAAGCTCCAACGGGCAGGCCGGCGCCGCCGCCCGCCCGAAAGCGGCGCAGCGGCCACCAATCCAGCAGCAGCAGCACCAAGGGCAGCGTTACAACCATGGGTTTGGACATCAGCCCCAGGGCGAAGAACAAATTGGCCGCGGCATAAAACAATTTGGATTTTGAAGAGTTGTATTGCGCGTAGCGCGCCCAGGCCCAGAGCGCCAGCATCCACCACAGCCCGCACAAAACGTCCTTGCGCTCGGAAATCCATGCCACCGATTCCACCCGCAGGGGATGCCAGGCGAAGAGGGCGGCCACCGTGGCGCTGCGCCAGAACGCGCCGGTCATCCGCCGCAACACCAGAAACAAAAGAACCGCGTTGATGCCATGGAGCAGCACATTGGTGGCATGATGCCCGCCGGCGTTGAGGCCGTAAAACTGGCAATCCAGCGCATGGGACCACCAGGTCAACGGATGCCAATTGCCGGCGTAGCCCGCCTGAAACGCCCAAGCCAGGCCCGCCAGGCTCACACCGCGGTTGATATGCGAATTGGCGACGACATAGTCCGGGTCATCATAGTTGACAAAGCCAAAGTGGAAGGCGGGGAAATAAAGGGCCAGCGTGCCAAACCCGAGCAGGAGACAAACCGCGAGAGCGCGCCGGCATTCTTTCCGATCCATGAGCGCCAGTCTAGCAGAGGGGCGGCGGAAAGAGCAATTTGTTCAGATGGACGGCGAAGCAAGGGGCGGGTTGTGAATAACTTTTTCGGCAAACTGTTTGACGAAACCGGCTTTTTGCAGGAGATTATCTCTTTGACAAAACCAACTCCGGTTTTGTCATGCGTTGTTTTGTGGTGGTGTGCGCCTCTAGGCGGATTTTGATAGTGGACTGTCCCTATGACAGATTCGATGGCAGGGAATTGTGACGTGGGCGTCGCCGGCTTGGATACAGCGGGCCGGAATGTGGCGCTACGGATGGCCGATCATCTTTTGAAGGTGGCCGCGTGCGAACCCCGTCCCCAGATGAGGGAGGCACTGCTGGGCGATTCGGCGGCGCGAGGAGTGTCGCTGGCGGCCAGCCTTGCGGAGATGGCCGGACGGCTGCGGTGCCCGCGCGCGGTTGTTCTCTTTGGCGGCGACCGGGACGCGATGATCGACGAGTTGGCGCCCTGCCTGGAGCGCGGGGACATTCTTATTGACGCCGGGATTTCCTACTTTAAAGACACGGCCCGGCGGGAGCGCTGGCTGGCCGGGCGCGGGCTGCAATTCGCGAGTTGGGCCATCGCGGGGGGAGGGGAGGGCGAGAGAGAGGGCGCGGCGATCCTGGCGGGGGGAGGGCTGGAGGTGTGCGCACATGCCCGGCGGTTGCTGGAAGCCGCCGCGGCGCGGTCGGCACACACCGGCTCGGCGGCGGCGGCGCATTTTGCCGGGATGGTCCACGCCGGCATTGAATATGGGCTGATGCAATTGTTGTCGGAAACCTTCGATTTACTGCAGCGAACGTTGATGTTGAGCGATGACGAAATGTGCGATCCGTCAGGTCCGTGGCATATAGGGGTGCTCAACGGCTACCTGATGGAAGTATCTCCCGCCTACCGTCAGCCGGAGAGATGGATGGAAGAACGACTGGCCGCGGCCCGGCAGTCAGATTTGGCGCAATGGATCGCGCGCAGCGGGCGGGAACTGGAGGTGCCGATGCCGACCATCGACGCGGCGCTGGGCATGAGGGAAGGTTCCGCGGCCGAAGAGCAGCGGGCGCTCGCGGCAACGCCGTCGCGGCGGCCTGCCGGCCGGTTTGGGCACGATGCTGAGAGCGTGCTGGACGAACTGCACGAGGCGCTGCACGCGGCGATGATTATCACCTACGCGCAGGGTTTTGCCCTGCTGCGCGCCGGGGCCGACATCCACGGCTTTGCCTTTGACATGGGCGAGATGGTCCGCGTATGGCAGGGGAGCGGCGCCATGCGCACCAGCTTGCTTGGGGAGATCGGAGCCGCCTTGCGGTCGGCGCCCCATCTGCCGAACCTGCTGTTCGACGACGATTTTTCGGAGAAGGTCATGTCCTGCCAGGAGTATCTTCGCCACGCGGTCTGCCGCGCCAGCGAGTTGGACACCATCGTTCCGGCTCTGTTGGCGTCGCTGGATTACCTGGATTCGCAGCGGGCGGCGTGGCTGCCGGTGAATTTGATCCAAGCCAGGCCCTCGGAGCTGGGGGCGGCCTACGTTTTGCCCAGGAGTTTTCCCAGTGTGCCCACCAACTGGTCGGCGGTGTAAGGCTTGGCCAAAAAGCAGTCCGGGGCCGGGTCATCCGGCCCGGCTGATTGATCCTTCTCGGCCAACCCGCTGCCGCTGGTGGCGATGATTTTCAACTGGGGCACCGACCAGCGCATGGCGCGTATGGCGGCCGGGCCGTCAAGCACCGGCATCATCATGTCCATGATGACAGCGGCTATTTCCTCTTTGTGGCGGGCCAGGAGCGACAGGGCCTCGGCCCCGTTTTCCGCCGTCACGACGCGGTAATCGAAACTCTCCAGAATCACCTTGGACATTTCGCGGATGGCGACTTCATCATCGACGAGCAGAATGAGTTCGTGTTTGCCCGCGGGCAGGGCGGGAGCGACCTTGGCGGCCACCGCGGCGCGCCGGTTGACTTTGGCGGGAAAGAAGAGGGAGAAGGTGGTGCCGCGGCCCGGTTCACTTTCCAAAGAGAGCACGCCGGCGTGACTCCGCAAAATGCTCACGGTGGTGGAAAGGCCCAGACCGGTTCCCTTGCCCGGCCCCTTGGTGGTAAAGAAGGGCTGGAAGATACTCTTTTGAATCTCGGCGGACATGCCCGTGCCGGAGTCAACGATCTGGATTTGCACGAAATCGCCGGGGCCGGCGGACAAGCCGGCGCAGGAAACCGCGCCTTTCAAAGTGGTGTTCCGCGAGACCAGGGTGAGGGTGCCCCCGCGGGGCATGGCGTCCCGAGCGTTGATGCACAAATTGAGCAGCACCTGGTGGATTTGAGTCGGGTCACCCTCCATGTCCCAGAGCGCCGGCTCGCATCGGGTGCGGATTTGAATGGATTTGGGAAAGGTTTCGCCCATGAACTTGACCATTTCGTGGATGAGCAGATTGGGTTGCAGAACGGTCTTTTCGTCCGAGGCGCCACGGCCAAAGGTGAGAACCTGCTGGACAATCCCCGCCCCGCGCACCGCGCTGGATTCCATGGCGCCGAGGATTTTGAGGGTGGTGGCGTCCTGGCTCTGTTCCTTGAGAAAGCGCACGCCGATGAGGATGGGCGCCAGGACATTGTTGAGGTCGTGGGCGATGCCGCTGGCCAGCGCGCCGATGCTTTCCAGGCGCTGGGCGCGCAGGAAGCGGGCCTCCAGCTTCTGCCGTTCGGCCTCCTGGGCCTCTATTTTTTCCTGGGCCCGCTGGCGCTCAATGCCTTGGGCGATCTCATGGGCCGCGACGGCGAGGCATTCGGTGTGGAAATCGTTCAGGGGGTTTTTCGAATAGATGGCCAGAACGCCGGCCAATTGGCCGCCTGCCAGCAGAGGGCGGCCCGCAAAGGCGGATAAATGTTCGCGCCTGGCCAATTCCCGATCCTCGCCGGCCGAATCGTCGGCAAAGGCATTGGTCCATTGCGCTTTGTGCTGGAGGGCGATCTGGCCGATGAGCGAGTCACCCACGGGCAGCATGGCCTGGAAGCCGCCGATGCCGGCCAAAGGACCCGACCCGGTTTGGAGCACCAGCAGGCCGGCTTTTTCCTCCAGAGTCCAAATCCGCGCCAGGGCAATGTCCAGATCCCGCGCCACGCAATCGCAGGCCTGTTGCAAGGCATGTTTAAAATCGGCGCCGCCGGACAAAGCGGTGGTGATTTCGGCCCGCAGGGTGGCCAGGCGCGTGCGCTCCAGCGCCAGTTGTTCGGCCAGTTTGCGCTGGGTCACATCCATCATCGCCCCCATCAGGCGCAGAGCGCGCCCGTCGGGACGGCGGACGACGTAGGCGCGATTGAAGACGTGCGCCAGGGTGCCGTCCTGGCGCATAAACGGGTATTCGTCCGACCAATAGGGCTGGTTGCTATCGAGGACTTTTTGAATGCCGGCGCGAACGCGCGCGCGGTGCTCGGCCGGGATATGATCGAGCCAGGGGTGCGGGCCCGGCGCAATGGCATCGCTGTAACCGAAACGGCGGATGCCGTGGCTCTGCCAGTAGTGGCCCGTTTCGATATTCCAGTCCCAGATCACGTCGTTGCTGGCGCGGGCGATGAGTTGGAATCGTTCCTCACTTTGGCGCAACGCTTCGGTTGACATGCGGTTCTGTTCCGACCGGTCGGCTTCGCGGATGGCGCGCTCGATGGCCACGCGCAGGCGTTGCAGCCGGTCTTTGAGAACGTAGTCGGTTGCCCCGAATTTGATCGTGTCGATTGCGGTCTCCTCGCCCATGCTGCCGGTGACGAATATGAACGGGATCTCCGGGTGCAGTTTCTTGGCCAGGTCCAGCGCCTCCAGGCCGTCGAAGGCGGGCAGCGATTTATCGGAGAGAATGATGTCGAAGGGCTGCTCCCGCAAGGCGCGCCCGAATTCGCCTCGAGTGCAAGCGTTTGTAATCTCGATGGCGAAACCCTCCGAATGGAGCGTCTGCTGCACCAATTCGCGGTCGTGCAGATTGTCCTCCAAGTGGAGAATCCGCAAGGCGCGATCCAGGATGGAGACTTCGACGCTCATGGCAGTTTTGCGGACCGCAGGGAGGTTGCTTCGGGGATTGTTGCGGAGGAAGAGGAGGGGGCTTTGGGAAGAGTAAAATAAAATGTGGCGCCCTCCTCGACTTTGCTTTCCGCCCAGACCCGCCCGCCATGCCGATGGACAATGCGACGCACATTGGCCAGCCCAATGCCGGTGCCCTCGAAGTCCTCGGCGCGATGCAGCCGTTGAAAGACGCCGAAGAGCTTGTTGGCATACTTCATATCGAAACCGACGCCGTTGTCCCGGATAAATATCACCGCCGTTTCCGGCCCGTCGGGCAGGGAGCCGATTTCAATTTTGGCCGGATTGCGCGGGCGGGTGTATTTGAGGGCATTGGCGATGAGATTCAAACAGACCTGGTGGAGCAGGGTGCGGTCGGCCTGAACCACGGGCAGGGGGTGTCGCTTCCAGACGATGGCGCGATTGGCGATTTCCAGGTGAAGGTCGAGCAGGGACTGCTCCACCAATTCATCGAGCTTGACGCTGGATTTGTTGACTTCGACGCGGGCGGTGCGCGCGAAGAGCAGCAGATCATCGATCAACCGGCCCAGTTGCCGGGCGGAGTCGCAGATAATGTCCAGATAGCGGCGGCCTTTGGGGCTGAAGGGATCGCCGCTGCCGGAGAGAAGGTCGGCAAAGCTGGTGATATGGCGCAGAGGCGCGCGGAGATCATGCGACACGGAGTAACTGAAGGCCTCCAGTTCCGAGTTGACCGCCTGGAGTTCATTGACTTGCACTTTGAGCCTCTGGTTGAGGTCACGCACCGCGCCTTCGGCCTTGGCCCGTTGGGCGACCTCCTGTTGCAGCAGAGTCAAGGCCCAGATCATCAGCGCCAGGGTCCCCGCGTAGCCGAGGGCCAAAGCCCAACTGGCGCGGGCGGATTCAGAGCGGCTCTCCTGGTCCAGAGCCATGATGTAGAGCGCCACGGCGGCCTGCTTGTCATCGAGTTCGCCGCGGATTTGATCCATCAATTTCTCGCCCTCGCCGGTCTGGGCGATTTGCCGGGCAGCGGCAAAACCTTTCGTGTTGGCGACCTCGATGGATTGAGCAAGCTCGGAGGTTTTTGCCGCGACGAGCGAACTGAGCGAGGCGACGTTGACGCGCAAATCCGGCACGGCTTGTTCACATGCCGCGAGTGTGTCCAACTGCCCCTGGAGTTTGGCCGCCGCGGCGGAGTAGGGGGCCAGGTACTTTTTGTCCTCGGTCAGCAGAAAGCCGCGCTGCCCAGTTTCGGCGTCGCTCAACAAGGCGCGCAACCGTTCCAATTCGAGCGTTGTGCGCCGCACCTCCGCGCGTTCCCTGACCGCGGCGGAGAAACGACGGATCGTGATCATGGTGACCAGACCAACGCCCGACCATATTATCAGCGCCAAGGCAATGCGCAGATAGAACTTGTTCGCAAAACCCATCCACTCCTCCTTTCGGCTGCTTTCTCGCTACATTAGTAATTATTGGTACTGAATAAATACGGCCTTAACAGAAGAAAAGCAAGATTAAACGTGAGGTCTTTTTAAAATCGGGATACCGCCGGTTGGGGGTTTTTCAATCAGCGCGCCGGGGCGCCTGCTCACGGTTTGCCCGCGCCGCCGGCGTTTTGCAGTTTGTTGAAGCGCTCGACCAATTCGTTGTACTGGGTCGTCAACTCGTTGCGCGCCTTGACGCCGTCATTGTATTTTTGCACGGCATCATCGCGTTGCGCGACCAACTCCTTGACCGCCTCGTTTTGCTTCCGGATGCCGTCGTAGGTTTCCCGAAGCTTGGCGGCCAGGGCGTTGGTGATGGATTGGTATTGGACGATTTCATTGCTCAAGGCGTCGCAGGAGAATTGGAGGCGGAGCATTTCCCGTTTTTGGGCAAGGATGGTTTGATCGTTGGTCACGGCCGCCTGTTTAAGCTCGGCGATGCGGGCCTGCTGGCCGGAAATTTCCGCCTCCATGTTTTTGATCGAGCCGCCGTTGGCCTGGAGGAGGGTCAACTGCCTGTAAATGGTTTGGTCCAGTTTGTCGATGCGGGCGCGTTGGACGGTTTGGAAATACCATTGCCAGGCGCACAAGCCGCAAAGAGCCAGCGCCAGCACAATGAGCAGGTTCTGTTGAAAGTTTTTCATTTTTCCTGGGAGGAAGCGGGAGCATCGGCCTTGACGGCAAAAGCCACGCGCTGAATGCCCGACCGTTTCACCACGTCCAGAACATACACCATTTCGCCGTGTGTGGCGTCGCGGCTGCCGCTCAGATAGACGGGGACATTGGTGTTGAGGCGGCAGCGGTTGCTCAAGACGGTGACCAGGTCATGGAAGGTCACGGGCTGGTTGTCCATTGAAACCTGGCCGTAGCGATCGACCTTGAGTTTGATCATGTCCGGCTTGGCGGTGGAGCGGGCCAGGGTGGCGGTGGGCAGGCTGGCCTTGATGGTGCGCACCTTCTGCATCTGCAAACTGACCATCATGAAGGAGGCCAGCAAAAAGAACATGATGTCAATCAACGGGATGATCTCCAGCCGGCTGTGCCTGCGGGCAATGGGGGAGCGGATTTTCATGGGGCAGCCGGATTGGTGGCGCCGGAGACCATGAAGGCGACTTTCTGCACGCCGGCCCGGCGCACCGCCTCCAGGACATCGACCATGTCCCCATGCCGCGTTTCCGCGTCGCCGCTGATATAGACCGGCAAATTGGAGTTGATTCCGAAGCGGTTGCTCAGGGCGGCGTCCAATTCCGGCAGAGTGACTGGTTTTTTGGCCAGCCAGACGCCGCCGTTTTTGTCCACCGCGATGTTGATCATGTCCGGTTTGTAGTCGGCCCGCGCCTGGCTTGCGGCGGGGAGAGCGACGCGGATGTTTTGGGTGCGGTCCATCTGCAGGCTGACCATCATAAAGGAGGCGAGCAGAAAAAACATGATGTCAATCAGCGGGATGATTTCGATGCGCGAATGGCGCCGCTGCACTGGGGAAGTGAGCTTCATTTGGGGGGATGAACCATGACCTCGACGTTGGTCGCCGCCGCCTCCAACTCGAATTGCAGCCGCGTGACCCGCCCGGTGAAATAGTTGAATGGGATGAGGGAGAAGATGGCGATGCCCAAGCCGCAGGCGGTGGCGATGAGCGCCTCGCCGATGCCGCCGGTCACCGCCACGACGGACAATTCGGCGCTGCCGACACTGAGAAAGGCGCGCATCAATCCAGTCACCGTCCCCAGCAAACCCAGCAGGGGCGCCAGTGTGACCAGCGTGTCCATGACCGTGAGAAAGCGCCCGGCCCGCTCCAGTTCAATGCCGGCGGCCAATTGCAACGCCCCTGGCATGGAGGTATGGACGTGGTTCAACCCGTGGTAAATCATGCGAATGATCGGGTCCCGCGAGCCTTGCGCGATCTGCTTGGCCGCCGCCAGGTCGTTGCTCTCCAGCGCGGCGAGGATTTGTTCGAGCTTTTTGGGGTCGCGCCGCCGGCTCTCGCGCAGCCACCAAAACGACCTCTCGCCCACCACCGCCACAGCGACCAGCGCGCTGAGGAGGATGGGATACATGACCGGACCGCCCTTGAGGAAAAAACCCACAACGATATTTGCCATCATAGATTGAATGATTATTTAACAGGTTGCCATTGCGTTGACTACTCCGTCTTTAATTTGTACGAGATGGGGACCAAAAACAGATGGCCGCCATTGGACGGCGGGACGATCCAGTGCCGTTTGATCCACTTCATCGCGCTTTGGTCCAGGATGGCCGAGCCGGAAGTTTCCTTGACCGAAATGGAGGTGACAGCGCCGACGTCATCCACCGTCAACAATAACACCACCGTGCCCTGCTGGCCCAACTGCTGCGCCATTTCCGGATACGTCGGATCGGGGCGGTCTCCGCCTTCGCCGGTCGATTGGATGGCAACGGGGGCGCGCGGCGCCGGCGCGGCTCTCCGCAGTTCGGCCGGCGGGGGGGTGGGCGCGGCGGAGATGGGGACCAGCAGGTTGCCGATGGTCGGGACGGCGAAGTTGATGGACGGCGTGTCCAACGTGACCGCCACCACCCGCGGAGCGTCCTGCTTTTCGTCGTCGTTGTTCTGCGCGGTTTCTTTTTGGTCGGCGGCCGGCGGCGTTGCCGGCAGCGGCTCGATGATGACCGGAACAGGCTGATCGGGAGGCGGCGGCCGTTTCAGCGGCGCCACGCGCGATTGCGCGCCAAAGACGCCCACCAGCAGGAAAAGGATGCAGAGCGAATTGACCCACGCCAGCCGCTGCCAAGCGCTGCGATCCGGCGCGGGCAGGCATGCCCGCGCCAGGTCCGATTTCAACTGGTAGGCGGCGACGGCCATATTAAAAGACGTAGGTAAGCGACCCAAACAAGCCGCGGCGCTCGCCGTATTGGGCGGCGTTGACGCCCACGCCGGTGCCGGTGCGCAAGGGATAGGTCGTATCGGTGAGGTTAACGACGTCCAGCCGGGCTTTCAAGAACTGCTTGCCGGCCAGCTTGAAGCTCTGCTCCACGCCGCAACCGAGCGTATAGTAGGCTCCCACGCTGGCCCCGTTCGGCACGTCGTCGTCCGCGGGATTGAGCCCGGGTATGATGTCGCCGTTCTGGCGCAGTCCGCTGCCATAAAGGGCGTCAACAAATATCTTGGTGCTGTAGCGGGCGGATTCTTTCCAGGTGTAGGAGGCGCCAAAGGAGCCGGTGATCCGCTGGTCGTGGTCGAGGTAGATCCAGTGGCTGTTGACGTAGTTGAGGGTCGTCGTGTCCGGCCAGGCCACCGCTTGGGCGGAGGCCGCCTGTCTGCCTTGGGCCACCGAGTATGCGATATTGGCGTACGTTGCAAATCCGTTGGTCTGGTAGTTAACTGTAAACTCTACTCCCCGCACCCGGCCTTGACCATAGTTGAAAGAGGAGAGGATCAGCGATTGCCCGAAGAATCCATCGTCCAGTTGGTTTTGCGCCGTTTTGTAATAGCCGTCCACGCCAATTTGCAATCCGGGCAGCACCGTCTGGCTGATGCCGGCATCGTAATAATTGGCCCGCTCGGCTTTAACGGCCGTGTCATCAGAAGCCGGAACGCCGGACGCGGCCGTGGTGCCGTTGAACGCCTCCAAGTCGGATGCCGGAACTGTTTCCAGCGGCGGCGGCGTGAAATAGCGGGCGTAACCGGCGTGCAGGGAGGTGCTGCCGGTGGGTTGCCAGATCAAATTCGCGCGCGGGCTGAGTTGGTTCTCGTCGTCGGCCGTGGCGGAATAAAGGTCGAAGCGGGCGCCGTAATTGAGAGTGAGCTTGGGCACCAGAATCCATTCATCCTGCAGATAGACGCCGGCAAAAAGGGCGTGGGGAACCTCTCCCTGGTTGATGGTTTCGAGCGTGGGCGTGGGGGTAGTGGTGTTGAACACGGTCGTGGTGGTGTCCGCGGTGACGGCTTCATCCAGCACCGTTAAGCCGCCGCGCAGCGTGTGTTTGTCGCCCAGCGCGTAACTGCCGTCGGCTTGAATGCCGGCGGAGGCGAGGATGCGATTCTCGTCCGTTGCGATGCCGTCGTTATAGTCCAGGGTCGCATCCACATTGCGCGGCGTGTAATGCGCGCTGCTTTCCCGGCCGAAAGCAGACACCTGATAATTTAAATCCCCGGCCGATTTCTGGTAGGCGACGACGCCGTAATAATTCTGCTCGTTTTGCGTGTCGTTCAAGTCGAATGGCGTGAAAGCTCCGGGCACCCACGGCGTGGCGGTGCCGGGCTGAAAGGTTTCCGGCTGGCTGGGATTGATGGGGATTTGATAATCGGAATAAGAGGCGCTGCCCATGATCGTGATGCGGCTGGTCTCGTCGATCAGGTATGAGGCGTAGGCGAAGGCCTTCTTCTGATCGGTGTAATCGTGGATCGGCACCGAACTTGTGGTCGGGTTCTCGACGCCAATGTCGTTGTGGTCGAAGCTGCCGCTGAAGAAGTAATTCCACTTGCCCTGTGCGCCGCCGTATTCGACGCTGGGCCGGAGGGTGTCGTAACTGCCGGCATAAACGGAGGCCTCGCCGCCGTTTTCGAAGCCGCTCTTGGTTTGAATGTCGATGACGCCCGCGGTGCGAAACCCGTATTCGGCCGGCAACGAGCCGGTAAGGAGCGACATGCTGCGCACAAATCGGGGGTCCAACTCGGAGCCGAAACCGGTGACGCCTTCAGGCAGGATGACGTCATCAATCCGGTACTGGATGTTGGCGTGTTCGCCCCGGAGGTGGACCTGCCCCAGGCTGTCCTCCGCCATTCCCGGCATGCGCAGCATCAATTGGTTGAACGGCGCGTTGGCCCCCTGCGCGACCGACTCGATCTGCGCCGCCGTCATGTCATACTTGGTTCCCCCAAGACTGGGGACAATCTCCTGCCGGACATCGTTGAGGTGGCCCACGACGGTGACGGTTCCAAGTTCCGTCACATTGGTGGAAGTGTTGGTTTGGCCCAAGACAGACGCGCACGCAAAGGCGCCGCACGCCATCGCCGCCCACCATGCCCGGCGGCCAGAACTTTCATCTAATTTTCGTATCGAATTCATAACTGCACTCCAGGTTCAAAGCTTAAAGGTTAAAGATTTGTTGTTTGGGAACCTTCCCGTTTCTTGACAACGGGTTGTGGCAAATTGCCGCGCCGTCCGGGCAAACCGCCACTTTTACAACACAATCAGGCAGCTAAACCAGGAGGGCAGGAGGACCGCGGCACGGAAGCAACTGGACATCCGCGGAAACGAAAATGACATTGGGCTTCCATTGGCGGCCAGGCAAGCAGGGGACCGACCGAGTGACCTCAACGGAGACATTGGAATAATGGACCTGGCCGTGGACAAACAAAGTGGCCGCGCACTGGTGGGAGGGGTTGGAGGAATCGCTATGGACCAGATTGTGCAGGGCCGGAACCGCCGCCATGGCCTGCACCATCAGGAAAACGCCGAGGGACAACGCCGCCACGCCTTGTCGGGCTTTCTTCAATATGCTTGGCGGCGCCAGCGTCATAACAACGCGGTACATTTAGCCGACAGACCCGCGATTGCAACCCCAATTTTGACAGCCGGTGTCAGTTCTAATTGCAAACTATTTGCATTATCGCACAGGCGCCGTCCGCGCGCAACTTCTTTATTTTCGCCGGGCGGCGCAAAATTTTTGACACGCCCCCGCCCGCTGTGGTTTGATCGGATTGGAAACAATGAATCGTTGACGGGGCCGAAGGCGGTTGCCTGCGGCGCGTTCAACCATCCGGCTATGACAAAAGAGGCGGGACAGATGACAGTCGTTGCCCCCGTTTTGCTTCGGGTCTGCGCCGCCTTTGCGGTGGCGCTGGCCGGAGGCGTCCTGAGCGCCTTGCTGGCGCGCACCCACAAGCAACTCTGCGCGCTTATCAGCTTGGGCGCCGGCACGCTTTTGGGCGTGACGGTCTTCGCCATCGGGCCGGAGTGCGTCGAGGCGCTGCCGTGGTGGCAGTTCGTTTTGGCGGTGGCCAGCGGTTACGCCCTTTTCGCCCTGGTGACCAAATATGTTTTCCATGTTTGTCCGGCGTGCGCCGCGAGCCATTTTGATGAAGCCACGACCCATCGTTTCGCCGAAATCGCGCTGGCGATGATGATCGCGCTGGCCATTCACTGCACGGTGGACGGCTTGGCGCTGGCGGCCGGACAACAGGAACAGGCGGTGCCCGGCACAGGCCGCTGGCTCAGTCCGTCCGTTACCGTCGCCATTTGCGTGCATAAAGCGCCCGAGGGGCTGGCGTTGGGCGCGCTGTTATTGGGCGCCGGTTTTGGCTGGCAGCGCATGTTATGGATGGTGGCGGCGGTCGAGTCCACGACCATTCTTGGCGGTGTGCTGGGCTGGTTTGTTTTTCAGAAACTTTCCGCCGTCTGGCTGGCCCTGGCGCTGGCCCACGCCGGAGGCGGCTTTCTATTCCTGGCCGCGCACGCCGTGCTGGGGGAAATCATGAAGCACGAGAAGAAAATTGTTCTTGTCAGTTTTTCCATTGGCTTCTTCGTGATTGGAGCGTTGGTCTTGTTTTTCCACCTGCGAGATTGAGCCCCCATGAACGAGAACGTGCCGCCAGCGCCGGTTTGGCCCCCTGCCAGCCAGGCCGAAATTGCCGCCGTCATGGACAACGTCACCGTCTTTTCCAGTGATTACGAGGTACGAATCCTGTCGGGCGTCTGTCTGCAAGCGCGGCGCGGCGAGGTGTTGGGAGTGATTGGCCCCGTTCACTCGGGCAAATCCACCCTCCTGCGGGTCCTGGCCGGCCGGCTTCGGCCCGTGAGCGGTGTCGTCAAGGTCTTTGGCCGCTCTCCTTGCCGTCGCGCCACCCAGGCGCGCATCGGCTACTTGCCGGAAAGTTCGGGGGCGACTTCCGATTCCGTTTTCGCGGGCTGGCTTGGTGGTGTCAAGAAATGGTTTGGCGGCTCGCAACGCCGCCCCGCGGAGGGTTTGCCCCGGCAGACCGAACGCCTGGCTTCATTGCAGAACGCCGTTCTCGGAAACCGGGACCTCCTTGTTCTGGACGAGCCTTTGGCCGGCTTGGACCCCGCCGGCCGCCGCCAAACCGCGGACTTGATCCGCACCCTGGCCCGCCACGGCAAAACGGTCGTTATTAGCGGCAGCGCGATCATGGAAGCCATCGGCCTTTGCGACCGCATCGCCGTAATTTACGAGGGAAAACTACGAGGCATCGGTACGCTGGACGCATTGCTGGGCGGCGCGGACGCCGTCCATGTCTTCGCGCCCGTGCTGCCGCGCGACATCAGCGAGAGGCTGCTGGCAACATTGCGTGAAAAAGTGCTTGACGCAGCCCGAAGCGCCGCGCAGGGCGACGCGACCCAGCCCGCCGCCAATCCCGCGCCGGCAGCGGCCGCGGACGCGGTGGACCACGGAAGACTGGCGCAATTGACCAAGCCGCCGGCTCCATAGCCACATCCAAGCAGGACTCCGCATAGGAGCGGCTCAGGGTTGCAGGAGGATAAGGCCGGCGTTGGTCTTGGTGGCAAAATTGCCGCCGCCGCCGTTGGTGGCATTTTGCAGAATGGCGCAACTGCCCGTCAGGGTGGCTTTTCCAACGCCAGTGCCAAAGGTCAGTTGCAACAGTCCGGTCTTCGCGCTGAATGTCCCGGTCAATATGTTGGTTGAGGGACTGCCGGCTTCCTTGACGACCGTGCTGTTGGTGGTCGAAATGACATAAGTCGAATCAATGGCGGCGTTGGAAATGATCAAGGTCTGGCCGTTGAGCGACATCGCGCGGTTGGTCCAACCGGAGCCTTCGACGGAGAGCACATTGGTGAAACCGTTGGTGAACAGACCGGTTTTGGCGGCGGGCTTGATCCAGGTAAGGGGCGTTACGGCTTGGGGCGTCCCGTTGGACAGGCTGATCCATCCCAATAGCAGGCCGCTGTTGGTCCCGTAGAACGGCACCTCTTCATACACTCCGAGCGGCGTCGATTGGCTGAAAGCCGTTCCATCGGCCAGGCTGTAACTGAGCGTCAGGTTGCCCAGGTGATTGGTCATCAGCACATATCCGTAGCCGGGCGGAACGGCGCCCACGGCGTTGGTGGACAAAAACAGAGCGGTGTATTCGGCGGAATTGGAGGAGGCGCCCGCCGCTTCCGCGTAAAGCGTGGAGTGCCACCCGCCCGCGTTGGTGCCGGAGACGGTGCCGTTGAGAACACCGTTGGTCCATTGCAAGTACATCTCCACCGTCACCAGCCCGCCAGCCGCCGCCAGGCGGGCAACGGGATTGGTGGCAGAGCCGGACGTGTTGAAGGTCCCACCCAGGCTGTAAGTGGCGCTGCCGAGCAGCAACTTGCCGCTGTACCCGCTGAGCATCCCGGCCGTTTGCCCGGTGATGGCGTTGGTTTCCATGTAAAAAAGACCATTGAAGGGTCCGGCGGCGCCGAGGAAAAGATTGGTGACGAAATGGGCCTGAATGGCCAAGCCGCTCTCCATGATGAAGTGAAGTGTGGGCGAATTGCTGACGAACCCGGTGGAGGAGGTCCAGTTGGTGAACCAACTGTCCTTGCCCGCGGTGGCCGTCAGGGTGTAGCCCTCGCCGATATTGAGCCGGGCGCCATTGGTCGGCGGCACATTACCCGCCACCGACGCGCCGCCGGTGATTGTGCCAGTCCCATTTCCATTGCTTGACAGGGTAAAGAGCGCCGTCTGGATGAAGAAGAATTGGCGGCTGACCGCGGGCGAGGCGGCGTTGGAATTGCCAACGCTTTGCGCCACGACAATGTTGGTGCCGGGAGACAGGGCGACGTGGAGCGCCCAATTGGTCGGGGTCGGAACGGTGTTGGTGGCCAGGGTGATCCCGGTGTTGAGGTTGGTAACCCACAGAAGGACGTTGGTCAACTGCGTGTTGCCCGAGGTCGTTCCCGCAACCATGGTATTGGTCGTGCGCGCGTTGGCGGCGGGCAAGGTGATGGTGGGCGGGCCGGGGACGAAATTGGCCTGGAGCAACGTATTGGAGGCCATGATGAAGGTCAGCGGATTGCGAGCGGTGGGAGCGATGGTTCCCGTCCAGTCGCCAAAGGCGCCCCCGGCAAGCGGGGTCGCGGTGAGCGTGTAGCCCTCGCCGATGTTCAGCATGGCGCCATTGGCGGGAGGGGTGTTGCCCGCCACCGACGCGCCGCCGGTGATCCGGCCGTTGCCGTTGGTGGCCAGGGTAAACTTCGCCGTCTGCACATAGAAGAATTGGCGGCTGACCGTGGGGGAAGCCGCGTTGGAATTGCCGACGCTTTGCACCGCCAGGATGTTGGTGCCGGGAGAAAGTGGGATGTTGAGCACCCAATTGGTCGGGGTCGGAACGATGTTGGTAATCAGGGTCAGCCCGGTGAACAAGTTGGTGACGCGCACAAGGATGTTGGTCAACTGCGTGTTGCCCGAGGTCGTTCCCGCAACGATTGAATTGGTCGTGCGCGCGTTGGCGGCGGGCAAAGTGATGGCAGGCGGGCCTGGCGTGAAATTAGCCTGCAAAACCAGGTTGCTCTCCATGATGAAGCTCAGAGTGTCATCGGGGCTTGTAATGGTTCCAGTCCAATTGCCGAAGGCGCCCCCGGCAAGCGGGGTCGCGGTGACAGTGTAACCCTCGCCGATATTGAGCAGGGCGCCATTGGCGGGAGGGGTGTTGCCCGAAACGGAGGCGCTGCCGGTGATCTTACCGTTTCCGTTTGTCGCCAGGGTAAGGCGGGACGGCACAATAAAGAAGAACTTGACGCTCTCATGGGGGGAAGCATGGCTCAGCGCATCGAGTGTTTGCGCCACGACAATGTTGGTGCCGGGTGAGAGCGCGTTGCTGAGCGACCACGTCGTAGTCGCGCTCCTGCGGGAGGCAAGCACCGCCCGGTTGGTCGTCACCGCGCCGGTTTCGAGGTTGGTGATCCAGCAGGTGACATTGGCCACCGATGGCGTGCCCAGGGCCGTGCCCTCGATAAGCGAATTGGTCGTGCGCGAGCCGGTCGTGGGCGAAGTGATGGCGACAGCCGGATTGCTATAAATGGCCAGCGAGACGATGGAACTGGTCGCAACGACTATCAGCGTCGAAGGGCTGACGAGGACCCGGTAAGATCCGATATTGGTGCCCACGACCTTATTTATGGTCAGGACATTGCTAGTCGAGCCGGAGACATTCCTCCCGTCAACAAGATTCGTTCCGTTCAACTGCCATTGATAGCCCAGCGGGAAGGTGGTGTCGCTGATGGATGCCCCGACGGTGAATTGCACATTGGTTTGCCCGTTTGTCACCAGTTGAGAATTGGGCGGGTCGGTGATGTCCACCGAAACGCCAGTGGGCAGCGGTTCTGCCAACGGGTTCAGTTCGTACGCGCCGGCGGTGGTGGGAGTGCGTCGGGGATACAGCAACTCGTCGGTCGCCGGGAAGCTGATGCCCGGCACGCCGGGAACGTTGGTTTCGAGCGAACCGACGTACTCCAACGACAAGACCACCATTCCAATCGTCACCCCGCTGGTCGCGTTGGTCGGACCGATGAAGTCGCCGCTGTCGGGGTCAAGGGCCGTCGATGTGAACACCTGGGCCAGATTTGTGTCATCGAACTGGCTGGTGGAATTGGTTGGGAGGAGACTGAGGTCTGAACTGAAGTTGTACCCCGCGTCGGTGATTTCGTAAGCGTTGGGCATATAGTTGGGCGCCTGGTTGGAGCCGCCGGACAGGACGGAGCCGGTCAGCCACATCACCCCAGCGCTCCGGCCAATATCCCAGCCGTTGGTGGCGCCCACCACGCCGCTGGACCTGGCTCCAGTGCCGAAGGCGCCGGCGCTCAGAGTATTGGTAGCCAGGGTGCAATTGCGAACCGTCGCCAGGACCG
>Ga0326727_10011945_pt1 | contig 19975 bp, 23 predicted proteins | sample MB2enrmetagenome_FD_207643 | JGI IMG/M metagenome (GOLD analysis project Ga0326727, IMG submission 207643) | Lab enriched peat soil microbial communities from McLean, Ithaca, NY, United States - MB29MY | ecosystem: Environmental > Terrestrial > Soil > Wetlands > Peat | place: USA: New York...
TGCCCATGGCCGTGTCGCCGTCTATGTTGGCGTTGTCGCGCTTTAAGTCGCTCTCCGTAGCGTCGACGTTCGTCAGTTCGTCGAAGACCTTCATGAGGCGCGTGTTCATCTCGCGAACCCGCGTGCGCGATGCCCGGTACAGGATATACTGCTTGGCCGCTTCCTCGAAGCCCGCGTTCATGAGCTCTTTTTCGACCTGGTCTTGGATGCGCTCGATCTGGGGTGGATTGTCGCCGAATCGAGCCTCGAGCGCCGCCTCGACCTTGTTCGCGACGAGCGCGGCGTCGGCGGCGTTCCCCTCGCCCGAGGCCTCCATCGCCTTCAATATGGCCGCGGCTATTTTGCGCTCATCGTAGAGGACAACTCGTCCGTCGCGTTTTTGGATACTCTTGATCATTTCCCTGCCTGCTTGACATTATATACCCAATATATTGTGGCAGGAGACAAATTAGACTCTACATATGGTGCATGTCAAGATGTTTTCGGTGCTATAGTCCGCGCCGCACGGCCATGCGCAATAGCTCCACGACATCGAGAGCGAGGACGAGGCTGCCGTCGCCTATGGCCGCGATGCCGGCAAGGCCGGGAGAATCGCCGAAGCGGCGCTCGAGGGGCCTGACCGCGGCCGAGAGGACATCGCCCACATCGTCCACGAGAAGAGCGGCGGCGGACGCGCTCGCTGCGGAGTGCACGATGATCGCGACGCGCTTCGCCCCCGCTTTCCCTCCGTAAAGGAAAGAGAGGTCGACCGCGGGAAGCAGCTGGTCGCGCAGCGCAACAGTCCTATAGATCGCGCCGGAGGCTTCGGCGTCCTCGAAGGTCTCGCAGGAGGAGACGGAGTCGAAGGGCACAAGGAGGGAAGCTTCCCCGGCTACGGCGGTAAAGCCCTCGACGAGGGAGAGCGCGAGAGGCAGGCGGATCTCGGCCGCGAAGAACGAGCCCTTTCGACTCTCGAGTCGCAGGCTGCCATGGGCTTGGCGAAGGCTCTTCTCGACCGCGTCGAGCCCCACGCCGCGCCCCGACCACTTCGTGACCTTTCGCGAGAGGGAGAAGCCCGGCCGCGTGAGGAGAGCGAGGAGCTCTTCCTCGCCCGCGGCGATGGGAATGCCCTCTTCGGCCGCTCGCGCGCGCACTTCTTCGGGATCGATGCCGCGGCCGTCGTCCTCGACCCTGACGACCAGGCAGCTCGATTCGCGGCGGGCTGAGAGCGCGATCTTTCCGGCTCGGCCCTTGCCCGCGGCGAGCCTGGCCTCGGGCTCCTCGATCCCATGGTCGGCTGCGTTTCGCATGAGGTGCAGCAGGGGCTCGGAGAGCCTGTCTGCGAGTGCCCGGTCGATCTCGGTCTCCGCGCCGCGGACCTCGAACTCGATCTCTTTGCCGCTCTCCCGGCCGATGTCGGCGACCGCGCGGCGATAAGGCTCGGCCACGAGACCGAAGGGCTCGGTCCTCGCCTCGAGGATAGTCCTGTAATGCCGCGACGCGAAGGCATGGAGGGAAATGAGCTCTTCGGATAAGTCGGCCAGCCCCGCGGCGCGCAGATGTCCGCCGAACTCCGAGAGGGCCTGAGTCAGCTCCGAGGACTCTTCGAGCATGGCGTCGAGCTTGCGGTTCGCCACGCGCGAGTATCCGCCCGAAGACGCGAGGGAAGAAGCCCTGCGCGGCCCATTCTCGTCGGAAGCCGGGGAGGAAGCCTGACTGCGCGCATCCTCGGCCGAGGGGAGCGGGGCGAGGCCGAAGGCTTTATCGAGCGCGAGGAGCGCCGCGGCCTCCCCTTCCGAAAGTTTCGCGGGCGATGAAGAAGAGGCTTGCTCCTGGCTCACGGCCGCGAGGATGGACGCGAGATTGTCGCGACAGGCGAGGAGGGCTCCGGGCGCATCGGGGCCGAAGGCGGCCGCGCCGGATCGCAGGGCGGAGAGCCGGGACTCGAAGTCGTGCGCGAAAAGCTCCAGCCGCGAGAGGCCCACGATGCTCGCCGAGCCTTTGAGGGTATGCACGGCGCGGAAGAGCTCGTCGATCGCTTCCGAGCTGCCTTCTTCGAGGGCGGCAATGGAGGCCTCGATCGACTCGAGGTTTTCCGCCGATTCGGCGGCGAAGGCGTCGAGCATCTCGTTCGCCATGCCGCTCATTGCGAGGACTCCACTCGGTCGCGGCCGCCGGCCTTGGCCCGATACAGGGCCTCGTCGGCCCTGCGCAGGAGGTCGTCGGGACCGTCCGCGGGTCGGAAAAAGGAGACGCCCGCGCTCACGGAGATGCGGGCTCTGTGCTTGCCGTCGCATATATCGACCGCGGCGACCACGCCCCGCAACCTCTCGGCGAGCGCGAGGCTCTCGTCCCGCGGCGTCTCGGGCAGGATGACGCAGAACTCCTCGCCGCCGTAGCGCGCGACGATGTCGGAGGCGCGAAGGCTCGCCGTCCAGGCGTCGACCGCCGAACAGAGGACTTTGTCGCCGAACTGATGGCCGTACTTATCGTTGACTCGCTTGAAATAGTCGATGTCGAGCATGACCAGGCCGAGCTCGCGGCCGTAGCGCTTCGACCGTGCGATCTCCTCGGCGAGGCGGCGGTCGAAGAAGCGGCGGTTATAGGCCGAGGTGAGCACGTCCCTCATGGCGAGCTCCGCGAGGAGCCTTTCGCGGCCGACTTCCTCCGTGACGTCCTCGACGAGGACATAGGCGTAGGCGATCTTGCCGCCCTCGTGCAAGGGTCCCATGACGCAGTTCTGTTCCATGTATTTACAGCCTGGGGGCGAGCCCGGGGCGGGGGGAAGGTCCAGGAGCCGGCCATGGATCTTCTGCGAAAAATAGACGAAGTTGCCGAAGGAGAGGACACTCTTGAGGTTGCGGCGGAAGAAAGCCTTATCGAGCTCGGGGAAAAGCTCGAAGGCCGAGGCGCCGAGCGCGCGATCAGCCCCGATGCCCGACGCGAAGACGAGCCAGCGGTTCCAGTAGGCTATGCCGCCCTCTGCGTCGAGGACGAACACGCCCTGTCCCAGCGTCTCGACCATGTCCGAGAGATCGAGGCTCACGTCGCGATTCCAACGAGCATCTCGTCGACGGCCTTCTTGAGCCAGAAGGCCGAGTCCTCGCCCGTCACGAGGAAGAGAAGACCGTAGACGTCCTCGGCCTCGAAATGGAAAACAGTCTTGAATACGAGCGCGAGGCCTCCCGAGGAGCGTATCTGTTGGCTGATGAGCGCGTCGTCCACGGGGCCCAAGAAGAAGCGAGGCGGCTGATAGGTGACGACGTCCTTGAGCAGCTCGGCGATCTTGCCGACGCAGGCGCCGATGATGATGTTCCCCAGCTCGACGATGGTCTCCTGCTCGAGGGAATCGAGGGCGAGGCCGCTCCGTTCGATAGTGGGATCGTTGGTGAAAAGCTGCACGAGCTTCTCGCCCTCGCTTTCGGGAAGGAGGAGAAAGCTCGTCCCATTGAAACGGCCGAGGAAGAACTGCTCCACCATGCTGAAGCCCGTAGGATCCTCGATCTCGCCGCGGACGAAGGAGGCGATCTCTTCGGGGGCGAGCTTCGCGATCTTCGGCACGTTGAGGATCACATGCATGTCGATCACTTCCGAGAGGGCCACGGCGGCCTGCCCGAATCCGATATTCATCATTTCCTTAAGCGCGTCGAGCTCGAGTTCGCTGAATTCTATAACCGGCATCGATTCAAGCTCTACCCTTCTCGAGGAGGCTCCCGACCACGGAGAGGATATCGGCCTTGTCCGCCGGCTTGCGCACGACGGCTGCCGCTCCCAGCTCCTTCACCATATCGACAGTCCTCGATTGGATGTCCGCGGTGACGACGACGACCGGGAGAGCGGGATACCCCGCCGTGATGGCTCGGAGAGTCTCGATTCCGCCCATGCCCGGCATGGTGAGATCGAGGAAAACGAGGTCAGGACTCGGACCCGCCTTGAGCTTCTCGAGGACGGCCTCTCCGCTCCCTGCCTCGGACAGAGAGAGGCCCGTCTCCTTGAGGATGCTTTTAAGCGAGAGGCGGGCGACGAGAGAATCATCGACAATGACAACATTCCCAATCATTGACTAATATTATATCTAAAAAGGAGAGTCGGAGACTACGGTACGGCGCCCCTTTCTGCCATACTAGAACGAACGAGGGAGGGAGGGAGGGAGGGAGGGAGGAAGCATGAAAATCGAATTCCACCCGGATTTTCACTTCCGGATCGATTTCACGGTCATCTGGCCGCGCATCGCGGGCGCATTCAAGGGACTCAAGTTCAATCCGGATACCTACCCGCGGTTGGCGCGAAAAGCCGCGATCCTGCTCGCTTGGGTCGTCGCCCTGCTCATTCTTGCGGTGCTTCTTATAAAACTATTATAGAAAGCGCCCCAAGAGAGCTGCGGCTGCCGTGCACATGCATACCTAATAGATATAACTATAAGACAAAAATGTATTGGTCGATACACCAAATAATGGCCTAGATTATAAGCGTACTATGATCTAGGAGGTAGGGAATGAGATGTAGATTCGCTGCCATTGGTTTGATAGCGTTGTCGCTTGTCTTCGCGGGGTGCGCCACGAAGCCCAAGGCTCCCGCATCCATGCCTACGCCTGAAAGCAGCTCTATACAAGCTGAGGCTACGGGCTTGGCCCCCTCCGGTGCGGAGCATTACAAGAGCATAGATTTCGCCCTCCTATTCGGGAGCAGCGACTCTGTTTCATCGTGGACTATTACAATAGTCGACCAAAAGCAGAAGACCACGGTTCGGACGGTCAAGGGCGATAAAGCGGAATTGCCCGAAAAGTTCACCTGGGACGGGATGACCGATTCAGGTAAACTCGCGCCGGAAGGGATGTACGTCGCATCCTTGGCGATCGACTATGGCTCATCTTTCAGCTCGGCTACCGCAGAGTCGAAGCCGTTCTTACTCGATATCACGCCTCCAGGCGGTAGCTTCTCCCCGAATCCGGCTCAATTCGCCTACGCGCCCGACGGCGTCACAAAGCCGATTTCAGTCGCTATCTCGGTGAAACCGGCACTCGCGAAGGCGACTGGCTGGAGCCTGGATGTCTTCGATGCCGCAGGGAACCAAGCGAAGTCGTTCTCCGGGGCCATTCCTGCCGGCCAGGTGGGCTGGGACGGAAAAATGGATTCAGGTTCTTATGTCGAGGCGGCGAAGAGTTATCCCGCCGTTCTGACCGTGACCGACGAATACGGGAACTCGGGAACGTATAAAGGGGCCTTTTCCGTGGCCGATGTCCCTTCTGCGCAGGCGAGTTCCATCACTACGCGACGGGGCGGTTTCTCGCCGACGAGTTCGAGCGTCAAAAACAGCTTGGACCTCCTGCTCTCGTTCGGTTCACAAGCGAGCGTCGTTTCATGGCAGGTCGATGTCTTCAGTGTAGAGCAGGGAGTCGCCAAGTCCGTCCGCATCTTCAAGGGCGCTCTCGCGGATATCCCCGAGTATCTTCGCTGGGACGGCAAGGACGACTCCGGCAATCTTGTTCCGGAAGGTTCTTACTACGCGGGGCTCGCGATAGATTATGGGAAAGCCTACAAACCCGTGGTCGTAAAGAGCCGCAATTTCTCGGTGGTCATGACTCCTCCGACGGGGTCGATCACCGTCGATCCTCCCTCCGTGGCGCTTGCGAGCATCGGACCGAAGAACCCAGTGAACCTGACCGTCCAGGCGAAGTCCGGCTTCGCGCAGATCGCGAGCTGGGTCATGGCCGTTTACGACAACACGCAGACTTCGGTAATGGTTTTCAATGGCAACTGGCCCAACAACAAGGTGGCGTGGGACGGGAAGACCGTCGAGGGCGGAAGCCTTATACCGGGCAGTCGCTACTCGGTCGTGGCGAAAGTCCAGGATGAATACGGGAATGTCGGCGATGTGCAGGGAACTCTGGATGTCGAGGGGCTGAATGGCGCGACCGAGCCGAGCTCGATCGAAGCGCTCGGTTCGGGGTTCGCGCCGACCGGCGACGGCTCCGAGTCGACCATGGCGTTCAAGACGACCGTGGGGAATGCCCAGAGCGTCAAGTCCTGGAAAGTGGACATCGTCAACGATCAGAATATCGCCGAGAAGTCCTTCAAGGGAGCGGGCAATCAGCTTCCTGACAAACTTGCCTGGGACGGCAAAATCGACAACGGGAGCTACGCGCCCGAGGGCCGCTATAGCGCGATACTCTCCCTCGACTATGGCGTCGACTTCGCGCCGATAACCGTCGAGACGAAAAGCTTCGTGCTCGACTTGACCCCTCCAAGCGGATCGATTTCCTTATCCTCCGAGCTCTTCTCTCCCGACGGCGAGAGCAGCGACGATACCCAGACGATTTCGCTCTCCGGTACCGCGAATCTTGCCCGCATAGTCGGATGGTCCCTTACGGCGTACGATCCGGGAAACAACCCCTTCATGAGCTGGAAAGGCAGCTGGCCCGCCGCCCCAGTCGTCTGGGACGGGAAGGGCTCGAACGGCGACCTTGTCGAGTCGGCCTCCGACTATCCGCTCGTGCTCAAGCTCCGCGACGAGTACGGCAACGTAGGGACGGGCAAGAAGAATCTGGCGACCGATATTCTGGTGCTGAAGGAAGGAGACGGATATCGCATCAGGGTCTCGAGCATCGTGTTCAAGGCCTTCACGGCCGACTATAAAGACGTGCCCCCCGATAGGGTGGCGCGCAATCTGGCGACGCTCGATCTTCTCGCCGCAAAATTGAAGCTCGCGAAGTTCGCGGACTATAAGATCAAGCTCGAGGGCCACGCGGTCATGATCAATTGGGATAATAAAAGGAAAGGCGATGCCGAGCAGAAGGTAATATTGATCCCGCTATCGAAGTCCCGCGCCGACTCCATAGAGCGCGCCCTTGTCGAGCGAGGGCTTTCGGTCGATCGTTTGGTCACGGATGGCGTCGGGGCACTCAATCCCCTCGTTCCGGACAGCGATTTCATGAATCGGTGGAAGAATCGGCGAGTCGAGTTCTATCTCTTGAAATAGCAATATGCGACGAGTAGCAGCCCTCCTTTTGTTACTCGCCGCGATCAGTACAACAGGCGGAGCGCAAACCGTGAGCGCCAGGGACTCGACCGGCGCAACGGTAAGCCTGCGTTCTTCGGCGCGTTCCGCCTTAGTCCTGGATGACGGCGCGGCAGAGGCCTTGAGGGCATTGAGCGATACCATCGAGCTCCGCGACCGGACGGCTCCCGGCGCGCCGGAGCTCCTCGTCGTCGGCAGCGATCGGCGGGGGGAGACCTCGGCGGGTTTCGGCGCCGATACGCCGGTGTTCGTCTACTCGCCGAGGAATTTCCTAGAGCTCGCCGACACCTTCATGGCGCTCGGCGTCCTCTCGGGAGAGGAGAGCCGGGGCATCAAGCTCGCCGCTCAGGCGACCTCCGCGGTGAAACATATCAGAACCATTATCGACCGGCTCCCCTCCGCCTCCTTCCCGCGGGTTTTCATTCAAGAGGAAGAGCGCCCCCTCGCGACATGCGGCGCTTCTTCATTCCTGCACGCGTTGGTATTCGAGGCCGGAGGAAAGGACCTTTTCTCCGACAGGAACGATGAGCGGATCATCGTGGGACGCGAAGAGGTGGCGAGTAGGGCCGCCCGATGTCATCCTAGTCGCGCAAGAGAGCGCGATCGGCGACCGCTGGGACGACACCCCGGCCGGCCGATCGGGGAAGGTATTCGACCTCGACTTGTCCGCCGGCGTCAGTCCCGGGCCGAGATCGGCGACGCTCCTCGTGAAAATCGCCGGACTGCTGCACCCCGATTTGATTCCGTAAGGTCCCCCCTGCGCCCTATACATTCTTTTTTAGAAAGCTCCTCGCAACTGTTATGAAATTAGTAGTCTGCTCGGACAACCCGGAGGTTCTGTAGCTCATGCCGATGACGATTTTGTCTTCGAGCTCCACCCGGCCTATTCCGGATTTTGACGCGTCGCTGAGCTCGAGGTCCGGCACTATCGACCAGCCGAGGCCCGAGGCGACCAAGCCTATTATCGAGAAAGCGTCGTTGCATTCGTACGCCGGATTCGGCGTAAAATCATACCGCGCGCAGGCCTTCGCTATGACGTCGGCCAGGCCCGTCGCCGTCGTATGATCCATCTCGATAAAGGGACGGTTCGCTAGCGCCTTGATGTACTCCACGGGGCTTGATCCTTTGATGTTCATCGAAGCGGGATAGATCAATACGAGGGACTCCTGGGCGATCGGCTCGAATACCAGTTCGGCGTCGTGGATCCACGAACGCACGAAACCGACGTCTATCGCGCCCGACATGAGCGCCAGTTCCTGCGATTCGGTCGACATGACTCGCAGCTCCAAGCGCATGATCGGGATTATCCTGCGAATCTCTTCGATGAAGGGAGTGAGCGTGGTGTTGAAGAAGAAGTTGACGCAACCGATATTGAGCGCCCTGGAGCCCTCGGCTATGGTCTTCGCGTTGCGGCAGGCCGACTCGATCCCCTCGAGGAGTCGCTCCGCTTCGACGAGGAGATACTCCCCCGCCTGGGTCAACGTCGTCTTCTTGCCGGTCCGGTCGAATAGCGCGACGCCGACCTCTTCCTCGAACTCTTGTATCTGCCTGCTTAAGGGAGGCTGGGACACATGGAGCATCTCCGCGGCCTTCGTAAAGCTGAGGCATCGGCCTACGGCTATGAAATAGCGGATGTGCCTAAGTTCCATCCGAGTATGATATTGCGGGACTCTTCCCCACGCAAGTCCGTTAGGGCGACATAGCGGCGCGGGAGCGCTTCGGCTTTGCGAAATATTTCCCCTCAATTGCCTTGCATTAATGGCAGCAGAGCACAAGATTTGAATCTAGGGAGATGGCAGCTCGAACGCCGATGAAACGGAAGACGCGAGGAGCAAAGTAAAAGTATGACTATCACATACGCAGGGACGGCGCGCTATGACCCCTGTGCTCGAACTATACTCTACGACGTACGTATCGACGATGTCGTCGTGCATTGCTCCTTCGCCACGGACGCTCTCGCGTTCTGCGTCGAGGATTCGGGAGACCCCCTCGAAATTTTCAATTCCTGCCGCCTATTGATGCTCGCCTATACGAAGTGCAGCCTTTTGAGGCACGGAGTGCGGGTCGATGGCCAATACGAGCTGGACCTCGGGAGAGGCAACGGGGATTCTCCATCCCGCCGCCTCGACGTGCTGCAGGTCGAACCCCGCTATGAGGACGATGCCGATATCTTTGCCGGCTGCGCAGAACAAAAGACAGACCGCAACCCCGACCGTTCCCTACAGCCAGCCGAAGCAGACGAAATTAGCGCCAGGGAAAGGATAGCCATCGCTTAGTCGGTGCTACGCCTCTTCATCTGCTGCCCTCCTTCTTTTTCCAATTTTATTTTTTCCAAGGCGAGAGAGATATCAAAGCCGATTTCCTCGAGCAAGTCTCGCTCCTCCGGGGAAAAGAATCCGCTCTCCGTGGTGAAGATGCTCAATACACCGATATTCCTCCCATGAGCGCCGAATGGGATGACCGCGGAGGAACGCAAATCGCCCCCGAGTGTCGGCTTCCGCCCGTGGTCCGCGGGGTCCTCGTATAATACGACTTTACCCCTGCTAATGGCAGCGCCGATCGGGCTATTGGCCAAGGGGATCGAGCTTAGGACCTCGCTTCTGGACTCAAGGGCATCATGCTCCTGCCTGGTTTTTTGCGCCACGCGAACGATAGTTTGGTCCGCCTCATTCAGAATGCCTATCCACGCCATGCGGAATTGCCCCGTATCCACCGCTATCTCGCATACTCTGGCGAACAAATCGGCCCGTTCCTTGACGGTGACGATAGTCCTGTTAATTCTGCTTAGTGTCGCATACAGACGGTCCTTGAATTCTATCCGCTCTTCCGCGTGCTTGCGTTCGGTGATGTCCCTGGAAATTCCACAGGTACCGACAATATCGCCCTGTTTGTCGAGTAGCGGCAGTTTTATCGTTAAGACCCACGCGTCGGGCCGGTCGTTACGGGTTTCCTTTTCTTCTTTCATCACCATCCGTCCCGTCCTGATTATCGCCTGCTCGTCTTCGTAGGCCTGTCGCGCGTGCTCCTCGGTAAAGAAGTCGAAGTCCGTTTTGCCTATCAGCGACGTTGGATCGCTGATCCCGAATGACAGGGCCAAAGCTCTATTTGCTCTGATAAAGCGACTCTGTCGATCCTTGAAATAGATATAATCGGGGACGTTTTCCAAAAGGGCCTGCAGGAGATACTGCTCTTTAAGCAGCGCCTCGTCCTTTTCCCTGGCCTTCTCGAAGGATTCAAAGAGCTCAAAGGCCATCTCAATGGATGATTGCAGCACGAAGTCGCCGGAGTTCTTGATTATATACCCATAGCGCGTGATGCCCCGTACCTTTTCCACCATCTCTCGCTCGGAGTGCGATGTAAGGAAAACAATAGGCAAATTCCGTTCGGCCAGGATTGCCTTTGCCGCCACAGTTCCGTCGATCCCCCGCCCGAGGTCTATGTCCATTAAAATGAGGCCGATCGACGCATCTTCATGCGCCAAGCGAATTGCATTTTCGCCTGAACTAGCGATGGTTACTTCATAGCCTAAGCGCCTGATCGTATTGGCTTCAGCCAGAGCGATTATGCCCTCGTCTTCGACAAGAAGGAGTTTTTTACTTTGCGGCACGCTTTCCCCTCCCTAAAAACCAAAATGACATTTCATTGTTAAGTATAGTATACATCCTCGAACGAAAACACAGAGTCGGGGCGGGCAAAAGTCTCGGGCATGAAGCATACGACACAAGACCTGTTAATTTTCATACGCGTGTCAATAAACGAGAGAAGTTGTGGAGCAAGGCGCCTCATGGCTTCCAGATCAGCTTCTTCCACCCGTCGCTATCCGTCAGTATCGAATCCCTCAAATTGTGAAAACCACGCTCGTAGTCACGCCGCTATTCGTGCTTTCGGTTTGGCATTGCCCGCCGAGCTGTTCGGATAGGCTCTTTACAAGACGAACGCCTATCGATTTATTCTTCCCCTCTTCGAGTTCCATTCGCGTGGCTCCTATCCCGTCATCACTAACTGTCAGTGAAAAAGCATCCCGACCGGTATTCCCCATGGATATTTTTATCGTTCCAGAACGGCCATCGGGGAAGGCATGCTTGAGCGCGTTTACGACCAGCTCGTTGATAAGGAGGCCGCAGGGTACCGCCTTTTCGAGCGGCAGGAAGATACCGTTGGCCGACACAAGGATCTTCACTCGCTTCTGATCGACCGCATACGCCTCGAGCAGATGATCGCAAAGACTGGATATGTATGATGCCAATTCCACGGAGGAAAAATCTTCTGATTGGTACAATATTTCATGTACTAAGGACATGGATCTGACGCGGGCTTCCATATCGATGAGAGAACGGGTCATGACTGAGGATTTATCATTTTCGCTAAGCTGCAGATTGATCAAACTGGAAATGACCTGTAAGTTGTTCTTGACCCGGTGATGGACTTCCTGTAAAAGAATTTCCTTCTCCGCGAGCGATCGCATGAGCGCTTGTTCCGCCTTCACTCTCTCGGACATGTCCACCGTGGAAATAAGGACGCGGGACCAGGTGTCCTCATAGCCCGGCATAATGCCGAGCTTGAAGTAGACATAAACTTTCTCCCCCCTGGCGTCGTGATGCACAGTCTCGCCTTCAAAGCAGCTGCGCCCTGTCGCAAGAGCGATGAACTCTTGGCGCAATGTGGGAATGCCTTCCTCGCTGAAGACAGTGGATAGGCTATTAAGGACATCCGCCTTTTCTATATAGCCTAGCAGTTTGAGCGTGGCACTGTTGATGTCGCGTATCTTGATCTTCGAGGCGAAGGCCGCCATGCGCTCATGGGGTTCGAAATACGCCACCCAATCCGTGACCCCCGACGAGCGTGCTCCATCGATCAGTTGCTTGACGCCGGAGAAATCCTCTTCCCAAATAGCTATGGGGGAATTGTCGAAAAAGTTCCATAAAAGCTCCCATTCATGGAGGACTCGATCCACAGTGTGAGGAAGCTCCTTAAAGGTCGAGACCGATTTCACGATGTAGTCGAAAGCCCCGTTTTTTATCGCTTCAACGGCCCTGCGCTCGTCGCCGAAACTGGTCATTATGATAATGGGAATGCCGGATATTTCGCCATATTTGAGGAGCGTTGTTCCGTCGCCATCGGGAAGCAACATATCCGTGATTACGAGTTGAGGCTTGTCGTTTCGAATGGCCTCGTAGGCCGCATTCAGGCTGTCCGCGACCGTAACTCGAAACCGATCCGATTGCTCTTTGAAAACTCTGAGGATAAAGGTGGCGTGCGCCGTATCGTCCTCGACGATCAAGACATGGGGATTATCCATACGCATCCTGCTCACGCATGCTGGTTCCAATCAAGCCAGTAAGCATGAAGGTCGGACATGAGCCGAGTGAACTTGTCAAAGTCGACCGGCTTTACGAGATAACTGTTCGCGTAGTCCTCATATGCCTTTACGAGATCGATCTCCGCCGCGGATGTTGTGAGGATCACGACGGGAATAAGCCTCAGATACTTATCGGCTTTTACTTGCTTGAGCACTTCAAGCCCATCTACTTTGGGCAGCCTCAGATCGAGAAGGACTACGTCGGGGCTGGGACTAGTCGCGGCGTCGCGGTACAAGCCCCTATGGAAAAGATAGTCGAGCGCGGCTTCTCCATCCCGTACATGATGCATTGTATTTTCGAGGTGATGCTCCGAGAAACTTCGGATCACCAGTTCGGCATGATCAAGATTATCCTCGACGAGAAGTACGTTGAACTGTTGCTGCCGCATTTATTTTACTCCATACTCATCGTTGGCAACTGGAGAACAGGGCAAGGTAAAGCAGAATGAGGATCCCTTCCCTATTCCTTCTGACTCTACCCATATTCGTCCTCCATGAACGTTGATTATTCTTTCCGCGATGGTCAGCCCCATCCCCGTGCCTTCAGTATTGGGGTTGAGCCGTTCGAACAATCCAAAGACCCTCCTATGATAGCGAGGATCTATACCAATCCCATTGTCGCGTACGAAGAAAACCGTCTCACCGTTATCCGTCCTAGCGTCGATCTGGACACGAGGGTTCCCCTGATCTCCCATAAATTTGACGGCGTTGTCAACGAGATTTACGACCACCTCGCGAAGTCTGGAGGCATCACCGAAAACCGAAGGCAGATCGTGGGCTATCTCAACTTCGACGTTCCTCTCTTGAAGGCGTCCCTCGACGAGCGAGACCGCCTCCCTCGCGACTTCTTCAAACGATAAAACCACTTTTTCGTTTTCGATGCGCCCGATACGCGAAAGCTCCAGCAGCTCGAGCAGTAGCGACTCCATCCGGTCCACGGCATTCGTAATGCGCGCGAGGTCTTTCTCGAAATCGTCGAAGTTCCCCTCTTTGGCTTCTTTCTCCAGATAGCAGAGGAAACCCTTGATCGTGATGAGAGGGCTCTTCAAATCGTGGGAAACTGAATAGGTGAACCTGGCGAGCTCCGCGTTCTTTGACTCGAGTTCGGCTATGAGTTTTTTTTGTTCCGCCTCGGCTGACTTGATGACGGTAATATCCTCAAGACAGCCTTCATAGCCAATTGTCCGGCCCTCGCGATCTTTGATCATGTGAGTTCTATTTCTGACCCAGCATAAGCTGCCATCGCGCCGACGAAGTCGGAACTCCATGTTCTGGAGAGAGCTCTCGCTGTCCATCGTCGATTTCCAGAGCTCGTAGTCCGATTTGTCAACATACATGTCTTGCAGGGTACTGGTAACGAGCTCGGCGCGATCTTCGAATCCGAGCAATGCGACCATCGGGGGATTAGTGTCGACGAAGTGACCGTCAATGGTTGTGCGGAACAGGCCAGTCGGTACACCGTCGTACAACTCGCGGTAATGGGCCTCGCTGTAGTGGAGATCCCTGTAGAGCAATTCCAGTTTCTCGGCCATCTGGTTGAATGATTTCCCTAGGACACTAATTTCGTCAGTATATCGTATTCCAGCCCGACTCGAGAAATCACCCTCGGCGTAAACATTGACGACTCTCGTCAATTCGATCAGGCGAACGGATATTAGCCGATCTACGGCAATGAATAATGCGAATGCAATAAAAACACCAATGAAGGCTGAGGAAAGTGGAATCATTAGCATGCGTGAAAAAATGCTGGATTTTACACCTGCATCCGTCGAAAAAACAGTGACCTTCCCAATGATTTTGGAATCATGAATCAAGTTCGCTCTTCGTGTCATAAACGCGATACGTCCAAGGCTCAAAGACTCTTCGCGATCGAGGCTTTTGATCCTCCTTTCGCCATTTACTGCGCTAGTATCGCGCCCAAGCGCTATAGAAACGTAATCGCTCTGAAGAACGATAGCGAGAATATCTTCGTCCTTAAGCTCGCTTTCAATAATGAGAGAGCAGTCGGGCGATGAAATGTCCCATACTTGATTACCGAGAGATAGGGATAGACGATTGCAGACAATCTCGGTCTTTTGGCTTAATAAATCGTACAAGTAGGTAGAATAGAACAAGCAGAAAGCCACCGAAATAGCAATGCTTACTGCAACGGAAATGCTGATTGAGATGATAATGAGCTTTAGCCGTATCGATCTTTTCAAGACATCCTTCCTGATGACACAGGCAATGCTTTACGGCTCAGAGGTATATTCCCTATCATCATCAATTCTATGACCAAAGTGTCTTTCGTCAAGGACTCTTCCCATTTGGTAATTACTATACTATGTAATAATTGCGAAAACCTTGGACGGGAAAAACTGATAAATATTTCACTTTGGCTTGACTCGATGAGGGAGATCGATAGGCTTAACTTAGGCAGGGGGGGGTATGAAGAGGATGTTGTTGGTTCTGGTTTCCTTATTGCTGGTAACATTGAGCGTATCGGCCGATGACAAGACTGTTGTCGCCGCTGCCGATCCATGGCCACCGTTCGTGGATCAAAACAATCCTAAAGACGGCTTGTCCCTGGAAATAATCCGCGCAGCGATGCAAACCCAAGGTTATACAGTCAAAATGGCGTATGTCCCTTGGGCCCGGGCTCTGGCAGGTGTCACTGATGCCACGTATGATATCCTACCCGATGCCTGGATGACCGAAGAACGAAAGGCAACTTTATCTTTCAGTGGCCCGTATACGTCCAATGATATTTTGTTTATTAAAAAGAAGGGCGATCCATTCGAATATAAGGGGCTGGACAGTCTTAAATCTAAAACAGTCGGGGTTATCACCGGCTACGGATACGGCGATGCCTTCATGAACTCCTCCTTGTTCAAACGCGAGGGGGCAGGCGATTTGCTGACTAACATTAGGAAGGTGGTAGCAGGACATATCGACTTAACCTTGGAAGACCAGATTGTAGCAAAAAGCTTGATAAGCAAAGCCGACCCGTCACTTCTTGATCAAATCGAGTTCACAAAAAACAGCCTCTCAACCAATGCCTTGTATATAGCGGTTGGCCTCCAGAATCCCAGACAGAAAGAAATCATTGCGGCCTTTAACAAAGGGTTAGCAATTATTAAGTCCAACGGGACATTCGAGAAACTGCTGGAAAGCTATGGCATCAAGTAACGATCACGAGGCCAGAACGAGAAAATGGGGAAAACGCTGATATAGGTCATCCCCCCCCCCACGTTTTTCCCTTCATCTGCATTTAAAGCTGTATATATGTTTTGCCATAAAAAAGCCCTTGAGCGCAATGCTCAAGGGCTTATGCTTTTCCAGTATTGCCTGCAGAATCAGGGATAAATCCATAGCCGAAGGCTCGTAGTCAAGTCCCTTTAACTTTTTTACAAAATGCCTTCATGGTATTCCACATTCACCCTTATATTCATATTCGTTTTTGTTTAGTAATTCTTTACTTTTATATCCGTCTTCAAAATCATTAAGCCCTATAATAATATCAATTATTGGTTTTACATCACATTATTTTATCAACGTACTTCCAATATGATAAATGCTAAATGTAATACCTCCAAGAATTGATCGTAGATATAGCTCTTCAATATTATTAATTTAACTCCAACCGCTACAATATTGCGATATTTTTACTATTCCGTTCTCCAAACCTATCACACTATATTCCTTTATTTTGCGCCCGACGGCGGAGGCCTGTGGCGCAGGCAATGCAAAGCACATAGCACGATGAGCGCGTACAGGCTTTCATATGCTATTGCGTGCTTCTTTACCGCCGGAATCAGGACGGCGAAGACAATTCATCGTGGGTTTATGAACGGAACAATGCTGTTATTTCTTGAATATTCTCATATTCAAGTATTTTTGTTGCAATTCCATTTATTGTTTTAGATACCTCATATCCATTTTTTATTATTATATATAATGGTTTCCCTATTGAATATGCATATCCACACTCAATGCCTAAACCTATTCCTTTTTCTGTAACATCAATTAATACTATTTCAGATTCATCAATTTTATGAAAAGTTTGCTTCATCATTTCAGACGGAGACATATCATTTTTGCCAAATATCTCTAAATCCTTTTCAATGCAATAAAGCTTCATTCCAATTCTATTCAATTGATAGTCTATTTTTTCAATAAAATCCTTATTTTGATTATTAGTACGATATTTCAAACCCAAATAAACAATTCCACTTCCTTTATAATTCATTTTCTTATAAAAAATTATTTCTGCGTCATTTACATCAAGGTTGTTAACAATTCCAGATTCTATATATCCATTTTCAATTAAAAGTTTTTTCATGGAAATATTTGAACAGTTTGTAGAAGTAAACAGCTCTTCGATTGGTGCTTTATAAGATTCAAAAAGACTTAAAAATTTAGAACCGTACCCCTTATTTTGCTTTTCTTTTTCAATAATCAATAACTCAATAAATACTTTTCCAAAGAAATTAGCACTAAACACTAGAAAACCAACTGCAATTCCATCTTCAATAAGCAAAAGGCATTCTTCTTTATTTATCGACTTAACTATTTCATCTTTCCGTTTAAAGGACTTAATTATAGAATAATCCATATTCGAAACAGCAGGTAAATCTTCTATTGATGCTAATCTGATTGTAAGTTCCACACTAATTCCTCAATTGTCGCGCGCCATGGCGGCGCGCATTTTTTGCAAGTTAGGCACACAATAGCATATAACGGTCCCTTGCCCTCGAAGTTTGGCCGAGCATCGCCGAGGCCAAACTTCGCTGGTTGGACCGATCGAATGCAAGCGAAACAAGAACCGAAGAGCACCAGGTTCAGAGAATTTCATATATAGTGCGACGAGCGTCGAGAGGTGTTAATGTTAGGTGCAGTTATTTCTCTGGCCTATTCAACAATCGCCCGAGCCATGGATGCAAAAGCGCTAATAAATATCTATAACTTTAGCATTTTCTCAATCCTATACACAATTGTTTTATCTTCATTCCTTATTTTATCAGAGCATATACTGAACCCACTTTTTATCCAAAATTCTATAGCATTACTATTATTAGTTTGAACAAATGCAATAATTCTTTGGCATTTATGTTTTCGAATTCCAATCTCAATTTTATCAAGTACTTCCCTCCCAATACCATGATTCCTATTTTCTTTACAAATAATTATAAGGTTTATGTATCCGTTTCCATTATCACCCTCAAATCCATACTCTAAATAATCGCATACTCCTACTATTTTTTCACCATACCTGATACAATAATATGAATAACCATGTTGTTTTGAGTATTCCAGGTCTTCCAATACCATTTTTATTGATGCAGTTGAAATAGGTCCCAAACTTAAGAAATCCTCGGATTTTTTATAAACATCCAGGATATCTTGAACAAGATTATTAGGCGGAATGAACTCAATAGAATTTATCATGTCGGTTTTACCAATTAGCTAATCCCTTATTGTTGGGCGCCATGGATGGCGCCCAACAATAAACCAAAAGACAGAGAAATATTTTGGCCTAACGAAGGCATGATAGTCCCGATGCGGTTGCCGATATACTTGCAGCCATCGAGAGAGAGGATTACGCCGGACACACAGATGGCAAGGCGCAAAGTTCTATAGCTTTTCTAGATATTTTGATATTTCAACATCATTTCTAAGTATTATAATTCGATGATTTTCATTTTCAAGTTTCTCAATAAATAATTTCAACTCTTGTATTTGCTTATTATTCCATTTTATTAAATCTTTCAAACCCGATATAGACTCTTTCTTTATCGTTTTTCCAATACCAATTTTTCGCAACAGGAATCTTAGTATGATACGTTTATTGATTTCATTTTTATCAATATCCAGATATATAACCGTATCTGATCTATACAAGCCTTCTATAGGCCATTCTATATATGCGCCTTCTATTATCCAAGCATTAGTCTTCAATATCTTTTGGTAAATTTTATTCCGTTCTTCAATATTCCTTTTTCTACCAAAGCTATTGGTTTCATTGCTCCAAAATATATCATCAAGATTTGTAGGTATTATTCCAGATCTTTGCCCGATTTCTTTAGCTAGTGTTGTTTTTCCAGATCCCGCTGCTCCAATAATATAAATCTTCATCTTCTCCCCCAACTGCACCCGACGGGGGCAAGGTCGCGGACTACAAGCAATGAGAATCACACAGGGCGGCGAGTGCGTACAGGCTGTTAGGCGCCGTGTAGGTTTTAGGCTTATCTTAACAGCTCCGCGCCGGACGTCCGGAGGACGAGGCGCGGAGATTCATATTTCAATCTTTCAATAACCCTGTTCGAATGTATTTTTTCATCAACTCGTATATATCGGGTTTATCTCCATCTTTCCTCATTCCTACAGCGGCTATAATAACGATAATTTCAGCTTCTATTACTTTGTAGATTATTCTATATCTTTGCCCTGCTGCCCTTATAGACCTATATTCCTTCAAAGATCCTTTTAACGCTTTTCCAAGTAATAAAGGCCCTTCTTTTAATGCCTCAATTTTATGAATTATTTGTTTCTGAGCGTTTATATCGATCTTTTTTATATTTGCAGTAGCTAATTCTGTTAACTTAATTTTATACATTTAATTCTTTTCTGAAAGTATCAAAATCAACAAGATTATTATCTTTGATCTGTTGAATCCCAATTTTCAAATCACTCATTAATTGCTCATCAGAAATAATATCTAGAGTTTCTGCAATACTTTCATAGGTATCCCATCTAATTAATGCAAAAACTTCTTTCCCATGATTTGTAACAGATATTGTATCGTCAAAGGATAATTCATCTTCCAAAGACGTTATCCGTCTTCTTGTTTCGGAGATCGACATTTGTTTAACCATCTCTATTCCCCCCCTAAACAATAATACAATTTATTGTACACATTGTCAATTATTTCTGTACACTATTAATACTATATTAGATAATTACTTAAGGTTTTGTGGATTCTATGCTCGAGCCCGACGGCGGAGGCCCGGGCGAGATCTCAAAAACTAAAGCCGAAAACCTATATGTCGCCTAGACGGTCGCCTGTATGCGAACCCATGGCGAGCATTGGCGAGCCATGGGTTGTCCGAGTGGAGTGAGCGAATGCGAGTGAAGCAAGGACCGAAGAGCCCACAGATCTAGGGATTCCAATACAGAGCGCGATGAGCGCGTACAGGCTGTTAGGCGCTGGATTGATTTGGCGCTCTTCAAACCATCTTCACGCCGAACGCCCAGAGGGCGAGGCGTGAAGAACCATTATCAATTCTATACCCACCATAATATCGAATTATCTTATTCAATTCCCAAAACTATTTTTATACCAAATTCGACTTCATTTAGTATAGATCTATTAATCGTGCTAACATGTTCTATTAATCTGTGCTTATCTATAGCATATATCTGAGAGACAACAATTACTGAATCTTTTGAAAGCCCAGACTCTTCTTTTTCTATTAGCATATTCCCAGGTGCATCTTCTAGAATAAGATTAGACGTTAATGGAATAAGAACAATAGTATTTAGTTGACTTTTATTAAATGCATCACTTTGGATTATTAATACCGGTCTACGAAAACCAGGTTCACTCCCAAATGGAATTCCAAAATCTGCCCACCAGATAT
>Ga0326727_10011947_pt1 | contig 19972 bp, 16 predicted proteins | sample MB2enrmetagenome_FD_207643 | JGI IMG/M metagenome (GOLD analysis project Ga0326727, IMG submission 207643) | Lab enriched peat soil microbial communities from McLean, Ithaca, NY, United States - MB29MY | ecosystem: Environmental > Terrestrial > Soil > Wetlands > Peat | place: USA: New York...
GAGTGGATGCGGCTGAACTGCCAGCCTGTGATGACAGGCGCAGACGATGCTGCCCAAGTTCTGGATCGTCGCAACCGAAGCCATGACTCAGTTAAACAATGAGAAGTCCGCTTTGAGCGTAGCAATCACCTGGGTCGCGGGATCGAGAACGGGGACTCCTGCGATGCTGGCATTCGGCCACGGCTTGAGTTCAATCTTCAGAGTCATATGCTTCTTTGCGACGAATTGAAAGCTGGCCGTGTTCGACGTCTTTTCCACGCTACCGGCGCTCACTGTCACGCGAAATTGGTGCAGGCCGGGAGGGACATAAAGTGCGTCATAGTCGGCCCTGTTTCCCGCGGTTCCTTTGTAAAAAGTCCTGCCATCCATTTCGACATTGAAGTTCAGGTTCGGAGGAGCGTGACCCAAATCGAATTTCAGGCGGGCGTTCTCCTTTGGATCGATCTTTTTCGGATCGAATCCCAAGGCAGCCGATTGCGGATGAGAGGCAGGTGCGGGAGCAGGCGGCGCTGCCTGGGCCGCGACCACCGGCGCTGGAGTGGAAGGCGCGACTGGCTGGGCGCTTTGTTGTCCTGGGGCAGGCTTCTTTTGGATCTTTGACGGAGGGACTTTGGCGGTCGCAGAAGTTTTCGCCTGCGGTGCGGGCACGGGAACTGCTGACGGCGCCTCCTCTGGTGCGGCGGTTACCGGCTGCGCGGGTGCGGGCACCGCGGGTGTGGACGCTACAGGCGCCACAGGGGCCGGCGCCGGTTGCTGCGGGGCCGGTTGGCTGCGATGCAGAAACCAATATCCGCCCCCTGCTGCAGCGGCGACCCCAACCAAGAGCGCAACCAACGTGATGATCAGCCCGCCGCTCTTCTTCGCCGGCTTAGGCGCCTTGGGCGGCTTCGCCGGTTTGGTTGGCTTGGCTGGCTTCGCCGGTTCAGCGGGGATTGGGGCTTGAACCGGCAGAGGCATTGGCGGAGGAGGTGCTGTTGGAGCCGGAGGTGGCGGCTGAACCGTTGACGACACAACCGGTGCGGCAACAGTTTTCGGGCGCAGGCTGGCCGGAAGCATCGTGTCTTCCGATCCGCCTCCCGCGGCCGTGGCCTGCGGCGTGGCCGTTTGCATGGCCCCGCCCCGCGCATAGGCGCGTAACTCTCCGAGCGCCTGAGCAAGTTCCTCGCCGGTTTGATATCGGTCGTATGGGCTCTTTGCCAGGCACTTGAGAATCACTGCCTGCAGAGGGCCGGGGATGGCGGGATTGAGTTTTCCAGGCGGAACCGGTTCAGTGTGCACGATTTTATAGGACACTGCGGTCATGGTCTCGCCGGGAAATGGCTGCTCTCCGGTGGACATCCAATAAAGGATGACGCCGAGCGAAAACAGATCGGTGCGGCCATCGATGGGCGCGCCGGTAAACTGCTCGGGAGGCATGAACGCAGGCGTCCCAAGAAGCTGCCCGCTGGTCGTCGCCTCCCCGGCTGTGAGCTTGGCAACGCCGAAATCTGTGATCTTCGGGCGCTCTTCCCCATAAACCTGGCGGGATGTCAGCAGTATGTTCGCGGGCTTGATGTCGCGGTGAACCACACCATGGCTGTGCGCGTATCCGAGGGCTTCGGCGATTTTTTGTCCGATCTCGCAGACGCGATCGAGCGACGACCGCTCGCCCTTCTTCATGGCGTCGGCGAGCGTTTGGCCATCGACGAATTCCATCACCAGAAAGGGCACGCCTTCGTCTTCGCCCACGTCGAAGACGGACACGATTCCCGGATGAGCCAGCGCCCCCGCTGCACGTGCCTCGCGGTAGAAGCGCTGGCGAAACTCGTTAGCCTGCTCGCTGGCCAAGGCCGCTGTAAGGATGGTCTTGATGGCGACGATGCGATCCATTGCGGGATCGCGCGCGCGGAATACGCTGCCCATGGCGCCGCGGCCCAATTCATCGATAATCTCGTAACGTGCAATCTTCTTGGGAATGGCCATCGCTTGATTCGTATCACTCTAGCACACGGATAGATCGTCTCGGAACAGCGCCGTCCAAGCGCCACATTAGCTGCGGGGGAGTGCCCAGTATCGCACAGCGGGCGAGCTTGTGTCACCGGATTTGACGGCTTGCGGCGGGGCATTCTCCGTGCCCTTACAGTTTATGCAGGCACAGCACCGATCCCGCGCGGGAGCGATCCAAGCCACCCGCGGACCGGCATCGCGAGGATTCAGATGAGAGCTGGAATCGTTGGATCGGGCGCAATCGAGATCGCGCCGAAGAGGTTCTAAGTACCATCCGTAAATTGGTAACATCGGACTCCCGGGCGGCTGTCGTGCGGCGCTCCTGGCCCGCGCATTCCTGCAGGCAGCGTGGACGCCGCGAGTTACCAGTCGCTCAACGTCCCATCCATCTTTCGGTTGATCGGAAGATATGCCCGTTGATACGGATACTTTGCCGCAAGGGTCTCGTCTAACTCCACGCCCAGGCCAGGTACGTCGCCTGGATGCATCATGCCATCCCTGAAGCTGTATTGATGTGGGAAGACAGCGTCTGTCTCATCGGTATGCGGCATTAGTTCCTGTATCCCGAAGTTATGAATCGCAATGTCGAAATGCAGCGCCGCGGCCATGGTCACCGGAGACAGGTCCGTTGCTCCGTGGAAGCCGGTGCGCACATGATACAGGTCGGCAAAGTCAGCAACCTTTTTGAGGTGGGTCAAACCGCCTCCATGCACAATGGTCATGCGCAGATAGTCGATCCACTGGTTGCGAATCAGGTCATGTGCATCCCAGATTGAATTGAAGACCTCGCCCGCGGCAATCGGCGTTGTTGTATGTTCACGAATAATCTTGAAGCCTTCCTGCAGTTCGGCAGGCGTCGGATCTTCCATCCAAAACAGGTGATAAGGCTCCAACTCCTTGCCCAATCGCCCAGCTTCGATGGGCGTCAGCCTGTGATGGCAGTCATGCAGCAGGTGTAACTCCTCGCCACAGGCCTCGCGCACGCGCGCAAACAACTTGGGAACGTGACGCAGATATAGCTCGCTGGACCATTCGTATTCGGACGGCAATCCGCGCTCGGCCGGCTCATAGCGTCCCGGTCCCTTCGAGATACCATAGGTTGTCGATAGGCCGGGAATCCCGCTTTGCACTCTGATGGCCTTGAAGCCCATGTCGCGATGCTTCGCGACATCTTCTAAAGCGTGGTCGATGTCTTTGCCGTTGGCATGCGCATAGACCATCACGCCTTCGCGGCTCTTGCCGCCGAGCAAGTTATAAACCGGCGTATTCAACGCCTTGCCCTTGATATCCCAAAGAGCCACGTCCACCGCGGCAATAGCTGCCATGGTCACCGGTCCTCGCCGCCAGTAGGCTCCACGGTAGAGATATTGCCAGATATCTTCGGTCTGAAACGGATCGCGGCCAATGATACAGGGAATCACATGCTCGGTGAGATAACTTGCCACGGCTAACTCGCGCCCATTCAGGGTGGCGTCCCCAAGACCGTGGATGCCCTCATCGGTCTCGATCTTCAGGGTTACAAAGTTCCTGCCCGGCGAAGTTATGTTGACGGTTGCCTTTGTAATCTTCATTTCGTGATTGCTCCGCAAATCCGAATAAGAAGGACGTGCTTACGGATCCCACTTACTCTCAGGTAGGCCGGATGACAAGAAGGCTGTCTCGCGCCTAACTAATCCCTGATTATTGATTCACACCGCTGGCCAGGAAGCCGCCATCGACAGCGATCACCTGTCCAGTGACAAACGATGCCCCGTCCGACGCTAGAAAGACTGCCGCGCCAGCAACCTCTTGCGGCTCGCCAAAACGGCCCATGGGCGTGCGCAGAAGTAACTCGTCTCCTCTTGGAGTCCCTTGGATGAAGTCCTCGTTCAGGGATGTTGGAAAGATTCCGGGCGCAATGGCGTTCACAGTCACCCCTTTCTCTGCTAATTCGATGGCCAATGACTTTGTCAGCGACACAACCGCTGCCTTGCTCGCCGAGTAGGCCGCGACTTTATAAAAGCTCACGAACGATGATAGAGACGCGATATTGATAATACGCCCGTAGCCGGCGCCCATCATGGTCGCGCCGAAGATCTGACAGCAGCGCAGGGTCCCCGTCAAGTTGGTTTCGATGACCCGCGACCAATCCGCTTCTTTCGTCTCCAGAGTTAGCGCCGAGAGCGTAATTCCGGCCGCGTTCACAAGGATGTCCACTCTGCCAAATTCCGCCAATACCGCATCGTGTAGCTTCTGTACCGATGCCCTGTTTAACACATCGCTGGCAACAGTCAGCGAGCGCCGGCCAAGCCCCGCGATCTCCGCCGCTACTTCTTCAACCTGCTTCTTTCGCCTCGAACTGGCGACCACGTCGGCTCCGGCTTCCGCTAGCCCCAGCGCAATCGCATAGCCCAGACCGGTGGTTCCTCCGGTGACGACCGCAACTCGCCCGCTCAGGTTTCGTGAGGCTTGACTCATGGAAAGGATTCTCTTGGTGCAACTCTGCTCTCGGGCCGGTTCGGCAAATGGAAAACCATCACAACGGGGATCGCGATCTGACAGAACGCTCATGGCGCAACGATTCCGGCGATGCAACACCTTGCGCTCTTCGATTTCACATATTGCAAAGAATAACAGATTGCGTCGAAGCGCTTTGACAGTGACGGACTGGCACGGACCTTCTGAATTCGCTGTATTCACGTCTCTTTGGATCATCGAAGACTTCCCTTGCAGACAGATTTGCGCGGCAAGTTTATTCACGCCAGCGCGCGCTTGACATGTGTGCCGGGGAAGGAATAACTTCGCGTCGAATGGCAGTTCGAAACCTATGCCGAATTGCGGTCGTCTCAATGAAAAGCGGATCGAAGAATGGCTGGAGAAATGAAGATGAAAACGAACGGCCGGCGCGACTTTCTGAAGCAAACCGGATTTATGGGATCAATTGCAATGATGACGGGGTTGCCTAATGGCGTGTTGGCAATGGGTAGAGAGCAAGGCCGCGTGATCGAAGATGCGGTATTGCCCGCGCAGCCCGACGAGGCGCCCAAGTACCATATCAAGTTCGCGGTGTGCGGTGTGAGTCACGATCACATTTATGGCATGATCGGCGCAGTCCAGCGCGGCGGCGGCGAATTGGCTGCGGCGTGGGCCGGCGAAGAGGACAAACTCGCCAACTTCAAAAAGCGATTTCCCGATGTGAAGGTCGTCAAGACGCAAGAAGAAGTTCTGAACGACCCGTCGGTTCAACTTGTGCTCAGTTCGCAGATTGCCAATGAACGCGCCCCGCTTGGCGTGCGCGCGATGAAGCATGGCAAGGACTTTCTCGCGGACAAGCCAGGTATTACCACCCTGGAACAACTGGCCGAGGTGCGCAACACGATCGCCGAGACCAAGCGGATCTACGCCATCATGTACAGCGAGCGGCTGGAAGTTAAAGCGGCGGTCTATGCCGGAGTGCTGGTGCAGCAAGGCGCAATTGGCAAGGTGATCCAGACCATTAACATCGCGCCTCACCAGATCGTGCAGGGCCATGGCGACGCTGGCGGGGGAACGGGGCGGCCGGAATGGTTCTGGAATCCCGACCAGTACGGCGGAATTCTCTGCGATATCGGTTCGCACCAGGTAGACCAGTTCCTCTACTACACGGGGTCGAAGCAGGCTGAGGTTGTGGAGTCGCAGATTGCCAACGTGCGGCATCCGGATCGTCCGCGGTTTCAGGATTTCGGCGACATGGTGCTGCGTGGGGACCGCGGCCTGGGCTATGTGCGGCTCGACTGGTTTACGCCCGATGGACTGGGAACCTGGGGCGATGGACGGCTTTTCATTCTCGGCACCAATGGCTACATCGAGGTGCGCAAGTACACCAATGTTGCAGTGGCGCGCCAAGGCAACAATCTGTTCATCGTCGACAGCAAACAGGCTCGGTACATCGATTGCAGCAACATGCCTCTGCCGTTCGGTCCGCAGTTTGTTGCGGACATTGTGAATCGCACGCACGTAGCGCAGGATCAGGAACAATGCCTGCTGGCGGCGGAACTGGTGATCAAGGCGCAAAAAAACGCCAAGCTCGTAACCCTGAAGGATTAGCGGAAAGAGAGTGCAATGACGAACAAAGTGAAGCAGACAGTTTCACGGCGCGGTTTTCTGAAGACCGGGCTAGGCGCGGCCGCGGCCATTGGATTCCCGACGATTGTGCCGTCCGCGGTGCTCGGCCAATATGCTCCGAGCAAACGCATCAATATTGGCGCCATTGGCGCGGGGCGCATCTCGCGCACTCACGACATGGCTTCTCTGCTGCCGTACGACCGCGCCAGAATCATAGCCGTCTGCGATCTGGATGCGCATCGCGTCGAGGATGGAAAGAAGCTGGTGAATGATTTCTATGCGGGCAAGACGGGCAAGCCATATGACGGTGTGACCGGCTATGCAAACTATCACGACCTGCTGGCCAACAAAGATATCGACGCCGTGGTGGTAAGCACACCGGACCATTGGCACGCATTGATCGGCGTCGACGCGGTGCGGGCAGGCAAGGATGTGTACCTGCAGAAGCCGGCATCGCTGACGATTGCCGAGGGCCGGGCGCTGAGCAACGCGGTTCAGGCTTCGGGACGAATTCTCCAAATCGGCAGCCAGCAACGCTCGACAGTGCAGTTTCGCTATGCGGCTGAGCTGGTGCGCAACGGCCGCATCGGCGACCTGCAGCGTGTCGAGGTCGGTCTGCCTGGGGATCCTGCGGGCGGCGACAAGACGCCGATGCCGGTGCCCGATGGGTTCAACTATGAGATGTGGCTGGGCGAGACTCCCTACGTGTATTACACGGTTGACCGGGTGCATCCGCAAACGGGCTATGGCCGTCCGGGGTGGCTGCGCTGCAGGCAGTTTGGCGCGGGCATGATTACTGGATGGGGCGCGCACCATATCGATAGCGCGCACTGGGGCATGAATACGGAATACACCGGCCCGATCGAAGTATGGGGCCACGCGGAGTTTCCCGATCACGGGCTATGGGATGTGCATGGATCGTTCAAGACCGAAGCTTTGTATGCGAACGGCGTGCAGATGAGCGTGAGCGGAGACTATCCGAATGGCATCAAGTTTTATGGAACCAAGGGATGGATCTTCGTCTCGCGCGGCAACGAGCAAGTGACCAAGAGCGATCCTGTAGCCAAGCTCAACGATGCGACCGCGCTGGCGTCGAGCGATCCGGCGATCGTCAAGTCGGTGATCGGACCGGATGAGATTCATCTCTACGAAAGCAAGGAACAGCATGGCAACTGGCTCGATTGCATCGTCAGCCGTAAAGAGCCGATTTCCCCGGTCGAGATGGGGCATCGGGCATGTTCGACCTGCCTCATTCACGATATGGCGATGGTGCTGAAGCGCAGGCTTTACTGGGACCCAACCAAGGAACGGTTCAAGAACGACGACGAAGCCAATAGCATGTTGTCGCGTCCGCAACGCGCGCCTTACATGCTTTCGTAAAGAGAGGGAATCATGATTACCCGACGCGATGCCTTGGTTGGAATGCTGGCCATGCCGAGTGCGCTCAATGGAATTGCCATGGCGGCCAACGATCAGCCGATTCTTGGGCCGACGGTCTTCAACTGGAACGACATGAAAGCAGTCAAGACACCAACGGGCGAGGTACGCTCGCTTTGCAAGAGCCCGACGGCGACACTGGATCAGTTGGAGATGCATGTAACAACGCTGAATCCAGGCCTAGCCTCGCATCCTCCCCATCGCCACGTGAACGAAGAATTGATTATCATTCGCGAAGGTGACTGCGAGACTCTTTCGAACGGGAATTGGGTGAAGGTGGGGCCGGGGTCGGTGGTATTCAATGCGTCGAACAGTCTGCATGGCTTCCGTAACATTGGCACGACTCCGGCCACTTATCATGTAATTAACTGGAGTCCGAACAAAGACATGGTTCCAAGACCGCCCTCTTAGCCCGAACGATAAGCGATGCCTAAGTATTCGCGCGAAGCTTGACAGTGACCCGATGAGACAGCTGACTTATGCGCAAACTTGCGATGACCTTGATCTGTGCGGCTGCCCTGCAGGGGGCGGGACAGATTCCTGCGCCGAATCCGATATCAATTCAAGTTGACCTGGCCAAGCCCGTGGGAGCGTATAAGCCTATCTATGCATGGTTCGGCTACGACGAGTCTAACTACACGACGATGAAACATGGCGAGCAACTTCTCAGGGAGTTGCATGACTTGAGCCCTGTGCCCGTGTACATTCGCGCGCATCATCTGCTGACTTCGGGAAACGGCGTGGCGGAGCTGAAGTGGAGTTCATCGAATGTTTTCTCGCTCGGCGCGGATGGAAGGCCGGTATATGACTTCACCATCACCAATCAGACCTTCGATGAGTATCAAAGAGCAGGCGTTCGGCCAATGGTTGAGCTTGGCTTTATGCCGAGGGACCTTGCCGCGACGGTCCGCGGAGTGGAAGCGTATCAGGTTCACTATCCCGCTAACACTACGTCTGGAGCCTCCAACAATCCGCCGAAGGACTATGCGCTGTGGGGCGAGTTGGTGCGGCGGTATACCGAGCACCTTGTCGAGCGATATGGAAAACAGCAGGTAAGCACGTGGTATTTCGAGGTGTGGAATGAGCCGGACATTGGATACTGGCACGGAACGCCCGCGGAGTACTTCAAGCTATACGACTACGCGGTAGCCGGAGTTAGGGCAGCGCTGCCCAATGCGATGGTGGGCGGACCGGCGAGCACGGGACCGGGGTCGGAGAGATCATCGGGATTCCTGAATAGATTCCTGCAGCATTGTTTGAATGACAAAAGCGCGGCGAATGGCGAACCGATTCCCCTCGATTTCATCTCGTTTCATCCCAAAGGCCGGCCGTCGGTTGTGGATGGCCATGTGCGCATGGGTCTCGCCAATGAGTTGAACGCGAGCGACGCGGGCTTTCGCATTGTCGCTAAGTATCCCAAGTACGCTCATCTGTCAATTATCTTGAGCGAAGCCGATCCGGAGGGCTGCGCGGCTTGCTCGATGAAGACAAATCCAGCCAATGCTTATCGCAATGGACCGCTTTATGCAACTTATACCGCGGCGGCGATGAAAGCGTTGTTCGACTTGCAGGACAGGTCCAAGATCAACTTGCTGGCAATGCTGTCGTGGTCGTTTGAGTTCGAGGACAAGGATTACTTCGAGGGCTTTCGCACGCTGGCGACAAACGGTGTAGATAAACCGATTCTCAACGTCTTTCGGATGGCCGGATTAATGTCGGGAGAACGGGTAATGACCAGCAGTGCGGGACAGGTTCCGCTCGACGAAATTCTGAGCATGGGTGTGAGGCAGGAGCCTGATGTCGACGCCATGGCGACGAAAGCGGAGCACGAAGCTGCAGTCATGCTGTGGAACTACCACGACGACGACTTGCCCGCGCCCGGCGCTGCGGTGCAAGTAACTATCGCCGGGATTCCAGCAGGAGTGAAGAGAGTTCTGCTCGAGCACTATCGCATCGACGAGACTCACAGCAATTCCTACACTGTGTGGAAGTCGATGGGCTCTCCGCAAGCTCCAACAACGGAGCAGTACGCGCGATTGCAAGAGGCCGGACAGTTGCAGCTATTGCACTCGCCGGAGTGGCTGGATGTGAGCGACGGCAAGGCCACGATCGAGACCGACCTTCCCAGGCAGGCAACCTCGCTGATACGGTTGACTTGGTGAACGAGCCGCTGCGCACCAAGTGCGCTGCGCCAAAATGCTTCAACGGAGAAGAGAATCATGGCAGTCGAAAAGGTCTTGGTGGCGGGCGGATGGCGCGATGCGACGGCGAAGTCAACGTTTCGGGCGATGAATCCGGCAACCGGCGAAACGCTTGAAGGCGAGTTCCCGGTAAGCGAGTGGCAAGATTGCGAGGACGCGCTGAATGCGGCCGCGGCTGTTGCCGTTGAGTTGCGAAGAGTGCCCGCTGAAAGGCTGGCCGAGTTCCTCGACCTCTACGCGAAGAAGATTGAGGAGAATGCGGCGGCGGTCGTGAGCATGGCCAACGCGGAGACTGGTCTGGCTGCCGTTCCTCGGCTTCGGGACGTCGAGCTGCCGCGAACCACCACACAATTGCGTCAGGGCGCGGCTGCCGCCCGCGAGGGATCGTGGACCCATGCAGTCATCGATACGAAGGCGAATATTCGTTCTCACTACGCACCGATCGGGCCGGTGGCGATCTTCGGACCCAACAACTTTCCTTTCGCGTTCAACGGCATATCGGGCGGTGATTTGACTGCGGCAATAGCCACGGGCAACCCGGTGATCGCGAAAGCCAATCCTCTTCATCCAGGCACCAGCAAGCTGCTTGCTGAGTGCGCCATTGCGGCTTTGACTGAGGCCGGCCTGCCGCCGGCGACGCTACAGATGATCTACCGCACCGGCAAAGACGACGGGCTGCGACTGGTAAGCGATTCCCGCATCGGAGCGGTAAGTTTTACCGGAAGCCGCGAGGCAGGACTGCGATTAAAGGCAGCGGCAGAGCATGCAGGAAAGCCAATTTATCTTGAGATGTCGAGCCTGAATCCAGTCATTCTGTTGCCCGGCGCATTGGCTGAGCGTGGGGAGCAGCTAGCCACCGAGCTAGCCGATAGCTGCCTGGCTGCGAGCGGCCAATTCTGCACCAGCCCGAACCTGATTCTCACGATCGCCGGGGACGATGCTGAGCGGCTCGCTTCCAACTTGGCAAGAATCCTCGATGAGCGTCCGCCGGCCCCGTTGCTTTCTGCCGCCGGCCTGAAGGGGCTGGATGAAAACGTGCGTGCGTTGATCGAGTCAGGAGCCAGCGTGGTTACTGGCGCCGAGCCGATGACTGGCTGCGGCTGCCGCTACAAGAACACACTTTTGCGCACCACTGCAAAACAGTTTCTGGCTAAGCCTGAGGGGCTGCAGCGCGAGGCCTTCGGAAATGCGACCATGGTGGTCATGGCCGAAAACATTTCACAGTTGCGGCAGATCGTTCAGGCTCTCGAAGGGAATCTGACCGGGAGCATTTATTCAAGCAAGGCAGGCGAGGATGACGCACTCTATGCGGCCGTTGCCGGTGATCTTCGCTTCAAGGTGGGACGTCTGTTGAACGACAAAATGCCGACAGGGGTAGCGCTGAGCCCGGCCATGAATCACGGTGGTCCCTACCCCGCGACCGGCCATCCGGGCTTCACGGCGGTCGGTATTCCGGCGTCGATGCTGCGCTTTGGCGCATTGCATTGTTACGACAATGTGCGCCCGGATCGTTTGCCCGCGGTCTTGCAGGACAAATCGCCGAACCCATCGATGTGGCGTCGAATCGACGGCGCCTGGATCCAGGGCTAAAATTCCATCCGCTTGTACAATAGGGTTGGAGTCAACATGCTGGGTTCGCATTGGGAGAGCACACTATGGCGCTGATGAAGACATCCAATCCCGCACTGAGCAGCAATACATTTACCGGTCTTTCGAGTGCGCAATATGGCGGCGCGATTGACGCCGCCAACCGGATGACTCTGAGCGGCACCGTGAACAAGACAGGCCTGCTGCTGATCTGCGCCATAGCTACCGCGGGCTGGACCTGGCATTTGTATCTTCAGTCGCGCAATATGTCGGATGTGGCGCTGCCGATGCTCGCCGGGCTCTTCGGCGGGTTGATCGTTTCCATGGTCACCATCTTCAAGAAAGAGTGGTCGCCTATAACTGCGCCGATCTACGCGCTGTTGGAAGGCCTGGTGCTCGGCGGCATTTCGGCAGTCATTGACCAGCGCTATCCGGGAATCGCAATCCAGGCTGTCGGCCTCACCTTTGGCACGCTGTTTGTGTTACTGGTGGCATATAGCTCCGGACTTATCAGAGTTACACAGAAGTTTCGCCTGGGGGTTGTCGCGGCAACGGGCGGCATCTTTATGTTCTACATGCTGCAAATGCTGCTGGGCTTCTTTGGAATTCAATTTACTTCCATCAATGGCTCCGGCATCGTCGGAATCGGCTTCAGTATCGTCGTAGTCGCTGTGGCCGCTCTGAATCTGGTGCTCGATTTCGATTTCATCGAGCAAGGCGTGCAGGTAGGCGCTCCAAAATACATGGAATGGTATGGCGCCTTCGGAATCATGGTCACGCTGGTCTGGCTCTATCTGGAAATACTCCGGCTGCTATCCAAACTAAGAAGCAGAAATTAAGGAACCTGCGACTAGGTCGCGTCTTCAGCGATTCGTTCCCTCAGGATATAGAAGCCTTGCTTCTTTCAGCCGTTTTCGCCACCCTTCGACTGCGCTCAAGACAGGCTATTGAAGTCGTGCCCTGACACTCGCCGCGGCGAGCTAGCTCTTGAGACACGTTCTAGACACTAACCACTATTTACTAACCACTAGACACTGCCTTTTCACTTCCGGGCCAGGGTGACCCCCAGGCCCGTGGTGAGAATGACGTCGTTGCTCAGGGTGTTTGGCGGCGGGAACGATGTGTACTTGTCACTGAATGTGGTGTTCCAGTTGAAGAGCTTTCCCAGCTTTGTGGTGAAGCTGGAGTCGGCGGCCAACTGGAATCGGCCGGTTTGGCTCAGGTCGGGATAGAAATAGAGCTGCTCGGTAAACAGGCTGCCGGCTCCGATTTTGCGGGCATAGACCTCTCCCAGGTCGACGGCGGCAAAGCTGTTGGTGGGGCCGGGCGAATAGGTTTCGTGGGTCCACACGATCCCGCCGAGGAGGTCGAAAGTCTGCTTGGCCGACTTGCCGGCGTGCCAGCCAAAACCGCCGCCGGAAATAGAGCGGAGGTCGAGATCCTGAAGGGCATTGCTGGAAAAATCGCCGGAGCCGAAGACAAAGAGATTGGGGTTCAGGTTATGGTCGTAGCGCGCGCCGCCGCCGGTGGTATTGGCGCTGGTGGTGGGGACAGCGTTTGCATTGGTGCTGTAGAGGAAGTTTGCGTAGAGCAAGGTCTTGTCGGTGCGGGTGGCGCGGGCCGCTGTGAACCCTGCGCCGAAGGTGGTGGTTTCCGAGTTGCCGCGAGCGAGGGCCAGGTTCGCGGTGGCGGCGCCGGCCCAGGCATGCGCCCAGCCGGGATGGAGCGAGTCTTCGTAAGCCTGCTGATCGGCGGGGGTGCGAAGAATAGTCACCGCGGCGGGGTCCATCGTTGCCGGGCCGGATGCAGTGGTGACGATCAGGCCGGCGGCGGCGCGCTCGATCGACGATACGCTCAGATTTCCCTTTACCGTGGGCAACACCAGAGGCTTGGTTGTTGTAAGACTCGTCACCTGCTCCCAGGCAATGGCGATGGCGTCCGCATAGTTAGTCTTGAAGGTGAGCTTGCCGCCCTCGAGCTTGACGGCGGTTCCGGTGAGGCGATCGCCGTTTTTGAGTACTACCGTGTCTGCGCGCAGAGCCGGGGTAGCGAGGATGGCAAGCAGAGAGCAAGCAGCGATGACGGGGATGGAACGTACAGAAAAACGCGAGTGCATTGGTCTAATGTTTTCCTTTTTGGATTTGATGCACCTGGTTCCAGATGTGATTCTTGCGGGATGGCGCGTCAGGGAGTTTGGGGATTGCGCTGCATCCGCTTAGTCAATATAACTCCGGTAATCTTGCGCTGCAAAAGCGATGCCGAACAAACTTCAGAGATTCTTCAGAAGATGGAAGGCCGTCCGCAGTGAGAATCAGGATGGACGTTGAATAAGCTCCGAGGGGAGATGGCAATGGTAAAACCTGTTTCTTACGCGCAATGGGCTCTGGCGCCTTACTGCATCGGGCTAAAGCTGCGCGCTCTACGCATGCAGAAGAGGCTGACGCTTGCCCGCCTCTCGGCTGAGACCGGGCTATCTACGGCGCTGCTCTCAAAGCTGGAGACGGACCGCATGATACCGACGCTGCCAACGCTTGCCACCATCAGCCGAGTGTATGGCGTGGGCATGAGTTACTTCTTTGCGGAGCCCTCGCGGCATACTCTTTCCATCACGCGCAAGGGTCACCTGCAGGCCGCGGGGCGCGGACCGGAGACGGTGAAGCACATCCCGTTGAATGCTACCGGGAAAGACACGCGGATTATCGCGCAGATGATCGAATTTCCGGCTGGAGGCGTGTTGACGGGCAAGGAACCGCTGCCCCAGATGAACGGTCTCGTATTCGTGTTGGAAGGAAAACTACAGTTGGACGCGGGCGGAATGCAGGAGGTGCTCGAGGCGGGCGATTGCGCCTACATGGAGAGCGAGTTGGCGATGGCCTGGAGCGCGGCAGGCAAGCAACGCTGCCGGGTGTTGGCAGTGATGCCGCGGGCTGAGTTGCAAGTGGAAAGATAAACGGGTGACTTCGATTTTAGAGAGCGAGATTCGAGTCGAGCAAGTGAACGCGGTCTCAGGGTTTGCCGGTTATGGAGTCAGTCTGTAGGATGATTTGGAACTCGAGAGACGAGGACCATGCGACCCAATCTTCATTTGATCAAGGCAACCCTGACCGGAGCGCTGGGCGGGCTGCTTTTTGGATTCGACACGGTAGTTATTGCGGGCGCGATCGATGCCCTGGTGCGGCTGTATGGATTGAGCCCGCAGGGCAAGGGCTTGACCGTAGCCATCGGGCTGGTGGGCACGGTGGTGGGAGCGCTTGGCGCCGGCGTGGTGGGGCAACGGCTGGGCGGGCGCGAGGCCCTGCGCATCACGGCGATCCTCTATGTCATCTCCGCCGCCGGCTGCGGGCTGGCTTGGAACTGGCCGGCGTTTATGGTCTTCCGCTTTGTCGGCGGGCTGGGCATTGGCGCGTCGTCGGTGCTGGGCCCGGTATACATTGCCGAGCTTGCGCCGGCCAAGTGGCGCGGGCGCCTGGTAGGGACGTTCCAGTTCAATGTGGTCTTCGGCATCGTGCTGGCCTACGTATCGAATTACGCAATTCGCACGCTGCACCTGGGCGCTACAGAATGGCGATGGCAGGTGAGCGTGGCAGCGCTGCCGGCCGTGGTCTTCCTGGCGCTGCTTTTCGGAATTCCAAGAAGCCCGCGCTGGAGCGCCTCGCGCAACCGGTTCGACGACGCATTGGCCGTGCTCAAGATGATGGGCGAGCCAGACCCGCAGGCTGAACTTGACGACATCCGCGCCGCGCTCGTGCAGGAACATGCCACGGCGCACGAACGGGTGTTTCAGTGGAAGTACCGCTACCCGCTTTTTCTGGCCATTTCAATTGGCGCGTTCAATCAACTGGCGGGGATCAACTCCATTCTCTATTACGTGAACAGCATCTTCGCCTCGGCGGGATTCAACCAGATATCCAGCGATCAGCAGGCCATCGCGCTTGGCTTTACGAATCTGGTGTTTACCATGGTGGGCATGAGCGTCATCGACAAGCTGGGGCGCAAGACCATGCTCCTGATCGGCGCGGCGGGTACGGCCGGTTGCCTGGCCGGCGTGGCTTGGCTGTTCAAGACGCACTCTCATCCTGGGGCGCTGGTGTGGGTTCTGGTGACCTATATTGCCTTCTTTTCTGTCTCCCAGGGCGCGGTCATCTGGGTGTACATCGGCGAGGTGTTTCCAAATTCAGTCCGCTCCAAGGGACAGGGCGTGGGCAGCGCCAGCCATTGGTTCATGAATGCGGCGATCCAGATGGCGTTCCCGGTGGTGGTTCATTCCATGAGCACGGAGACGCCATTCGTGTTCTTCGCGGCCATGACGGTGGTGCAGTTCGTAGTGGTGCTGTTTGTCTACCCCGAGACCAAAGGCCAGACCCTTGAAGCGCTGCAGAGGAAGCTGATGCCGGCGGAGTAGCATCGCCGGCCGCATGCAATGGTGACCCCAATCACCAACTCAAAATGCGATTGGCGGTATTTATAACCAGTGGGGCTTGCCTGGATTCCCTGGGGTTCGAGAAGGTGCGTCCCGCGGGAGGCGAGCTATGAAGGAGGTGGCGATGCCGGTTTCAGAGCAGGTGAGCGAGGTTGTGCAAGCCGTGGAAGAAGCCCTGCGAGTGCCGAGAAGCGACGAGAATCTGGCGCTGGCAGCCTCAAGCTCATTTGAAGCCGAGGCCTTGCGCACCGAGATTCTGCGCGTGGGGCGCAAGCTGTGGGAGCGGCAATACGTAGACGGCAACGGCGGCAACATCAGCGTGCGGCTGGGTCCGAAGTATGTGCTGTGCACGCCCACCATGCTGAGCAAGGGCGATATGGAGCCGGCCGACATCTGCCTTGCCGATCTGGAAGGGAACATCCTGGCCGGGGACCGGATAAGGACCAGCGAACTGCTGCTGCACCTGGAGATTTACAAAGCAAACTCGCGGGCCCGCGCCGTCGTACACTGCCATCCGCCGTATACCACGGCATTTGCCATGACCGGCACCGCGCCGCCCACCGGGCTGATTTCCGAATACGAAATGTTTGTCGGCCCCATGGCCGTGGCGCCGTATGAAACGCCCGGCACGCAGGCTTTTGCCGAAACCGTGATTCCCTTTGTCGAAGATCACAACACCATCCTGCTGACCAACCACGGAGTCGTGTGCTGGGCCGATACCGTAACCCACGCCGAGTGGCTGGTGGAGATTGTCGACACTTATTGCAAGAAGTATCTGCTTGCCAAGCAGGTTGGGGAGCCGTTGAAGTTCATTCCAGAGAACAAGATCGAGGAGATTCTGGCATTCAAACGTCGCCTTGGATACCCGGATGCGCGGTTGAAACGGCGTGACTGAGGAGCCGCAAGGCGAGGGAAAAGCGAAGACTGTGATACACTGGGTTTGCGCTCAGTGATTTGGCCGTGAGCGGCAGGTTGCCTCAGAAGGCAAGTCTGCCCGGCACAGAATTTCCCCAAGCACATTTGGCGTATACCCATGAGTCTCCTGCCCGGTGACTCTGCGACGGACCTTGAACGGGTCCAGCATTCGGTGTCTTGCCACCTTGACTGGTTTGGCAAACCGCTTCGGCGAACCGGATCGCCGCAAATGAAGACCGGGAAGACGGGAGCGGGTAGTTGGCCGGCAGCGCCGGCTGTAAGCAGCGTGTGGCAGCTCCGGGCCTTTGGCGTTCTCCCCTTGAATGCCCTGTGGCCAGTCCCGTGGACGATTCTGGTTCTCCCTTACGCAAATCGATAGGCAGGCTCGCGCCTGAATTGTATTCGTGTGCGCGCCTCATGACCGGTTCCGATTGCAGGCCCTCGCTGGAAATCTGAGGACTCGCGGGACATTAGGATGAATTTTGACAACACAGTTTTCTCAGTTTTCTCTTTCGGCTGCGCTGATGGCGCGGCTTGACGCTAACAGTTTTGAAATCCCAACCCCGGTGCAGGAGGGCTGCATACCGCCGGCGCTTGAAGGCCGCGACGTGCTGGCCACCGCGCAGACCGGAACCGGCAAGACGCTCGGGTTTTTGATCCCGATTATCGAAATGCTGCTTCGGACCAAAGATATGAATGCCGCGCAGGCGCTCATTCTGCTGCCCACGCGCGAATTGGCCATGCAGGTTGAGCAGGCCTTCATTGCCATCCGTACCAGCACGCAGCAGACCGTGGCCCTGGTAGTGGGCGGCATGACGGAGCGCTCGCAGCTGGATGCAATTCGCCGCGGCGCTCGCCTCATTGTGGCCACGCCGGGGCGGCTCGAAGACTTCATGAAGCGCAAACTCGTTCGCCTCGACCGAGTGAATATCCTGGTGCTGGACGAAGTCGACCGCATGCTCGATATGGGCTTCCAGCCGGCCATCGCTCGCATCGCGGCCGTGTTGCCGGCCCAGCGGCAGACACTTTGCTACTCCGCCACGCTTGAGGGCGCGGTGAAGGAAGTCGCTCGCAAATATCTCAACAACCCGGCGCGGGTTGAAATCGGCTCGGTGTTGAAGCCGGCCGAGAACGTGGAGTTGCGCACCTTTGAAGTTGAGCCGGACAAAAAGCAGGAGCTTCTGGAACACCTGCTGGGCGCGGAGACGGGCAGCTTTCTGGTATTTGTCCGCACCAAGCACGGCGCCGATCGCGTGGCGCGCCGCCTGGTTCGGTCAGGGCATTCGGCCACGCAGATTCATGGCGACCGCTCACAAGCCCAGCGCAACCAGGCGCTGCGCAGCTTTTCCGAGGGGCATCACCGTGTGCTGGTGGCCACCGATGTTGCCGCGCGCGGAATCGATGTGGCCAATGTGGCGCATGTGATCAACTTCGATATGCCCAAAGTGGCGGAGGACTTTGTTCACCGCGTGGGGCGGACGGGCCGGGCTTCGGCGCACGGCGTGGCATCGACCTTTGCCGGGCCGTCGGAGCGCGCTGACCTGCGCAAGATCGAGCGCACGCTTTCAATTCACATGAAGCACTTCCGGGTCCGGTCGGCCGATTTAAATGCGGCGTGAGAAAGGCAGCTTCTAGCTTCAAGCTTCTAGCCCAACAAATCAGTGCCTCACTTCATGCGGAAACAATTCGCTTGAAGTGGGGCACCTCCATTTATGGCCCGCCCCTTGCATCTATTTTTGTCGTGCTGCCAACTGCAGCAGTCTGCGCCCAACAAGGAAGAACCAGATCGGATAAAGCGGACCGGCAATCGCCAACAGGACGACGCCGGTGACCGGAACGAACAGACCGCCAACAATGTGGGCCAGGTCAAGCGTATGCATCACAATTCCCAGCCAGGCCGTGGTTTTGCTGAAGACTCTGCCGCGCAACATCACCACCGAAATCAAAACCGCGCCGCACTGCACTAGAATCCCGCCCAGAATGGCGCCCGTGTTGTGCCAGATGTCGGCGGCCATGATGGATTCTCCGACGGTGAGCAACTGCGCCCGCGCGGCGTCGGTGGTTGCAGCGGCAAACTTGTCGCTCAGCGGCACCATCGAGAGAGCCGTCGGCGTGGAGAGCACCAGCGTGACTCCAACAAAGGCTAGAGCTGTGGAGAGCAAAGCAAGAGCCTGATTGCTGCGGCGCAGCGCCGCAAAGAGACCGAGAAAGAGCAAGTAGTAGAGTGGCATTACGGCGACGGTGGGAAGGTCGAGACGCAGTAGTCCGACGATGCGGTGGTGCTGCAAAAGATCGAACGCCTGGGCGGCAGACGTTGGCTGACCGCCGAGCACAACCATCTGCGCCATCATGGCCACCGAATAAACGATGAGCAGAAATGCAGCGATGCCGCCGATGCGGCAGAGACTGCGTAAGTCCTCGGTTGCTCCTGAAGCCATATTGCTGCTTTCATGTTCTGCGTTCATGATTCTTCATCCTTCAAGATGGGTGTGAAAAAACGCGATAATGCGCCGACGGGCGTCCATGGTGGCCGGTTCGTTGTATCCGATGCTTTTAACGCGCAGGATCTTGAGGACGAAGCTGGCATGCTTGTTCATGAAGGAGTGGCCCGCTTCGGGGTACTCCTTCACGTCGTGGGGGACGAGGGCTCGTTCGAGGGCTTTCTGCAACCGATCGGCGTGGCCCTGCTCCCACTTAGCCATCCCGCCGTAGCTGCCGACGACCGGACAGGCGGTCTTAAGGAATTCATCGATGTTTGGGTCAATCGGACCGCCGTAGTTGATGCTTGCGGCAGAAAATCCGTGGCCGGAGACGAGTAGAAGGGCGAAACCCCCACCCATGCAGAAGCCAATAACGCCGATTTTCCCCGAGCAGCCCGGATGGGCGAGAAGCCAAGCTCGGGAAGCTTCTACATCGTCAAAGGCGGGTCCAGCGTGTGCCATCAGGTCCCGGATGACGGAGCGGAGGCAGAGAAGAAGGCCTCCTCGGTAATAGAGATTGGGGGAAAGAGCGAGGAAGCCGGCCTCAGCGAGCCAATCGCTTTGGTTGCGGAGGTCCTGGCTCATGCCAAGGACGTCGTGAAGGACGACGACACCTGGAGTTGGGCCGGTGGCGGAGGGAACGGCAAGATACGCGGGCATCTGACCGCGCGGAGTAGGAATGAGGACGTTGGGCATAGACGTTCTCCCACGTCGGACTGCGCTCAAGCTGCCGACAGACGATTCTAATCCCGCTCCCCGTCAGCTTTGATGAATTCGATCCGCTATGCATTGAAACCCGCGCTGCCTCGCGCACCGCCTATTCGCCCCGTCGCGTAGAGATACCAGGCTAGCCATGCGGGTGT
>Ga0326727_10011948_pt1 | contig 19971 bp, 16 predicted proteins | sample MB2enrmetagenome_FD_207643 | JGI IMG/M metagenome (GOLD analysis project Ga0326727, IMG submission 207643) | Lab enriched peat soil microbial communities from McLean, Ithaca, NY, United States - MB29MY | ecosystem: Environmental > Terrestrial > Soil > Wetlands > Peat | place: USA: New York...
GCCTCGATGTCGGCGTGGTCGGCGGATGTGCTGTTCGGGCTGGCGGGCGGATATCTGCTGCTGCGCACCCCCACGTAGTCTGTTGTCCCTGAAGTTCATAACATGCGCCGGATTCCCGAAATGCAGGTCCTTCGACTCGTAGGCCGCGCGAAGCGCGGCCTACTTCGCTCAGGATGACGGCGCACATTATTTAGGCGCATCCCAAAGGCGCGAATCGAGCGAATCGTACAATAGAAGTATGTTTGGCGACCTCGCCCCGCTTTATTCCTACATGCGCCGCTACCGCTGGGGATACGTGCGGGGCACACTGGCCTGCGTTTGCACGAACATCGTGGCCGTGCAGTTCCCCAGCGTTCTCGGCATGGCGGTGGATGCCATCAAGAAGGGAACAACTCGCCAGCACATTCTGTACTTTGCCCTGCTTCTGGTCGGCATCAACCTGGTCAAGGGCATCTTCATGTATGCGCAGCGCTGGGTTCTGATCGGGATCTCGCGCGAGATTGAGTTCGACCTGCGCAACGACCTGTTCAAGAAGCTGGAAACGCAGGACACGGGCTTCTACCAGCGCTACCGCACCGGCGACATCATGGCGCGCATGACCAACGACCTGAACGCGGTGCGCATGTTGCTGGGACCGGGGCTCATGTACAGCGTGAACACGATTTTCCTGAGCATTTTTGCGCTGGTTTTCATGCTGCACATCAGTCCCTGGCTCACGCTGGTGGCGCTGGCGCCCACGCCGCTGGCGAGCATCTTCGTGCAGTATGTGGGCCAGAAGATTCACGAGCGTTTCGAGCGCATCCAGGCCAGTTTCTCCGACATCTCCGCGCAGGCGCAGGAGAATTATTCAGGCGCGCGGCTGATCCGCGCCTTCGCGCGCGAGGAGTCGCAGATCGGCCTCTTCGAGCGGCTTAATCGTCAGTACATCGGCCGCGCTTTGCGGCTGGTGCAGTTGATGGGTATGTTGTGGCCTACGCTCGAGTTCATCCTCGGCGTGTCGATGGTGATTACCCTGCTGGCCGGCGGACACCTGGTACTGGCGCACCGCATCTCGGTGGGCAGTTTCGTGGCCTTCAACACCTACATGATCCTGCTGATCTGGCCGATCATCGCCGTGGGATGGGTGATTAATATCTTCCAGCGCGGCACGGCGTCGGTGAAGCGCATCGACGAACTGCTCAAGGCCGAGCCCGCGATCCGCTCCGCGGTCTCAGGTCTTGGAGTAGATCCAGTTCTTAAAGGGGAAATCGAATTCCGGCATCTCACGTTTGGCTACGGCGATACAGCAGTGCTCCGCGACATCTCGCTGCACATTCCGGCGGGATCGAGCCTGGCGATCGTGGGGCCGACGGGATGCGGCAAGTCCACGCTCGTCAACCTGATTCCGCGGCTCTACGATGCGCCGGAAGGCGCGCTGCTCATCGACGGGCGGCCGGTGCGCGAGTATCCGCTGGCAGTTTTGCGGCGCAACATCGGCATGGTGCCGCAGGAGACGTTCCTCTTCAGCGAGACGATTCGCGAGAACCTGGCCTTCGGCGCGCCGCATGCCGATGCCGAGGAGCTTCTGGAGGCGGCAGAAGCGGCGCATATCCGGCGCGAGTTCGAGGAGTTTCCGCAGGGCTTTGAAACCATGGTGGGCGAGCGCGGCGTGACGCTCTCGGGCGGGCAGAAGCAGCGCGCCGCGATCGCTCGCGCGTTGCTGCGGCGGCCGGCGGTTCTCATTCTTGACGACGCGCTGGCCAGCGTGGACACGTACACCGAAGAGCGCATCCTCGGCGGCCTGCGCAGCTACACGGCGAACACGACCACGATTTTCATTTCGCATCGCGTGTCGACGGTGCGCAACGCCGACCGCATCGCCGTGCTCGACAAGGGAAGGATCGTGGAGCTGGGAGGCCACGAGGAGCTGCTGGCTCTGGACGGCTACTACGCGAGCCTCTACCAGAAACAGCAGCTCGAAGAAGAGCTGACGGTGGCGGGATAGGGGCAGCGGAGTTAGGACGCGATCCCACCCTCGCGACATAAGCAAAAACATCGCGAGGATGGGGCAACCCGGCGTGTTCGCGGAGTGGTGGAGGCTACGCGGTCCAATTGGAGCCGGAGGCCGGTTCGAGGGGTTCGGCGGCGGGGCGCGAGGACATCATGAGCACGCGCGGCGATTCGGAGTTGGCGCTGGGATCGCGGGCGACTTCGCGCCAGGCATCGCGCACGTTGCGAACACAGTCGATGGCGTGCTGGAACTTCGCTTTCGAGGCCGATTGCGAGGCCTGCAGAATCTCTGCGAAGATGGCGGCGTAGAACTCGCTGAGCGCCTGCGCCGGACGTCCGCCGATGTCCATGCGCAGCCGCGCCTGAAGATGAATGATGATGTCGAGGGCGCGCTTGACCGCAACGCGGCGAGCGTCGGCGTCGCCGTGCTCCACCGCTGCGATGGCGGCATAGAGAAAACGGATGATGCCGTCATAGAGCGCCACCACGAGGTCGACAGCGCCTGCGCCGTCCAGCGAGTTTTCCCGGTAACTTGCCATTGCGATTCGTTTCCTTATCCGTTCTCACCCTCGTTGTAGCCGGTGATGGCCGAATAGAGTTCGTTCATGCCCTGCAGCTCCGTCGGCAGCTGCTCTAAAACTTCATTGGCCTGATTCAGTTCGAGCGTCAGGCTAGACTGTTGTGCCGAGATGTAGCTCTGCTCCTTGGAGATCTCGGCGTTGAGCGTGGATTCGGTGGTGCTGTTGGCGCTTGAGACCAGCGAGAGCATTCCCGTGGATGAGCTGGATCCGGCGTTGGAGAGCATATTCGAGAAGCTCTGCCCCCAGCTGTTGGCATTCTGGAAAAAGCCCGTCACGCTCGCATAGTCCGTGTTCAGTACCGAATCGAGCGAGTTGGCGTCGAAGGTGAGCGAGCCGTCGTTGTTCACGCTAATGCCGAGCGTGGTCAGGCTGTTGATGTCGGATGAATTGGTGTAGCCAAGCGTGGCGTTGGTAGTGCTCGTGGTGTCGATCAGGCCGGAGGATACGCTCAGGTTGCCGGAGCTGCCGGAAGTGCCGGAAACCAGGGACAAGCTCTGGGAGTTGTCGCTGTTGGTGACAATGGAGGCGGTGAATCCGAAGCCGTTGGAGGGGTTGTTGATGTAATTCTCGAGATCAGTCAGAGTGGAGCTACCCTGGGCTGAGGCCACAGTGCTCATGTCGATGGTGGTTGCGATGCCCGTGCCCACCTGGACGGAGATGGTGCCGGTCAAGGTGTCGCCGGAGCTGGGAATCGATGTCAGCGTGCCCTGTGAAGGCTCGGAACCGATGGCGTTCGTGCCGGAATAGCTCAAAGGGGTGTCGCTGGCGCCGACAATACTGGAATTGACGGTGAGAGCTCCCGCCGATCCCGAGGCTTGCGAGGCAAGGGTGAGGGTCGACTGGCCGTTGCTGGTGGCGACGCCGGCCGTGACCCCGATCTGGGCCGAGTTGATGGCCTGGGCCAGATCGGAGAGCGAAGTTTGCGACGAATTCAGCGTGACGGTTTGCGCGGTTCCGCTGCCCACCTGGATGCTGATGGAGCCGGAGAGCGTGGGGTTGAGGTTGTTGGTCACTGAGGAGAGCGAGCCGTTAGGATTCTGGGTATTCAGGCTTGAGAGCAGCTCCTGCTGCAGAAGAGTGAGCGTGGGCGAGCCGAAGAGCGGCTCGGGCGTGCCGGAGCTGGTATTGCCTTCCTGCGTGTTGACGGCGCTGATCAGCGAGTTGTAGTCGGAGACGAATTGGTTGACCGCGCTTTCGACGCCGGTGTTGTCGTTGTTGATAAGGACCTGCACCTGCTCGAGGCCGCCGGATACCGTGGGGCTGGGCGCGAGCAACTGGAAGGTGACGCCGGGAATGAGATTGCTGACGGTATTCGAGGCGCTGGTGAGATTGACGCCGTCCACGATCAGGCTGGCGTTGGCGCCGGTGACCGTGGAGGTGTAGGCCAATGCCGTGGCGGGGTCAACGAGGCTGGAACTGACGGCGAGCGTTCCGGTCGTGCCCGAAGTGCCTGAAGTGAGCTGGAGACTCGCGGTTCCGTCGCTGTTGGTAACGATCGATGCGTCGAATCCCAGGGAGGAAGAGTTGCTGTGAACGTACTGCTGGAGATCGGCGAGGGTACTTCCGTTTTCAACAGTATTCACGTCGCTCATATTGATCGTCTGCTGGCTGCCGCCGCCGCCCACGGTGACGTTGAGCGTCCCGGTCAACTGCTCGCTGGAGCCGACTACCGGCGAGAGCAAGGCGCTGGAAGTCGTGCTGTTCGAGCCTGGCGTGACCGTGGCGCCGAGCGTGTTGCTGGCCGCGGCGGCGAGCGAGTTGCCGGTGACGAGGATGTTGCCGTTGGCGCCCGATACTCCGGAGACCAGGCTCAGCCGCGAGCCGCTGGCGTCGGTGAGCACGTTGGCGCTGATGCCGATGCCCGAGGAGTTGATGGCCGAGGCCAGGCCCGCGAGGGTGTCGTTCGCGGAATTGAGGGTGATGGTTTGCGCCGTGGCGCTGCCCACCTGGAGCGTGACCTTGCCCGACAGTGTATCCGCGCTGCTGGCGATCTCGGCCATGTAGCCGCTCGAAGTCTGCGCCAGACTGTTGACGACGACGGTATGGGTGTTGGCTACCGCAGTGGAGTCGGCTGCGGTGAGATCGAGCACGTTCGTGTCGGAGCTCGAGCCCTCCTTCTGCGCCAGAACACCTTGTGCGTCGGTCAGTTGGCCGATGTCGGTCGAGACATTGGAGAGCAGACTTCCCAGGCTGGAGATCGCCGCGTCCTGGCTTTCGAGCGAGGTCAGCTGGTTCTTCCAAGGCGTCTCCACGTTCTGAAGGTTGCTGATGATTTCAGCCACGGTCGAGCTCACGTTGAAGCCCGCGCCGCTGGTCGGCGACCCGAAGTCGAGTCCGACTGTACCCATGAAATCCTCCGGCAGGTCTGATGCAGGCTGCGAGCCAACCGCAGCGTATGGCGGATGAGAAGAACCTCATCGGCATTAGCACTCCGTCACCAGGCAGTTGCTCAAGCAAAGAGGGGCATCCACAGGACGCCCCTCTCCGGTTGGCAATCCGCTGCTGGCGGACGCCGGTCAAAATGCCCGGCGGCGAGAAGCGCGCCGCCAGGCGATTTGGTTGGTTCAGTCCTGCGGCGCCTGTTCTACGGATGACACGCCGCCGGAGGTTAGGGTGGGGTTATTGCAACAGCTTGAGGACTGCCTGCTGCTGCGAGTTGGCCTGGGCGAGAGCCGCGATGCCGGTTTGGCTCAGGATCTCGTACTTGGACATGTTGGAGCTGGCCATTGCGTAGTCGGTGGCCTGGACTGCGTTTTGCGCCGATTCCACGTTCTCCTGCTGCGTGCTCATCACCTGGCTGACGGCGTTCAGCGTGTTGATCTGTGCGCCGATGTAGCCGTCCTGGGCCGCCACGTCGGCGATGGCCTTGTTGAGACTGGTCAAGGCGGCCTGCGCATCGTTGGCGCTGGTTAGATCGGTCGCGTTCAACGACTGGCCGGCCGCGTCGGAGTAGCTAATGGTGGCTACGCCGTTGGAGCCGTTGGAGTTGGACACAGCGCCCGTATTCAGCGTGCCGCCGTTGGCGGCAGCGCCGGTTGCGTTTTTGACGCTGGTATCCGTCACGGCGCCCGAGACGCCGATTTTGTAGAAACCCGAGTTGACCGTGTTGTGGTTGTCGGAAGTTGTGGTGACAGCGTGGGCCTCAGCAGCAGACTCCTGGAACTGCACGTTTGTGCCCAACGAAGCAGCGTTCGTCGAGGTAAAGGTGATGGTATCGCTCGAGGTGGCGGTGAAGGCATCTGTTGCTGTAACCCCCCAACCCATCTTGTTGATGCCTGCGGCAACATCCGCCATCGTAAGTCCATCCGTTGCATTCACGGTATAGACGTTTGCGCCATTGTTGAGAAGGATTTTGTCGCCGGCGACGAACGAACCAGCGCCGCCGCCGGTAGCCTGTGTAATTGTGCCAATCTGGTTCTGATTGGCCACCGCCGTCGTCGACTGAATCATATTCTCCGTCGCCGCGCTCATCGATGCGCCGGCGATGCTGAAAGTATCGGAGGCGTTCGCCGAGGTGAAGGTAAGCTGAGTTCCAGCCGCGTTCAGGGTGGCTGTCACACCGTAGTTGTTGTTGTTGATGGTTGCAGCCAGATCGGCAAGGGTATCGGTCTTGTTGGCGCCAGCGGCGACGCCAAGAGTGATCGCCGCGTTCGAGCCGATCGTCAGGGTCCCTGCATTCGCGAAGGAATCTGTCGCAACGGCGGCCGTCAGAGTACCGATGGTGGCTTGATACGCTCCCGTAGCATTCGGCGTGCCCGTCAACGCAACGGAATTGGCTTTATCTGTGACGGTCAAATTGGCAGACATCGCATCGTTGAGCGCCCCAGCCGGGGTGTAGGCATTTACCGCAATGACATTCAATGTTGTGCCGTTATTGCTGACCACCGCCTGCAAGTTGCTGCCGGCCGTCTGATTGTTGTTGATGAAGTTCGCCAGATTGGCAAGCGTATCGGTCTGCCCGGCAACACCCAGATTGATCGCTCCACCGGCCGTCGTGGTGCCATCCGTCATGCTAGGCGTAAATGCAAGGGTAGCAGCACCAGTAAAGGCTTGATCAAGAAGGAGGGTTCCGCCACCTAGTATCTGATTGGCGGCATTCGTTGTTATGGTTGCCATCACCTGACCCGCGGGGTGCGCCGCCGCCGTCAGGCCGCCGAAGGTCGGTTGAACGATGGTCGTCGATGCCGTGGATGCATCGGTCAGGCTGGTGCCAGACACCGCAGCGCTACTAGACGCAGAGGTAAAGGTCAGCACGGTTCCCGCTGCGGCGCCGTTCACCGTAGAGGTATTCACTGCGGCGGTAATGCCATAGCCGGCCGCGTTGATCGTTGAGGCCAGGTTGGCAAGCGTATCGGTGGAGTTGGCGGTGCCCAGAGTAAGAGTGTGCACCCCTCCATTCGCGTCCGTGATCGAGAGGGAGCCACCCAGCGTATCAGACGCGCCGCCGACCGTCAGTGTGCCGATCCCGCCGACGCCGTCGGATCCCGCGCCCACGCCCGCGCCAGAGATAATGATGCCGGTGTCGGTAGCGCCGCCGCCGCTGTCATTGGCAGACTTCGCGGCACTGACGGAGGAGGTTCCTGCCTGTGCAGCCGTGCCGAAGGAGGCGGTCAGGCCCAGGCCGGAGTTGTTGATGGCGCTCATCAAGCCATTCACGGTATTGGCGTAGGTGGTGCCCGCGCCCACGCTGATGTTGGCCGTGGACTGAACCGCCGCGCCGTTGGCCCCAGTGCTCAGGTAGTTGACGGCGACCGTGGTGGTTTGACTGGCGGTGCCCAGGCTGTCGCTTTGAGCAGCGTCGACGCCGCCCGAGGAGAGATCGATGAACACGTTGTTGGCGCCGTTGCTGTACGCCATGAGGCCGCCAGTGTCGCCCAGGTTGGAGGACGACAGGGTGCGGATATTCAAATCATCGACGGACGATCCCTGCGCCGAGGAATCACCGGTGTAGATGTTGGTGTTGGAGTTGAAGACCTGCTCCTGGTTATAGGTGGTGGTGGCACCAATATTGTTGACTTCCGACAGGATCGACTGGTACTCCTGATTGGCCGCCAGATCCTGGGTCGCGTTGAGGGTGCCGTTCGCGGCTTCGGTAGCCAGCGTGACGGCGCGGTTGAGCAGGCTGGTGACCTGCGACAGGGCGCCATCAGCCACCTGCAGCAGGCCTACTCCTTCCTGCGCGTTGGTTTCTGACTGGGTCAGCGCCGTCTGGTTGGCCTCGAGGCCGTTGACCAGCGAAAGACCTGCCGCGTCATCCGCGCCAGAGTTGATCTTCGAACCGGAAGACAACTGCTGCAGGACCGTCGACAGGCTGTTGTTTGTGTTATTGAGACTGTTCTCCGCATACACCGCGGAGAGGTTATTTAAGACACCCAGGGACATGGGGTTTCTCCTTGTTGGATGCGGTGATTTGCGGCCCTTTTCCGAGAGTGCTCCCATCTTGTAACGACCGTGGGTAGCTGCTGCCGGCTCGGAACCGACGCATCTGGCCCCTTCTTCGGCGTGGCCTCCAGGGACTTTATGAGATGGCGAATTGTGTCCCCGCGCGGACACTTCTGCGACTTTGGTTTTATTTTTTTAACCTTTTGCGCCTGATGCCGATAACTCCAATGGAGGAGGCTGGAAATGATCGAGTTGACGCGACTCAACGGCCGCTCGATGGTGGTGAACAGCGACCTGATCAAGACGGCCGAAGCTTCGCCGGATACGATGCTGACGCTGATCAACGGCGAGAAGCTGATTGTGCGCGAGGAGATTGGCGAGGTGGTGGAGCAGGTGCTGGCCTACCGGGCGCGGTTGCTGGCCGTGGTGGCCAAGCGGCTGCATCACTTCAGCGATCTGGAGCGTGCGGCAGCCCTGACGAGCCTGGATGTGGAAGGGCAGCCCGCGGGTCCGATCCAGATGAAACAGACCGGCGATTTTCCGCAGTAGAAGCCGCAGGTTTGGGGAATTCCTCGAGGGAACGGCATATGGATAAAGCGAGCATCGGCGGAGCGTTTCTGGCGATCGCCGGGATTATTGCCGGATTACTGATCGAAGGCGGCAACCTGGGCCAGATTCTGCAGCCCACAGCGGCGCTCATCGTGTTTGGCGGCACATTGGGCGCGGTGATGCTGCAGTTTCCACTGACTACCGTTGTGGCGGCCTTCCGCGGTCTGGGGCGACTGTTTGCCGCGCCGCGCAAACAGGAGACGCAGCTGATTCGCGAGCTGGTGGCGTTTGCCAACAAGGCGCGGCGGCAAGGCGTGGTTTCGCTCGATGCCGATTTGCAGGCCATCCAGGATCCATTTTTGCGACAGACGCTGATGCTGGCGGTGGACGGAACCGAGCCGGTGGAGCTGCGCAAAATCATGCACGTGAGCCTGGAGTCGCTGACGGAAGAACAGGAGCGCCTGCCCGCAGTGTTCGAGTCGGCGGGAGGATTCTCTCCGACCATCGGCATCCTGGGCGCCGTGCTCGGCCTGATCCAGGTGATGCAGCATCTGGACAACATCAACGAGGTGGGCCGCGGTATTGCGGTGGCGTTCGTGGCCACGATTTATGGCGTGGGCATTGCGAATCTCTTTTTTCTGCCATTCGCGGGCAAGATGCGGCTGCGCATTCAAAGCGGCCACCGCCGGCGCGAGATGATGCTGGAAGGCGTGATCGCGATTCTGGAGGGCATGAACCCGCGCATGCTCGAGATCAAGCTGGCCGGCTTCGTTGAGGGCTCGAACCAGGAGCAGCGGGAGCGCGCCGCATGAGGGCGCGCGTGCCCCGCAGCCGCGTCGGTCACGACCGCTGGCTGGTGTCGTACGCCGATTTCATCACGCTGCTGTTCGGATTCTTCGTCGTGCTCTACGCATTTGCGCGAGCTGACCAGAAAAGACAGGTACAGGTCTCGATGGCCATCGACACCGCCTTCCGTTCCATGGGTTTTTCTTCGAATTCCGATGCATCTGCAGGCGCGGAGGCCGGAGCACAATCGGGGAACACCGCAATGAGTGAGGAACTGCTGACGCCGATGCAGGTGAAGTACGATCTCGACCGCATTCAACGCGATCTGGCACTCACATTGGCCAAACAGATTGCGGCGCACACAGTTTTGCTGGAGATGGGGCGCGATGGACTGGTGATCAGCCTGCGCGAGGCGGGATTTTTTGATTCCGGTTCGGCGACGCCCAAGGCGGAGGCCCTGCCGACGCTGCGCCAGATTGCCGACCGGCTGGGCGCCACGCCCTACGATCTGCGCATCGAGGGCCACACCGACAATGTGCCCATCCACAACGCGGAGTTCGACTCCAACTGGGAGCTTTCGGCGGCGCGCGCCACGCATATTGCCCGGCTGTTTCTGGAGATGAAGGCGATTCCTGCCGATAGGCTGTCAGCCGCGGGGTACGCCGAGTTTCATCCTGTGGCCAGCAACGATACGGTGGCGGGCCGCGCGGAGAACCGGCGCGTGGATCTTGTGGTGCTGCCGCGGACGGAGATCGACTTTGCGGCTTCGAGTGCCACGCAGCCTTCCGGACCGTGGCAGAAAGTGACGGACGAATAAGCAAGTCAGCGAGTGAGCAAGCCAGCGAGTGAGCAAGCCGTCCAGTCAGCCGCTTCTCAGTCCATGCCGAGGACTTTGACGATGACGCGTTTGCGGCGCTGGCCGTCGAACTCGGCATAGAAAACACGCTGCCATGTACCGAGGTCGAGATGGCCGTTGGTGACAGGCAAAGTGGTCTCGTGGTGCAGGAGCAGTGACTTGAGGTGCGCGTCGCCGTTGTCCTCGCCGGTCTGGTGATGCTTGTAGTCGGGACGCGCGGGGGCCAGCTCCTCGAGCCATTTGCCGATGTCTTCGATGAGTCCGCTTTCATGATCGTTCACGTAGACGGCCGCCGTGATGTGCATGGGCGAGACGAAACAGAGGCCGTCTTTGACGCCGCTGCGCTGAACGATCTGCTCCACCTTATCAGTAATGTGCACCATTTCGCGACGCTTGCGGGTTTCAAAAACCAGGTATTCTGTGTGACTCTTCATGCAGATCTCCTTGACAGAGCCGAAGGATTGCGTAACGTTCTTCACTTATCCTAAAGTGAGCCGTGACCTCTCGACGACCGCCCAATTCTGCCCAACGTTTGCGCCGCATGCACGATGCATTGCTGCGCGCGTATGGGCCGCAGCACTGGTGGCCGGCGAAGACGCCGTTTGAGGTGATCCTGGGCGCGTATCTGACGCAGAATACGGCGTGGAAGGCGGTGGAGCGGTCGCTTGAAAACCTGCGCGCGGCGAGCGGGCTGACCGTCGAGGGCTTGCGCAAGATTCCTGTGGCCAAACTGCGGCGGCTGATTCAACCCTCGGGGTTTTATACGCGCAAGGCGCCTGCGTTGAAGGCCTTCGTGGACATGCTGGACAAGGAGTTCGGCGGATCGCTCGAAGACCTTGCCGGACTTCCGACCGCGGCGCTGCGGCAACGGCTTCTGGATTTGCCGGGGGTCGGCCCCGAAACCGCCGACGCGATTCTGCTTTACGCGCTCGGACACGCGGTTCCCGTGGCCGACGAGTATCTAAGGCGCATCGCCGAGCGGCACGGGCTGCTGAAGACTGCGCCGGGCCGCGCCAGGATCACGTATGACGCGCTGACTGAGCTGACGCGGCGCACGTTTGCCGGCGATGCGAAAGAAAACCATGGGCGGCTCTACAACGAATTTCACGCTTTGACGGTGGCCGTGGGCAAGGCGCACTGTGGACGGACGGCACACTGCGAAAAATGTCCGCTGGCCGGCGATTTGAAAGACAGCTTTTAGCTGTCAGCTCTCAGCTTTCAGATTGTTCGTGCGGGGATCCAGGCGCCACGTTCTCGCGTGATGGGCTGAAAGCTGAAAGCTAAAGGCTGATAGCTGCTTCTTGGCGTAATCTGAAAGCATCATGAGTCCAACTCCGCAGCAACAGCCCCAAGTGAATTTGACCCAGACCGCAGATTACCGCGAGTCCTACGCGAACAGCGTGCAGGTGCGTGTGAGCGTGTGGGATTTCCAGCTCGTCTTCGGTCTTGCTTCCAGCGAAAGCCCTGAGCAGGTGACCATCCGCAACCACCAGGCCATTTTTCTGAGCCCGCAACAGGCCAAAGCGCTGTGGAACGTGCTGGGCCAGAACATTGCGCAATACGAACAAGCCTTCGGCACGCTGAACCTGGAACCGCAGAACCAGAATTTTCCGCGCGGGCCCGTGAATTAAAACAGGGCCCGGGCCACCCCATCAAGCACAAATCGCTTGATGGGAACCCCGGCAGGGAACAAGAGACCTAGAAGCCGAGGGACTGAACCCAAGGAGCAAATTGTTGCGCTTCGGAAGAATGCTTACTCCGCGGCTGGATGCGCCGCTGCCGCTGTGGATGGTCTTTCCGGTCATCTTTGTGGCGCTGTACTTGAGCCACTTTACGCTGCTGCGCCTGCCCTACTACTGGGATGAAGCGGGCTACTACATCCCCGCGGCGTGGGACTTCTTCCGCACCGGTTCGCTCATCCCCACCAGCACGCTTACGAACGCGCATCCGCCGCTGCCGAGCATTTATCTAGCGCTGTGCTGGAAGGCTTCAGGTTTTTATCCCGAGGTGACGCGCGAGGCCGTGCTGCTGGTGGCGACGCTGGGCCTCCTGGCGGTGTGGCGGCTGGCGATGCGCCTGGTGGGCGTGGCCTCGGTGGCGTTCTGGACCGTGCTTCTCACCGGCCTTTATCCCATCTGGTTTGCGCAAAGCTCGCTGGCCCACGCCGACATCTTTGCCGCGGCCTGTTCGTTGTGGGGATTGAATTACGCACTGCCCAATCGCAGCCGCACGCCGTGGGCCGCCGCGTTGTGGTTTGCCGCCGCCGCGCTATCGAAGGAGACGGCGATCGTGATTCCGCTGACGCTTGCCCTGGTAAACCTGGCCGTGGGATTCAGGAGCGGAGGGCCGGTGCGCGGCCGGCTATGGCGCGAGGCGGCGTGGCTCTCGAGTTGCGTTGTGCCCCTTGGCGCGTGGTATGGGTACCACTACGCGAAGACCGGGTTTCTCTTCGGCAATCCGGAGTTCTTGCGCTACAACGCGGAGGCGACGCTCACGCCGCTGCGGATTCTGGCAGCATTCGGGCATCGCATCCTGCACCTGACGGCGCACATGAATCTTTTTGTGCCGGTGCTGATGGCTTTCGCGGCGCTGCTGTTGAGCCCGCGCACCGAAGCGGAGGGTTACGAGCGGGCATCGCTCGATTCGCTGGTGCTGCTGCGCATTTTCTGCCTGCTGCTGGCCAACGCGGTGCTCTTCAGCGTGCTGGGCGGCGCACTGCTCACGCGTTATCTGTTGCCCATGTATCCGTTGGTGCTGTTGTTGGCCGTGTGCACGTTGTACCGCCGCGTGCCTTACTGGTACGGGCTTACGCTGCTGGCGGCCGCGGCGTTCGTTGCCGGGCTCTTCGTGAATCCGCCCTACGGGTTTGCGCCGGAAGACAACCTGGCGTACGCGCACGTGATTCGCATGCACCAGGCCGGCATTGCGCAGCTCAGAAAACTTTATCCTGACGCGACAGTACTGACGGCGTGGCCCATGAGCGACGAACTCACGCGGCCCGAACTAGGTTACGTGAAGAAACCGTGGGAGGTGTTCGCCATCGACGACTTTACCGCCGGCGAGGTGGCACGCGCAGCCGGGGAGCCGGAGAAGTACTCAGCGGCGCTGGTGTTTTCCACCAAGTACGATCCGCCGCTGCCGCTGCCCAGCCTGAGCGGCGAGGCGTTCGACGAGCGCTACTTCGGTTTGCACCACGATCTGCCGCCGGAACTGATCGCGAAACAACTGGGTGGAACGCTGGTTTGGGAGCGCCGCGACGATGGCTTGTGGATTGCGCTGATCCGCTTCAACCGGCAGGTGGAAGCGCGGCTGGAAAAAAGAGCTCTCAGCTTTTAGCTTTTTCGCACTTATCCCACGCTGAAGGCTCCTGCAGGAACAAGCCGATAGCTGAGAGATCGTCGGTTCCTGTCGCTCCGCTCAGTGCTCCGGACGCTCGGCAATCTCCCTGAACTTGAGATAGACGGCATTCGTCCAGCCGAAGCCGATCACATTCTGCGTGTAGCCGCCTGTCACCGTTACTTCGGCATTGCCCGCCACTACGTTGTATTTTTCACGGATGGTGCCGTCGGCGGCGAATCCGGCATCGACCGTAGCGTTGAAGTGACGCGCGATGCGCACGGCGTCGGCGTGGAAGCCCATGGCCTCAAGTCCGGCCACAGCAATCCAGTTGGTGGGCGCCCAGCCGCAGGGCTCATCCCATTGCAGGCCGCTGTTGGTGGTGCTCATGGAGAGCCCGCCGGGACGCTCGAACACGCTGAGCTTCTGCTCGGTGGCGTTGGCCTGTTCACGCGTGGCCACGCCTGCCCAGAGCGGGTAGAACGATGTGAGGTAGGCGTAGGTGGAGGGTTTATTGCGCACAAAATCGTAATCGGCGAAGACACCCTGTTTGGGCTGCCACAGGTAACGCCCGATGGCGGCGGCGCGGGCGGTGGCGCGGCGATCCCAGTGGAGGGCGTCCTGCGGTTTTCCGAGGAGATGCGCGAGATGCGCCAAGTCGCGCTCGTAGCGGTAGAGCAGGCTGTTCAGGCACACCGGGGCGTCGTGATGCGTGGCGCCGGAGAAGGGACCAAAGCGGTCGCTGGAATCGAAGCCCGATTCGCGCATGGCGCGATCGCCCGCGTAGAAGTCGCGGCTGAGCCGGTAGCCGGAGAACCAGGCACGCGCGCACAACAGGCTGGCGTGAACGTCGCAACTGGTTTGCTTGAGGCGCGCCGCTTCTGCCGCATCGGGGTGCTCCGAGCCCTTGACGAGAAAAGCCGCGCCCTCGGGGCTGGGATGCTCCACGAGCGAACGGATCACGTCGCGGTAATAGGTGTTGGAGTCGGCCATTTCGGGCACGGGGCCTGAGCCGTAATCGAAGTAGCGGGCGAGACCGGTGTGGCCGGCCAGGTGTTCCGGCCGCGTCCATGTGGAGTAGTCCTTTTCCGCGACGGTGTAGGCGTGTTGCAGCCAGCTCATGGCCTGAATGCGGCCGGCGGGCGTGGCAGGAAAACTGGCCGGATCCTCAAAGACGGCGCGAATCATCGAGGTGAGAAACGGCGGCTGCGAGCGGGTGAGGTAGTAAGTGCGGTTGGCGTTGAGAACGGCGCCATACTGCTCGACCTCGAAGAGAAAGTTGTCGACGATATCTTTGGCGAGCGCTTCTCTGTGGTCGGATTCCAGGCCGAGAATAATAAAAAAACTATCCCAGCCGTACATTTCGTTGAAGCGGCCGCCGGGAACGACGTAGGGGTGGGGCAGATAGAGTAGGCCCGGCGCGGAAAGTTCCTCGGGGCGCACGTCGCCCAGCTTTTGAATGCGGCGCGGCAGCGCGGCTATGCGGATAGGACAGCGCTCGGCGGCGGCTGAAACCTCAGGCGGGGTGACGAAACCGGCGGGGAGATAAAGAACGGGGACCGCGGCCACCTTGGTGTCGGTGAGCGCTGCGCAATCGGTGGCGGAACGGGTGAGCGAGTCCCACGAGGCGTGGATGTAACGAAGGGTTGCCTGGGAATCAGGCGCGGCCGGGCCGGGCGTCTGGGCGGGGGATGCTGCAAGCGCAGCCAAGAACAGCCATCGAAACAGTCTCATGCCAACTCCTGAAGCAGTGTGAATTCCTGGAGTGTACCGTACGGCACGGATTTTTTCAGGCAATCCGGGAACAGTTTTCGCGTGCGCGGTGTCTACACAAGCACAGTGGTACCGAATGGGATGATCGGAGGGCCGTGAACCTCCCGCTCCCGCGCCTCGTTGAACGATGCGCAGAGCGGGCCGGCAGGTTGCGCTTTGCGGCAAGCCCTCCGTCTTCCCAAACGGCGCGGCTGAATTCGAGGTTTCAGGGAGGCGGCCATGTTTGAAGACGCAACATTTGAATCGATGGGTACGATCCACACGCGCAGTCGCAGCTGGATGATTGCGACGTTCGGCTTGAACGGGTCGATCATCGCGATTCTGATTGCGATTCCCTTCATTTATCCCTCGGTGCTGCCGCAGATGATGAGCCCCATTACGCTGGCAACGCCGACTGCCGTGGAGGAGACGCATCCCGTGGTGCGGCAGACTGCGCCGGCGACGGCGCAGGCCTCGGATATGTACGAAGGCAGGGTCGTGCCGCCGCGCGCAATTCCGCCCGGCATTTTCGTTCCCAACGACCGCGAAGATCCGGGCTACATCAATTCGAGTGTCCTTGCCGCGGGCCCTACAGGTCTCCCCGGCACCGGATGCGATCCGCTTAGCTGCGGCCACGCACAGACCGTTGTGCAGCAGGCCGCGCAGCCGACGCGGCGCGTCTCAGGTGGCGTGATGGAAGGCATGCTGGTCCATCGCGTGCTTCCCGTTTATCCGGCGATGGCGCGCGCTACGCACACTGCCGGCCGCGTCGAGCTGCAGGCAACCATTTCGCGAACGGGAACCATTGATAATCTGCGCGTGTTGAGCGGGCCGTCGCTTCTGGTTCAGGCTGCGATCGATGCCGTGACGCAATGGCGCTATCGGCCCTACCTGTTGAACGGCGAGCCCGTGGAAGTGGAGACCACGATCAACGTCGACTTCAGGCTGGACTAGCGCAAATCAGCTCTGGTGTTGCAATTACGCGAGCGCGGGCGCCTATCCTTCCGGACTTCATCCGCCACGGCGGGCGAGGCCCGAGGCGCCCGCATTTTTTCACCTGGCGCGCGGCGGGCGGATTCGGCGACAATGGCTTCTGCCATGAAAACCCCGACTCGCCGTCAATTTCTAAAAACCGCCGCAGCCACCATTGCAGCGATTGCCGCGCCGCGTAGTCTGCGCGTTGCCGCGCAGGGACAAGCAAAGACGAGGGTCCTCATCGGCTCGCATGGGGACAACGGAATTCTTGCGTATGACTGGGACCCTCAGACTGCGGCGCTTACGCCCCTCGGTGTCGCAGCGAAGACTCCCAAAGTCGCGTGGCTGGCGACCATGCGCGGGACGGGCTCGAGCAGGTTCGTATTCTCCGCGTCGGAACTCGATACATTCAACGGTAAGCCAACCGGCGAAGTGGCGAGCTTTCAAGTGGCGGGCGGAGAATTGCAGCCACTTTCGGCGCGGAACTCGGCGGGAACGGGGACCTGCCACGTGGCTGCGGACGCGACGGGGCAGATGCTGCTCGCCGCCGACTACACGGGAGCGAGCGCGGCCAGCTTCCGCATCGAAAATGGCAAGCTGAGCGAGGCGGTGTGGACCGAGCACTACACCGAACACGGTCCGAATCCGGCGCGGCAGCCGATCGCGCACGCGCATTTTGCGTCCTTCTCGCCCGATAACCGCTTCGCCTACATCAACGATCTCGGCGGCGATTGCATTCATATTTACAAGCCCAATCCGGCGACTGCAGAGATGACGCCGGCGGGAGTCTATCGCGGAGCGCCCGGCTCCGGCCCGCGCACGCTGCATTTCCATCCCAACGGATACACAGCGTACTCCATGAACGAGCTGGTTTCGACGGTGGATTTGCTCCATTGGCACAAAGACGACGGAGGCCTGACGTTCGTCGATCGCATCGAGTTGCTGCCGGCCGATTACAAGCCTTCCGCGGTAGCTTCAACCGGCTGCGATACGGTGATCACGCGCGACGGCCGGTTTGTTTACTTTGCCAATCGTGGCGATAACTTCCTCTATGCGTTCCGCGCCGATTTTGCCACCGGCAAGCTCACGCCAATGAAGCGGTCGAATTGCGGAGGCAAAACGCCGCGGAATTTCACGCTCGATCCCACGGAGCGATGGATGCTCGTTGCGAACCAGGATTCAAACCTGATCGGCGTGTTCGCGCGCGATCCGAAGACCGGCGAGCTGGCCGATGAGGCGAAGAGCAGCGTGGCAGCGGAAGCGCCGATGCGGATTCTGTTTGTGTGAGCTAGGTCCGCGATGCTCCCAGGCGGGTGAGCTTCTCAAGGAAATACTCTTTCCAGCTATCTGTCAGTGCATCCACATCGAGTGCCCTGCGCACCATGGCTGCATCCTTGGCGTCATACTTCTTCGCCACATACAAGCGTGTGACATCAGAGACCGGAACCGAGTGCGGGTCGAGACTTAGCGTTCGAATTTCGTCGCCTGCTCCGACCTCGCCTTCGCGGATTACGGCGAGGTAGAACCCCGTGCGGCCACTTTCGAGAAATCGCCTGATCATACCGTCAGATTCAAAGCGGATGCCGAGCTTGTAACAGGGCAGGCGGGGCTGAGTGACCACAACCTCTGCAGATCCGATCGCGAATCGGTCGCCGATGTGAATGGAATCCTCGCCTGGACCGTCGATCGTAAAGTTCTCACCGAAGGCTCCTGGGGGCAGCGGGCGGTCGCGCATTTCCGCTTTCCAGTAAGCGTAGTGGGACAGCTGATAGCAATAGACGGCCTTGTCTTTGCCGCCGTGGACGGTCAGATCTGATTGCCGGTCTCCATCGAGGTTCAGTGTACGAAGCGCAACGCGGCCTTGGACCGGTTCTTTGTAGATAGAAGTGGTTACGATCTGTCCATGCCAAAGGACTTCCTTCGGCAATCCGCAGTTTACGGAAATGAGTTTCATCGCGGACCTCATGCGAGGCGAGTTTAAGCGGCCTGCGTCTCGCCCTTCAACTGCTCGGCCTGGTAGTGGGCGATGAGCGCGTCGACGATGGGCTGCAGCCGACCCTGCATGACCAGATCTAGTTGGTGCAGGGTGAGGCCGATGCGGTGGTCGGTGACGCGGTTCTGCGGGAAGTTGTAGGTGCGGATCTTCTCGCTGCGGTCACCGGATCCGACTTGCTGTTTGCGGGCCTTTGCGAGTTCGGCGTTCTGCTTTTCCATCTCCATTTCATACAACCGCGAACGCAGCACCCGCATGCCTTTTTCGCGATTCTTGATTTGCGATTTTTCGTCCTGGCAGCTAACCACGGTGTTCGTGGGCAGGTGGGTGATGCGCACTGCCGAGTAAGTGGTGTTGACGGACTGGCCGCCGGGGCCGGAGGAGCAGAAAGTGTCGATGCGGATGTCCTTGGCCTCGATCTTGATGTCGACCTCTTCGGCCTCGGGCAGCACGGCGACGGTGATGGCGGAGGTGTGCACGCGGCCCTGCTGCTCGGTTTCAGGCACGCGCTGCACGCGGTGCACGCCCGACTCCCACTTGAGCTGCGAGTAAACGCGGTCGCCTTCGATGATGGCGATCACTTCCTTGTAGCCGCCGATGCCGGATTCCGAAAGCGAGAGCACTTCGACCTTCCAGCGCTTCTGCTCGGCAAAGCGCGTGTACATGCGAAAGATTTCGGCGGCGAAGAGCGAGGCCTCGTCGCCGCCGGTGCCGGCACGGATTTCGAGGATGATGTTCTTTTCGTCGTTGGGGTCCTTGGGCAGCAACAGCACTTTGAGCTCTTCTTCGAGGGCCGCGGCGCGCGGCTCGAGCGCGGCGATTTCTTCTTCGGCCATCAGGCGCAGATCGGCGTCGTTTTCTGCGAGCATCTGGCGCGCGTCGGCCAGGCCCTGGCGCACCTGCTTGAGCTCGCGGTACTTTTCCACAGGCGTCTCGATCTCGCGCAATGCCTTGGCGGTTTTCTGATACTTCTCGTGGTCGTTGAGGACCTCGGGCAGCGCGAACTGCGATTGCAGGTCGTTGTAGCGCTGTTCCATTTGTTCCAGGCGATCGAGGATCATATGCCGGCCCTCCGGGCTTTCAGGTCTTGGACGAGTGAAGTGAAAGAGTGAGTCGAGTGAATTGGCGCAGGAAGGGTGTATGCGGCGGGCGCCGCTAGAGGAGGGCCGGGATGGGTTGGTGAAGGGTCACTACAATTCCTATATTAACGCGAAAGACGAAAAGCAACCGCAGGTCCTTCGGCTCGCTTGGCGCATTTCATGCGCCAGGCTCGCTCAGGATGACATCCGATTTTTGTCGCTCAGGATGACAGTTCAGTGAGTTACACACCGCCTTTGCCGAGCAGGATGCCGATGCCGTAAGTGACGGCGCCTTCAACCGCGCCAACGACGGTCATTTCGAGGCCTGAGGACCACCAGGAGCGCACGGTGATGAGCGACTTGGCGGCGCCGACGGCGAAGTGCGCGGCGAGCGAGATGACGGCCGCGGCGATGACGGCCGGGATTCCCTGCATGAAGAAGAAGGGAATGACCGGAATCATGGCACCGACGGCGGTGGACAATGCGCCGGACGTGGCGGAGACAAGGGGGTTGGCGAGGGCTTCTTCACTGGAGCCGAGACGCTCGGCGGCCAGGGCGCGCAGCAACTGCTCGGGGTCGCTGGCGATGTGGTTGACCATGTGGATGGCGTCTTCTTCGGGAAGGCCCTTCACCTGGTAGTAGAGCTGGAGTAGTTCGCGGGCCTCGGGTCCGTTCATCTGGATGGCTTCGCGC
>Ga0326727_10011949_pt1 | contig 19971 bp, 22 predicted proteins | sample MB2enrmetagenome_FD_207643 | JGI IMG/M metagenome (GOLD analysis project Ga0326727, IMG submission 207643) | Lab enriched peat soil microbial communities from McLean, Ithaca, NY, United States - MB29MY | ecosystem: Environmental > Terrestrial > Soil > Wetlands > Peat | place: USA: New York...
GTTGCGTGGGCGCGGGCTGCTGGGCGCGGGCGATTGCAGCGCATAGGGCCAGCGACAGGAGCGCAGCAGCGGCGAATCCCTTGAGGGCACCCGAAAGCATCTTTCTCCTACTGCGAAGGCGCATAGTATCCCTCGCGGAAGTGTACGGTCAGCAGCGGAAGACCGGGCGGGGGCGCAAGCTTCACCTTGAGTTTACGCCAGCTTCCGTCATGCTTCGGCTCGGTGGGGTTGTAGCCGAGGACGTACTGGTTGCGCAGTTCGGCGGAGATGCGCGAGGCAATGTCCTCCAGATCGCCGGCGTCGCTGACCGTGAACAGGCGTCCCCCGGTGCTCTCGCATATCTCCTTGAGCAGTTGCGGGCCCATCTGCTCCTCCGGGCTGGGGGCGTAGTTGTCGAAGATGCCGATGGAGTAGATCTGGACGCCGGCCTCGCGCACCACGCGCTCCAGTTCGTTCTGGGTGTAGCGGCTGCGGTTGTCGCCTCCGTCGGAGATGATGAGCAGGGCCTTGCGCTCGTAGCGGGCCTGGCGCAGGTGGTCCACGCCGAGATAGATGGCGTCGATGAGCGCGGTGCGGTTCTCCGGCTTGAGCATGACCATGCGCGCCTCCACGTCGTCCACGTCGGAGGTGTAGTCGACGATGACCGAGGGGCGGTCGTTGAAGCCGACCACGAAGAACTCGTCCTGCGGGTTGGAGGTGCGCAGGAACTCGGTGAGCGCCTTTCGCGCGCGCGCGAACTTTGAAGTCATGCTGCCGCTGAGGTCGAAGACGACGCCGATGGTGATGGGCGCGTCCTCGCTGGAGAAGTAGCGGATGGTCTGGGGGACGTTGTTGTCGGTGACGGCGAAGTTCTCCTTTTCCAGGCCGGTGACGATCCGGTTCATGGGGTCGGTGACCGTCACCGGGACCTGGACGAGGTTGACGTCGACGCGCAGGCGGGCGTCGGGGTGCGAGGCACCCTCGGCGGCCACGCTGGTCCCGCCCTCGACGACCGGCTTCCGGGCTTCGGAATTGGAATCCGGCGGCTTCGGCGGCGGCGCGGGCGTCTGCACGTTGCCCAGCGGGTTCTCCTGGGCGCGGCCAGGGAGGGGCGTGCCCAGGGCGAAGGCAGCCAGGCCCAGCGCGAAAGCTGCGCGCGCCAGCCGCGTGCGGCCCTCTCTGCCCGTCCTGCCCAACGCGAACCGCATGACCCACCTCATAACGCTTGCGCGACTTATATCATCTCGCACTCCCTCTCGTCTCTTAGACTCCGCATCGCCGGGAGGGGATGCAGCAGCGCTGGCGGCGCCGCAGGGCAAACCAAGGCGGCGGCGGCAACCTGCACCCCGTACAATCGATGGCAGAGCATCTTTCAGGAGCGCCGAGACCCTGCATGGCCCGCATCTATCCGTTCCGCGCACTTCGCTACGACACCTCCCGCGTCAGGATGGAGGATGTGGTCACGCAACCCTACGACAAGATCACCCCGGAGATGCAGCAGCGGTACTACGAGGCGAGCCCGTACAACCTGGTCCGCATCATTCTGGGTAAGCACGAACCGGACGACACTGAGGCGCAGGAGTTTCTGCCCGCAGGCGAGCGGGCCCACAACGTCTACACGCGCGCGGCGGAGTGGCTGCGCCAGTGGCGCAGAGAGGGGATTCTGGCCGAGGAGGCGGAGCCCGCGCTCTACGGCTACTCACAGACCTACACGGTGCCGACCTCGAGCGCCGCGGCTGGGAACCAGCAGGTGCGCGAGCGGCGCGGGTTCATTGCGCTGGGGCATCTCTACGAGTACGCGGACAAGGTGGTCTACCGGCACGAGCAGACCTTTCCCAAGTACAAGAGTGACCGCCTGGCGCTCTTCAAGGCGACCCGCGCCTACTGTGAACAGGTGTATATGCTCTACTCCGACCCGGCGTTTACGGCGGAGAGGCTGATCTTCGGCACAGGGAAGGACGGGAAAGACACTCGTGCCGCCGACCTGGCGATTACGGATGAGTACGGCGTGGTGCATCGCGTGTGGAAGCTGACCGACCCGGCGCTGATCAATCCCATTCTGACCGCGATGGCGGACAAGAAGCTGATCATCGCGGATGGCCACCACAGGTACGAGACTTCCGTGGCCTACGCCAAGGAGCGGTCGGCGCAGCTTCGGCTGCCGCTGGGCGAGCCTCTCGACCCGGAGGAGAAGCTGAGTCCGGGCCGCCTGCCCGCGCCGCCATTTCCCGAGGCGGCGATGATGATGACGTTCGTGAACATGGACGCGCCGGGAATCACGATTCTTCCGACCCACCGCGTGGTCTTTGGGCTGAAGGAGTTCAGCGCCGCACAATTTCTGGCCGCCGCGCAGGAGTTTTTCACGGTGACGCAGTTGGATTCGGCGGACATGAGGGTGTTGGCCGAGTCCGAGGGCACGGCGTTTGTGGTGGTGACGCGCGATGGAAATCATCTGCTGCGGGCCAGGCCGGAGGCGGTGCGGGCGGCGCTGGCCGGCGTTCCCGCGCGCCAGGCGCAGCTCGACGTGGTGCAACTGCACAGTCTTCTGCTGGACCGGATTCTGGGGCTCTCGCAGGAGAGGATTACGCAGGCCGGCAGCCTGCGCTTCCTGCGCGAGGCGGCGGAGGCGGTGGAGGAGGTGAGGGCGGGCGAGGCCGACATTGCCTTCCTCATCAAGCCGGTCACGCTCGACCAGTTGCGCGAGGTCTCGCTCTCCGGCGACGTGATGCCGCAGAAGTCGACCGACTTTTATCCCAAGCTGCTGAGCGGGCTGGCAATCTATGCGCTGGATTGAGGCGTTTTTTGGAAGTTCTGATCAAGTGTTTGACATGCCCTCAGGGGCTAAGGCCCAGTCGTTCTATGGGCACTTACGGACGGGCTGAAGCCCGTCCCTTTCGAGGCAGTGACTTATCCATAGGTCCCTTGACTCCATCGGTCTAAGATTTGTTTGAAGAAGAACCATTGATCCCTTCTCGCAAGTTCGCCGCCGTTTTTCTCGCCATTGTGGTGAGCGCGGCGACTGCTGCGTTCTGCCTCCGGGCGCAGCCGCAGGGGCAGAGCTTGAACCTCGCGCAGGCGCAGAGCCCTGCCGCATCGCAGATAGACCGCGATCTAGTGGTGCTGGACCCGGCGCACGGTGGGTTGGATGCGGGGGCCACGCTGGGCGACAAAATCTACGAGAAGGATGTGACACTGGCGATTGCGGTGCGTCTGCGCACTGCGCTGACGGCTGCGGGTTTTAGCGTGGTCGCGACGCGGGATTCCGACTCCGTAGATCCCAATCCGATGACCAACGACCAGCGCGCGGAGATTGCCAACCGAGCACACGCGCTGGCGTGCATCGTACTTCATGCCACGGCCAGCGGACCGGGCGTGCATCTGTACACCTCGGCGTTGCAGCCGCCGCAGGAGGATTCGACTGCGAATGTTCCACTCACCCCGCGCGCTGCATTCGTTCCCGTGCCATGGGAGAAGGCGCAAGCCGCCTCTGTCAGCCAGAGCCTGCGCCTTGCCGGCGACCTGAGCGCGGCGCTGGGCAAGGCGAACCTTCCGGTGGTCTCCGGGCGGGAGCCAGTGCGGCCACTGGACAATTTGGAGTGCCCGGCTGTGGCGATCGAACTGGCCCCGCTGCCGGTTGCAGGCAGCGACGCGACGCCAGTGACGGATGCGGAGTACCAGCAGCAAGTCGCTGCTACGTTGACTACCGCGTTACAGGCGTGGCGCGACCATGTGGACCCAATGGCCCCCAATTCAACTGCGACGGGCGCGGGTGGGGCAACAAACGATCCAGCGGCGCAGGCCGCGGCCGCGGCACAGGCAGCGCGAGCGGCGGCTGAGGCTGCCGGGCGAGCTGCGGCCAGGCGGGCGGCAGCCAAGGCTGCGGCAGACAAACCTCATACAGCACTCGGAAGCCAGGCGGGAGGGCAGGGGCAGTCGAACGATGACAAGACGGACAGCGCAGGCCAGGCCGCGCCGGCGAGTTCCTCCACCGATTCAGACGACAACCCGGCGCAAACTGGGGGGACGCCATGATTCCCCGCTACCAGCGCGTTCTCTTCTGGAGCCTGAGCGGCGCGATCCTTCTGATGGCTCTGGTGCTGCTGCGCGGATGCGAGCAGACGCGCGAAAAGCTGACCCGGCATCGCAATGAGACGCCGCTGGCAGCTCCCGTGGCCACGCCCAGCGAGACGGTCCACCTGGCGCTGGCCAGCGACGCCACCGGCTCCATCACTCTGGTGGAGCGCGATGTTGCGCTGCCGACGGAGACGACGGCCCGCGCGCGCGCCTTGCTGACGCGGCTGATCGCGGAGTACTCCTACAAAGGCTCCGCACACCCGCTGGAGAGCGGCCCGGCGGTGGACGATGTCTTTCTGCTCGACCTGCCGCTACGCCCTCCTGTCGCGCCCGGCGGCAAGCCCACGGAGGCAGAGAAGCCAGCGCAGGGAAAGAACGCGGCGACGCGCAAGGACCGCTCCGTGGTTCCGGGGTGGAGCGCGCCCGACGGTCCTCCCTCAAACGCTGACCGGAATCCCGGGCCGCGAACTCCCGGCGGCAAGCTGGCAGTGGTGAACCTGCACGGCAGCTTTGCCGACCACCACCCATCGGGCATCGAGGCGGAGACGCTGACCATCGACTCGATCCTGGGAACCCTCTACGCAAACTTTCCGCTGATTGAGCAGGCGCGCTTTCTGGTGGACGGCCAGCCGCGCGAGACGCTGCATGGGCACGCCGACCTGCTGCGCACCTACGACGTGGTCGACACCAGCAAGTCCGCACAACCGGCCACGGAGGAGGGCCACTAATGGGCGCGAAGGGTTTGACTATCGGGGTCTTCGACTCGGGCTTCGGCGGGCTGACCGTGCTGCGCGAGCTGCTGCCGCTGGTCGCTGGCTCCCACTGCGTCTACCTGGGCGATACGGCGCGGCTGCCCTATGGGTCGAAGTCGCGGGAGACGATCGCTCGCTATGCGCTCTCCAGCGCGCGATTCCTCCAGCAGCGTGGCGCGGAGTTGCTGGTAGTGGCCTGCAATACTGCGGCGGCGCTGGCGCTCGACGATCTGCGCGCGGCGCTGCCCATCCCGGTGATTGGCGTGATCGAGCCGGGGGCCGAGGCCGCGGCGGCCACGTGCAGGGAACAGGGAACAGTCACCCCAGCGAGCCAAGACCGCTCGCCGGGGACCCCGACAGGGAACAGTCACCCCAGCGAGCCAAGACCGCTTGCCGGTGGCCCCGACAGGGAACAGGGAACAGCGGGTGAGGTGTTGGTGCTGGCCACGCAGGCGACGATCGAATCGCACGCATACGCGCGCGCCTTCGCGAAGCTGGGTCTGCGCGCCACCGAGAAGGCATGTCCGCTGCTGGTGCCACTGGTGGAGGAGGGCTGGATCGGCGAGGAAACGCCCGGCGAAGACGGCAGCGCTAAGGACGCGGCGCGCGCTTCCATCACCGCGCAGGTGCTGCGCATCTATCTCGGCGAGGCGCTTCGCGAGGCGCCCGCGAGCCGCGCGCTGCTGCTTGGCTGCACGCATTATCCGCTGCTGCGGCCGGCCATCGAACGCACGCTGGTGGAGCTTGGCCATCCGTTGCGTGTCATCGACTCGGCGCAGGCGACGGCGCGCGCTGTCGAGCGAGTCTTGTCGGAGCAGGGGATTGCGCGCGGATGCCGGGCGGGAGCCGGCGACGCTACCTGCGAGTTCTTTGCCACCGACTCCGTGCGGAAATTCGAGCGGCTCGGCTCGCGCTTTCTGGGACGTCCGGTCGGGCAAGTTCAACTCGTCGATCTGGGTGGGTAAGCAGTGGGCAGTGGTTAGTGGATAGTGGGTAGTGGGTAGTTTTCTCTTATTTAACCCTCGAATCTTGCAGCTTATCCCTCGCATCTCGCATCTCTCACCTTGAATCCTGCATCTCGAACCACGAACCTTGAACCTTGAACCTCAAACCTTATGCCTTATCTGCTGAAGACCGAGCCCGGAACATATTCCTTCGACGATCTGGCGCGCGACGGCGAGACCGTGTGGGATGGCATCTCGAACAATCAGGCCCTGCTCAACCTGCGCAATATGAGGAAGGGCGACCGGCTCGTGATCTACCACTCCGGCGTGGGCAAGGCTGTGGTAGGAACGGCAAAGGTAGTCTCAGTGGACGCGAGCGACCCGCGCAATCCCATCGTGCGCGTCCAGGCAGGGAAGCGGTTGCCGCGCGAGAGGTCGCAGGTCGAGATGCGCGCGGCGAAGGTCTTTCAGGGCTCGATTCTGTTTCGCCAGTTCCGGCTCTCGGTGGTTCCGCTGACCGAGGAGCAGTACGATTGGCTGACGCGCGGCTAAACGACGCAGGGCGCGGAACCCGTTCTCCGCTGCTATCCTAAGGATTGGAATCTCTTGGAAGATTTCTAGGAGTTGCATGATCGATCTGAAGGGCAAAGTGGCCGTGGTCTTCGGCCTGGCCAATAAACGCAGCATCGCCTACAGTGTGGCGCAGAAGCTGGCCGAGGCGGGCGCGATTCTGGTGCTCTCCTACCAGTCGGAGCGGCTGCAGCGCGAGGCCGAAGAGCTGCTGGAAGACCTGGGCCAGACCGGCACGGGGCGCGCCTTCCGCTGCGATGTATCGCGCGATGAGGAGATTGACGCGGTCTTCGCGCAGATTGCCGCGGCATTCCCGAAGATTGACATTCTCATCCACTCGGTCGCGTTTGCTCCGCCCGATGCGCTGAAGAACGATTTTCTGCTCACCGCGCGCGACGACTTCCGCATCGCCCACGATGTCAGCGTCTACTCGCTGATTGCGCTGGCGCGCGCCGCCGCGCCCCTGATGACCGACGGCGGATCGATCCTGACCCTGACCTACTACGGCTCGGAAAAAGTCTTCCCCAACTACAACGTGATGGGCGTGGCCAAGGCCGCGCTGGAGGCCACGGTGCGCTATCTGGCGGCATCACTGGGCGGGAAGAATATCCGCGTCAACGCCATCTCGGCCGGGCCCATCCGGACGCTTGCGGCGCGCGGCATCGGCGACTTCAACCAGATTCTGGACGCCGTCACGCTGCGCGCTCCGCTGCACCGAAACGTGGAGCAGATCGAGGTGGGCAATACCGCGCTCTTCCTCTGCTCGCCGCTGGCCAGCGGCATCACCGGCGAGATCACGTTCGTCGATTGCGGATTCAACATTACCGGAATCTAAATTGCAACACCAGGAATCTAAGACTCTGTTTAGAAAGAATAAGGAGACGAAGATGACTACTGCGGAAGTTTTGCTACAGGACTATGACATGGAGATGGGCATGACGCGGCGCACGCTGGAGCGCGTGCCGGAAGACAAGCCCGACTACAAGCCGCACGAGAAGTCGATGCCCATGGGCAAGCTGACCATGCATGTGGCGACGCTTCCCCTCTTCGGCAAGATCATCCTGACCACGCCCAGCCTGGACCTGGCCAACACCGACATACCACATCCCGACCTGACGTTCCGCAGCCGTGATGCCGCCCTGGCGGCCTTCGACGCCGCTTCCGCCGAGGCCCGCGCCGCGCTGGCCGCCGCCTCTGACGCCAACCTGGCTACGACATGGAAGTTCTCCTTCGGTGACAAAGTGATCTCCGATAGCGTGCGCTCGCTCGCCTTCCGCCACATGTTCTTCAACCACCTCATCCACCACCGCGCGCAGCTTGGTGTCTACCTGCGCCTGAACGACCTTCCCGTGCCAGCGGTCTACGGCCCCTCGGCGGATGAGCCCTTCAAGCCTTAGCCATGCATGGGGACAAAACCTTAACACCGATCCACACCGATGAAACGATAAATGCAAAAAAGAAATAGAGACAAAAGAACATATCTTTTGCCTTCTGGAGAAGCTTGGCCCTGTCTTGATCGGTGCTTTCCGGTGTGATCGGTGTTAGGCCTTTAGCATTTAATCCAAATCGAAGTCGCGCAAGGGCTTGCCCGTGTCCGGCTTCTCCTTGGCCTTTTTGACGGCTTCGGCGAACTTCTTGGCCATCAGGTCGTCCTTGTTCTTCTGCGCGTCGACGGACTGGGCGAAGATGGAGTCGCGGCGTGCGTCGGCCTCGCGCGCGGCGCGGGCAGCGTCGGTGAAGTCCTCGAAGATGCGCTTGCGCGGCGCGGGCGTGTGGCTGATGATGGCGCGCGTAACGGGATCGACCTTCAGCATCGCTCCGCACTCCGGACAGGTCACTTCAAACGCATCGTCGCTCAGGCCCATGTTGTTCACCTCGTCGACAACCATTTTAGAACGGTTACCCGTTGTCCGTTGACAGGTGTCAGTTGTCAGAACGAAGAACGAACAACGCACAACGTCTCAGAGGTGGATGACGAGGTGGCCTGCGCACTGGCCGGCGGCCTCTTCGACCAGGCGCGCGATGAAGCCGGCACTGTCGCCGTGCGCGGACTCCCATGCGGCCAGGAACCAGACGCCAGCCAGGACGCGCTCCTGCGGGTGGGCGTTGGGGAACAGATGCAGCGAGATCGCCTCCGCGTGCTTGCGCAGGCTGGCGTCCTTGTGCAGTTCGGTGGTGGCGGCGAGGCGGCGCAGGCGGTCCATCTGGTAGCGCATCTTGGAGGCGGAGACTTCAGCAGGCCGGGCGAGGCTGAGGTCGAGCGAGGCGAGATAATCCTGCGCGGCGGCGAGCGCTTCGTCGAGCGCGTTGCCTGCGTCGGCCAGTCGGCGCTTGGCCTCGATGGGCATCGCTCGCGCGGCCAGCCGATGGGCCAGCTCGTCAACCGGCAGCATCGCGTCGGGCAGGCCGACCTCGTGCTGCGCCATCACGGCGCCGGTGGCGGGCTCGATCAGCGTGGCCGAAAGACGCGGCAGAATCGGCGTGATGCGTCCCAGAATGCGCTGATAGAGTACGGCGCTCTGCGCAAAGTACGCGACCTCGGCCGGGCCGCCGATATAGGCCGTGGTGGGCAGGACCGTGTCCTGAAAGACCGGACGGAGGAGAGCGTTGGGACTGAGCCGCTCGGGCGCTGCGTCGAGAATCGCCAGCAGCTCGGCGGTCGAGGTTGAGCGGACCGAGTCTCCTGCCTCGGCCTTCCCTGTATCTCCGGCCTTCCAGCTGCCGTCGGGCAGGCGATGCAGGGCCTGACGATTCTGCGCGCCTTCGATCTCGCTAATGAGAAAGAGCAGCGAGGCTCCCGGCTTGACCAACACCTGCGCGTGGTAGCCCGCGGATTCGAGTTCTGCTGCGCGCGCGAGGAGTGCTGCTTCGAGTTCCTCGGCGTGCTCGATGGCAAAGCGCAGCGTGGATGCGCCGAGGGCATGGAACTCGCGGCCCGCGGCGTCCATCACGATGAGGCCGTGGCTGGCGAAGAGGCGCGTCATCAGCCGCGCAAAGGCGCCGGCGAAGGTTGGGACTTGCTTGTTCGCGGGGTGGGAAGAGTAGCACTCACGCAGAAGATCGCAGATGGACGCGTGGTGCATCAGGTCGCTCGCCTGGTCGAGCAGAGCGTTGATGGATTCATGGAGAACCACGCCGCCCACGGGCGTGGCATTGTGTGCGATCTCCGCTGCGAGGCGCAGCGTTTCAACCGACGACTTGCTGAGCAGCGTGACCTGGTCCACCTCTTCGAGGTCGTGATCTTCCGTCGCGAGCCAGAAGATCGGGACGTGTGCGATTCCCGTCTCAGCAGTCGCCTGTTTGGCGCGCGCAATGGCTGTGGCGGCCTTGAGCAGCGTGAGCAGCGGACCTCCCAGCAGCACGACCTGCTGGCCGGTAACGATGGCGCGAGCGCCGGCGCGTAGCTTCGCGATGTTGGCGAGCGTGGCCGGCCCTGCGCCGAATGTGAGGCTCTGCGCTTCGAGCGCGTCGGCCAGCGTGGCGGCATGTAGGCTCGCGACGGGCGGTTGCGGCGAAAGCATCCATGCGCTGCCCAGCGGCTCGGCCCCGTACCACTGGCGCACGGGCACAACAGGCACTTCATTGCTCACGGCTGCGGCTTTGTCGCTGATCGCTGCGGCGCTCTCGCCCATCGCGAGAAAGTCGCGGAAGAGACGGGTGGTATGCGGCAGCGTTGCGATGGGGATACACTCTGAACTCATCAAAATCCTCAGACCGGGGGAGACATCCCTGGGCCAGCTTCCATGTTAGCTTGACCGCTCTCGGAACGGCGCGCGTCGGTTGCAATGGCGCCTTCGATTGGATGCGAGTTCTGCGGCGCCGATGCTGGATGAAGATGCCGGATGATAACGTAGACCCATGGCCGCACACTCAAGCAAGCCCAAGTCCGCATCCGCCTCCACCGCTAGGTCCGCAGCGACGAAATCCGTTGCCAGGAAGCCACGCAAACCGAAGCTTCTTTCGTCGAAGCTGTCGTTCCAGGGCAGGGTCTTCAACGTCTTCACCGACATTCTCATAGAGCCGAGCGGACATAGGCACACGAAGGATGTGATCCGGCACAACGGTTCGGTGGTGATGCTGGCGGTGGATGAGCGGAAGAATCCCGCCGATCCCGACATTATTCTGGAGCGGCAGTATCGCCACGCGGCGGGACAGTTTCTGATTGAGCTACCGGCGGGCAGCCGGAACCCGGGCGAGGCGCCGCTGGCCGCGGCCAGGCGCGAGCTGATGGAGGAGACAGGCTTCCGCGCGCGGCGCTGGACGATGCTGATCCGCTACTTCGCCAGCCCCGGCTTCCTGGGCGAATGGATGCAGATCTATCTCGCTCGCGACATCCGCGAGGGCACTGCAACGCCCGAACTGGACGAGCATATCGAGGTGCTGCGCGTGCCGCTGTCGAAGGCGATGCGCATGATCGCCGACGGCAAGATCCACGACGGCAAGACGATCATCGGGCTATCGCTGTACGACGCGGCACGACGGGATGGAAGGCTGTAGACGCTGAAGAAAAAGTCAGTTACGGCGCGGGAAGATTCCCCCGGGGGCTAAAGCCCAATTCATACGTTGCCCTTATGGCGGGGCTGAAGCCCCGCCCTTTCAAAACCACGAGCTTTTCGTGGTCTGAGAAACCCCTCAGCGTGGGGCGAGCTGCTTGGGGGTGAGCTTGGAGACGATCTCCTCGGCGACCTCGGCGGCGGGTTCCAGGGCGTCCAGGTCCTCGTCGGTGAAGCTCTCGCCCAGGCCACCGAAGCGGCGCTCGCGGTGCTGGTAGTCCAGGATGGCCTCCAGCAGATGGATTCCGCGGAAGTCCGGCCAGAGGCGGCCGGTGATGAAGATCTCAGAGTAGGCGATCTGCCAGAGCAGGAAGTTGGAGATGCGCTGCTCGCCGGAGGTGCGGATGACAAGGTCGGGGTCGGGCATGTGCGCGGTGTAGAGCGCGCCGGTGATGTGGTGCTCGTCCAGCCGCGCTTCGATGCCGTCGACCTGCAGCAGGTCTTCCAGCGAGCAGCCGCGCTGGTCGGCCTCGGCGATGAGGTCGCGGAGGATGGAGCGGGTGGCGTCGACGATCTCCGAGCGCGAGCCGTAGTTCAGAGCCAGCGTCAGCGTCGTGCCGGTGTTCTTTGCGGTGGACTCGGTGGCCCACTGCATGGTCTCCTGCACCTCGCTGGGCAGCTCGTGGATGCGACCGATGTAATTCAGGCGGACGTTGTTGTCGTTCATGCGCTGGACGTTGCCGACCAGGTAGCTGCGGAGGAGCTTCATCAGGAAGTTGACCTCGGACTTGGGCCGGCGCAGGTTGTTCTCCAGCGAGAAGGCGTAGAGCGTGATGAAGGGAAGGTTGATGCGCGATGCGGTCTCGACGACGAACTGCACGCTCTCTGCGCCCTGCTGGTGGCCCAGGAAGCGCTTCAGCGCGCGCTTGCCCGCCCAGCGTCCGTTGCCATCCATGATGATGGCGACGTGCTGCGGCATTCTGGCGGGGTCGAGCTGGCGGTAGATCGCGGCCTCCTCCGCCGAGAGCTCGTGGAGGCGGGAGCAGGGTTGGAAGACCGGCCTGGATGGGGATGCGCGCAAGCGGAGGCGACCTCGCAGGGTATGAAGCTAGCATACCCTCTTCGGCGTGCGCAATGAATTGCTAGGAGGCGTTGGCCTCGCATTCTGTAAGTCCTGCTATGGGGCCTTCAGGCGGTGCGGCGTCTTCCGGCGGCCAGTTCGCGGACGTGGTTGAGGAAGATGGAGCGCTGCAGCTCGGTGAGCTGCGAGGTGTAGGCCGCGATCTCGGCGAGGAAGGGGTCGGCGGTGAGCACGGCGGTCTCGTCTGAGTGGCGGGTGTTGGCGTCGCGCAGCAGGGCGCTGATGTCCACCCTGAGCGCGCGGGCGAGGCGGTCGAGCGATCCCAGCGTGGGCATGGCCTTGCCGTTCTCGATCTTGGAGATGTAGGTGCGCGGCACACCCATCCTGGCGGCAAGCTGGCGCTGCGAGAGGTTGCGCACATGGCGCAGATCGCGCACCGCGGTGGCAACCTGCAGGCCGCCCTCCTTCTCCGGCTGTGGAGGGACGAGGGTGAGCGGGGCCGGTTCTGCTTCCGGCAGCTCAACCTCAAGACACTTGTGGCAGCGCCGGCAGAGCGAGTTGGCTGTGCGGAATTGCACCAGACTGCAGTGGTCGCAACGGAGAACCTCCCGTTGTTCGACGGACGCCATCATGGTTGCCATCAGTTGTAGTTGCGGGCGGACCCAGAGCAAGGACCGCGGCGCTCACGTCCGATAACGGAGGTTTGCGATGCACCTAGAGTGACACCGGGTATCGCCGGAGTCAAGGGGTATTGCCAAAGATTCCCGAAGAAAACAGGAAGAAAGCCGAAGTGGAACCACGGGAGTTAACAGGTCCGAGGTTCGAGGGCGAGGTTCGAGGAGGAAGGGGTTAAAGCATTTCCACTAATTGTGTAGAGTGTTGCGCCACTAAGAAAATGCGGGGATTCATCCCCTTCCCCTTCGACTGCGCTCAGGGTCAGGGTCAGAATGACAATTCTCTACAGTAATAGTGAAAATGCCCTAGCTGCCCAGGATCTCTTCGGAGTGGATGCGCTGGATGCCGGCTTCGGCGAAGGCCAGATCGGTGGCCTCGATGCTGCCGGGGAGCTTGACGGGGCGAGTGGCGTCCTCGATGACGAGGCACTCGAAGTCCAGCGCGGTGCCGTCGATGGCCGAGAAGCGCACGCAGAAGTCGTAGGCCAGCCCGCACAAAAAGAGCCGCGTCAGGCCGCGCTCGCGCAGATAGCCGGCCAGGCCGGTGGGCGTGAAGTGGTCGTTCTCCAGAAACGCGGAGTAGGAGTCGATCTGCGGGCGAAAGCCCTTGCGCAGAATTAACTCGGCGTGGGGAATATCGAGCGCAGGATGGAACTCCGCGCCGTGCGTGTTCTGCACACAGTGATCGGGCCAGATGGCCTGCGCGCCGTAGGGCGCTTGGATGGTCCCGTAGGGCTTGGCGCCGCGGTGCGCGCTGGCAAACGAGATGTGCGCGGGCGGGTGCCAGTCCTGCGTCAGCAGAACGTGCGCAAAGGCGCGCGCCAGCTGGTTGACCACGGGAACGACCTCGTCGCCGCCTGCGATCGCCAGCGCGCCTCCGGGGCAAAAGTCGTTCTGCAGGTCAACGGCCAGCAGCGCGTCCGTGGGTTGAATGGTGTGCATGCAGATTTGATGCTAATGCAAAGGGCAGAGTCGCTGTAGCATCAATGCGGGGGTGCGGCAGACATGATCTCGCGGGTGACGTTGTTCTCGCTGTTGTTGGGGCTGATGCTGGCCACGGGGATAATGTACTGGTCCGGCGGACTGCGGGACAACTGCGCGCGATACCTGGCGGGCGACAAGACCCTGCCTGCAACCGAATGGGTGGTGTCGGGAACGCGCACGATTGAGGTTTCCTGCGACGACTGGACCATGCGGCAGCCGATGCGAATACAGATTCTCTGCCTGCTGGATATTGTGCTGGCGGTGTTGTTTGTGCTGAATGCTCTGATCGACCTGCGCAACTGGCTGGAGATGCGGCGGCGCGGGCGCGAGTTGGGTTGACTGCGGACTGGCTTGCAACAAGGTCGCAATCTAGGGCGCCCGGTTACTGGTGCCGCGGCGTAGTTTGGGTAGACTGGATGCATGAACAAAGACGGTGCGGTGCGGAGGGTTGTGGGCGAGACGCGCGTGCGCGTGCGCTATGCGGAGACCGACCAGATGGGCGTGGTCTACTACGCCAACTACCTGGTGTGGTTCGAGGTGGGCCGCTCGGAGCTGATGCGCCAGCGCGGCCTCGACTACAAGCAGATGGAGATTGAAACGGGCTGCCTGATGGCCGTGGTGGAGGCCACGGCGCGCTACAAGGCCCCGGCGCGATACGACGAGGAGCTGATCGTCGAGACCACGGTGACCGGAGTACGCGGGCCGGTGGTGCGCTTCAGCTACCGGGTCCTGCGCGCCGCGGATGGGGCGCTGTTGTGCGAGGGCGAGACCGTGCATGTGGTGGTTGGACGCGACATGAAGCGCTGCCCGATGCCCAGGAAGTATGCGGCGCTTCTGAACGCCGCGGCATCCCACGCGGCGCTGTAGCATCTGATACTCAGGACTGATATTTCAGACGGAGACGAGATTCGATGAGCGAGGCGAAGGGGAAGGTTGCGCTGATTACCGGCGCGAACAAGGGGATCGGATTTGAAACGGCGCGGCAGTTGGGCGCGCTGGGAGTTACCGTGCTGGTGGGCGCGCGCGACAGGAAGAAGGGCGAGGCGGCTGCGGCGGAGTTGAAGCGGGAAGGCATCGACGCGCGCGCGTTGAAGCTGGACGTGGTGGATGATGGCGATCGCAAGGCCGCGGCGAAGTACATCGAAAAGGAGTTTGGCCGGCTGGACATTCTGGTCAATAACGCCGGAATCGCCAGCGAAGACATGAGCGCGAACAGCACCTTGACGACTACGGAAGAGACGCTGCGCAAGATCTTCGAGACCAACTTCTTCGCGGTGGTCGCGCTGACCAACGCGCTGCTGCCGCTGCTGCGCAAGAGCGCGGCGGGGCGGGTTGTGAACCTCTCCAGCATTCTCGGCTCGCTCACGCTCCATGCCACCGCGGGATCGCCCATCTACAACGCGAAGATGTTTGCCTACGACGCATCGAAGACCGCGCTGAACGCGTACACCATCCATCTGGCCCACGCGCTGAAGGAGACGAAGATCAAGGTCAACTCGGCGCACCCTGGCTGGGTGAAGACCGAGCTGGGCGGCGAGGGCGCGCCGATGGAGATCGTCGACGGCGCGAAGACCAGCGTGCGCCTGGCCACGCTGCCCGATGACGGTCCCACCGGCGGCTACTTCCATCTGGGCGACACGCTGCCCTGGTAGGTCTTTCCTGGCCCCGCCTATGGACAGCGCCAGTTCTCTTCGTCGAGACTTGGTGTGCTTCCATCTGATGACGGGGCCACTCCATGAATCGACGATCGTTCCTACAGACAGCCGCGACGCTCACGGCTCCACTGGCAATTCTTCCTGATGCGGTCGCGCAGGCGGCCGTCAGCCCGGCGCGCGCACCAGCGGCCATCTCCACAAAAAATGGCCCGCAGTCTGAAAGCGCGCGCAGGATCGAACTGGCGACCGCAGCGGCCCTGGCGATGCAGCGTCGCGACTGGGAGCAGGGCATCCTGGCGCAGGCGATGGTCGAAGCCGGCGACCGGCACAACACGATTCTGCTTACCAAAGCTGCGATGGTGCAGAAGACGCCGGACGGGCGGCTGGGGGTGGTTGTCTCCGGCAGTCCGACGGACCCTGCGATGGGCGGCGCTGCCTACGCGTGGGCAGCCGGGTGGACCGGCGATGCCGAGATGCAGCAGGCCGCCGATGGACTACTCGCCTGGATTCTCAAAGGCGCGCCGCGCAACGCCGACGGCATTCTGTATCACGTCTTCCGCGCCCCCGAGATGTGGGCCGACGGCCTCAATTGCGCGCCTCCCTTTCTGGCGCAGATGGGATTCTACGACAATGCGCTGGACCAGATTGAGGGCTATCGGCAGCGGCTCTGGAACCCAGACAAGAAGCTGCTCGCGCACATCTGGGACGACCAGAAGAAGCAGTTCAAGGACGGCAACTTCTGGGGCGGCGGCAACGGGTGGGCCGCGGCGGGCCTGGCCCGCGTCTGGCGCAGCCTGCCCAGCGAGCGTCGCCAGGACCGCGCGCATCTGGCCGACTTCGCGCACGAGCTTATCGATGGCTGCCTTGCCTGCCAGCGTCCCGACGGCCTCTTTCACAACGTGGTCGACCAGCCCGCGACCTTCGTCGAAACCAACCTGGCTCAGATGCTGGCATTCGCGATCTACGAAGGAGTATCGGCAGGCTGGCTTCCCGCCGCCTATCGGGCCCGCGCCGATCGCATGCGCGCGGCCGCTCGGCTGAAGATGGACGCCGATGGCTACGTGCAGGGCGCGTGCGGCGCGCCCAGCTTCGACCGTCCCGGCCCCTCCACCGAGGCCCAGGCCTTCTGCATCATGATGGAGGCCGCCGGGAGCCGATGAGATCGGGATCGCACCTGCTATTGATCGTCGCATTGGCCAGCGGAGTCCTGATTGCTCAGCAGGCTGCAACCACCGCATATCACATCGAAGTGCAAGACCAACACGGCACTCGGATCAGCGATTCTAAAGCAACCACCGACTGGCAAGCGGATTCAGCCACTCTCGACTTCCATCGCGAATATCAACCGGGCGACCGCATTCTTATCGCAGGGCCGCAGGAGATGGCTGTGCGCATGGATCAAAGCCTGCCCGAGTGCCTGATCTACGCGCCGAATCCAGCGTCTCTCGCATACGAGATTCCCCATGGCCGCGCGGAGCAGGAGACGGGCAGTGCATACGCGCCGGATGCTTTCTCCGGCGATTCGCATCGCGTGACGCTTCGCGCCCTGACCGGGCAGGAGCGCCGCGGCTATCGCAATCTCGCGCTGAATCCCTGCGATCAGCCGCGACTCGATCTCGCGATTTTCCCACACGCAACTACCAACAGCGTGGCGAGAAACCTGTACGACTTTGCCGCGCGTAATGCGATCGACGGGGCGGCCCGCAACGGTCATCACGGCGTGTGGCCGTACCAGTCCTGGGGCCCGGAGTTGAGAACGGATCTGTGGTGGAAGGTGGACTTTGGCCGGCCCGTTATGGTGGACAAGGTCCGCCTGATGCTTCGGGCTGATTATCCTCACGATAGCTATTGGAAACACGCCGACGTGGCGTTCTCCGATGGAAGCCGCATGACCATTCAGCTTCAACCGGCCGCCGAGTTTCAGGAGTTTTCTTTTCCGCCCCGCCGAACCTCTTGGCTGCGTCTGACGAATCTCGTCCCTGCGGACCCGGGCAAGTGGTGCGCGTTAATTGAGCTGGAGGCGTGGGGCAGAGAGTAAGCCGAAGAATCGGCGCGAACGATTTACCTCAGTCCCTCTTCACCCATGCGGCCTGCCACGCCTTGGCGTACTTCCAACTGGTGTAGGCGGCCTGGTAGAGGTGCAGCAGCAACCCTTCGCGGCCGTCCAGGAAGCCGCGGCGGAAGACGTAGTTCCACAGAAATGTGAACTTCGGAATCAGATAAACATTGCAGACGAACGCTGGCCACGAGCGGCTGACCTTGCCGGAGGCGACCAGCAGTTCGCCACCCAGCGTGCTGTATCGGTCCATGTGCTCGATGTAGTTCTCCAGCGTGGGATAGGCGTGGTGGATGAGGTCATGGTCGAGCGTGGCGGAGCTGCCATCGAAGGCGATAGTCTCGTGCACGGGGCGGTCCTGGAAGCGCGGCGGAGTGATGACGCTGGCCGGGACGCGGCGGAAGAGGCGCAGCTTGGGATCCGGGTAGAAGCCGCCGTGCCTGATCCAGCGGCCGAGGAAGAGGTTGCGGCGGCGGATGCGGTACGCGTCGGCGGGCGGGTCCGAGCGCAGCAGCGACTGAATCTCCGCCTGCAATTCCGGAGTCAACTCCTCGTCGGCGTCGAGCGAGAGGACCCATGCGCCGGTGCACTTGGCGATGGCCGAGTTCTTGGCCGCTGCAAAGCCATGCCACGGCTCCTGGTAGACCGCGGCGTTCGCGGCGTGGGCGATCTCGATGGTGCGGTCGGTCGAGCCGGAGTCCAGCACCACGATCTGTTCGGCAAACCGCACGCTGGCCAGGGTGCGCGGGAGGTTCGCCTCCTCGTTTTTTGTGATGATGGCTACGGAGAGCGTCTGCTGCATTGTCGTAATGTCCATCCCTGTTTGCTCGCTCCGTCGTAGCATTTCAAAATGCTGCGATTGAGAGCAGTCTATACCGGTCCGCCGAGTGTGATCGACGCGTCGCCCAGATGCTCGCGCAGCAGGCGCTGGACGAGCGGCATCAACGCCTCGCCGGTCCTGGGAAGCACGAACGCGCCCGCGGCCTCGTCCCAATCCAGCTTGAAGCTGGTGGTCTGGGCGGAGATCCATATCTGGCGGACGGGCGTGTTGGGCGTGACGACGAACTTACTCGACCCGTCCTCGAACAAAATGTTCATTGCGCCGCTGTTGTCCTCGAACTCGAAGCTGCCGGATGCGTCCTCGGCGGCGATCAGCGCCTGCTTCAGCGATTCGAGCGCGCGCTCGGATTCGCGGCGGAAGGTGGCTTCGTCAAGCATGGCAACAGTGTAGCGGTTTCCGCACGCCAGTGAGAACCCAACGCATCGCGAGAGAATGCGATGGAGGAAATCGGCTGGGAATAGCAGCGAGCCGGTATGATTCTTACGCAGAAAAAAATGCAGTTGGAGGGGCATTATGCTTCGAAGCAAATTATCTGTTGCTCACCGCGATGCGCGGCGGCGAGCCGGTCGCGGCCTGCGCTGCGCACTGGCCGTGGTCTGTTTTGCACTGGCGGCGCGGGCGATGGCAGCGCAGCAGATGACGGTGCTCTTCGGAACGCACGTGGCTGGGCCGGGCAAGGGCTTCTCCGTGTCGAGCTTCGATCCGAAGACAGGCGCGCTGGGTAAGCCGGAGTTTGTGATTGAGGCGGAGGCGCCGGCGTACTTCATCCTGGCCGATGGCGGCAGGCGCCTCTACACCTGCAACTCCACCGGCTTCGTCAGCGCGTATGCGGTTGCGGATGGAGGACGCAGCCTGAAACTGCTGAACAAGGTCCCCAGCGGCGGCGGCGATCCCAGTTACATCAGCCTGGACAAGACCGGCAAGGTCGTTTTTGTGGCGAACTACGACGGCGGCAACGTTGCCTCGTGGGAGCTGAAGTCGAATGGAAAAATCGGTGATCGCAGGTCCTTCCAGCAGTTCATTGGCTCGGGCGTCAACCCGCAGCGGCAGCAGCACGCCTACGCGCACTCCATCGTCGTGGACCCCACCAACCGCTTCGTACTCATCGGCGACCTGGGAGAGGACAAGGTCTTTATAGACCGCTTCAACGCGAAGGACGGATCGCTCACGGAGAACAATCCTGCATTTGTGTCCATAGCGGCGGGCCAGGGAGCGCGCCATGTGGTCTTTCATCCCAACGGCAGATGGGTCTACCTGAACACGGAGATGGGCAGCAACATCGTCTTCTTCCACTGGGACGGCGCGACCGGAACGCTCGTCCAGCAGCAGCTGATCTCGACCCTCCCGCGGGGGTTCCACGGCACCAGCAATGCCTCGGAGATGCGGGTGAGCGCGGACGGCCGGTTCATCTACGCGAGCAACCGCGTCGACGTGGGCGACGGTGACATTGCGGTCTTCGCCATCGATGCCAAGACTGGTCAGTTGACGCCGGTGCAGCACATCAACTCGGGCGGCCATACGCCGCGTAACTTCGACATTGACCCCACAGGCGAGTGGATGGTGGTGACCAACCACGGAAGCAACAACGCGCAGGTCTTCCGCATCGACAAGAAGGCGGGAACGCTGACGCCGGTGGGCGCGCCGGTCAGCGTGCCGTATCCCTTCAGTCCGCGGTTCGTTGCGGCGGCGAAGTAACGGCCCCTCGTAGAGTAGGCCACTGATTTGAGGTGATCTCCTCAGTGGCCCCTCGTCAAACCGTGCGTGCGGTTTTCCCGCACACGGCTTTCCTACTGTCTTCTTTCCACAGCTTTACGACGGCGCAAGTCGGCCATACCGTTGCTGGTCGCTATTGGCTATTGACAGGCTGT
>Ga0326727_10011950_pt1 | contig 19969 bp, 13 predicted proteins | sample MB2enrmetagenome_FD_207643 | JGI IMG/M metagenome (GOLD analysis project Ga0326727, IMG submission 207643) | Lab enriched peat soil microbial communities from McLean, Ithaca, NY, United States - MB29MY | ecosystem: Environmental > Terrestrial > Soil > Wetlands > Peat | place: USA: New York...
TGTCGGTTGAACGATTGAACGAGTAGCGCGCCATGAGTTTGTTGCGTGCGCCCAGTTGCTCGTCGAACCGGGTCGACCAGAGGGCGTCGCGCAAGGGCGCCGGTGCAGAGGTATTCAGGATCGAATCCGTCGTGAAGTCGCGCGTGCCTGTCTGCAGCGACGCGTTCTGGTCGCGGTATTCGGCCGACGAAAACCACCACGCCTTGTCTTTGTAGACGGGCCCTCCAATCGAGCCGCCGTACTGCTCGCGATCGAACGGAGGCGTAGGCAGGCTGCGGTTAAACGTCGCCGGTAGCGCCTGGAGATTGCGATTGCGTTCGAACAGGAATACCGACCCATGATAGGTGTTGGCGCCTGATTTGGTGACGATGTTGATGATGCTGTTGCCGGAACGTCCGACAGCGGCCGTGAAGCGGCCAGTCGCAATCTGAAACTCCTGAACTGAATCTTCAGGGAAGTTGGCCAATGTGCCGCCAACGACTTCGTCGTTGTTGTCGCCGCCATCCACGGTGACATTGCCGCCGCGGCCAAACCCTCCGGCGGAACTCACTTCAAGCGTGTTGGTTTTGGTGGGATCGAATGTGGGCGCCGGGCGATTTCCCGGAACAAGATACGCCAGCTCGAGAAAGTTTCTACCGTTCAAGGGAATGTTCTCGATCGTCTTCGAAGTGATTTGTCCCTGGATCATCGACTGTGTCAGGTCAATGCCCCTGCTGGATCCGCTGACATCCACGGTTGTTCCGGAGCTGGCGATTCGCAGCTTGGCGTCAACGGTCGAGCTTCGGCCCGCCTCAATCACGATGCCCTTGAATTCGCTCGTGGCAAATCCCGATTGCTCGATCTCCAGATCGTAAGTTCCGGCGGGAAGATCGGGTAAGTCATAGCGGCCACTGCCATTCGTGACCGTGCTGCGCGATACGCCCTGGGTTGTGCTCACGGCATCGACTCGCGCGCCAATTACAATCGCATCTTTTGGGTCAGTGACAATGCCGTTAACACTGCCGGTAGGAACCTGGGCGCCGGCGATGCCCGCAAGCATTGCGAGAACCGAGACCAAGGGAATAAGCCGCGCAGAAAGATATTGACTCATCGAAAAGACCCCATTCTTTTAGTTGGTAGTGATCATGCCGATGGAACACGGATAGCCGTGTCCCAGGCCCTACAGACCTTGGGAAAAGCCTGCGAATTTAAACTCTAATGAGGAGGATCGGCCCTGTCTCCGGTCAGTCGGTGGACGTAACTCTCCACCATTCGAAGGAGAGAGAATGTATTCCATCGAAGCAAGGAATCGCCGGCCCGGCCGGGCTCTCATCCTTTCGGTGGATGCACGGCGGCAAATGGCGAAATAGGATACACGACGTGGCGAGTGAGCAGAGGAAACTTGGCCTGGTGGCTGTCATAGCCCTCGTTACCGGCGAATCCATCGCGCTCGGAATCTTCCTCACACCAGCGGCAATGGCGAAATCGCTCGGATCGCCACTGTTACTCGGTCTGGTCTGGCTGGGAATGGCATTGATGGCGATGAGCGGCGCTCTCTGCTACTCCGAACTTGCCATCAGGTTCCCCCAATCCGGAGGGGAGTTCGTATACCTCCGCGCCGGATACGGCGAACAGACCGCTTTTCTCTATGGCTGGATGAGCTCTCTCGTGATGTACCCGGGAGTCGCAGCGGCGTTGGCAGTAGGTTCCGTGGCCTATGTGGCGCAGGTGTTGCCGCTCGGCAGTAGAGCGTTGGCAGTCGTTCCTGCACTCCTTCTCTGTGCATTCGCGATTGTGAATATTCTGGGCACGCGCTTAAGCGGCGCTGTCATGTCCTTTGTTAACATCCTCAAGCTCGTTGTGCTCTTCTCATTGGTAGGGTGGGCAATTGTTTCGGGTCACGCACATGTCAGCAACCTTCTTCCTCTCGCGGAACGCCGGCCTGGTTCCGACGCACTCTTTCCGGCGATAGCCGGCGGGGCGGTCAGTGCGTTTTTCAGTTTTGGGGGATGGTGGGAAGCTGGCAAAATCGCAGGGGAAATCCGCGACCCCAAACGCAACCTCCCTTTGGCCTATGTTGGCGGGGTCTCGATTGTAACTGCCGTCTATCTCCTCGTGAGTGGCGCCTTTCTCAGCGTTCTGCCCATCGACAAGCTGACGTCGAATACCGCTTTCGTTGCGCAATTTGGCCAGGCTCTCTTTGGCGCTACCGGCGCGCGCGTACTTTCCATCTGCGTACTCATTTGTGTCTGCGGCGGGATGGCGGCACTCAGCATGGCTGCCCCGCGCGTCTTCTACGCCATGGCTCAAGCCGGCTCCTTCTTCCCTGCGTTCGGCAAGCTGAGCCCGCGCTTTGGCACGCCCGCGAATGCGATCCTGCTACAGACCGGTCTTGCACTCGCCGTGCTTCTGCTTGGAGCATTCGATCGGGTCCTCGCCTACATTATCTTTTCGGCAGTTCTGTTTCTCGCGCTCACCGCGTCCACGTTGTTCAGGACGCGCGAACCTGTCAGGGGTTGGTGGTTTCCGCTCGCGCCGATCATATTCATAGCCTGTTGCCTGGTAATCACGGGCCTCATTCTCATGCATGATCCAATTCCGGCTTTTGTGGGTGTAATTATTGTGCTTTGCGGTATACCTGCGCGCAGATTTCTTACCACCCGCCAACCTGCACACCTCGCTCATGAAAGGAGCTGACAGCACCTATGCCACATATTCGTCTACCTGATGGCTTGCAGGGCATTCGCGGCCCGATGGCCTTCCGGCCCGAAACAGCGAAGCCTCTCAATGAGCTTGTGGAGGTATTGCTGCACGCTCCCAACTCTCTCACGCCCGGTGAGCGCGAGCTGACTGCGACCTATGTCTCCTCGCTCAACGACTGTTACTTTTGCCAGACGGTGCATGGCGCCATTGCCTCCGCGCATCTGAATGACGACGAAGAACTGGTGCGCCGCGTGAAGGCGGACTTCAAGCACGCCGACATTTCTGAAAAACTCAAGGCCCTGCTTGTCGTTGCGGGAAAAGTGCAAAAGGGCGGCAAGCACGTGACCGCGAGCGACGTTGAAGAGGCACGGAAGGCTGGAGCAAGCGACGTCGAAATCCACGATGCTGTGCTGATCGCAGCGGCATTCTGCATGTATAACCGCTATGTCGACGGCCTTGCGACCTGGCAGCCCAAAGACGAGGAACTCTATCGCCAGCGCGGCAAGAAGACGGCAAAAGAGGGCTATGTAACCATGAGCAAGGAATATCTGCCGCAGCAATAACCTGAAGGCCGAGGAGATCGAAGATGGCCCATATCAATTTGCCCGAAGAGTTGCCAGGAATATCCGCAGGCTTCGCTTTCCGTCCCGAAACTGCCAAGCCCATGCGCGAGCTGGCGCACATCCTGCTTCACGAACCCAATAGCCTAACGCCCGCTGAACGCGAGCTGATCGCGACCTATGTCTCATCCCTCAATGATTGTTATTTCTGCCAGACGAGCCATGGCGCTGCGGCGGCATCTCACCTCGGCGAAAGCAACACGGTCAAGCTCGTAAAGACCGGTTTCGAGACGGCGCCGATCTCAGAGAAGCTCAAGGGTCTCTTGGTTATCGCGGGAAAGGTTCAGCAAGGCGGCAAGCATGTAACGGCGCAGGACGTCGAAGCTGCGCGAAAGCTGGGCGCGACGGACAAAGAGATTCACGATACGGTGCTGATCGCAGCTGCCTTCTGTATGTACAACCGCTATGTGGACGGTCTTGGCACCTGGCAGCCGCACGACGACTCAATGTACCAGCAGATGGGGAAGCATCTCGCCACCGAGGGATACCGCACACCTTCTACCAGTGTCGCTAAGGATGACCGTCCGAGTTCTGCCCCGCCGACAGACCTCGGCTAAAAGCAGCCTAACCCGCCTTCAGGGTTGTAACGAAAGATCTCTCGTTCGGATTCCAGGCCACAAGTGACAGATTGGAGTCGGCTCGTCCTGACCTGCGCCCTAAGGTCTTCTTGTCTTCCCTTGACAAATGATTGACACTAGGTCGCCATTTCGGGGTGGATGTAGCAAAACTCTTTGCGGGCTTTCAAATCCAGTCAGTGAGTGATAAAGGACGCTATCGGCAGCATCGCGCGATCGCGTGCTCACCGCCCTTAAGTCGCATCGCTTACTGGCAATGGATATCAAAAAAGAGGATCCGCGGTTCCGACTGACAGTTCCTCCCGGATCACCAACTACTCACCAGTAACAAGTTGAGCAACAGCCGCGCATGGTTTTGGCCCTGGCGGTGCCTTGTCACTGAGGAGGTCAATGATCCACTTGTCTGTAAAGTCGGCTACGCGCCAATGTGACTTTCAACTCCTGCTCAGCTTCGGAAGTCACTTCTCACTGTAGAGCCTGTTATTAACTTCATGCGAGCAACCTGAAGAGGTTAGCGATCATGAGGCAAGCAAATGCGAGGAAGTGGAAGGCTCCGAGGGTTGACGCGAGTCTTTCGTAGTCGCGAGCCAGTCGGCGGAAGCGGGCAGCCCATGCGAAGCTTCGCTCCACCACCCATCTTCTCGGCAGCAGCACGAAGCCGCGTTTGGCCTCGGTATGCTTGACCACTTCCAGTTGGATACCATGTTTGGCTGCGGCCTCTTCAGCAGTGTCGCCTGTGTAGCCCTGATCCACGTAGGCCAACTCCACATTCTCCTCCGTGATCTGCTGCACCTGCCGGGCCAGTTCGCCAACTTGGGCGCGATCCTGTTCATCGGCCGGTGTGACATGCAAAGCCAACAAATGGCCAAGCGTATCGACTGCCGCATGCACCTTCGATCCCTTGCGCCGCTTGGCTCCATCGTAGCCGGCTCGTGCACCAGACTCCGGCGTCGATTGCAGCGTCCGACTGTCCAGAATCATCGCCGTGGGCTGCGCCTTGCGCCCCGCGAACTCGCGCAGTAGCATACGCAGATCCTCGACCATGATCTCAAAGCACTGGGCGCGTATCCAGCGCTGGGTCTGTTGATAGACCACCGGCCACGGAGGAAGATCGTTGGGCAGGTAGCGCCACTGTCCGCCGGTGCGCACGATGTAGCGCAGACCGTTGAACACCGCACGAAGGCTGTACTCCCGTTGCTCGGAATCCTCCCGGCACAGCGCCAGATACGGTGCCACAAAGGCCCACTCCTCGTCGCTTACATCGCTGGGATAGCCGATCTGACCCTTGTTTCCCATCCTTCCATCGTCAATCACCATGGGAGAATGAGGCAGCACGATGATTCCAAAGGAATAAAGTTAATAACAGGCTCTAGCCGGTTTTACGGCCAAGTGACGCGAACTCGGTCGTAACTTCCTGTTAGGCGACAATCTGACCGCAACTGGGAATCAAAACAGAACACCGTTAGAATTCAACCGCGTCGATACCAGATCCCTGGGAGATCTCCGAGATGGCGAACGGCAAAACGCCCAGGAATGCACTAGAACGCGAGGCGAGCGCTGAGCTGGATCTCGCGTCCCGGCGTTTTGACCTCGGTGATGCTGCCGAAGTTGGCCGTGTTCACGAAGCGGTTGGGGTCCCACAGTTGGCATGGTCGAGGGCGTTGAAGAATTCGGCGCGGGTTTCGAGCCTGGTCTTCGCGCGCGAGTTGGCGATTATGTGCTCACCGAAATCCGCCAATGTCGGGGAGTAAACCAGGGTTAGCGATTTTTGCCGCTGAGCGTTATGCCAGGATGGCTGGATCGATGCTTCGACCAAGAAGTATCGATCCAGTTTGCCATGTTGGCATGAGCGCCGCGTCACCGTTGTATCTTCAAAGCGAATTGAATGACACGCGGAGCTTGCGCCTCGGTGATCTGCCCGAATGCGGGCGAGTTCATGTCGAAAACGGGCGGAATAAAGTTGACGTGGTTGGAGACGTTGAAGCTCTCAGCGCGGAACTGTACTTTTGTCTTGTCGCTGAACGTGAAAGTCTTGTCGAGCGAGGCGTCGAGGCTGCCATAGGCAGGTCCATCGACGCTGTTGCGCCCCTCGTCTCCGAACTGCCCGGCGTTGGCAACCGGATCGAGCCGCTGGAACGCGGAGGGCGACACCCATTGCGAAACCTTGTGCGGTGCGCCTTGGTTCGGGTTCCCGGTCACATTCGGCCGGTCGCCGAACATGCCTGAAACACCGGGGTGCGGCGCCTGTAGGGAGACATTGGCCGAGTCGTAGACCGTGAATGGAGTGCTGGAGTTGACGGCCAGCAGGGCACTGAACTGCCAGCCGTCGAGCAGTGTGCGGGGCGCGCCCGTGAATCCGCGCGCAAACGGCATGGCGTAGGTGAGGCTTCCGGCAAAGCGCTGGCGGGAGTCAAAGAGCGAGCGCCCGTGTTCAGCGCTTAGATTCTGATTGTTCTGGGCGATGTCAAGCTCGCCAAGAACCATCCAGGGAGCCGGGCCGGACATATGAAGGCTAGACGAGTAGTCCAGATCCTTAGAGAAGGTGTAGGCCAGCGTGTAGTTCAGGTCCTGCGCGCCGCGCCGCGTCAGCGAAACCTGCGCCGAGTGGAAGGTCGAGTTGGCGTTGCCCTCAACCAGTCCGGCAGTGCCCAACGTACAGGTGCCGGTGGTCAGCGTGCAACCGGAGTAGAGCCTGCGCCGCGGGGAGTTAGCAAAGGTTGCGCCGGATTGATAGATCGCAGGATTCGCCTCGACTAGACGCGGCAGGCGGGTTCCCTTCGATCCGATGTATCCGATCGAGAGGTTCTGATTGCCCAGGCTCTGGTCGATGGTAAAGTTCCAGTCCTGCGCATAGGGCGGCAGCAGGTTGCGATCAATGGTGAAGGTGGACGCGGGTAGCGCAAACTGGCCGGGAGTAAACGGGTTGGCTACGGTACCGAGGGGGTTGGCATAGTTGATCTTCGTGTAACCGGTTAGAGTGCGCACCACCGTTTGCCCCAGTGCGCTGCTGGTGGCGCGGAACGGCATGCCCACGCCGTTCAGCAGTTCGTCGTAGAAGATTCCATAGGCTGAACGGATGACCGTGCGGCTATTCCCAAACGGGTTCCATGCGAAGCCGACACGAGGGGCGAAGTCTTTGGTAAAGATGGGGGCAATGGTGTTAGGTACACCGGAGTCGCCGGGAAACAGAAGGCCGGTTGGAGCGGTAGGGTAAACGGTGGATTGGTGGCCTGGAGCAAACTCCATCATGCGATTGTGGATGTCTCGGAACGGGGTCGTGATTTCGTAACGCATGCCGTAGTTCAGCGTAAGCGTCGAGCTGATGTGGTACTCATCCTGTGCGTAGGCGCCCAACTCCCAGCCACGCAGATCACGCGTGAAGTCGCCCCCGGCCTGAGTAAATATGTCCGGCTCACCCAGCAGGAAGTTGGCCAACGAGTTGTTGGTGTACCCCTGAGTGGTAAAGGAAAAGGTGCCCGAGGCAAAGTTTGCCTGGTACCCGTTGAGCTGGGTCCGGCGGAATTGACTACCGAAGCTGGTGACGTGTTTGCCCTGTGTATGTACCAGGTTGGCGCTGAAAGCGTAGTCGTTCTGGGTGGAATCGCGGGGGTTGATGACCGGATCACCCACGTTGGAGTAGCCCTGGGTCATGATGAGCGGCGCGCCCGTGGCCGAAGCCCATGTGGAGGCGTATCCGAAACCGAACGCCTGAGGGCTGAAGCCGGAGAATCGCTTATCCAGAATGACGTGGTTGCGGAAGAAGCTGACATTTGCAGTCAGCACCGTGTGCACGGAAAATGTGTGCGTCTCAGTGAGCCCGCCGAGGTGGGTGTTGGCGGAGTAGCCAACGGGAAACCCAGGAACATCGGCGCCGAGTTCCGAATACGGGCTTTGGAGGTCCGTCGCCGAGTAGCTGTAGCGGGCACTGAGCGTGTCAGCGCTGCGGAGCAGCCAGTCAGCTTTTGCGCCGCCCTGGTTGCCGCTGTACTGGCTCAGGTTTGTGGTTTGGGCCAGGTGCGGGTTTTCCGGCGTGTTGGGAGCGGGAAAGAACGTGAGGTATTTGGCAGTGATGGGGCTGATAAGGCCAGCCAGATTGTTGGTGTAAGGCGCTTTGGTGGAGTTGAGAAGGATGGGCGCATCGGCCGAGAAGTCGCCGGTGCGTTCCGCCACGGTCGGCACTACCACTCCATGCGTGATGTCCTGATTATCGCGGAGACCTTCGTAGTACGTGAAGAAGTAGGCATGGTTGTGCACCATGGGGCCGCCGATGGTGCCGCCGAACTGGTTCTGCTTGAGCTCTTCCTTACGCGGCGCGAAGTAGTTGTTGGCATCGAATGCGTCGTTGCGCAGGAACTCGTAGAGGGTTCCGTGAATCTGATTTGTGCCTGAGCGGGTAACGATGGTGGTAATGCCCCCGCTGGTTCCACCGAACTCGGCCGGCGCGGTCGTGGTGAGAATGCGGAACTCCGCCATCGTATCGGCTGGCGGCCGATAGGCGTATCCGCCGTCCATGCGGTTGATGTCACGCATGCCGTCCACGAGAAAGGTATTGGACTCCGGACGCATGCCGTTGACTTCATAATTCTGTCCAACTCGCCGGAAGTTGTTCTGCACCGTCAAACCCGCGGAGGTTGGACGTACTCCAGGCTGAAGAATGCCAAGTTGAGAAAAGTTGCGCCCATTGAGTGGCAGATTCGCAATCTCGGTTTCGCTCACCACCGCGCCTTGCGCAATCTCATTGGTTTGCAGTCCAGCGGCCTCAGCGCTTACCTCGACGGTTTGCTGGTCAGTTGCGGGAACAAGCTGTACTTCGATCTGCGACTGGTTCCCAACGTCGAGATGGATCCGCGCGCTGACCCACGTAGCAAAGCGGTCGGCCCGCACCTCGACCCGGTAGTCGCCGACAAACAACTCCTGAAACGAGAACTCGCCGTTACCATCCGAGCGCTGCTCATGCATCTGTGCCGTGTCATTCGAGGTGACCACAACGTCGGCATTCGGCACAACAGCGTGGGTCGCGTCGGTGACCACACCACGCAAAGAGGCGGTTGCGCTCTGACCGAAGGTTGCGTTGTGCAGAGCCGTGAAAGTCGCCGCGATAAACACATACATAAAAATGCGCTTCATCGTAAGCCTCGTGTCCAAAGTCTGAGAACCTCGTGTGCTACCTGTTCCATGCATTCCACGCATCGATAGAAAGATGGACTCGAAGACTGCGCTTCCGGTGGATTGATGCGCCCGTGCACACACAATGCCGATCTTTCGCGCAGGGCGGTGCCCCAACGTGGGCCTAATCGGTGCGCCGGACCCCTTGTTTGCGTTTCGCCGCACATAGCGCGCGGTCGAAAAGCTTCTTTGTTAGGCGATTGGATGGTTAAGCAGCGTACGACCCAATCACAGCAGCCTCTTCCTCCATTCACAACAGGCAAAGCGAAGAATTCTCTGAATTACTGCCCGAACCTTCGTAGACCTTGGTCGTAAGTCATGGTTATGGATGCCCGCGCCAAGTCCTTGCAGTTTGCAAGGAACAACAGCGAAATCACGAAGGAACATGCGGCAAGATTGACTTGGCGCGCACGCCTCTACGCAATTTGTTCGGGGAATGTATGAAGACTATGCCCTGGATTCAGAAAGCGCATCGAGACAACGATTGAGTCCGGCATCCATTGAACGGTGGAGCTGAAGAGGTGAGTTCGATCACATTAGTCTCGGCTGTCACATCCTTAGATGGCCTCAGAAATCTACGAGCCGACGAAAAACCAAGATCAAGGGGCGGCGGGTAGGGTTTCAACAAGCTCGGTTCACCGGCTACTCGTCAGGAACAAGTTAAGCAACGGCCGCGTATGGATTTGGCCCGGGCGGTGCCTTGTCTCTGAGGAAGTCAATGATCCACTTGTCTGTAAAGTCGGCTACTCGGACAAGTGACTCACAAACCTATTGCGGGCCTCCCAACTCCATCAGTGAACGATAAAGGACGTTATCTCGGACAATCTTTCCTAGACCGTACACAATAGTCCGACGTAACGCCTCAGGGGTATTCTGATCCAGAGTCAGCATCCTCCGACTCTGCCACGTTCCTGCGTTTTCCGTAGCCTGCCTGTAATCTCCTTTCTTTTCAAATTGATACGACGCATCCTCGCAGACCGAGGAAGATGCGTTTCATGCCATGAAAATACAGGAAACGAGGGAAAAAGCTTCAAAAGTTACGACAAAATGTTACGGCTACCGTGTTGCATTTTGCCATCTATTGCTTACAAATAATGTCATAATGGAACAATGACGCAGTCTGAACCAATCGAAGACGCGATGCGCCATATCCGCGAGCACGGCATCGTGCGGCCACGCGAACTGGAAGCGATCGGAGTGCCGCGCGTCTACCTTTCCCGGCTCATTCAACAAGGCAAAATCATCCGACTTGGGCGCGGCATCTATTCGCTCCCCGACGCCGCCGTTACCGAACTGCATTCCTATGCCGAGGTAGCCAAGCGCGCGCCTGACGCCGTTCTCTGCCTTCTGTCGGCACTGGCCTTCCACGGAATCACGACACAGAATCCCGCATCGGTCTGGATCGCCCTCGGCAAAGGCGCTCGCAAACCAGCCATCGCCTCACCGGCGCTCAGAGTTGTTCGTCTCACCGGTCCATCGCATACTGAAGGCATCGAGAAACATCGAGCCGAAGGGGTCGTCATCAGCGTCTATTCCGTGGCGAAGACGGTCGCCGATTGCTTCAAGTTCAGAAACAAGATCGGACTGGACATCGCCATCGAGGCGCTCAAGGACAGCCTCCGCCAAAAGAAGACCACCGCCAATGAGATCCACCGCTATGCGAAGATCTGCCGCGTGAGCAACGTCATTCGCCCGTATATGGAGGCTCTATGAGCCGGGAACCTGCCAGGAATCTTGCAGCATCCGTTCGCGCCCGCCTGCTCACGCTTGCTCAGGAGAAGGGTGAGGATTACCAGCGGATTCTGGGCAAATATGCCGTCGGTCTGCATCTCTCTGCCTTCCAATCCCATTATCCGAATATTTTCGCACCATACGAAAATATTGGCCGTTTTTCCTGGAGGCGGTTCTTCAGAGTGACGGATCGAGATTCGGATCTACTTAATTCTAAACAGCTTATGTGTGGCAATGTTCTTCGCTTTTCTTGTGCTTTTCTTCCGTAAATCATTGAAAAATAAACATGTTGCTGGTGGAGGCGGCGGGAGTCGAACGCGTGCTGAGCATTGAAAACACGCAACTTATTCATTCTAGGAATGCCCGAAATTCGCAGATTTCCATGAGTGCCAAATCTGCGTACAAATCGCGTACAAACAAATCCTAGAATTCCCGAACCTCCAACAGCTTCACCTTCCATTCTGTTCAGCGGACCATCTGAAGAGTTCTTCATCGTTTATACATCAAACCGACGATCCCGAAGATGGGCTTTCGGCGAGGATTCGGGATGGCTCCGCCGGAACCGCATCTGGATGTCGAGGCGCTGACAGCGCTGAAGTTGCAAGCTCCTCACCGGACCGCGATTCCCAGTGAGGATTCGGAGTCTGGCTTTAGCTGCCCCGCTCTTTGTCAGTGATCCTGTCCGGTCGATGGTGAATTCTGCCGTGACAGCGCTCCCATCCTCGGTTTTTCAACGACCTACTAACCGGTGGGGAACGCCTAAGACCACCGCAGTCGTGTAAGACCTGGCCGTGATGTGCGTTGCAGCCACCGGCCAATTCTGATCGATATCGCATGTAACGAATTCCCCATTTCATGACTTTGTTCTTGTGAATGCACATTCCAAGGACGTTTCTTTCCATGATTTCTCGTCTCCTTCGAGTTCTGTGCCTATCTCTCCCACTCTGTATGGGCGGAATGGTCGTCACAGCACAGGATTCTCTCACCCTGCGGCAGGCAATCAATCAGGCCCTGGGACAGAACCCCGAGGCAGCCATTGCGCGCGCAGACAATCAAGAAGCCAAATCGGCGGCCACCTTGGCGCGCACCCAGCTTCTGCCGCAACTCAACTTTACGGAAGACATCTCCCGCGGCGACGATCCGGTCTATGCCTTCGGCACGCGGCTTCGGCAGCGGCAGTTTACGCAATCTGACTTTGCGTTGAACGCGCTGAATTTTCCGCAGCCCATCGGAAACTTCTCCACGCGTTTCTCCGGTTCATGGCTGGCGTTCGACTCGCTCAAGACACAGAAGGAGATCCATCGCGCGGATTTGTACAGGCAGAGCGCTTCGTACACTGCCAAAGCCGTGGACCAGCAGATCGTGTTTCGTGTTGTGGAGGCCTACCAGCAGGTGCTCTATGCGCAGCGGGAGATCGATGTTGCCCAGCATGAGCAGGAGACGGCTGCGGCGCTTCTGACCTCTGTGGATGAGCACGTCAAGGCCGGCCTAGCGGTGGAGTCGGATCGCATGTCGGCTGAGGTGAATGTGGCTGCACGCAAAGAGGAGTTGATTGCGGCGCAGGGCGACCTGGAACTGGCGTGGGCCCAGTTGCGCGATGCGATGGGCGACCCGGAGCTGAAAGCAACCGAACTGAAGCCGATCGAGCCGCACACATTCCCGCAGAACACACTGGAAGAGGAACTGGCGACGGCCGAAAAGGCGCGGCCGGATCTGGCGGCGTTAGGGCAGGAGCAATCGGCGCAGGCGTCTGCCGTGGGAGCGGCAAAGTCGGACTTCGGCCCGCGCGTGAGCGCCTATGGAAACTGGGAAGAAGATCAATCCTCCTTTACCGGCTCGGGAGGCAACAACTGGGTGGCCGGCGTGCAGATTAACGTGGACATTCTGCCCTTAGGCAGGCGCGCCCAACTTTCGCGCGAGTCTGCTGCCAAGCAGAAGATCGATGCGCAGGTGGCTGCCCTGCAACAGCATTTGCGATTGGAAGTGAGCCAGGCGCACATTCACCGGCAGACAGCGGCACTGCAACTTGAGACGGCGCATGCCGCAATGGATCAATCGGCGGAGAGTTTGCGCATTCTGAAGAATCGTTACGGCGCGGGGCTTGCCACCATCACTGATCTGCTACGGGCCGAAGATGCTGAGCGGCAGAGCCAAGCCAATTACTGGCATGCCGTTTACGGAAATGCCATGGCCTATACCGAACTCTTATACGCGACTGGGACACTGACTCCCGATGCGGCGGAGGAATTGCAATGAAGACTGTCTTACGGGCAAGTTTGCTAGCCGTTATCGCCGCGATGGTGGCCGGATGTCATGGTATCGACTCCGCCTCCCCTGCGGTTGTCGAGACCGTGCAGGCGCGGGTTGTTGAAAGCCAAATGCAAAAGGTGCCTATGAACCTGCGATCCACGGGCACGGTTCATGCCAGGGAAACCGCAGTTCTATCCGCGCAGGTGATGGGCCGCATCCAGCAGGTGCTGGTGCACGAGGGAGACAGCGTACGGGCTGGGCAAACGCTGGTGGTGCTTGACGACGCCGCTTTGCGAGCAGCTCTGGAGCAGGCGCAGGCAGGCTTGAAGGCGGCGCAAAACGCGCAAGCTGCGGCGCAGACCAACGCCTCATTGGCGGCAAGCACGTTAAGCCGGTACAAGCAACTTGAATCCGAGAAGAGTGTGAGCCCGCAGGAGATGGATGAAGTCTCGCAACGAGCCGAGGCTGCGAAGGCGAACCTTGAGGCAGTTCGCGCGCAAACCGACGAGGCACGAGATCAGGTAAACAGCGCACACACCATGCTGGGGTATACGCGCCTGTCGGCGCCTTTCTCAGGCATCGTAACGGCGCGGATGGTCGATCCGGGGACGATGGCCGCACCAGGCGTGCCGCTACTTCAGGTGGATCAGGCTGGAGCGTTGCAACTGGACGCAACGGTGGATGAGTTGGTGATTGGCGCGGTTCACAAGGGGATGAAGGTGCAGGTGGCGATCGATGGCGCCGGTTCCACGAGTATAACCGGGACCGTTGCGGAGATCGTGCCCGCCGCCGATCCATCGAGTCATAGCTTTCTCGTCAAGATCGACTTGCCTTCTTTGACTCAGTTGCGCGCCGGCATGTATGGAACGGCCGAGTTTGCCAACGGATCGCGCAAGGCGATTCTGATTCCGCGCTCGGCGGTTGTCATGCGCGGCTCACTAGCCTGCGCCTACGTTCTAGACGGTCAAGGGATCGCGCAACTCCGTTATCTCACGCTCGGCACGGGACAAGACAATCTCATCGAGGTTCTGTCAGGCATCTCTTCCGGTGAAAAACTGGTTGACGCACCCTCCGACCGCGATCTCGCCGGCAAGCGCATCGAGGTATTGCCATGAAGCAAGACCTTGGAATCGCCGGACGCCTGGCCCGTTCATTTCTCAACTCCAAGCTGACGCCGCTCTTCATTGCCGCATCGCTGGCCATCGGAATCTTCGCGGTGGCTATCATACCGCGCGAGGAGGAGCCGCAGATACTTGTTCCCATGCTGGACATCACCACCGCCATGCCGGGTGCGTCCCCGGCGGAGGTGGAAGAGCGCGTCACACTGCCGATCGAGACGCTCGTGCATCAGATCTCCGGCGTCGAATATGTGTATTCGACGTCAGCGCCAGGGCAGAGCCTGGTGATTGTGCGTTTTCTGGTCGGCACGCCCCAGGAAGATGCACTGATCAAGGTCTACAGCAAGCTCTACTCGAACTTCGATCGCATGCCCCCGGGAGTTACGCAGCCCCTGATCAAGGCTCGCTCCATCGACGATGTGCCGATCCTGGCCATGACGCTTTGGGGTGAGCATTACAACGGCTATCAACTGCGTGCCATCGCGGACGAGATGCAACACAACATTGCGCAGATTTCCGACGTATCTGAGACGACGGTCATCGGCGGCCTTCCACGTACCATGCGCGTGGTGCTGAGTACGGAAAAGCTGAGTGCCTACGGCTTATCGCCAATGGCAATCGTTGGGCATTTGCAAGCCGCAAATGCAAGCGTGCAGGCTGGGAGCTTCTCCGATAACAACCATGAGGTTCGCGTCGACGCCGGCAATCTCTTCAACAGCCGCGAGGATCTGGAAGCTGTGGTGGTGGGCGTGGTGCGCGGGCATCCAGTGTATCTGCGCGACGTGGCTGACAAGATTGTGGATGGCGCCGCGGAGCCGTCGGACTATGTGGTCTACGGCACGACGAACGCGAGCGCCACAGCGCAGCAGGGACTGTGCCAGTATCCGGCGGTGACGATTACCGTGGCCAAGCGCAAGGGGACGAATGCAACCGATATCTCGAATGCCGTGCTCAAGCGCGTGCATGAGATGCAGGGCGTGTCGATACCCAACGACGTAACGGTGACGACGACCAGGAATTATGGAGAAACGGCAAAGGCCAAGTCGGACGAATTGCTGGAGCATCTGCTGCTGGCCACGTTGTCCGTGACTCTGCTTGTAGCGATTTTTCTCGGGTGGCGCGAGTCGGGTGTTGTCCTGCTGGCCATTCCAGTTACGCTCGCGCTCACCATGTCGGTGTTTTACTTCCTGGGCTACACCATTAATCGCGTAACGCTGTTCGCCTTGATCTTCTCGATCGGCATTCTTGTCGATGACGCCATTGTCGTGGTCGAAAACATGGTGCGCCACTTCCGGTTGCCTGAGAATCGTGGGCGGCCGATGAGTGAAGTCGCGGTCGAAGCCGTTGCAGAAGTGGGCAATCCAACCATCCTGGCCACTTTCGCCGTGATTGCCGCGGTATTGCCGATGGCCTTTGTTCGCGGTCTGATGGGGCCCTACATGCGCCCTATTCCCGTGGGCGCATCCGCGGCCATGCTCTTCTCGCTGCTGGTTGCCTTCGTGGTTTCGCCCTGGGCGGCCCTCCGCCTTGTCGGCCGCCATCTCGAGGGAGCCAAAAGACTGGAGCCGGAGGCGGAGAACTGGCGGACCAGACTCTATCGCCGCATCATGACGCCGCTGATCCAGTCCGCGCGCAATCGCGTCCTTTTTTTCATTGGAGTGGTGGTGCTGTTTCTGGTCTCGGTGGCGCTTGTGCCGCTCGGACTCGTGAAAGTAAAGATGTTGCCGTTCGATAACAAGAGCGAACTCCAGGTGGTCATCAACATGCCCGACGGCACGCCCCTTGAGCAGACAGCGCGCGTGGCCCAGGCGTTGGGAGAAGAACTCGCGCGGCAGCCGGACGTACTCAACTACCAGACGTACACCGGAACATCCGGGCCTTATAACTTCAACGGATTGGTGCGCCACTACTACATGCGCCGCCAGCCGAATCAGGCCGACATCCAGGTAAACTTGTTGCCTGCCAAGCAACGCAGCGTGCAAAGCCATGCCATTGCCAAGCGTCTTCGTCCGTTGCTCGACGCGATCGGCGACGCGTATGGCGCGCGCATTCAAGTCAGCGAGGTACCTCCGGGACCGCCGGTGGTGCAGACCCTTGTGGCCGAGGTTTATGGGCCAGATATGGCTGGTCAGACCCAGGTTGCCCAGCAGATCAAATCGATCTTTCAACATACCGACGGCGTGGTTGATACGGACTGGTACGTCGAAGACCCCGAGCCAAGACTGGTGATGCGCGTGGATGAGGTGAAGGCTGCGCAACACGGCATCGCGGTCTCCGATGTGTCCCATGCCCTGGCGTTGGCTCTCTCGGGAGGTCAGGTCGGCCTGATGCACGATCAGACAGCGCGAGAGCCTGTGCCTGCAATTGTCGAACTTGACCGCGCCGATCGCTCTTCCGAGCAGGGCTTGGACAACATCCGCCTGCCCGGTGCCGACGGCGGCATGGTTTCGCTGCGCGAGCTAGTCATCGTCGAGCACTCGACCATCGAGCCAAGCATCTATCACAAGAACTTGCGTCGCGTGGTCTATGTCACGGGAGATGTGGCCGGCGTGGTGGAGAAAGATGCGCCACATGACTGAAAATACTGGGAAACGAGGGAAAAAGCTTCAAAAGTTACGACAAAATGTTACGGCTACTGTGTTGCATTTCGCCATTCATTGCTCGCAAATGATGTCATAATGGAACAATGGCACAGGTTGAACCCATCGAAGACGCGATGCGCTATATCCGCGAGCACGGCATCGTGCGGCCACGCGAACTGGAAGCGATCGGAGTGCCGCGCGTCTACCTTTCCCGGCTCATTCAACAAGGCAAGATCATCCGGCTGGGGCGCGGCATCTATTCGCTCCCTGACGCCGCCGTTACCGAACTGCATACCTATGCCGAGGTAGCCAAGCGAGCGCCTGATGCCGTTCTCTGCCTGCTGTCAGCTCTGGCATTCCACGGAATCACGACACAGAACCCCGCATCGGTCTGGATCGCCCTCGGCAAAGGCGCTCGCAAACCGGCCATCCCCTCACCGGCGCTCAGAGTTGTTCGTCTCACCGGTCCGTCGCATACTGAAGGCATCGAGAAACATCGAGCTGAAGGGGTCGTCATAAGCGTCTATTCCGTTGCGAAAACGGTCGCCGATTGCTTCAAGTTCAGAAACAAGATCGGACTGGACATCGCCATCGAGGCGCTTAAGGACAGCCTCCGCCAAAAGAAGACCACCGCCAATGAGATCTACCGCTATGCGAAGATCTGCCGCGTGAGCAACGTCATTCGCCCGTACATGGAGGCTCTATGAGCCGTGAACCTGCCAGGAATCTTGCAGCATCCGTTCGCGCCCGCCTGCTCACGCTTGCTCAGGAGAAGGGTGAGGATTACCAGCGCATCCTCGGCAAATACACCGTAGAACGGTTCCTTTTTCGACTCGGGCGCTCAGAATACCGGGATGGGTTTGTTCTCAAAGGCGCAATGCTCTTCACGCTGCTTGCCAATATAACACTTGAAACGCACGATAACATGTGCTATGTTATCGTGCATATTCATTGTGACGGAGCCGCAGGTGCAACCCGAACTCCAGGAACTCGAGCGCTATGTTCACGACGCACTGGGCGCCACGGTGAAGACTGTGCCTTGGCGAGGAGCCGGCAATTTGCCGCCCGTCCTCAGGGAGAGGTACAAATTTGCGCAGGCGGAGCTGCTCGGACTGCGCGCCCTTCTCGTCATTGATTCCAACCCTGAGGAGCAGCCGCCGGCAACGGTACGCAAGCACATGGACATGCTCCAGGCCAGGCAGCAAGCGGACCTGATCTATGTCCGCGCGCAGGTGACGGCGTACAACAGGAAGCGGTTGATCGAACAGAAGGTTCCGTTTATTGTTCCAGGCAACCAGATGTACCTGCCCATGCTGGCGATTGATTTGCGCGAGCACTTCCGCAGAATCCGCGAGGAGGCTCCCACCTTCAGCCCGTCCACGCAGGTTGTGGTCCTCCATGCGTTGCTCCGCGATGCAGGGCAGGTGCTGATTCCTGCCGAATTAGCTCCGCAACTGGGATACTCGGCCATGACAATGACCCGCGCCTTTGACGAGTTGGAGGCGGCGAACCTTGCTGAAGTCACGGTCCGCGGCCGGGAGCGTTGTCTGCGTTTCGTTGGAGGCCGAAAAGAGATATGGGAGAAGGCTCTGCCCTTTCTCCGCAGCCCGGTAAAAAAACGACTGTTTATCCGTCGTACGGACGGCATGAAAGACGCTATCCGTTCAGGACTCACTGCATTGGCACACTACAGCATGCTGGCCGAACCGTCTTACAAAACTTTTGCTCTGAGCCGGGAGGATTGGAAAGTGCTGCGGCTGCGACACAAGATCGTCGAAGTGCCAGCTCAGGACCCGGATGCCAGCGAAATTGAGGTCTGGTGGTATCCGCCGGCCCTCTTCGCCGAACACGGCTTCATTGATTCGTTGTCGCTCTACCTTTCTCTGAAGGCCGACCAAGACGAGCGTACCGAAGCCGCGCTGGAAGAGATGATGGAGAGAATCAAATGGTAAAGGGCTTGGAAATCTTCCGCGAACACTTCCGAAATTATGCCGATCGCTACGTGCTCATCGGCGGCGCCGCGTGCGACATCGCCATGACCGCCGCCGGACTCGCATTCAGGGCCACAAAGGACCTGGACATCGTTCTCTATGTCGAGGCTATGGATGCCTCGTTTGTCCAGGCATTCTGGGAATTCGTGCGCATAGGCGGCTACGAGGTTCAGGAGAAGTCAACCGGCGAAAAGCAGTTCTACCGCTTCCAGAAGCCCACGAACGCGGACTATCCTTTCATGCTGGAGTTATTTTCGCGGCAGCCCGATGTGCTGCAGGTTGCCGACGGCAGCCATCTCACGCCGCTACCGGTGGAGGAGGATATATCCAGTCTTTCGGCAATTCTTCTCGATAACGACTATTACGACTTCATCCGCGCCGGCAGACAAGAGATCGACGGACTCCCCATGGTGGGCGCCGCGCAACTCATCGCTCTGAAGGCGCGGGCATGGCTTGATCTGACGGAACGCGCAGGGCGTGGTGAACAGATCGACAGCAAGACGATCAAGAAACATAAGAACGATGTCTTCCGGCTTTACCAGATTCTTGATCCCACCCGCGACCCAGAGGCCCCGGAGACCGTCAAGAAGGATATTCGAGAATTCATCTCCCGAATGCGCGTCGAGGAAGTTGACCTCAAATCTCTGGGCCTGCGCACTGGCACACGCGACGGCATTCTGGCAGAAATCTCCAAAGTGTACCGCCTCGCAGCCCCGTAGCTTCTCCGGACGCTTCACCTCTGGGGTCAACCAGTCCTTCCTCCACAGCGAAAACCGCCTCACCGCCGTCTCCTCGGAATTATGTACGAGTATTTTTCGGTTGGGGATTCGCAATAATTTGTGTCTTTCGGGGTATCGCAGGCTTTCGTGGGATATTGCATGTCCCTCCACTCGATGAAGTCGGCACTGTCCTTCGAGCTTTCCTGATGCCGTGTATTGTCGCCGACGCCCACAGCAAATCACATTTCGTTCATTGGACTCCGGATTCCCACTGGAAAGCAGCGCCCCGCGAATAGGCGCCGCCACATTCTCAGAGGTTCCGGCATTACAGATTTGAAGATCGACTACACGATGAAGGCGTTGCGCAGATCATCGTTATGCAATAAAGTGGCTTCAATACCAACAATCAGGAGCTGCGAGAAGGCACCGCACCGATTTCCCCGAGACGGTCAGCCAAATCCTCATCCATGAACAGGTGCTGAATTAACCCTCTGCGCAGTCCTTCGTGAACCACCGAGGCTTTGTTGGCCCCAAT
>Ga0326727_10011952_pt1 | contig 19967 bp, 27 predicted proteins | sample MB2enrmetagenome_FD_207643 | JGI IMG/M metagenome (GOLD analysis project Ga0326727, IMG submission 207643) | Lab enriched peat soil microbial communities from McLean, Ithaca, NY, United States - MB29MY | ecosystem: Environmental > Terrestrial > Soil > Wetlands > Peat | place: USA: New York...
CGTGCCTGGAACCGCCAGGTCAATCGGCATCGGGTCAAGATCAACTGGCAGTTCACCCGCAAGAGGGCACGCGCAAAGTTCAGCTATAAAAGGAATCTATTTAGACGGTCAAAGACCTAGCCACTCACAGCGACTCGAGGTAATGACTTGCAGGAAACTGACAGCGGACCTCGGACTTCGGACCTCGGACTTTGCTTCGGCCTCACCGGAGGCGTCGCCTGCGGAAAAAGCACCGTGGCGCGATACTTCCAGGACCTGGGCGCATACATCATCGACGCCGACGTTTTGGGGCACGAGGTGATCGAACCCGGCGGCACCGCTTATCAGGAAATCCTCGAGCGCTTCGGGAGAGATATCCTCGATTCCGGTGGCCGCATTGACCGGAAGAAACTCGGCTTTCAAGTGTTTTCCAAACCGCCACGTCTACAACGGCTCAACGCCATCACCCATCCGCGCATCATCGCCCGCGTGCAGGAACTCGCGGCTGAACAGCACCGGCGCAACCCCAGTGCGGTCGTGATACTCGATGCGCCGCTGATTTTCGAGTCGGGCATCGAGGGCGCCTTACGCAAAGTGCTGGTGGCGTGGTGCCGTCCCGAACAGCAGATGGAACGCTTGCTGGCCAAGACGGACATTTCGCGCCAGGAGGCTGAGCAGCGCATCCGGGCGCAGATGCCGGTGGAGGAAAAGCGCCGGCGCGCGGATTATTTGATCGATTGCTCCGGAACATTGGAGCAGACACGCACTCAGGCCGAAACGATTTATCCGGAATTGCGGCGAATTCTGGAGGCGGCGCATGTCGGGTAGTAGCAGGTGCAGCGCTGCTCCCCGTCGTGTCAGGTCCGCGGCTTTCAGCTCTATCGTTTTGCCTTATGACTTGCTCTTGCGTTTCTGCTGCCCTAGCTCTTCTGCCACTGCTCGGCGCGTGCGCGTAACTCATCCAGGGCAGACTGCACTTGCTGGAGTTTGCGGGCCTGCTCGGCGCGATCGGCGTCGTGGGGAACCACGATGGGCGGAGCCAGAAACATTGCGGCCCGGCTAAACGGGTAGGGAAATTCCGTTTGGTCCCAGCTTTTTCGAAACACCCAGGCGCGGCGAACGGCGGCGTGGAAGCAGAGGATGGCCGCCCCCGTGGCCTTGGCCAACTGCACCGAACCCGGTTTAGCCACGAAGCGCGGGCCGCGCGGGCCGTCAATGGTAAAGACCGTGTCCAACCCCTGGCGATGGCAGCGAATCATTTCCGCTAAAGCTTTCCCGCCGCCCCGTGAGCTTGAGCCGCGCGCCGCGCCGTAGCCGTGCTTCTGGAGAATCCGCGCTATATATTCGCCGTCGAAGTTCTGGCTGGCCATTACGACAATGCCCCGTTTGCGCCAGAACCAGGAGCCGGCAAAGATCTCACGGTGCCAGCAGGTGTAGACCAACCCCTTGCCCATCCGGCGCGCGGCTTCCCAGTTCCCCCAGCCAAAAACCTCCCAGCGCAAACTGCGGCCGATTGCCAGCAAGGTAAAGTACCCAATCCAGGTCGCCACAAAAATCTGCACGCGCTGCCAGCGTGTAAAAGCACGAGTGTTGGCCTTGAGAGCGAGATGGGAATCCTCTGCTAAGGCCGGCTCGCCCGCTGCCGTCAGCCCTCGTGTTTTCCCGCCTTGACCGGTCATGAAGAAGGAGTGCCCGCCGCCAGCAACATCACGTTGCGGCCAAGGGTCACCTGACAGAAGCTTGCCATACGCGAACCGTGAGGGCAAGCGAGTCGAGCTTGCCTGGGACGATGTAGGCGGAAACCTCCCGGCCACGCTTATGAGAACGGGGGAGATTAAAGGTCTGGCGCGGGAGGTGGCGAGTCCCCCCGGCGCTTGCGATTCAGCACCATCCGCATCAGAATACGCGCGGCCGCGGAGACACCCAGAATGATGAAATATAAACGCCCATTTTTCTTCCAAACAAAGAGGAAACCGTCGATGGCGAAAATCCAAAAATGCGCTTCGCCCGAGAATGCCTGGAACCAACTCGGTTGCATGCCACCTGAGGGCAGGCGGGGGCGGAGCGATGGCCAAAGGCGCGGGACGGCCGCTAGAAATGCGCGATACGCTTCACCCTGGGACTGCGCCAACTCGGTTTCTTCACGGCCAATCAGGCGCAATACGATAAGCAAATTTCCCAGGATCAATACCACCGCGCCGGTTCGACTGGCCAGCAACGCCATGCCGACGGCCAGAAGTATATTGCCGAAATAGAGGGGATTGCGGAGGTGGCGGTAGGGTCCGTCTGCAACCAGTCTCTCCGCATGCAGTGCTGAATCGAAGACCACCTCCCGGCGCAGATACGCGTCTCCCCAGGTGCGAATCCAAGCGGCGGCAGTAACCAGCGCCGCCGAGAGGGCGAACAGACCCCGAAGGACGTGCCAGGCAGCCAGAGAATGCAGATGAGGGTCACTCTTGCTGAATATCCAGCCCGCCAGCGCCACGGACGCGTTCTGGTGGTCGAACGTATACAATCCGAAGCCTGCGAAATACGCCAGGCATATAAACCAGAAGCGGTTGCGAAATTCAAAATCGGTGGCGCGCATGTGCTCAGCACCTCTCAGGGTGTGCAATGGGTTGCTCGGTCAGGACCTCTGCTTGCGGAATAGCCTTAGCCGGGGAATCCGCTCGAAGTCGCGGTCAAGTGTGAAGATTGAGCTGCTTTCGCGCATCGCCAAAGCCGCAAGCAGGCAATCCGCGATGCCGAGTTGATAGCCGTGTGCGGAGCCCTCGGCAACAATTTCACCCGCACGCAGCCAGGAATCGCGGTCTGCCTCTAGGTAAGGCAGGGGTTCCATCGCCTGCTGGAGCGTGCGGATCTGCGAAGTCGACCGGCATCCCTGACGCAGTTCTGCCAGGACCAGACCGGCAATAGCAACCTCCCCCTGCCTTAAGAGCGCTTCGAGATCGCCCCGCACGGAAGGATTCTTGCGATCGAAATACTCGATCCAGACAGAGGTGTCAACGAGAACCACGGCGATTGCGGTCCCAACCTTTCCGTAAAGTCTTCGCGTCGACGGAAAATCGAACTTTACCCTGTAGCTGAATCAGCTTCTCGATTTTCTTCCGGCGAACATAATCCTCAAGGGCTTCATGGACGGCTTGGGTCTTGGTACGCGCCCCCGTTTCTTCCTGCACGGTTCGCAACATGTCATCGTCGATGTTCAGGGTGGTGCGCATCATACACCTCGCGCATACAGAATTAGCGAAATCGTATGCAGATGCTAGCATATCACTTGATCGCTTTAGATGGCAATAGAGACTTATGGCGCGAGGTTCCGGGCCACGATTTCCGCGACGTCAAGGATTTCGACGTCATCGCGCTTGAGGGCATTGGCGGCGTCGCGCAGCATGATGGGGCAATACGGGCACGCCACTGCCACCGTAGTGGCCTGGGTCCGCATCAGTTCGGTGAAGCGCCGCTGGTTGACGCGTTCTTTGCCCTGTTCGCGCGAGTCGTCGGCCACAAAAAGCTGCGCGCCACCCGCTCCGCAGCATTGCGTGTTCTGGCCATGATGTGCGGCTTCGGTGATTGTGACTCCCGCATCATGGAGAATCTTCCGAGGCGCGGCGGTGATGCCGCGTCCCCGCGCCAGATAGCAGGGATCATGGTAGGTGGCCTTCACCTCCGAAGGTTTAATGCGGAGCTTGGGCAGCACCTTGGCGATGAATTCCGTGTGATGTATGACCTCGATTCCAAGCTGCGCGTAGGGAGCAATTTGGCGGTAATCTTTGTCCAGCATCGTGGTGCAATGAGGGCAGCAGGTGACGATCTTCTTGACGCGCGCGGCCTCAAAGGACTCCACCAACTTGCCGGAAAGCTCTAGGAAGAGGTATTCATTCCCCGCCCGCCGCGCCGGCTCGCCGCAACAGGTTTCACGCGCCAACACCCCCCAGGAAGCGCCCGCGGCATCCAGAATCTGGCGCATGGCTTGAGCGACGGATTGCCCGTGCGCATCGTAACTCAGTCCGCAACCCAACCAGAAGAGCCATTCCTGCGTGCCGTCGAAAATGGGGAATTGCTTTGACTCGATAAGCTTTTGCCGCGTGTCGTGGGCGATGCCCCAGGGGTTGTGGGGAGCCCGCTCCATGGTGGTGAAGAGTTGATTGACCCGGTCGCTGGAAATGCGGCCTTCGCTCGCGAGTCCGCGACGGAGGTCGAGGATTTTCCTGCCCACGTGTTCAACGCCCACCGGACAAACGTATTCGCAGGCGCCGCAGGAGAAGCATTGGAACAGGTTCTCGTCGGTAATGAAGGCCTTCCCCTCCTTTTTTTCTTCCGCCGTTCCGGCCACCAAATCTCCGCCGGAAAGAAGGCCATGGCGCAGATCCAGGATGATTTCTTTGGGACTGAGCGTTCCTCCCGAGAGGTTGGCGGGGCAAACATCCGTGCAACGGCCGCACTCGACGCAAGCATCAACATCCAGCACGTCTTTGCGTCCGAGGTCCTTAAAGTGAATCATCCCCAGGTCTTCGCCGTCTTCCCGCAGCGCGCGCATGGAGCTGGTGGTCTCCGAGCGGAAGAAAATCGTGACGGGAGCAAGCACCAGGTGCAGGTGCTTCGAGATGGGGATCACCACCAGCAACGCATAGAATGAGAGCGTGTGGAGCCACCAATTCACTTTCCAGTCTGTGCCGCCCACGGGAAATACCCGCCAGCCCAAAAGATAGGTGACCATGAGCGCCGAGATCAAAAAGGCGACAGCACCAGATGTCGGCGAGAGCTTTCCGAGTGCCTTGGGCCTTAAAACGAATCGCCGGAACGACAGCCCGAGTATTCCCACCAGAACTGCCACCGCCCATACGGCGACAAACGCGCCGTACCAGGTGCGCTCCCCCGTGGCCTTATCAAGTCCACGCAGGCCTAGAAGCATGTGATTGGCGCTGACCCATCCAAAGGCGAAAAATCCCCACAAAATGAAGGCGTGGAGAATGCCCACTACCGGCCGGTCGCGCACCACCCGATATTGCAGAATGACCTCGACAAAAACCCGCCAGAGGCGTTTCAGAATATGGTCGTGGGGAAGATCGCCATGCTTCGGAAATACAGAGAAAAATCGGCGGTTGACGGTTCGGAAAAAGAGCCAAACGCTTACAAATGCGATCAGGATAAAAACCGCCTGTGGCAAACCAACCAGAAAGAAGGTTGCGCACGCCACGAGGGCGATGAGGGCCATAATCCAGGAATTATGCTTGCGAGAATTTAGGTCCATCAATTACCTCATGAGGATTGGACGGGTTAGGCTGGATACGGTTCGAATAAACCCGTCGGGCCTGTCATTCTGAGATGGTCATCCGCCATGAAGATCGGTGACGTTCAGCGGCGGCAACCGACGAAGAATCCCGCCTTGCTACGAAAATGCACGGAGCAAGATCCTTCCCTGCGCTCAGGATGGCAGCGTTGAGGGCTTTTTCGCAATCTTCTACGGCGCGAGGGTGGCAATCTGCTGCCGGATGGCCTGCGTCACCGTGGCGCTGGAGGCGAACTCCTTCTCCACCTTCTGGTAAAGCTCGCGCGCCTTGGCCGGCTGCGACTCACGATAAGCGTCAGCCATGGCCATCAGCGCGCTCGCCCTGGGCACGCTGAGCGTGGGGTGGTCAGCCAACTCCTGATAAAGCTTGGCCGCCTCCGGCGTCTTGCCGGACTTCGCCAATTCCCCTGCCAGGGCGAATTTCGCCATGGAGGCAATTTCCGCGTCGTGGTCCATGCTGGCTTCCGTCAAGGTCTGAATCGCCCCGTTGTGATCGTCCAGGAGCGACTGGCATACGCCCGCCTGGTAGCGCGCAATCGCCACTGCCTTGGGCCGCGGGAGCATCTTGTATTGGTCTAAAATGGCGTCGAATTGCTGAAGAGCTTTCTTGTACTTCTCCTGCGCCGTCGAGTAGGTGGCCGCGCCGGGTTCGGTTTGGCCGGGCGCAGGCTGGCCCACGTATGCGCGGAACGTGGAGAGTGCTTCACCCAAATCGGCGTTGGCGGAGGCTTCCTGGCGGTCAGTGTAGAACTTCAGGCCGGCGGCCAGCCCGACTACCACCACTACGATGATCACTACGTTCAGGATTTCCTTGTAGTGCTGTTTAAAATATTCTTCGAACTGTACTAACGTGTCCTTGAATTCGTCTTGCTTTAATTGATGGCGGGTCTGACGGTCCACAGTCTGGCTCCTTCCGAAATGCTGATCCCTGCCATCTTAGCAACCCGCCCGAAGGGCGTCAATCGCCGCTTGCATGGTGTCGTTAGCATGTCATCTGGCAGAGGCCTGCGGGCTTTTCGCATCTGGGCGATCTCCCATTTTACCAAGTAGACGTCTGCGCAGGCCCCCGAGCTGGGAATGGCGCGGTTCATTGTGCCGTCCACCCCCCGTCAATAACGATGTCGGTGCCGGTAATGAAAGCTGAGGCGTCGGAGCTCAGGAACACGGCCAAGGCTCCTATTTCTTCCACCTTGCCCCAACGGCCTAAGGGGATCTTGGCGGTGAAGTCCGCCATTGTTGCGGGGTCCTGCATCAGAACCAGATTCATCTCCGTGGCGAAAGGGCCGGGACTGATGGCATTGGCGGTAATGTTGTAAGGGGCCAATTCCAGCGCCAGAGCTTTGGTCATGCCCAGCAGGGCAAACTTGCTTGCGGAATACGCCGCGCGTTGGGGCAGCGAGACGTGCGCCATGGTAGAGGCCATATTGATTATGCGGCCAAATTTCTTTTCGATCATGCCCGGCACGAAGGCGCGAGTGCAGAGAAAAGGGCCGTCAACATTGGTGGACATCACGCGGCGCCATTCCTCCAGGGTGAACTCGTGGAGCGGCCTGCGAATGTTGATGCCCGCGTTGTTGATGAGAACGTCGGGAACGCCGGCTTGCTTGCGGACCTCGGCGGCGAGCGACATCACACCGGCCTCCTCGCTGACATCGCCAACAAAGGCGTGGGCTTTGCCGCCGTGGGCGGTGATTTCCGCCCGTACGCCCTCCAGCAACTCGCCGCTGCGCGCCACCAAGGCCACCGTGGCCCCCGCCTCCGCCAACGCTTCCGCCATCTGCTTGCCCAGACCCTTGCTGGCCCCCGTCACCACCGCCACCCTACCGTCAAGCCGCTGATTTATCATCGTGTCCTCCCTGTGCAAGGAAATGTAACACAAGCCGGTGGACGCGGCGCGTTCTCTGCGCCGAGAAATTTGGGCGGTGCTCTGCGCCCTCGGCGAACTCAGCGGTAAATAGCTTCTTGCCTCAGCTTTGCGCTAAACCGCTGCGCTATTGCCTCAATTCGCATATAATGACGGGCGATGGGTTTGTTCCCCGGTTTCACAAGTAATCGTATGCTCCCTTGAAGGAGAGACCTTTCGCCGTGAAAATCGTTGTGTGCCTCAAGCAAGTTCCCGCTCGTGACTCCCTGTTGCGTTTGAACGCGGGCGCCACCTGGGTGCAGGAAGCCGACCTCACCTTTGAAGTCAATGAGCCTGACATTTACGCATTGGAGGAAGGCTTGCGCCTGAAGGAAAAGCATGGCGGCGAGGTGGTGCTCGCCACGCTCGGACCGGCGCGCGCCCAGCAGGCGATCAAGGAAGCCCTGGCCAAGGGCGCCGACCGCGCACTGCATCTGGACGACCCGGCCTTTGCAACGCTCGATGCTTTCGGCATCGCCCGCGCTCTGGCCAAGGCGATCGAAAAAGAGAAGCCGGATATTATTCTGACCGGATTGCAGTCCGACGATTTCGGTGCCGCCCAGACCGGCGTGGTGCTGGCGGAATTTCTGACCCTGCCGCACTCCACCATCATCATGGAGATCCAAGCGGAGGGCGGGGCACTGCGCGTGAAGCGGGAACTCGAGGGCGGCTGGTTCCAGTGCATCGGCTTGCCGCTGCCCGCCGTGATTACCATTCAATCCGGCATCAATAAGCCACGTTACGCCACGCTGAAAGGCATCATGGCGGCGAAAAAGAAGCCTGTGCAGAAACTGACCGCGGCGGACCTGGGCCTGAGCGCTGAGGACCTGGCCCCGCGCCAGCGCATTGCCAAAGTTTATACCCCCGTAAAGGCTGCCCAAACCGAGTTCTTGCAGGGCAGCCCCAAGGAAATCGCCGCGCGCCTTGTCGATAAACTTAAGAACGACGCGCGGGTGATCTAGAGGTAGCGCCGGCTTGCAGCCGGTAGATGCCGTCCATAGGAACGACGATTCAATTCGGTGTAGCGTCGAGCTCCGATCGACGTTTCGGCGGTCGGAAACCGCCGCTACAAAACAAGGAGGCTCACCATGTTTGTTCACATTTGGAGAATGCGGGCCCGTAAGAAACGCGTTGAGGATTACGAGAAGTTCGGCCGCCAGGTGACACTCCCTTCGCTCAAGAAGATCGATGGCTGCGTGGGAGCGCACTTCATCAAAATCTTCCAGGCGCGCAAGCCGGAGTACCTGTGGTTGGTCTTTTGGAGAGACCACAAGGCCCTGGAACAGGCGCGCACCAGCCCCCTTTGGCGCGACCAGATCAAGCGCTTCGAGGCGGGCAAGTACTATAAGTCGATACCACTCGAATTCGTGTGCGAAACACTGGATTCCTTCACCTTTGATTTGGCAAAGCCCAGGCGAGCCGCCAAACCGGGAAAAGCGGAGAAAGCCGCGCCGCCGGAAAAGCCGCATGCGCACAAATCCGAGTCGGCGGAGCCAACCCCCGCGGCCGTCACCGGACCGATGGTGGAAGGGGAATAGGTTTTTGATTTGCAATTAGTGCCTCACCGCTGAAGCGCTGAGACGCAGAAAAGGTGTCAGGTATCAGGTGTAAGGGGTTAACTGGCGCCTGAACCCTGGAACCCGGCACCTCCTTTGCTCTGCGCCTCCGCGTCTCTGCGGTGAGCAGGATTCAAACTATGGCTAATCACATTTTGGTTTTTGCAGAACACCAGGGCGGCAAACTGACCCGTCCAACATGGGAGGCGCTGGCGGCGGGTCAGCACCTGGCGCAAGGTCTGGGAACCACCGTCACCGCCGTGCTCTTGGGAAGCAACCTCGCCTCCCTGGCGGCGGATCTTGCTGCCGCGGCGGTTCAGGAAGTGCTGACGGTTGACTCACCCCTGCTGGCGGAGTACACGGCGGACGGCTATACGCACGCCCTGCGCGCGGTGATCGAGCGGCAGAAGCCGCGCTTTGTGGTCTTCAGCCATACTTATCAGGTGCGCGACTTTGCCCCCAAGCTTGCCACCGCCTTGGATCGCGGCTTGGTGGGCGATTGTCTGGGCTATCGGAATGAAGAGGGGAAGCTCATCTTCGTGCGCCAGGTATTCCAGGGCAAGTATTGCGCCGACGTCGAGTTGGTAGGTGAAGCGCCCTACTTCGTCTCATTTCAGGCAGCGGCGTTTCGTGAAGACGCGGTCCAGCGCGGCTCCGGCCCGGCCCCCATCACCCCGATCGTGGTGGAACTAGCCGCGGACTCCATTCGCGCCAAACCCGGCGAGCGCTTCCGTGAAGCCAAGCAAGCCGTGGACCTGACCCAGGCGGAACGGATCGTCTCCGTGGGCCGCGGGATTAAGGCACCGGAGAATGTGGATCTGGCCCAAAAGCTCGCCGACGCCTTGGGCGCGGAACTTGGCGCCTCTCGGCCCATCTGTGACAACGGCTGGCTACCCATGGACCGCCAAATCGGAAGCTCGGGACAGACGGTTGCCCCCAAGCTCTACGTGGCGCTGGGAATTTCCGGCGCCATCCAGCACATGGTGGGCATGAAGGGCTCGAACACCGTGGTGGCCATCAACAAAGACAAGGAAGCGCCCATTTTCGAGGTCGCCACCTACGGAATCGTCGGCGACCTTTTTGAAATCGTCCCCCCGCTGATTGAGGAAATCAAGAAAGTGAAAGCATAAATCGAGCGCGAGTGGCGCGGGCTGGCTCGGATCGCTTCTTGGAGGTCTGCGCCCCACCCGGATTGAAATACTAAACTTCCCCATCACCCACAGAGGTGGCATCTATGCCACTCGTCAGAATTACCGGCTGGCAACTCGGCTTCCCCCCCAGCGTTCCACCACCCGCCCTGGCAGCGTTATTTGTAAAGGAAATGGATATGGATGGGAGCGACGCGGAAGCGGTGGTTCGTCGGCTCATGAAAGGCAAATTCGTTGATGCCTCTTTTGATCTCGGAGAGGACAAAGCGGCGAAAGCTTTTATGCGGGAAGTGGCAGCATTCGGCCTCAAGGCGAAGTTGTATCAGGATGAGCCTTTGTCCTGGTCTGGATCCCGGCCGAGACCATGGTTTATCAAGTGCGCGTTGGCTGTATTGGTGGGGTTTGGGATTTGCTTATACTTCTTTGTAACCTGGCCACACGCAATCATTACTAAGGTGTTGGCTTACGCAGAGGGCCTCTTCATTGTTTCCTGGCTCGTCGCCGGAGCTCGGGACAAGAGACCTAGAACTAAAGAGCAAGAGGAACGGGAAGCGAAGCTAACCACCAGGGTGAGGTTGGGGACATACGTCGTCGCTATCCTGGTCGGATGTATTATTTCTGCGCCCTGGCTTGGCGCTGTTCTGCTGGTGCTGGTTTTAGGTGGAGTTGGCTGTGCATTCTTGATTCGAATGATGAACAAAGATTGAGCAGACTGTGCATGGCACGAGGTAGATCTAGCTGAGGCCCGCGCGAAAGCTGTCCAATGACGGGGGTATTTCCATGACGCGTATAACCACCATGCACCAGAAGTGGATGGAAGAGCCGGCATACGGGAAGGCCTACCAAGCTCTTGAGGGAGAATTCGGTCTAGCCAAAGCTGTCATCGCAGCAAGGAACCACGTCGGGCTGACGCAGGCGGGGTTGGCTCGGAAGATGGGCACAACCCAACCCGTGGTTGCGCGGTTGGAGGGTGGACGTGTACGTCCTTCAATGCGAACCCTTGAGCGCTTGGCCAACGCCACTGGGACGCGTTTGCTCATCAGTTTTGAACCTCGCCGCGTGAAGCGGGCGGCAGACAGAGAATCAAGGGCTATCCGCTTCCCCGCGCACAACGGAACCCGCCGGCTGGCGCGGACCTGTTCAGGAAGTCCGCGGCTTGTCCCCATGGGCAAGGAAAACCCGCAGACTTCAACAACAAATCCGCACTGCTTGCTCCCCTTTTGATCAAGTGGTTTCAATAGTATTTTCCGCCCGTGTCTTGCCCAAACCTTAGGTTCCACTGCCGACATGCCGTGTCCACAAAAATGCCGTGGTGAGCGTTTCCCGTATGAGTGCGACAATTAGGGTGGCATGCTTCGGCATGAGTTCTCAGGAAGAAGGGACCCCATGAAGGACCAGCGGTCAGAGTACGAGCGGCTAATCGCGCCCATCGAGGATCGGATGATTCGCTCCGTGTGGCGCATGGTGAGAGATCCGGACGAGGCGGAAGATGCCTTACAGGAAGCCCTGCTGACGGTTTGGAAGCGTTGGGGGCAAGTCAGAAAGCATCCGAATCCCCACGCTCTGGTTTTGCGCATCTGCATCAATTCGGCGCACGATATGCTGCGGCGCCAAGCCCGTCGCGGGAAATGGCTGGAAACAGGCGCAATCCCAGAGGACATTCCAGACTCCTCGCCGTCCGTCACCCGGGAGATTTCCGGCGCCGAGCAAGGCAGGCAGGTGCTGCGGGCTATCGGGTGTTTATCGAAGAACCAGGCTCGGGCAATCCTGATGCACGCGGTCGAGGAAATCCCCTACGGCGAGATTGCAGCGGCAATGGAATGCCGCGAAGTGACCGTACGCAAGCATGTGGCGCGCGCGCGTGCCAAGCTGCGCACCCTGCTGTCGCATTTAATCCCGTCACTTCCCAAGGAGGAAGGTATCCATGCCTGATACTAATCATGATCTGGATGAGTTGATTCGAAGGAGTACGGAGGTGGAAGTTCCACCCAACGTGGAAGAACGCTTGCGGCACAGACTGGCGGAGTTTCGGGAAAGGGTCGAGCAACGGCCGCCGAGCCGCCTGCGGATGCTGGCGTATGCGCTGATGCATCCCCCCTCGCTCCGTGTGCCGGCGATGGCTGCGGCCGTGTTGGCCACCATCGCCTTGGCGCTGGTGCTCATTCCCAGCGGATCGAATACGAGCCGCGCGTACGCGGCCGCGGCGGCGCAACTCCGGGCCGCTCAGTCACTGCAATACACGTTTGTCCTGGCCCCGTTCACGGAAGTTGAATTCAGCTATCTCGCCCCCGCCTATCGCCGGGTCAATTTCCCGTGGGGGATGGAGCTGAGAACGGATGGCTCCGGCAAGCAATTGCTTTTGATGCATGCGACCCGGAACTACCTGATAGAAAAAGTGCAGCAGGTTGACGGTCTGGCCAGCGCGATGGATATGGTGGAGCAATTCAAGTCCCTCCCCAAGACGGCGGATGAATCCCTTGGGGAAGAGCGGGCGGATGGCAAGAGGCTAATGGGATTTCGCGTGCACCAGGCGCCATCCGGCAGCGGGATTCCCGGCTTCAAGGCCCTCGATTTATGGGTGGATGCGGAAACGGGGAACCCTGACCATGTGGGCATTACGATACAGGAACCGGGCAAGCCGCTCTACCAGATGCGTATCAAGGACATCCGGGTGGACGCCGCAGTCGATCGATCGCTGTTTGACATGACCCCTCCGGCAGCGTACACGGCGATCCCTGTTCCCAATGCCGACCAACATACCCGGCAGCAGGGCTCAGGGAAAAACCCTCTCGGGCCGGAGATCCAATGGGCCGACGCACTGACGGCAGTGGTTGTCCCGGTGCAGGGATCGTATCCGCAGACTCCGGCAGCCGTTCAGGCGGTTGAATCGCACCTGAAGAAGATGGGCGTGCCCCCCGTGGGTCCTCCTTTCGGACGGAACTTCTCCGCGGTGAATGGGTCCAAGCAGACGTGGGAAGTTGGCTATCCGATCTTAGCAGGCCGGGCAGTTAAGGGGGACATTCGGCTCGACTCTCCTTTTGAGTTGAGAGCTCTGCCTGCGGAACTGGCCGCCCGGAAAGTGTTTTCGGGCCCCTGGGGACAAGACTCGGAGGTCCACTGGGCAGCTTTCCTAAGGTGGATTGTCGAGCAGGGCTATGTGCCCGTCGGGCCACCCATGGAAATCTGGACAGGCAATGACGCTCAGCCGCGGACTCAATCCACCGAGATGCGGATCGCCGTGACCAAGGCGAACTAATCGTATGGCTTGAAGCGGGTTGCTACAACCCATCATTTTAAGGTGGCGCCGCGTGGCACGCCCAGGTGAGTTGCCGGAAAAGCATCGACACCGGAATTAGCGTGCCACGCGGCTTCCCGTTAGCATCCCTTGTTATCTGCGTTTCTGCCGTCGTTTTGGCGTTGGCAATCTGGCGGGCTGCCGGCGTAATGGCTTGAGATCCGCGGCTTGTCCCCATCGACATCGAAAAGCCGTGAACCTGGACAACAGGACGCGCTCTACACGCGTGCCTTGTTCACTTCTTCGGAACCCAGGTGAACTCCTCCCAGGCGGTTTTCAGAACCTGGCATTTGGCATAGTCGAAGTCCCGCAGCGCTTCCGTGTGGAACGTGATTTTCTCCGGCGTTACCGAGTCCACCTCAAATCTCGAGGTGAGGTGGCACATCTTCTTGGTGTCCTCACCGGCGGGAGCTTTAGGATTGGCGATCCCCTGGTAGACGCTTGAGGAGCCCACCCATTTCGTTCCCGTTTTCCGGCATTCAATCCGCATAAATGTTCCATCTTTAGCGGCGGCGGCGGGAATATTTATCCACTCCGCGTGGAACACATCGCCCTTAAATTCCACGCGAAATTCTTTTAGCGAGCCCTCGCGGCGCCAAATCTTGGGGAGCTGCCCGCTGGCGACCTTGGCCGACGCCGCGGCAGGCTTTGCCTCAGCCGTGGGATTTTGGGCCTTCGTACCATTGGCTGGCGTTTGCGCCGCCGTGAATGGTGAGATCAACCACAGCGCCAAGAAAATCATAAGTGCATATTTCCACTGGATGTTTGCCGCTCTCAATGTGTCCTCCTGGATGTCTGATTCGACCGCTCCATTTCTATTGCCGTGTCGCCGTCGAATTCCTTCTCGCCGAAGGAAGAGCCTCATTCTACCCGGCCCTTGCCAGCCAAGCCACCAAAAACCGCAGCGAATGGCCGTCAGAGTCGTGAAGACCGACCTGTCACGGCGGGAAAGGTGGCTGAGGAGTTCGGATCTTGGGGTCCGGCAATCAAATGGGGCTTTAGGCGCTCAAGGTTCAATGGCCTAAATGGGCGGGGAGGGTCTCGTGGGGCCTGTCTTTCCGAGCGATGGGATGAATCCCGATCTGCACATTATCGTGAACACCATGAGCTTCTTTGGGCGGTTCACCCGGAGGCGGGAAGAGCGAGATCCTTCGCGAGGTTTGCCCTGTAGTGCATTCCCTAAGGGCTCAGGTTAAGAGCGAAGGAACCCGCTCTTCTTGGGCCCGCGGTCAAAATCTTCAACTTCGGTTCACGCGCCCGCTGTCTTGTGCCCATGGTGCTCGACGTGCAGTTTGGCCGCTTCGGCGGCGTGATGGGTGGCGTGATGTAAGTGCCCTTGCGCCGAGTGGGCGTGGTGGGCGGCTGCCTCGTGGTCCCCCGCCTCATGATGCCGGGCGGCTTCGCGATGGTGTCTCGCCGCGTGCTCGTGGTGTTCCGCTGCCTTCATGTGGTGCTCTGCTGCCTCTTTTGACATGGTCGCCCCCTTTAAACTTGTGGAGTGTGCCTACGGACCTACACACTAAGTCCAGTTTATTGCGCTAATATGAGCAGCGGATGAAACTTCAAACAAGTGCGGGAGTCACCGCTACCGAAGGTGGCGGACCAGCGGCCACTTTGCCTTTACATTTTCAGGAGCCGAGAACACACTTTTCGCCTGGAGGTATAAAACCATGTCTGACGTTGTCATCATTCCAGCCTGCCGCAGGGCCATTGCCGTCCTCCAGCCCCAGTGGAGTTCTTGCGCGAAAGGTTTGACCTGAAATGTAGGGATTGATATCCTTACTGTAGGGATGGAGGGTAGGGAAATGGCTAATTCTAGTGTCATCAGCACCAAAGGACAGGTAACGGTTCCAAAGGAAATCCGGACTCGCTTGGGCTTGAGAGTCGGGGATCGGGTGGAATTCGTCGTCCGCGGCAAGGAAACTGTCATTCGACCGGCTCGTGCTGCCGGGAATCCATTTGAAAAGTATATAGGAGTTCTAGGGCCGTTCCCTGGTGGATTGGAAGGAATCAACGCCTGGGTACGCAGCATGCGAGATGATGAGGAGTCATCGGGACAGTGAGAACCGCCATCGACACGAACGTCATTTCCATAATCTGGTCAGGCGATCCTCCTGCCGCCGAGGCGGCGAGCTTGCTTGGGCGCGCGGCGAACGAAGGTGCCTTAGTCATTTCTGCACCCGTTTATGTTGAACTTATGGCACACCCAAAGGCTACGCAGCACTTGATGGATTATTTCCTCACCAACACGCGAGTAGAGGTGGATTTTCTACTTGACGAGGCGGTATGGCGCGAAACGGCCCAGAGATATGCCAGCTATGCACGGCGCAGACGGAAATCGGGCGGTAGTGATGCCAAGCGATTTCTGGCCGATTTTGTTATCGGCGCGCACGCCCACCTTTGCGCCGACCGCTTGTTCACGCTCGATCCAGACCGCTTCGCCAAGGATTTTCCCGACCTTCAACTAATTTAGAGAATGAGGCACCCCATGAAAGAACCCGTCATCATTTCAGCTTGCCGTACTGCTATCGGAAAATTCCAGGGCTCGCTTACGCCTTTTTCCGCGGTGGATTTGGGCGCGTTTGCCGTTCGCGAGGCGGTGCGGCGAGCGGGTATCGATCCGAATTTGGTGGATGAAATCATTATGGGCAACGTGGTGACGGCCGGCCTCGGCCAGAACCCCGCGCGGCAGGCGGGGCTGAAGGGCGGCCTCTCGAATCGCGTCGCCGCCATGACTATCAACAAAGTGTGCGGTTCGGGACTGAAGGCCGTGGCCCTGGCCGCGCAGGCCATCCAAACCGGCAATGCGGAAATCGTGGTGGCGGGCGGCATGGAATCCATGACCAACTGCCCCTACCTGCTGCCCCAGGCCCGCGCCGGGATGCGGATTGGGCACGGCAAAGTGCTCGACTCCATGATCACCGACGGCCTGTGGGATGCCTACGAGGACTTCCACATGGGGATGACCGGCGAGCTGGTGGCGGAGAAGTACGGCATCACGCGGCAGCGCCAGGATGCCTATGCGGTTGAAAGCCACCGCCGCGCTATCGACGCCATCAAGAATGGCCGCTTCCAGGACGAGATTGTGCCGATCTCCATCAAGCAAAAGAAAGGCGACCCTATTCTGTTCTCGACCGATGAATCGCCGCGTGCGGACACTTCTCTTGAAGCGCTCGCGAAGCTCCGTCCCGCCTTCAAGCCGGATGGCACCGTCACCGCCGGGAACGCTCCCGGCACCAACGACGGCGCAGCCGCGCTGGTGGTGACGTCGCTCGAAAAAGCCCGCGAATTGGGGAAGACGCCACTAGCGCGGGTAGTTGGACAAGCCGTGAGCGGCGTCGAACCCAAGTGGGTCATGATGGCCCCAGTGGACGCCGTGCGCATGTTGCTCGCAAAGCTCGACTGGAAAACCGAGGACGTGGACCTCTACGAATTGAACGAGGCGTTCTCCGTTCAGGCCATCGCGGTGATACAAGAATTGGGCCTCGACCCGGCAAAAACCAATGTAAACGGCGGCGCGGTGGCGCTCGGGCACCCCATCGGAGCCTCCGGCGCGCGCGTCCTCGTGACGTTGCTTTACGAAATGGCTCGGCGCAACGCCAAGCGCGGCGTGGCCGCGCTCTGCCTCGGCGGCGGCAACGCCGTGGCACTGGCCATTGAGCGATTTGCCAATTAGGCGATTTGGCAAGCGTGAGGATACACGATGGAAACTGAAATCGATTTCAGCAAACTAGTACCCGCGGAACAGATGAAAGGGGAGGATGCAGAGGAAACCGAATTACTCCAGGGGATGCTGACAGAGGCAAAAGAGTACTTGGCCGCATTTGACTGGTGTGAGTCCATTGAGGAATCCTACTTCGGGTTAGGTGTGGGCGGAGTGGTCGCGGTGTTCCTCATCAGGATCCGCCCAAAGCATCAGGGTGTCGATGCGCTACTGTGGGTTGTGGTGGGCGACTTGCCCGAAGCCTACCTGGTGACAGATGACAACCCTACACCGAGACTTGCCCTTGAGGCCTATGTTGAATTGATGAGTGAGTGGGTAAAGGCTGCGACGAAAGGCCAGCCGGTTGACGAACTTATACCTGTAAACGTGGCTCCTACTCCTGAGAACGCAAAGCTGCTTCAGTCCCGTCTGGCATTCCTGAGTGCGGAGGTGATTCCTCTTTACTCCTGACCAACCGCGGCGCGGCCGCGCTGTGCCTCGGTGGGGGCAACGCGGTGGCGCTCGCCGTGGAACGATTTAGCGATTGATTTGGTGATTTCGCGGTTTGGTGATGGCCTATGTGGCATGAATCATTGGTCGGACATCGGGTAGTCGAGGTTCTGAAGATCTTCGACTACGTTCAAGTCTTCGTCGACTCTCAGGGGGTGCTGAATGTTTATGGCCCATACAAGATTTCGGGCCGCGATTCGCGCGACCCCGAGACTAATGGGCTGCTGCGATCGCTCATCGGAAGGACCGTGAATGAAGTACAGTTACTGCCCAGCAAGTTGACCTTGGTTTTTTCTGAGGGAGAGAGCCTTTCTGTGGATGGCGATGTAGATTCAGAGTACGAGGTTCATTCTTATGCCCACGCGCCCGGCAAGTCTTCACGCGAAGGGTTTCGGCCATCCATGGAACTGACGGACGCCTTCGCTGCCTCGGAGGCTATTTTGAACCGTTTAAAGACGGCCGCAGAGGGTGCGGTGCGAGCGCTGGGCTTCGCGTCAATGAGGTATGGCGGTTCAGGCAGCTCAGGAAACATCACGGACGGAGTTTCTTATTACCAATGGCGATGGGTTTTGTCAAGGGACACAATACATGGCGGAGAAACCTTTCGCCGTACCTTGACGGTTAGTTTCACACAGAAAGACCTTTCGACCACTGAGGCTCCAGTTAATTTTAGCTGGATGGCGGAAATATTTCGCAACGCGCAGTTGTCATGGGATTCGTGGTCAGGGCAGGTATCCAAATCATTCAGCGCCATCGAGCGTGAGGGCTTTGAGGAATTATTGACAGACGCATCAGCCCAGGCCGAGGCGGCGTTGCAAAGCAAAAGAGAACTGGCTGGGGATTAATGTCCGGAACAGCAAGACGCGGGAAGAAACGGAAGTGCAAGCGCGGACCTGCTTGAAGGGTCCGAGGCTTTTCGTTGGTAATCGGGGGCCGACCGCTGACCTTGAGGTCAGCACTTGCTGGCCCGTGGGCAGTTGCTAAATGCGCTGACTCGTGAACATTTCACTGACTGCGGGCGTCTTTGTTAGCGCCAGTCCTGCGCGCCGTGCCAAATGTAGAGAATCTCGGCAACCTCATCTTTGAGACGGTAGACAATGACGTGAGGCGGGCTGAGCAACTCGCGGGTTCCTTGGACTTCCTCGCCAGGGCGGCCAAGGCGTGGGAAATGCTTGAGGCTCTCGATACGGTCAAGAATCGCCCGGGCAACCTTGCGGGCGGCCTGGGGGTTGTCGTTTAGGATGTGCTTAACGATGCCCTCAAGCTGGTCGGCGGCTTCGGTTGTCCACCGGATGCGGGTCACGGCTCGAAGAGCCGCTCAATTCGGCTGACGACTTCCTCGTGATCGATCAGATTGCCTCGATCGGCCGACGCGATGCCGCGTTTTACCCCTTCCACGAAACGGGCCTCCCGTGCGAGCATGTTGGTGACTGTCTCTTCCACCACCTGCGCGGCGTCCTTGCCTTTGCGAGCAGCAAATTCCTTGAGCTGCGCTTCGGTATGAGGAGTAAAGTTGACTTCCATGCTTGCCAGTTTAGAAGCTTGCGGGCTTGATGTCAATTGCGCTGCACCCGCATAATACCGGCCCGGAGGGCGACCAAGAATGAGGAGCAAGCCTATTTCCAGCAAGAACCGTAGGGGACTTCGTTCGATGACAGCAAGCGCCATTGAACGCGCGGCGCTGGCTGATCCTGATGCCCTGCCCCTCAGCGCCGCCGACCTCAAGCGCATGAAGCGAACGCCACGGATCAAGATTATTCGCCGCGCTTTGGGTTTGACCCAGCAAGCGTAACGCGGGCCTGTTTGCCAGGTTCACGGCTTTTCGTAGGTAATCGGGGACTGAGCGATGACCTTACAAAGCAGGTCTGGCCAGCCCGCAGTTTGATATCGTAGCGGCGAGTTTATCCGTCAACTGACGGACCATATGGCGGCGTCCCGATCAAATCGGGACAGGCGCCGCCGCCTCTACGTCAGATTCTATCGCCAGCCCGCCTCGTTTTGTCCTTGACAAAGCCTAGGTGTGTGAGTATACTTATTTACGAAGTCCGTGCCTGGGAAGGAAAGGCAGCGCCCATGCCGAGCCGGGAAGGCTCCAACCTCCGCCCCTTGTGGCGAATCCGCCACAGCTTGAACAGGCAAACAGTCAAATACAGGGGCCGATCCACAAAAAAAATGTTAATTTGTGACGTGCGAAGCCATCAAGTCTATGAAAACAAACAAATATACGACAAAATGCCCGATGAAAAGTCGGACATTTACGTCGAAGTGAAGCGGATTTTGCAGAAAACTACGGGCTTGGATCGACAATTTGCTGCGAAAGACGCCCCTGGCGGGGTATTTAGTGATTAACTGATTTAGCGATTGGGTGATTAGCTTACTGGCCCAACATAATCCATGAGGCGCGAATGGCTAGTCAGCCGGAAGAGTCGGTAGCCACGGTCAGTGCAGTTCTGTGGAGTGAACCCCAAAAGTGAGACATTCGTTAGCCCATAGTGTATACAGGGAATGGAGGGAAACGGATGTTGGAGAAGGTGAGAAGGCGGCGGCACAGTGAGGAGTACAAGCGGGAAGTGGTGAGGC
>Ga0326727_10011954_pt1 | contig 19965 bp, 14 predicted proteins | sample MB2enrmetagenome_FD_207643 | JGI IMG/M metagenome (GOLD analysis project Ga0326727, IMG submission 207643) | Lab enriched peat soil microbial communities from McLean, Ithaca, NY, United States - MB29MY | ecosystem: Environmental > Terrestrial > Soil > Wetlands > Peat | place: USA: New York...
CCCCAACAGAGAGCCGCTGAGACGCGGCTCCACAGCCTGAAAAAGCTAAACAGAACGAGCTGACTCTCCGTCGAAGACCGTTTTTCCGCAGCCTGCTAGTGAGAACCATCCCCCGATGACGGTAACCACGAGTGAGATTCCGACGAAGCCGGCGTTCAACGGAGTCAGCCAGGAGACGCGCTATTAAATCCGGCAGATCGTCGATATGGTCGGCCATACTGGCGCTGAAAGCACCGCTGACCCGCGTGAGTTCCGAGGCGTAGAGCATCAGGAGCCAGAGGTTTCGAACTGGGATGCGGCCGATCCGGCGCTCGCCGGGAGGCAGGTCTGTCGCCATCATACGGGCCGCGCGAGGAGCTTAGCCCGTGCCGCCTTCGCCTTGTCCGGGGCATCGTACCAGTATTCATCGAGAAGAGGGCCGATCTCAGTCTCGACCTTCGTCCTGAACCAACCGCGACTGTCGCGGATCATCTCGTCCTTGTCCGGCGTAACGTAAGAATGCCCGATCCGAAATTGCGGCCCGAGCGAAGTGGCAGAAGTAATGTCGGCGTTGAGATCTGCGATCCGGGCTCCAATCTCCGCGAGTGTCGCATCATCAAGGCCACGCCCCGCACACCAAGTGCGCCACGCTGGTCCCAGCCTGGGCTCGAGATCGACGAAGGCAAAGCGGCGACGCAGCGCGAGGTCAACGATGGCGAGGGAGCGATCTGCGACGTTCATGGTGCCGATAATGTAGAGGTTCTTGGGTACATGGACACGCTCGCCGGGTGCCTTCCGATAAGCGAGTTCCATGGCTTCGGAAGGTCGGCGCTTCGTGTCTTCCAGCAGCGTAAGCATCTCGCCGAAGATCTGGGCCGGATTGCCGCGGTTGATTTCCTCAATGACGAGCACGAAGGGTCGATCCGGTTCGCTCGCCGCCGCCTCTATTGCCTGCATCATAATGCCATCCACGAGACAGAGCCGCCCGTCGCCCGCCGGCCGCCACCCGCGCACGAAGTCCTCGTAGGCGAGCGACGGGTGAAATTGGACCACACGGAGCCGGGATCGGGCTGTCTCCCGGTCCTTTGATCCGACGAGCGCGAAACCGAGACGTTGCGCCAGCCAAGTCTTACCCGTTCCGGGGGGGCCTTGAAGAACAAGGTTCTTCTTCAAACGCCAGCGGCTGAGGATACCGTCAAGTTCCTCGCGCGGAAGAAAGCACCCATCGTCCATGATCTGGTCGATGGTGTAGGTCGGTTCCTCCTCCACCTCGACAAGCTCATCCTCCTCGACGTCCGGGCGCTCCGGCGGAGGCTCAGCCGCATCCTTCACGGTTTCGGCGCCGTACTTCTCAGCCCAATAGGGCTGCCCTAAGAACCAGGCGTAGTCTTGCGGCACGCCTCGGAATGTGAAATCGATCAAACGGCGGGCATCCTCGCTCTCCCTATCAGCTTCGACTACAGTTGTCCGGTAAGTGTAGAAGTACCAGTCACGCGGTTGAAAGGGAGGGTCCCATGCGACTTTCACTGTCCGTCCGTCCTTGAGGTTTTCAAGGACTGTACCGGTCGCCTTGATACGCATAACCGAGACAGGTCTTCCACCGACATTAAACGGCAGCCTGAGCTTCTGCACGAAGCTCGCCTTGATCGCGATCCGATCACCCGGTTTCATGCTGCGGACGAGATCCAAGAGCTGGTCCTCGTATCCGTTCTGCCAGATCCCTTCGTCGAGGAACCGGGGCATCTGATCGCGCGTGCCGCCCCAGGAAGCACCAACGAACCAGCACGACGCTTCGTCCTCATCATCGGCGTCGGTGGCGCCGGGAGCAGGAATGTCCTCCTCGTCCCTTGAGGCACCCGGCCGGTTTGCGTCGCGGATGCGGACGTATAGCGCCCAGGTCTCTTCAGGCGTGAGGTGTGTATTGCGGCCTTCTGGTGACAATTCCCAGAGCCCGCGCTTCGCGTTGCTGATCAGACCAGCCTTAGCCAGATAGAAGCGCGCCCAGTGAACATCGTTTTCAAAAATCGTTTGCTTCTGGTTTTGAATAAGCCGCGTTAGGTCGTCTGCTGGCACGTCGATCCTCGCCCTGATCCAGGCGCGAGCTTCGGCCGGACGCATAGGTGCGTCCGTAGAGCGAAGCGCGTCGAGGAGCAAGGCGAAATATTTGGTAAATCGGTTGCCCTTCAGTTCGTCCATCTCAAGCCATCCTTCTCGTCAAAGGCCGTCTAACCAAGGGCCGGGTATCGAACCTTCCGATCTTAGTACAAATGCACCGCCCCCTTCGACTCCTCGGGTCTCGCGACCGGTCCCACGCCGCAGACTTCATACTTCGACTCGATTCATGGTCGTGCTCGGGTCAGCGATCGAAAAGCACAGGCGGGAAATGGGGTGTGTGCGGATGCCGGGATTCCCCGAGGGCGCGATCGGCGCTTCTGAAAGCGTCAGTCGACCGAGCGTCACGCCACAGCTCCTAACCCTGGGGTAGGCTAAGGGTGTCATGAGTCTGGTGAACGATATACAGGGCCAAATCAGGGGGCTTTCGTCCGAGGAGCTGCGCGCGTTGCGCTTGCGGTTTGTTGAGTATGACGGGGAGCTTTGGGACCGTCAGTTCGAGGCCGATGTGGCGGCGGGAAGGCTGGAACGATTGGCGGAGCGTGCGCTGCGCGATCACCAAGCTGGGCTGTCCAGCAAGCTGTGATTCACTGGGCTAAGCCCGAGTTCTGGGAGCGACGCCGGGCCGACGCCCATACGCGCTAACTTAAGCTGTGGCGCACGCGCTCGTGCGTGCGCCACAGCTTAAGGAAGGCCCGACCCCATCACATCTTTGCCCTACCAGGGCAGAGGCTGGCCGAGGTGGATGAAGGCGCCATTGGGAACCTCCGGGGCAAGCGCCAGGGCGACCGGGGTCTTCGCGCCGTCTTCGATCTCCATGGGCGCGGCCTGGCCGCCCATAGCGGTCTTCACCCAACCCGGATGCGCGCTGTTGACCCGGATCGGCGTATCCTTCAGCGCCGCCGCCAGATGCACCGTGAATGCGTTGAGCGCGGTCTTGGAGGCGTTGTAGGCCAGATTCTTGGACGCGGCGATTGGCGAAGCCGGGTCGGCGTGCAGCGTCAGCGAGCCCAGAATCGACGACAGGTTCACGATCCGGCCGGCCGGACTGCGCCGCAATAGCGGCAGCAGCGCCTGGGTAAGCTCAATCACGGCGAAGAAGTTCGTGTCGAAGGTCCGGCGCAGCTCGGCCTGGGTGACGGTCGGCGAATTGTTCCCGCCAAATTGGCCCTCGGCGAATATACCGGCGTTATTGACCAGAATATCCAGCCGGCCATAGCGCTCTTGGAGGAAGCGCGCGGCGGCTTGGATGTCGGCGCTGGAGGTCACGTCCAGCTTCAGCGGGACCACGTCGAGGCCCTTTGCCCGGAGCGAGCCGGCGGCCTGGACGGCCTTGGATTCGTCGCGCGCGGCCAGGACCACCGTCACGCCCTGCTGGGCCAGTTGTTCGACCGTTTCCAGGCCGATGCCGCGGTTGGCGCCCGTGACCAGCGCAATTCGTTTTGCGGAAGCGCTCATGCCAATGCCCCCCTATTCCTTAATTTCAGCATAGCAATACTGGTTGCTGGGTACGCGGTGCCTGTCTGCCCAAAGCCCTACAGGCCGAGTTCCGGCCGGAAGCCGATGAAACGCGATTACGATTTCTCGAAGGCCAAGCGGGGGCCGGTGATACGGGTTCCGAAGGGAAAGACCAGAATCACCATCCGGCTGGATGAGGACGCGATTGCCTGGTTCCGGGATCGGGCCGACAGGCGGGCGGCGCTAATCTGCACAGTGGTCGCATACCCACGCCGGATCTCTTCGAACAGTTCCACTTTGTTCCTCCTGCCCATCCCGGAATCGTCCCATCCGGGCCGGGACAGGTGGGCCAGATTAGACGATCAAAGTGGGCCAAATCAGATGCGCGAACTCAACTTCTTCTGCAATTGACCGCGCGTTTGCCGAACCGCCTCCACCATTCCTGGCGCACGGATCGTTAGAGAGCCGAAGTTTCTTTCCTGGTTCCGCGAGGACTCCTTCTGCGAGTTCGTGCTAGAAGGCGTCACATTCGAGGCTTGGGAGCCTTTCGGAGATAGCGACACATACTGGATCGGCCCAGAACCGACACGTTGGGTTCCTCGGATTGAGAGAGTTCGCGAAGCCTTTAGCCAGGGATGACGCTCGATGGGAACCGACTCCACATGGCGGCCCTGCCTTGAGAGGCTGCTATAGAGTGCGTACCGCGTCCCCGCCGATGGGTTCTCCAGCCCGGCGCCGTTGTCGCCGTCCCAAACTGACGCCCTCCGCACCAGGCGCGGACCTCTGAAAATGAAAACCCCCGCCTCGCGCCGTCGGCGCCAGGCGGGGGTGTCGGTAGCCAATAGAATGAGCCTGTGGCTCATCGAACCAAGGTGAGGCGGCCGGTCCACTTGAACTTTGGCCTCGCCACTGATTTCGGGGCCGACTAGGTCGGAACGGTCGACTTAAGAGTCGGCCACCTCACAAGGTCTACTACTGCCAGATAACATTTTCCTGGACCACCTCCTTTCTCAGTGATGCCTCCATCGTAGAAAGGAACGGCGCGCGTTGTCAACCGGGCCGAGGGCGGGGGGCCGAAGGCGGGCGCTACAACTTCCTGGCCAGGAAATAGCACAGCCTCAGCCCGTCCACGATGTTGAACGGGAACTGCCCCAACGTGTAGTGGCCGCAAGGGAGCTTCAGCTTCTCGTGCTGCAGCCCGCGCTCCCGGAAGGCCTCCACCACCTGCTTGGAATAGACCGGCAGGAAGGTGGTGTCGCAGCTCGTCCAGACCAGCAGGACGGCCAGTTCGCGGTCCACCAGGCGGTCCAGGTAACTGGCCGGGCTGATCACCGCCCAGTAGTCCCGCAGCTCGTCCTGACTCACTTCCTGGCTCAGCCCGCGCTGGACGTGCCGGGTCGAAAGCCCGGTCCAAACCACGTCGCCGAAGTACATCGAAACGTGATTCAGGGCGGCGGCCGAAACCCGGGCGTCGTGCGCCGCCGCGATGAAGGCGATGCAGGAGCCCAGGCTGGTCCCCAGCAGCCCCAGCCGGTCGTAGCCGTGCGATTCCAGGAAGTCCAGGCAAGCCCGCGTGTCGATGACCGATTGCCGCGCCGCGTGGATGGTTCGCCCCACGTTGCTGGAGACGTGGTAATCGGCCCGCGCGGTCTCCGGCGGCCTGCGCCGGTCGTGGTAGGCCAGGCTCATCCGCAGGGCGGTGATGCCGAACCGGGTCAGCAGCCGGCACAGATTCGCGTGGCCCTGCTGGTCCGCATTCCACTGGGGCAGCACCACCACGGCGCGGCCGCGATCCTGGTCGGCGGGAAACAGATCGGCATGCACCCGGTTGTTCTCGGGATACGGCGTTGCCAGCGGGCTCGTGAAGGTGAGGTGGCCATCCACCATGCGGAAGTCGGTGGGCCGCTCATAGGAGTAGAAGGCCTCCGAATCGGCGAGCCATTCCGCGGTGCGCGCCCGAACGCCGTCGCGCACGCTATTCCCTTCGCCATCGGGAAGATCCATCCACTCCAGCCCCCACTCAAAGGGGCGTTCCACCCGGTTGAAATCGCGGCTGGCCAGACGGCTTTCCCAGCGGTCCATCCAGCGTGCATACACGCTTGGCATGAAGGGAATTCATTGTAGCAGAAACGGGCCGGAACTAAAAAAGAAACCCCGCCGTAAGACGGGGTGCGGAGAAGACAGTCGCCGAGAGGCAACTACCCCCCAAAGCAGTCAAACCTCACAAAACCCCGCGCTGTGGTGAGCAATCCGCTGGCCACGCGTAAGTGATAGCACACACTAGGTGGGGGGAGCCGCCTATCCCGTTTTCCATATTCTCTACCCCTACCGGGTTACGCGATTCTGAATTTGCGGTCCACCGGCCGCCATTTCAGGTACAATACCGAGGTGGCCGCAACCTCCGGAACCGTGCCCAGTCCTGGGCCCGACCAGCTCCGGCTGAAGACCACGCTGGCGCGCAAGGCGCTAGCGGGCTTCTTCTTGTCGGGACTGCTTTTCTCGTATCTGGGCGCCATCCTTCCGGCTTGGGGTTACCACCTCACGGAGGACTACCAGACCGTCGGCAACTACTTCCTCAGCATGAACTTGGGCATTTGGGCGGCGCTCTGGATCGGGGCCCGGGTGCTGCCCAAAACACGCCTCGGAAGCACGCTGGTGGCGGCCTGCTCGCTGGCCTGCGCGGGGTTCCTGTACCTGGCGCTGGTTCCGCCGACCTTCTCCCCCTGGTGGCGCATGGCCGGCGTGCTGGTGATCGGCTGCGGCGCCGGCCTGCTCAACAACGCGATGTTCCAGGCCATCATTCCGCTCTACCGCTTGGAACCGGCCGCCACCGTGAACTTGGCCGGCACCTTCTTCGGGCTGGGCTGCGTGGTCATGGCCATCCTGGCGGCCGGGACCTTCTATGTCTACAACGTCCCCAGCATCCTGGTGTTCATCGCCCTGATTCCCGGCTTCTTCATCCCCTTCTACGCGCGGCGCTCGATCCCCGCCGAGCTCTCCGAAGGCCAGCCCTCCTGGAAACAGACGTTCTCCGATTTCCGAAGTCCGATCGCGGTGCTGTTCGCTCCGCTGCTGTTCTTCCAGTTCGGCAACGAGTGGGCCATCGCCGGGTGGCTGCCGCTGTTCCTGTGCAAGAGTCTGGGCGTCAGCCCGGAATCGTCGCTGGTGATGCTGGCGGTGTATTGGCTGGCGCTGCTGGTGGGGAGGACGCTGGTGGTTTCGCTCCTTCCCAGGTTGCATCACGGCAAGCTGCTGATGGGCGGCGCGATGGGGGCGTTGCTGGGTTGCACCATCCTGCTCTCGACCGACAACATCTTCGGCGCGGTGGTCGGAATTCTGCTGGTGGGAGGCGGATTCGCGCCCGTGTATCCGCTGGTCGTCGAGAAAATCGGTGGCCGATTTCCCTATTACCGCCCCGGATTGTTTAATGGGATTTTCTCGATCGGGCTGACCGGCGGGATGCTGGCCCCCTGGTCGCTGGGCTTCCTCACCGATGTGTGGGGCATTGGAGCGGTCATGAAATTGCCGCTGCTGGGCACCGTGATGGTGGTGCTGCTGCTGGTGGCGATCTGGGCGGAAGCGCATTTCATGTCCGCCCCCCGGGTCCTAAAATAGCCGCAGGACAACCTCTCCGGCCGGTCCCTGGTAGATCAGCTCGAGCGACTTCAAGGATTTCACCTTGCCCCGGTAAGCGAAGTAGAGATGGCCGGCGACGGGACCCGCGGCGCGGCCTTCCGGCAGCGCGGCCTCCACCACGACTTCGTCGGAGGTGCGGACGGGCGGCCTCTCGATGCCCGTCTGATCCAGGTCCGGCGCGCGCTGTGTGGGCGGAGCTTGGGGGTCGCCGGGGAAGCGCCCCGGGCTCTGGGTCGTCGGCGCCAGGACGACCGGTCCGACCTGGCCGCTGGTTTGAAGCCCCCGCTGCGGCTGGTCGTTGGGATACTTCAGCGCCCAGGCGACCTGAGAGGGCGCCTCGGGGGCCAGGGCGCCGCCCTTCTTGCCATTGATCCGCAGGGCGAACTGGCTGGCCGCCACGTCGAAGGTCTGGCGCTTGGGAGGGTAGACGGCGACTTCGACAACCAGGTAACCCGGCACGAAATAGGTCTGGCCGGCGCTGGAGACGCTGTGCACCAGGAATTCGGCGCCCAGTTCGACATCGCCCAGCTTGCCATGCACCGGATAATCGGCTGCGCCGGCTTTGGGGGTGGTCCCGGACTGCCCCCAGAGCGCCGGAGAAGCGAGTAACAGGCCAACCGCGAGCCAGCGGACGAGCACATCTGAAGTATAATCCAGGTTTCCATGCGATGGATCTGGTTGTTTCTGGCGCTGCTCCCGATCTCGCCGGCGCAGACGCTGCGGGCCAGGATCGAGAGCGCGCTGGAGGCGTCGCCGGCGGCGAAGCGGGCCTTCTGGGGCATAGAGGCGGTGAAGGTGGCGAGCGGCGAGCCGCTGTTCCAGCTCAACGCGGAGCGCCTGTTCATTCCGGCCTCGAACACCAAGCTGGTGACGACGGCGCTGGCGCTCGATCGGCTGGGACCCGACTACCGCTATGAGACCACCATCCGGGCGGATGCGCCGCCGGATGCCACCGGGCGGATCGCCGGCGATGTGCGGCTGGTGGGCGGGGGCGACCCGCTGCTCTCGGGGCGCGCGGTTCCCTATCGGAAAGGCGCGGCCGTTGGAAACCCGCTGCAGGCCATAGAGGCCCTGGCGGACCAGGTGTTCGCCGCCGGAGTGCGGCGCATCGACGGCGATATCGTGGGCGACGACACGGCCTACGTTTGGGCGCCCTATCCGGAGGGCTGGGCGCAGGACGACGCGGTCTGGGACTACGGCGCTCCGGTGAGCGCGCTGGCGGTGGGCGACAACGTGGTGACGCTGACCCTGCGGGCTAACGGCGCGGCGGGCCGCGCGCCGGCGGTGTTCCTGTCGCCGCCGCTGGAGTACTACTTCATCGACAACCGCGTGCGCACCGGGCCGGGACTGGCGAACAAGGTGTCCATGGAGCGGCTGGCGGGCTCGCGGCAACTGCGGCTGTGGGGGACTCTGGGGAGCGACCCGCCGGGCGCGGTGTCTCTGGCGGTGGCCATCGACGACCCGGCTCTCTACGCGGCCTGGGCGCTGGCGGACGCGCTGGAGCGCCGGGGCATACAGATCGGCGGCCGTCCCTTGGCGCGGCATTGGTACGCCAACCAGGCCGGAGCGGCGCCCGCGCCGGAGGGCGTCGAATTGGCTCGGCGCAGCTCTCCGCCGCTGGTCGAGATTTTGCGGATTATCGACAAGGTGAGCCAGAACCTGTACGCCGAGATGGTGCTGCGCGAAGTGGGGCGGGCGCGGCAGGGGACGGGCAGCCGGGAGGCGGGCCTCGCTGAGGAGCGGGCGTTCCTGGCGGAGTGCGGGATCGCGGAGACGGGCTACCACTTCGCCGACGGCAGCGGGCTTTCGCCCTCCGGATTGGTGACGCCCGCGGCCCTGACCCGGCTGCTGCGCGCGATGTACCACTCGCCGGTTCGGGATGCCTGGATCTCGCTGCTGGCCGTAGGCGGCCAGGACGGAACGCTCGCCGGCCGCTTCGGGGGGCGCCCGGCGGCGCGCCGGATACGCGCCAAGACCGGCACGCACACGCACGTGGCGGCGCTGGCGGGTTACATCGAATCGCGCAGCCGCGGGGAGCTGGCGTTCTCGATCCTGGCGAACAACTACCAGGCGCCGGCCGGCGAAATCCGCGCGGTGATCGACCGAATCGCGCTACTGCTGGCGGAGTAGGTCAGGGGTGGTTGACGCGGCTGTGATGACGGCTGTAGGTGAAATAGACCACCAGGCCGATGACCAGCCAGACGATCAGCCGCGCCCAGTTGATCCAGCCCAGCTTGTACATCATGTACCCGTTGAAGCCGATGCCGAGCAGAGGCAACACGGGCACCCAGGGCGTCCGGAAAGGGCGGGCCTGGGCGGGATTGGTCCGGCGCAGGACCAGCACCGCGATGCAGACGATCACGAAGGCCAGCAGCGTGCCGATGTTCACCATCTTCCCGATGTCGTCGATGGGGGTGACGCTCCCCACCACCGCGGCCAGTAGTCCTACCAGGATGGTGTTCTTCCAGGGCGTGCGGAACTTGGGGTGGATGGCGGCGAAGAACTTCCTGGGCAGCAGGCCGTCGTTGGCCATGGCGTAGAGGACGCGGGTCTGGCCGAGCAACATCACCAGCATGACGCTGGTCAGGCCGGCCAGGGCGCCGAGGGTAATGATGTGCGAAGCGCCGGTGAGGCCGCGATCCATGAAGGCCCGCGCGATGGGCGCTTCAATGTTCACGTCGCGCCAGGGCACCATGCCGGTCAGCACACCCGCCACCAGGATGTAGAGCACTGTGCAGACCAACAGGGAGGCGATGATTCCAATGGGCAGGTCGCGCTGGGGATTGCGGGCCTCCTGCGCGGTGGTGGAGACCGCGTCGAAGCCGATGTAGGCGAAGAAGATGTAGGCCGCCCCCGCGCCAATGCCCGAGAAACCGTAGGGGGCGAACCCGCTCCAGCTCGAACCCCAGTTGGCGGTGTTGATATAGCGGATGCCCAGACCGATTACGAACAGGACCACCGAAACCTTAACCACCACGATGGTCGCATTGAAACGCGCGCTCTCCCGGATTCCGACGACCAGCACGGCGGTGATGAACAGGGCGATCAGGAAGGCGGGCAGGTTAAATCCTATCTCGACGCCGAAGATCTTGGGGGCTCCCACCAGGGCGTGCGCCCGGCTCAGCAGTTCGGGGCTGCGCGCGGCGACGACCTGGGCGACCCGTGCCAGAAACGGCTGCGTTCCCGGCGCCAGGCTGGGATCCAGCGCCTGGGTCATCTGGCGCGCCACGACGTTCTCGGCGGTGCGGAGGGCGGTCCAGTGATCGTAGGCCAGCCAGAGCGGCATCTTGATGTGGAGCATATCCAACAGCTCGATGAAGTGATTGGACCAGCCGGAGGAGACGGTGCTGGCGCCCATGGCGTACTCGAGGGTGAGGTCCCAGCCGATGATCCAGGCGAACAATTCGCCCAGGGTGGCATAGGCATAGGTATAGGCGCTGCCCGCCAGAGGAATCATGGCGGCGAATTCGGCGTAGCAAAGCCCCGCGAAGGCGCAGCCCAGGCCGGAGAGGACAAACGAGAGCATCAGCCCCGGTCCGGCGTAGTGGGCTCCCAGTCCGGAGAGCACGAAAATGCCCGCGCCAATGATGGCGCCCACGCCCAGGGCCGTCAACTGGAACGGACCGAGCGTGCGCCGCAGGCTGTGTTCGCCGGACTCCTGGGCCTCTTGGACCAGCTTGTCCAGCGGCTTCTTCGTAAATAGCGGATGCGCCATTCGGGATTCTCCTTCAGGATGAGGCGGGCGCCCGTAGGAACCGCCATGCGAAATAGACCGGAACACCAAGTAGTACGATGATCAGACCCCGCCAGGTGAATTCCGGCTTGTAAAGCAGCAAGAGGACTTCGATCAGGCCGGCGACGGCGATGTAAGCGGCCGGGAGCAGAGGGTAGCCCCAGGCGCGGTAGGGCCGGGGCATCTCGGGCCGGGTGCGGCGCAAGACGAAGACGCCGGCGATGGTCAGGATATAGAAGAGCAGGACGGCGAAGACGACGTAATCGAGCAGGTCGCTGTAGGTTCCGCTGAGCGTGAGCAGGCAGGCCCAGGCGCATTGGACCCAGAGGGAAACCCCGGGCGTGCGGCGGTTCGGATGGAGGCGTGCGACGGGCGAGAAGAACAGCTTGTCGAGCGCCATGGCGTAGTAGACGCGGGCTCCGGCCAGGATCATCCCGTTCAGGCAGCCGAAGGTGGATACCATGATGGCGGCGGCCATGACCTTGACGGCGACGGGGCCGAGGATGACGGCAGCGGCGGCGGTCGCCACACGGTCTTCCGCGGCGGTCTGGATGGCTTCAAGCGGCAGCACTCTCAGGTACACGAAGTTGCAGGCCAGGTAGATAAGCGAAACGATTCCCACTCCCAGGGCCAAAGCCAGCGGCACGTTGCGGCGCGGGTTGCGGGTCTCGCCGGCAGTGAAAGTGACGTTGTTCCAGGCGTCGGAGGCGAACAGCGCGCCCACCATGGCGACGCCGACGATGCGGATGGTCGCGAAGGTCCAGCCGGCATTCTGCCAGAAATCGGTGAAATTGCGGGCCACCGCCTGCGGGTTGCGTCCGAAGAGCAATCCGCATCCCGCCAGGCCGAGGAGCGCGGCGACTTTCGCGAAGGTGAAGGTGTTTTGTACCAGCGCGCCGGTGCGCACGCCACGGGTGTTCACCCAGGTGAGCAGCGCGAGCATGCCCATGGCGACCAGTTGCTGGGTGCTGATGGCGAAGCGTCCGATTTGGAGCAGCGGGCGATGCGCCGAGATCCAAGGATAGAAGACTCCGGCGAACTTGGCGAAGGCCACGGCCACGGCGGCGATGGTGCCGGTCTGGATCACCAGGAAGAGCGTCCAGCCATAGAGGAAGCCGCTGAGCGGGCCGAAAGCCTCACGGAGATAGACGTACTGGCCGCCGGCTTGCGGCATGGCGGAGGCCAGCTCGCCGTAGCTCAGGGCCGCGGTGAGGGTCAGGAGGGCGGTGATGGCCCAGGTGAGGATCAGCAGGCCGGGGGACTGCACCTGACGGGCGATGTCCGCCGAGACGATGAAGATGCCCGAGCCGATCATGGAACCGATGACCAGCATGGTGGCGTCGAGGAGGCCGAGGCCCGCGACCAGACCGGCCGGTTTCACTTGCTTAGCAGTGTCAGCCATTCTTCCATCCGCGCCCGCAAGGTCGAAAAGGTGCAGGTTTCCGGCAGGATATCATGAATCACGGCTACGGAGTCGGCCCCCGCCGCGATCACCTGGAGCGCGCTGTCCCGGGTGATGCCTCCGATAGCCACGAGGGGCAGGCTCGCCTGCTTCTTCATCGCTTGGAGCGCCCCGAGGCCGACGACGGGGTCCGGGTTCTCCTTGGAGCGGGTGGGGAAGATGGGACCGAAGGCCAGGTAATCGACCGGCTCGGCGAGTGCGGCGGCGAATTGCCGAGGATTGTGGGTCGAGAAGCCCAGGATGCGGGGGGGGCCGAGGAGGCGGCGAGCATCGCGAGGCGGCAGATCGGACTGGCCGAGGTGCAGGCCGGCATCCAGGAGCAGGGCGATGTCGGCGCGGTCGTCGACGATGAGCGGGACACCGGCGGCGCGGCAATGGGCGGCTACCCGCTCGGCCTGCTCGAAGACGGCGCGCGAGTAATGGCCCTTGTGGCGGAACTGGAGTAGGCGCGCGCCGCCCTGGAGCAGAGCGAGCGCCGTGGTCTCGGGCGGGCAGCCGCGGCGGGCCAGCGTTTCGGTATCCAGGATTGGGTAGACGCGCGGGAGTTCGATGGATCTAATCATAGCAAGGTGCCGGCGCACGGCAGGCGGGCTCCGCCGGGTGCTGCCGCACGGCAGGCCGGCTCCGCCGGAAGGGCGGACACCGGGTGGGGCGCAGTGGGTTCGTTGTTGGGTTCGTTTTTGAGTTCGTATCTGGTGTCGTTTATTGAATATACGGGGATTCATGGGTTCGTTGGAGAGATCCTGATCTGAAAGCCACGGTTGGCCTCTCGGAGGGGGCGGCGGCCGGTGTCATCGCCCTGCCATAGGGTAACGCCGTGTCAGATGGTTTGAGACCGACGAAGGCGGTAAGGCTCTGCGGAGGCGGGGAAAAGAAACCGGGGAGGGGCGTCATTGCAAAACGGGGGCGTAACTTCTGCGGCCAGAGGTGCGTCGAATTAGTTGTAGGCACTGGGGAATGGTGTGTGCCAGCCGGGTGGTTTGGGTAGGGGTGTGGACGTAAAGGCCGCAGGATGCGAGAGAAATGGACTCGGATCGGGTTTAGGATAGAGGGGAAGGGTATGCGCAAACACTATCTTGTCGCTACGTTACTGCTCATGACCGCCGGGAACGGGGTGTTCGCCGCCGGTCCGGCTAAGAGTACGATAGCCGGGGGCCTGGCGCCCAACCGCTATGCGGTGATACTTAACGATCCTCCAGTGGCCGAGCAAGTCGCGGCGCTGAAGGTGACGCGCGGCGCGGCCGCGGAGAGCTATCGCCAACAGATTGTAAGCAGCCAGACGGCGCTGCAGACGGAGATCGAGAAACGCAACGTGCATGTGACCGGGACGGTGCAGAGGGTGCTGAACGCGATCTTCGTGGCGGCCTCGAAGGAGCAGGTGGCGCAGTTGCAGGCGCTGCCCGGAGTGAAGGCGGTGGTGCCCGTGCGCCGGTACCGCCCGTTGCTGGACCGGGCTGAATTGCTGGCGAACGTCAACCCCGGGGCGTGGAGCGCATTGGGCGGGGTGGGCAACGCCGGAGCGGGCATGAAGATCGCGATTCTGGACGGGGGCATCGATCAGACGCATCCGGCGTTTCAGGACGCCTCCCTGAAAGTGCCGGCGGGCTTTCCCAAATGCGACAACGCAGCGGACTGCGCGTTCACGACGAACAAGGTGATCGTGGCGCGCAGCTACGTAGCTATGCTGGCGGCCGGGACGCCGCCCAACCCGGCGGCGGATTCGGCGCCCGACGACGTGTCCATGCGGGACCATGCGGGGCACGGGACGGCGCTGGCCATGGTGGCGGCCGGAGTGACGAATTCGGGGCCGCTGGATACGGTCACGGGGCAGCCGGAGGATACCATCACGGGAGTGGCGCCGAAGGCTTGGCTGGGCAGCTACAAGATCTACGGCTCGCCGGGCGTCAACGATTTCGCGACTGACCAGACGATCGCCGCGGGGGTGGAGGATGCGCTCAACGACGGCATGGATGTGGCGGTGTTGTCGATAGGGGGGACGGCGTTCTCGGGGCCTCTGGATCAAGGGGCGGCTTGCGGCCTGCCGGCGGGGACATACTGCGATCTGTCGGCTGCGGCGGTGGAGAACGCGATTAGCTCGGGGCTGATGGTGGTGGCGGCGGCGGGCAACTGGGAGGAACCGAGCAGCACGCCGTTGAACTCGGTCTCCTCACCGGCGACGGCTCCTTCGGCGATCGCGGCCGGGGCCTCGACCAACTCGCACCAGTGGTTTTCCACAGTGGGGGTGCAGGGCCAGAACGTACCTTCGAGCCTGCAGTCCATCGAGGGGGTGCTCGGGAACGGCCCGGCGACGGCGGCGACGGCGCCACTGGTCGACGTGACAGCGTTGGACGGTACGGGATTCGGCTGCTCGGGCTTTCCGGCGGGCTCGCTCACAGGTGCGATCGCGCTGATCACGCGAGCCAATTGCCTCTTCTATACCAAGGTTGTCAATGCATACAACGCCGGGGCTGTGGGCGTGGTCATGGTTCAGACGTCAGGCGACGGCGCCGGCATCCCGATGGGCGGACTGACGGGCACGGCGATCCCGGCCATCATGGTCAGCGACTCGGATGGGGCAACGCTGCGGAGTTACCTGGCCAGCAATCCCGGCGTGGTGGTGTCGATCGACCCCTCGCGCCGGGCCTTCGACGTGACGACCTATAACGAATTGGCGTCGTTCTCCGATCTGGGGCCCTCGATCGACATGCGGCTGAAGCCCGAAATGGTGGCGGTGGGCACCCAGATGTACATGGCCACGTCGAACTTCGACGCGAATGGGATCATGTACGACCCTTCGCGCTACATCGTGGCGGATGGGACCAGCTTTTCGACGCCGACGATCGCGGGGGCGATCGCGCTGGTGAAGCAACAGAACCCGAACTTCACGCCGTGGCAGTTGAAATCGGCGGTGGTGAATACGGCGACGCAGACGATCACGGACGACGGCACCACGGTTTCCTCGGCCATTGAGGTGGGCAACGGCTTGCTGAACGGGGGCAACGCCGTGCAGACCACGGTGACCGTGAACCCCGCGGCGGTTTCCTTCGGAGCGCTGGTCAAGGGCACGACGCCGGCGCCGCAGACGCTGACCGTACATTATTCGGGGAGTTCGGCGGCCACGCTGACGCTGGCGGCGGTTTCGGTTTACGGTCCGGCGCCGACGCTGAGCAAGAGCAGCCTGGGGGTGGCGCCGGGGCAGGCGGACCAGACGGTCACGCTCACGTTGCCGAGCAGCATTCCCGCGGCGAACATCTACGAGGGCGGGATCGTGATCCAGGGAGCGGGCGTGGCGCTGCGGGTGCCCTACATCTACGTGGTGGGAGACGATGTTCTGGGCGACATTCCGGGGATTTGTTGCATTACCGACGGGATCGCCGGCCAGAACCAGGGAGACGACGCGATTCTAATCCGGCTGATCGACGATTGGGGCGTCCCGCTGGCGGGATACCCGATTTCGTTCACCGTGGCTAGCGGCGGGGGTACGATCTTCGACGCCGACACGGTAACCAACGCGGACGGGGTGGCCGGCGCCGGGGTGACGCTGGGCCCCTACATGGGGAACCAGGAATTCGACATAAACTTGGGCGCCAGGGGGGTGGATGGAGTCCTTCCGCTGGAGGTCTACGGGCGTCCCCTGCCGACGATCACCGCGGTGAGCAACGCGGCAAGCCTGGCGCAGGGGCCCGTATCGCCGGGAAGCTACATCACGCTGTGGGGCAGCGGGCTGAGCGACTACACCGGGCAGACCGCGACGGCCGCACTGCCGCTGGCGCTCCTGTTCCCGCAATCGGCGGTGAACTCGAACGTGGACGTGAGCTTCGACGTGCCGTCGGCGGGGATCAGCGTGCCGGGCCGGATGCTGTACGCCAGCCCGACGCAGATCAACTTGCAGGCTCCGTGGGAGCTGGCCGGGCAAGAGACGGTGCAGATCAAGGTAACGATCGGTTACTACTCGTACGGCCAACTGTTCACGGCGGCGGTCACGCCTTACTCGCCGGCGGTTTACCTGATTCCGGACGCGGGGACGGGCCAACTGGTGGCCGCGGCGGAGGACCAAACCGGCGCCGTGATCTCGACGCTGAATCCGGCGCACCGCGGCCAGTGGTTTTCGCTCTACCTGAACGGGCTGGGCGCGGTGAGCAACCCACCGGCGATCGGGTTTGTGGCGCAGGCGCAGCCGCTGTCGACCACGCTGGCGACACCGACGGCGACCATAGGGGGCGTGGCGGCGAACGTGATCTGGAGCGGCTTGACGCCGACGGAGTCCGGCCTGTACCAGATCAACCTAACTCCGGCCCCGAACACGCCGACGGGGACGCAGCCGGTGGTGGTGAGCATTGGGGGCGTATCGTCGCCGGCGGTGAACATCTCGGTGCAATAGGAGGGGGCCAAGGAGCGGCGGTGGCCGACATGAGGAAGCGTGTGGCCTGACGGGGGGCGCTATCGCTAGGCGCCCACCGCAACCTATACTAGGGTTCAGGCATATGCCAGGGACGCAAAGGCGTGAATGTCCACCCAAGGCCCACTCGGGTAAAGTCCGGCGGAAAAATGCCGAAAGAGCTACTGTGCAGGCAGCGGCCGACATCACGGGGCAGGCGGAGCATCTTGCCCTTGATTATGAGCACTTCTCTGTAGGGCGCTCTTTGATCGTTCATGCCGATTGCTTCGAGTGGCTCAGCCGGGTTCCTGCCGACAGCATTCACGCAGTGGTGACGGATCCGCCGTATGGTGTGAAGGAATACGCCTTCGACCAGCTAGAGAAGCGCTCCAACGGCAATGGCGGTATTTGGCGGATCCCGCCTTCGTTCGACGGCCATGAGCGCGCGCCGCTACCGCGTTTCACAGCCCTGAACGACAAGGAACGGCAACATCTGCGGCGCTTCTTTGTCGAATGGGCCAAGGTCGCGCTTCATGCACTCCGGCCCGGCGGTCACGTGTTTGTGGCCAGCAACGCATTCCTTTCACAACTGGTCTTCAGTGCCCTGATCGATGGCGGGTTGGAGTTCCGCAGCCAGCTTGTCCGCATCGTCCGCACCTTGCGCGGTGGTGACCGTCCCAAGAATGCCGAGGAAGAGTTCCCCGGCGTCAGTTCTCTACCGCGTGGATGCTATGAGCCCTGGGGCATCTTCCGCAAGCCCATGCCCTCGGGCATGAAGGTGAGCGATTGCCTGCGCCAGTACCAGACGGGCGGGTTGCGCCGGACTGCCGACGATTCGCCATTCGAGGATGTCATTTACAGCGAACGAACACCGCGCCGAGAGCGCGATATTGCCGACCATCCGAGTCTCAAGCCGCAATCGCTACTGCGTCGGGTTGTGCGCGCTGCCTTGCCTCTCGGGGAAGGGATCATTGTGGACCCATTCAGCGGGTCCGGGTCTACCGTTGCTGCTGCCGAGGCGATAGGCTTGCTCTGCATCGGCGTTGAACGCCATCAAGACTACTTCAAGATGAGCCGGACAGCCGCGCCGCAGCTCGCTGGCCTGGAGACGCCGATGGCGATGGCCGGGCAGATGACCTTGCTGTAGAGGGTCACTCCGCCTCGGGAATCGGCGCACCAGCACGCAGCGCAGCGTCCTTATAAATCCAGTTGGCCATCATCTTCTGAAGTCCGCTGTTGGTGATGCTGGCGGTGATTGTTCTCCGGCTGGTTTTGGAGCGCCCGGCGAACAGCCAATCTCTCTTCTTCAGTTGCGCGCCAACGACCATTCGGAAGCTGAAGGGCCTCAGAGCAATGCCTTTGCTCACGTCCGAGGGTCGGTTGCTATCGAACACAAAGACCATCAGCCAAGTGTCTTCCGGGTTGTGGCCCTGCCACGCCCTCAGGTAGCGGCTGCCTTTGATCTCGATGCCCTCGAAGCCATGCTGGCACATGTCTTTCTCGAAACGATTGGCGGGGATCAGGTCCGGGTGCCCGTTATGGTAGCGGTTCTTCACGAGGCCCCGGCAGTGCTTGGGGATGGTGGAACTCATGAACTCGCCCACAATGCTGCTGAAGTTCGCAGGCATCAACATCGACTCCAAGCGGGAGAGCTGGCGGGCATTCATTTGGACGTTGATGAACCCGAGGAAATCGACGAACTCCTGCATACTAGCCTGAACGTGCTTGATGGAGCAGTCAAACGGGATTACGGCCCTGGAATTGAAACCAGCCGGGTCCAAGGGAAGCGGAGTGCATGCGATCTTCTCGGTGATCGGAAACATATGGACGATGGAGTGTCCATGATGCCACAGCCACGGGCGGGATGCCAGCGCGCGGCGCGCCCGTGCGATCTTGGTCGCTGATCGCGCTCAACCTTCACTTGGACCTGGATGGAAGAAAGGTTGGTAGCGAATCTGGCTTCTGCCAGTCCGGATCTTATTGATTCTATGGAGCTGGCGGAGGGAGTTGAACCCCCGACCCTCTGATTACAAATCAGATGCTCTACCGACTGAGCTACGCCAGCACACGGGGAAAACTGGAGCGGGAGACGGGAATCGAACCCGCAACCAACAGCTTGGAGGGCTGTGACTCTACCATTGAGTTACTCCCGCTCGTCGCGGCCCGAGGGGCGGCCGGAGCCGGCTCGCCGCGGGCCGATTATCCATTTCATTGTACGGGTTCGGGCGGGAAAGGGTCAACGCGGGGGGCAAAATTGGGGGATTGCGGCGGTTGACAAGCGGGAGCGCCTCCGCTAAGATTCTTAAAGCACTGATCTATCAGCCATTTGTCGGTGACGGATCAAGGCGGTGGAAACGAATTGCCCCGGGGTAAGGGCCGTCGCAACTTCATGAGGCGCAGAATGTCCGCACGCAGGCCAGCTAAGCCGGGCTCGCACGTGGCAAGAGAGTGCACAGAGTGGGCGGCCCGGAGATTTGGCCATGGCCAATCAGCAAGATGACCAGTACGTAAGACCTCAGCCCGCGCAGCCCGAGGAGGACTACGAGCACCTGCTGGAGGACTACAGTCATTTTGCGCCGCCGGCCGAAGGGGAGCTGCTGGAAGGGCGGGTCCTGAAGGTCACCGAGAACGAAGTCATCGTCGATTTCGGATACAAATCGGAGGGGCTGGTCCCGATTGCGCAGTGCATGCAGGCGGATGGGCAGGTGCTGGTGCAGCCGGGCGACACGATCGACGTGATGATCGACCGGACGGGGCCGGAGCCGGAAGGCTACGTGCTGCTGTCGCACGATAAGGCGACGCGAATTCGCTCCTGGGACAACCTGGAAAAAGCGCATCGGGAAGGGCTGCTGGTATCGGGGCGGGTGGTGGGGCGCGTGAAGGGCGGGCTCTCGGTGGATGTGGGCGTGAAGGCGTTCATGCCCAGCTCGCAGGTGGATGTGCGGCCGGTGCACAACCTGGACGTTCTGATCGATCAGGACATTCCGGTGAAAATCGTGAAGGTGAACCGGCGGCGCGGCAACGTGGTGGTGTCGCGGAAGCTGGCGATGGAAGACGAAGTGGCGTCGCGGAAGCGCGCCACGCTGGAGGGGCTGCACGAAGGCTCGGTGGTGACGGGGGTGGTGAAGAACCTCACGGAGTATGGAGCGTTCGTGGACCTGGGCGGCATCGACGGGCTGCTGCACGTGAGCGACATGTCGTACGGCC